>Ga0316190_10000124_pt1 | contig 47182 bp, 41 predicted proteins | sample Eddworburrow2_MG_FD_204929 | JGI IMG/M metagenome (GOLD analysis project Ga0316190, IMG submission 204929) | Coastal sediment microbial communities from Maine, United States - Eddy worm burrow 2 | ecosystem: Environmental > Aquatic > Marine > Coastal > Sediment | place: USA: Maine | collected...
TTTTCTCCATTTTTGGATGAGAAGGTTTGTTCGTTAGAAGAGTTTAAACCATGTTTTTCAGAAACAGAATTGCATATTGCCATTCGGAGTGAATCAACTCTTGATCATTCCAGCTAAACTCAGAGATGTTTTGCCGACATTTTTGCAAAAAGTTGAAGAAAATCAGGTCTGTCTTATATCAGTTATGAAAGGACGCTTGAGAAATTTCCTTTTGGTAAACTTGCTTTACCTGTGCATAGTGGTCAATTTTTCTAAACAATTGTATGTCACGGGAAGAATCAAAGAGCCACCGAGCGGAGTCGAACCGCTGACCTACTGATTACGAATCAGTTGCTCTACCAGCTGAGCTACGGTGGCTTGCGGATGAGATAAATAAAGCATTTTGTTCTGAAATGCAAGAAAAAATCCGCTATTATGGCGTGTTCTTGTGGATGTAAAGCTTGTGGGAAAATCTCCTGTTCTGTTTCAGTCGCTCAACTTTTCACGCTTCGGCGCGTCTTTTGATTTGTCTTGCAGCAGGTTGTTGAATTGATTATAATTACACTCTCTTTTACGGAATAGGGCGCGACAATAGTTAGTTTATGAAAATAAAGAATATAGAGCCGGATAGCATAGCTGAACAGTTAGGATTGCAGGTGGGAGATAAGGTGCTTTCCATTAATGGCAATGCAGTTCGGGACATTCTCGATTATCGTTTTTTCGTTGCCGACCAGACCGTAGAAATGGAGGTTTTGACGTCGGCAGGGAGAGTGATATTCGATATTGAAAAAGAGTATGAAGATGCGCTTGGCCTCGATCTGGAGGATCTGGAAATCCGGTTTTGTGGCAATGACTGCCCCTTTTGTTTTGTCGATCAAAACCCTGCCGGCATGCGCGATACACTCTATTTTCGGGATGAAGATTTCCGATTGTCGTTTTTATCAGGTCACTATGTAACCCTCACCAATTTATCCAAACGTGATATGAATCGCATTGTTGAGCAACAACTTTCGCCGCTGTTTGTGTCGGTGCATGCGACTGAGCCCGAAGTCAGGAAGTTTTTGTTTGGTATTAAACATGACGACAAGCTGATAGAGAAATTGGCATTTTTGACCGGTCATGGAATAGAAATCCACACGCAGGTTGTATTGTGCCCTGAAGTTAACGACGACCTCGTTCTGAGAAAAACCATCGATGATCTGGCTGGATTTTTACCTCAGTTGCGGTCGGTTTCTGTTGTTCCTGTTGGCCTCACCAAGCATCGAAAAGGCTTGAAGGAACTGAAGGCTGTCACCAGTGATTACGCCGAACAGTATCTCGATATTATCGAGGCGTATGCCAAAGAATTTCAACTGAAACACCAGGAACGGTTTGTCTACGCAGGCGACGAATTTTATCTTATCGCAAAGCGAGATTTTCCCAAAGCTGAATGTTATGACGGGTATTATCAGGTTGAAAATGGCGTGGGGATGTTCCGTTATATGTTGGATCTCTTTGATGAACAAAAAAGTGAGTTCCCGGCAAAGTTGTCCGTTGCAAGAAAAGCAACGCTGGTCACCGCTGAGCTGGCTGCGCCGCTTTTACGCAAAAAAATATTGCCGCCGCTTGCCGCAGTTGAAAATTTTGAAGTCGAGTTGGCTGTGGTTGAAAATAATTTTTATGGAAAAAGCATTCATGTGACCGGCTTACTCACCGGACAGGATATTTACGCCCGACTTTGTCAAATGGCATTGGGCGATGTGGTGTTTCTTCCCGGCAATTGTCTGAAGGACAATGAAATATTTTTGGATGACTGGACAATTTTTCAGCTTTCAGAGAAATTGTCATGTCCGGTTGTGGCGCTACAAAATGATTTTTCTGAAATTTTTCCAAATCTAAACCTTTAAAGGGAAACCGATAGGTTCAAATAGAAATATGTCATCACCTCTGGTAACAATAATCGGGCGTCCAAATGTAGGAAAATCAACGCTCTTCAATCGCATTGTAGGCGGGCGGCAGTCCATTGTGCACGATATGCCGGGTGTCACCCGTGACCGAAAATATATGCAGGCTGAATGGTGCGGTCAGACGTTCACTCTAGTGGACACTGGCGGCTACATGCCTGAAGACGGAGATCTGATTTCGAAGGCTATTTATGAGCAAGTCCTTGGCGCAATTGATGAAGCAGATCTGATCATTTTTTTGGTCGACGCTAAAGTTGGCTTAACCAGTCTCGATCAGGAAATTGCCCACCTCTTGAAAAAAGGCGACTCAAATGTATTGCTCGTGGTCAATAAGGTGGATAATCCCACCATGGAGCTAGGCAGCGGGGAGTTCTTTCAGCTTGGCCTTGGCGAGCAGATTTCTGTTTCAGCCATGAGCGGCAGAATGATTGGCGATTTTTTGGATAAGGTCACTTCCTGCTTCCCCCAATCAAACTCAGACGATGCCATTGTGGACGATCACTACGTGAAACTGGCGATTGTGGGGCGACCCAATGTTGGGAAATCTTCATTTGTAAATGCCATTTTAGGGCAGGAAAAACAAATTGTAACTGAAATTCCAGGCACAACGCGTGACGCCAATGACACCGTTTTGAAATATCACAAAGAAGAATACCTTATTATCGATACAGCCGGTTTGAGAAGAAAGGCTAAAGTTACAGAGTCAGTGGAGTTTTATAGCGCTTTGCGAAGTCTGCAAAGCATAAAGCGTTGTGATGTTGCAATTCTCCTCGTTGACGCGACACAAGGTCTTGAAGCGCAGGACATTCGTATTTTGCATGAAGCGATCAAACTCAACAAAGGAATTATGGTTGCGGTAAATAAATGGGATTTGATTGAAAAGGAAACCAATACCGCAAAAAAATTCGAAGATGATATAAAAGAAACTTTGAAAAATATTAGTTATCTGCCGATCTTGTTTATTTCAGCCTTGACAAAACAGCGCATTTTTAAGGTTATTGATGCTGCGCGATCGATTTATGAAGAACGGAAGAAAAAGGTGAAAACAGCTGATTTGAATAAGTTCCTTGTAGAAGCCATCAAGCGTAATCCGCCGCCATCTATGGATAGGAAAGAAGTCAAGTTGAATTACTGCACCCAACTCAAATCCGAGCCGCCGGTGTTTGGGCTTTTTGGCAATGCGCCAGATTCTATCAGGCCGAACTATCGCTCTTATATCGAAAACCAATTTCGCGCGCGTTTCGGTTTTTTGGGCGTTCCGTTGACCTTTGTTTTTCGAAAGAAAAATTGATTGACGCGCCTGCGTTCAACAGGTTCTACTGGTGAGCTGTGCAACTTATTCGAAAGCTTCGATTGTTCGCCCGGCTCCTTTTACTTTCTCGTATTCTGCCAAAAAATCACAGAAAATCCATCTCGTTACGAAAGCCTGTGGGAATGTTATGGTTTGAAGACGGGGATTGTTCGTAGTTCTAATTTAGTTGCTTTAAAAGTCGTTGAAATCGAATGTCATTATTTAGTATAGTGTAAATCGTTTGATTGATTCAAGGTAAGTTTGTTGCAATATGGAGGTTTGATTTGACTCAAAGGAGAAGTTTGTTCGTTCTTGTAAATCTGGGATTTTGGTTGTTCGCCCTGACCATTTTTGCAGCGCAGGAAGTAGAAAAGGACGTCGAAATGCGCAAGGAAATTGTTTTTCAACAACTTTTGTCCTTCCTGCCCGATGACGGTTCAATCGCCAGACTAAAAACGCAAGACAGCGGAATCGTTCCGCCAAAATGCGGCATGCCTCTTTTCGCGCAGGCTCGGCTTTGGTATGATAGTTATTCGCCGGAACAGCAAGCTGTGCTGGACAAGGTTTTACAGGAAAGACCAAAACTTCCCAATAGCATGGTAAGCGGCAAGGGCAATTTCAGAATTCATTATACCACCAGCGGGTCAGACGCGGTTGACCCTTCCGATAGAAATAACAACAATGTGCCCGATTATGTAGATGAAGTTGCCAAAGCTTTTGAGCGCTCGCTTGACATTCAGATAAAGATACTTCAATATCGTCCACTTCCCGATGATCAGGGGATTGATGGACAGGAGCACGATGTTTTTATCAGAAATCTTGGCAATGGCGGTTATGGCGTCACGTGGTCTGAAAATGTAATTCCAGAAACTGAACAGAAAGATGTGACCAGTTATATTGAAATCGATAATGATTTTATTGGCTCTGCTTATCAGTCGAAGGGTCTTGACGGTATGCGCGTCACCGCCGCCCATGAACTCCTGCATTCAATTCAGTTTGGCTATCGAGATGCATTTTTTCAAAACGAATTTTTTTATTATGAACTTTGCGCCAGCTGGGTTGAAGATTTTGTTTATGACGATGTGAACGACTATTATAGTTCGGCTCCTGCATTCCTTCGCGATGTCGCTGAGCCATTTAATCAGTTCGGCTCGCCAGCCCATTATGGCGCGGCTATCTGGAACCATTTTTTGGAAGAGCGCTACGACGCCATTCAAGCAACGACCCGGGCTTGGGAGTATATTCTGGAAGGAACTTTTGTTACACAAGCTATTAATGATGGCCTTCGTGACAAGTCAATTGATTTCAATGAAGCCTTTGCGGAGTTTGCAATTTGGAATTATTTTACAGGCGTTCGCGCAAAAAACAGCTACTATAAAGAAGGCGCTTTTTTAGGAGAAGTTCCGGTTGCAACGGTGGAATCCTTTGATAATGTAGTTGTTGGCGCGGTAAAGTCATTGGGTTGCCAGTATTACCGGTACACCGGTTTGGCGGATACGAGTTACTACTTTACAGGTTCGAGTCAAATTGATAGAAATTTATTCCGATTTTCTTTGATTGTTTTGAGGTCAGGCAATGTATCTACAGCCATTGTGCGACCCGGCGAAGCATATTTTTTGGGGGCGTTGTCTCCGTCGAGTCAGGTTGTGGTTATTCCGGTTAATTTGCAGGCGCTCACGGGCGAAGACAATAATGAGCTTATGACAAGCACGGTGGAATTCTCTTTTAAGTTAGAGCGCGGCGTCATTGCCGGTGTGGACAATCGTGGCATTAAAGCGATTTATCCTAACCCTTTTAGAGTGAATAGCGATGGCGAGGTTCAGTTTGAGTATGCAATAGATCCACTGAAAGCGGCTGATATTGCTATCCTGGCTTCATTTGGAAAAGTTGTGCATAAATCTAAAATTTATTTTGATGGTCAAAACCCGACCTATTCATGGGACGGCAATTCAGAGGCAGGGCGCCCGGTTGCGTCAGGTGTTTATTTGGTTCTGTTGCGGCAAGGCGATTTTATGGAAACAAAAAAAATTGCGCTGATCCGCGAATGACCGATTTTATCGCATTCCTTTTGCTTTGGAATGAGCCGAAAAATATTGACTTTAAGCAGTTGCTTGATTATTATCGAAGTTCAATTCTTTTGACATGGACGCCGGGTGAGAGCAGTCCAATCTTTTATCGAAAGGAAGGGCGACATTGACAAAAACCGACATTATAAACATTGTGTCTGAAGGAACGGGGTTGACCAGAATTGAGACTTCGGCGGTTGTTGATGGTTTTCTGGCAACGATTGGTTATGCGCTGCAAACCGGGGACTCCGTTACCTTGCGGGGTTTTGGCAGTTTTCGCACAGTGCGTCGAAATGAACGGGTGTCAAGGAATCCAAAAACTGGAAAAGTTATGCATGTGCCTGAACGCACATCGCCGGTTTTTAAGGCTTCGTCAGAATTAAAGAAAAATGTTGATCATGGAACAAAACAAAAAGTATAGGAGGTGATTTCTTGCCAAGTGGGAAAAAACGGAAACGGCATAAAATAGCGACACATAAGCGAAAAAAACGGCTTCGCAAAAATCGTCACAAGAAGAAAAAAAGCTAATTCGTAAAAGTGTTTTTTAAATCACTTATTTCTTCCCTCCACGCATGATATCCGTACGGTCGTCGGCGCCTTAGCAAGGCGTTGATGCCTGTTGTTTGAGGTTGCGCAATACGCAATGCCTGGTGTCTTTGCGAGGCCGGGGCGCGTCAGAAAGCCGAAATGACTCAACTTGACTTTGATGACCTGTTTGCTGCAGATAAATATTTTTCTGTAAAGGAAATTACACAAGATATTAAGGCAAAGTTGGAAAATGCCTTTTTTGAAATCCGGGTGAAGGGTGAAATATCTAATTTTGTCCTTCACGGCAGCGGCCACATGTATTTTTCTCTGAAGGATGAATACGCGCAAATAAATTGTGTAATGTGGCGCGGCAATAATCAACGGCTGCTATTTTCGCCCGAGAGCGGATTAGAAGTGTTGATACGCGGTCGGCTTGTGGTTTATGAAAAGCGCGGAAATTATCAAATTGATGTGCAGGAGATGCGTCCTGTAGGTCTTGGCGAGCTTCAGGTTTCTTTTGAACAGCTCAAGGCAAAGTTGAACGACGAGGGGCTTTTTGATCAAAGCTGTAAGAAATCGTTGCCGAAGTATCCGGGAAAAATCGGGCTGATAACCTCCAGTTCAGGCGCCGCTATTCAAGACTTTTTGTCAATTGTGCAGCGGCGGTTTCCGATTGTTGAAATTGTTCTGAATCCGGTTCGGGTTCAGGGCGACGAGGCGGAAATAGAAATTGCGCAAGCGCTTGATGATTTTCAGGATATGACTGATATTGATGTATTAGTCGTGACCAGGGGCGGCGGTTCGATTGAGGATTTGCGGGCGTTCAACTCCGAAAAGGTGGCGCGCTCAATATTCCGCTCCAAAATACCGGTTGTGTCGGCTATCGGGCATGAAATTGATTTCACAATATCTGACTTTGTTGCGGACTTTCGCGCGCCGACACCTTCCGCCGCAGCCGAATTAGTTGTTCCCGACCAAAATGAGCTAATCGATAGAATAAACCATTATTCGCGCATTATTTTTGAATCCATAACGGAAAAAATAGATTATTCCCGTGAAAGAGTTCAAAACTTTGAGCGAAGTTATGGTTTTGGCCGAGTCTTAGATCGTGTTCGGCAAAGTCGTCAATCCATTGATGAAATTCAGCGTCTTATTCATAAGAATATCACCCATCATTTAACCCTGCAAAAAAGCAAATTTGAGTTGTTGTTAGAAAAAACAACGCTTTTAGATCATGGAAATACGCTTAAAAGAGGGTATGCGATCTGTTATTACAAAGATGGTCGCGGCGTAATCTCCTCTTCAAAAAAGCTTGCTCCGCAAGATGAAATTATGATTGAGTTGGGAGACGGAGAAGTCGACGCCGAAGTGAGAGAAGTGAGGAATTGACCGGATTGTATCCAACCGGGGCAAGAATTTTAACCTTGCCGCTCTATATTTGCACAAAATAAAACGTCATACCTGTTACACAGCGCTGACCTTTTTAACTCGGCGCAAGATTCTCGAAATATATTTTTAGAAAGAACGAAAAATTTTTTGCCTTGAAGAGTTAGTCAAATGATAAAACCGAAAAATTTTGAAGACGCCATGCAACGCTTGGAAAAGTTAGTGGAGCAACTTGAAGGTGGAAGTCTCCCATTAGAAAAATCAATTGAAAAATATGAGGAAGGGGTAAGTCTAACCCATTATTGCACCGAACTGCTTGACAAGTATGAATTGAAAGTTCAAGAGATTTCACAGTCAGGAAGCGCGAAAAAAAATAGCGCTGGACGTAAGAAATAATTTTGAGGTTTAAATGAAGGTTGCAGTTTGCGCAAATTTAGGCAAAGAAGAAGTGAAATCGGCTGTGCCTTGTCTGCTGGAAGCGTTAAGCGCCAAGGCTGAAGATGTTGAGCTTTGTGTCGAGATGCAGTTGGCGGCATTGCTAAAGTTGGACAAGCATAAATTTAAACAAATCAGCTATGAAGCTATCGCTGAAGGCTGTGACCTAGTGATAGCTTTTGGCGGCGACGGCACCATTTTGACCACCGCAAGAAAAATGGGGCCATCCGGCGTCCCGATATTAGGTGTGAAAATCGGTGGAATGGGATTTCTTGCCGATCTTACGCCGACGGAGTTGTTTAATAGTATTGACAGTATTTTGGCCGGAGAATTTATTGTATCGCCAAGAATGGCGCTGGAAGCGACTTTTGCATCGCAACGATTGCCATCGTTTTTTGCGCTAAATGATTTTGTCATCGATAAGGGCGCTATCTCGCGCGTAAACCGCATTGAGACTTATATAGACGGCGTATATTTCAATACTTTTATCGGCGATGGTATTATTATTTCCACGCCCACAGGCTCCACCGCCTATTCCCTGGCGGCGGGCGGACCGATTTTGTTTCCGGCAATGGAAAGCATTATTATCAACCCCATTAATCCACATAGTCTTGGCGCGCGCCCTGTTGTGATTCCTCCGGAAAGCATTGTTGAACTTAAGATTGAGTTTGCCCCGGATGCCGTATTGTTTAGCGCAGACGGCCAGGATAGCCTGAAGCTAACCGTTGGAGAATCTATTAAAATTCAAAAGGCGAAACATTGTGTCAATCTGGTTTCAATCGGAACCCACACTTTTCACGATGTGCTTCGCGCAAAATTGAATTGGGGTGACGATGTTCGCAGAAAACCCTCTTGAGTCGGCTGCCTGTTAGCCTGAAAATTGTCTTGCTTCGCAGACGCTGTTTCTATACCTTTCGCAAAAATCGCAAAAAAATCACACTTTAAATTTCGGATAGATGTCCAAACCTGCTAAAAGAACGCCCATGATGGAGCAGTATCTGGCTATTAAAGCCCAGCACCAGGATGCTGTGCTTTTTTTTCGTCTTGGGGATTTTTATGAGATGTTTTATGAGGATGCGAAAGTTGCATCTGAAGTTTTGGGCATAACTCTGACTGCGCGCGGCCATGATAACGGTCAAAAAGTGCCGCTTGCGGGCTTTCCATACCATAGTCTCGACGCCTATCTGCCGCGTATGATCAAGGCGGGATATCGTGTTGCGATTTGTGAACAAGTAGAAGATCCGAAAACGGCGAAAGGCGTTGTTAAGAGAGAAGTTGCTGAAGTTGTCAGTCCGGGCACTGTTATGGCTGACGATCTGCTTGAAAGCAAGAGGAATAATTTCCTTGCCGCTGCTTATTGCGTAGGCTCTTCCTGCGGAATGGCTCTTGTAGATGTGTCGACTGGCGAGTTTTCTGTGTTTGAATTTGACGTTTCCTCGATTGCAGAAAAGCTGGCAAAGTTTAGTCCCGCCGAATTATTGGTTTCAGAAGAACAGGCGAGCCTTTTTCAGGAAAAAATGTCTTCTGACAATACTATTTTCATTACGAAACGTGAAAATTGGATTTTTGCCAGAGATTGCGCCTATGAAACGTTGATAAAGCATTTTCAAACGTTGTCTTTAAAGGGATTTGGATGTGAAGATATGACGGCTGGAATTTGCGCGGCCGGCGCGATTATTTCATTTCTCAAAGAAGCGCAGAAAAGCAAGTTAGCCCATATAGGGCAACTGAAGCGCGATTCTCAAAATCAATATGTTGGACTTGACAGCGATACCAGGCGCAATTTGGAGCTTCTTCGTTCTTTGCGGGCTGGCAATGCGACCGGAACCCTGATTTCGGTTATTGATAAAACCCGAACGCCAATGGGCGGTCGCCGGCTTGTTGATTGGATGTTAAATCCACTGCTGGATCCGGAGAAAATAAAATTACGCTTAAATGCCGTTGAAGAACTGCTTGGATCAGGCTCGCTTTTGACCGAACTTCGAGAGGCTTTTGCGGAAGTGGGCGACCTGGAGCGAATGATTTCCAAGGTTGTCACCAACCGCGCTTCGGCAAGAGATTTGGTCGGTCTGAAAAAGACACTCCTGTTGATGCCGGAAATACTTGAATTATTGCAAAATTATGAGTCAGTAGAATTGACTCAAATTGCAAGTTCTCTTGTAACACTCGAAGCTTTGACCAGTGAAATTGAGCAGGCCATCGTTGAAGATCCGCCGCTGTCAGTGACGGAGGGCGGCTTGATAAAAAAAGGCTATCATAAAGACTTGGAAGAGCTTCGCGATATTTCATTTTACGGTAAAGACTGGATAGCCCGCCTGCAAAATCAGGAACGCGAAAGGACTGGAATCCCATCCCTTAAGGTTAGTTATAATAAGGTTTTCGGGTACTATATTGAAGTGACTCGGGCAAACCTTGCCAAAGTGCCTGAATACTATATCCGGAAGCAAACCCTGGTAAATGCTGAGCGTTTTATTGTGCCTGAATTGAAAGAGTACGAAGAAAAAGTACTTGAGGCTGAAGAGCGAATTGTTGCCCTTGAATACGAACTTTTTGATAAAATTCGAAAAATGGTTGCCATGGAAGCCGCGCATATTCAGAAAAATGCACAGTTGATCAGCCTGTTAGATTGTTACGCCGGATTTGCTCAACTTTCCATTGAAAATAAATATGTTCGACCCGAAATAAATGATGGTTCAAGGATTGACATTAAGGATGGACGGCATCCGGTGGTCGAAAAGTTATTGCCTTACGGAGAAAAATTTATCCCCAACGATACGCTAATCGATAACGCCAATGAACAGTTGTTGATTCTTACCGGCCCCAATATGGCTGGCAAATCAACTTTTTTGCGTCAGGTTGGCCTGATTGTGCTGCTTGCTCAAATGGGGTGTTTTGTGCCTGCAAAGTCAGCCTCAATCGGAGTTGTCGACAAAATTTTTACACGGGTTGGCGCCTCGGATAATCTATCGGGCGGCGAAAGCACATTTTTGGTTGAGATGAATGAAACAGCTAATATTCTGAATAATGCATCCGGGCGAAGCTTGATACTGCTTGATGAAATCGGGCGCGGCACAAGCACATTTGACGGACTTTCAATCGCCTGGTCTGTCGCAGAATACCTGCACAATACACCATCTGTGGCTGCAAAAAGTATATTTGCCACCCATTATCACGAATTGACTGAGTTGGCGCTGATTTTGCCTCGAGTAAAAAACTATAATGTAGTGGTTAAAGAATGGGGCGATAAGGTCGTTTTTTTAAGAAAAATTGAACCGGGAGGCTGTGATCATAGTTATGGCATTCAGGTCGCGAGACTTGCCGGTCTTCCTGATGAAGTGATACAACGGGCTCGCGAAATTCTTGATAATCTGGAATCGAATGAACTTGCAGGTAATAATCTTCCAAAACTTGCAGTTTCAGCTAGTGACAAGAAAGTTCCTCATTCGGGTCAGCTTGATATTTTTGAAAAGGAGGAGGCTGAATTGCGCAGCGCTTTAAAGGCGATTGAGTTGAATGAATTGACGCCGTTGCAGGCTCTCAATAAATTAAATGAGTTAAAAAAAATGATGGTCGATTCGTAATGGCGACGGGAATATTTGAGGTGAATTTGACTGTTGCACCTAATTAATGAAAACGGAGTTTTGAATGCGTAGTCTGTGTGCTTTAATTTTGATAAGCTTGCTTGGGTTGAATTCGCTTTTTGGTCAGTCTAAGTATGCGAGCGAAGTAATGAACCTTGGCTTCGGAGGACAGTCTCTTGGTATGGGCGGCGCCTACGTGGCGGTTGCGCACGATGTAACGGCGGCATATTGGAATCCGGCTGGTTTAACTGAAATTGAATATCCGCAACTAATGTTAATGCATTCATCAAGGTTCAGCGGCGTGGTCAACAACGATTACGGCGCCGCTGCATTTCCGGTCGGAAGCAACAGCAGCATCGGATTCAGTCTGTTCCGGGTTGGCGTGGACAATATCAAGGTCACCGCTCTGACTGATCCTAATGCGGAGCTTGGCCCTGGAAATCGCCTATATGTTCTGGATACTTTTAATGGCGCGCACTATGGTTTTTTTCTTACTTATGCCAAAAAGGCGCGCTCCGGCCTGCAGGTTGGCGGAAACATTAAATATTTCAATTTTTCATTTGGCGACAACTCTGCCTGGGGACTTGGTTTTGATTTTGGCATTAAAAAGCGCCTTGCAAACCGCCTGGTTTTGGGCATGAACTTGCAAGATGTAACAACCACGCTGTTAGCTTATGACACTGGGAAAAAGGAAAATATTCGTCCGTCCTTGCGAGCAGGTTTAACTTATCCTTTGCAATATGACAGACTCGGTGGAAGCTTTCATCCCGCAATTGATTTTGTCTTTTATTTTGAAAATCGTGAAACCGCAGCTCTGTTTCACGCCGGAGCGGCCAGCGTTGATATGAATATAGGTTGGGAATATGTTCACCGTAGCTCTTTGGCGTTGCGCGTCGGTTTTGCAGATGTGGGGCAACCAGAGGCTCAGCTGGAATTAGGAAAATTTAGCGCTGGTCTTGGGTTTCAGATTTCGCAATTGATGATTGATTACGCTTTTTTGGGTCACCTTGAATTGGGCAATACGCATCGAATATCTGCCAGGCTAACCCTTGAAGAGCCGCGCCTTCGAAGAGAATAGTAGACTTTTTTTCGATCTTCTCTGCGGGTTGAAGGTGACTCCCACCTTCAACCAAAATCAACCCTATCTTCAACGAAAACTATAAATTCTGATTGACATGCATAAAAATAAAGCTTATTATGTAAGTTATTCGATTCTTGTGACTTAATGGCGATTTTTGAGTCTTGTTTTCGTGGAATATTTCAAAGAGACTAAGGTTAGTTATGATATCAAGTATGACGGGGTTTGGGCGCGCTGAAACGCAGCGAAATGGTGTTGTTGTTTCTATTGAAGCGCGGTCGTTAAATCATCGTTTCCTAGACATAGAATTTCGTATGCCGCGTAATTTGCAAGTTTTGGAAGGGGGATTGCGCGAACTTGTCGGCAAAGAAGTGGCTCGCGGAAGAATTAGTTTAACCGTGTCGTGCAAAGGCAATGACGCTGCGTCGGCTAACTTGTCCGTTGATAAAAAACTGGCCGCCACCTATCTCAGTCATTTGCGTGATTTGCAGCTTGATTTGGGCGTAAACGGCGACATTGAATTGCAACACCTGCTTGCTCTTCCGGATGTGATTTCGTTTGATAGCAATGCCAAGCCTGACGAGGAAATTGTCCTTGCGATTGAAGAGTGCGCGCGCGCAGCGCTTCATGACATGAAGGCCATGCGTTTGCGAGAAGGTGAGGAGATTCGAAAGGATTTAAATTTGCGAATTTCTTCAATGGCAGCTTCTTTATTGGAAATAAAAGAGATCTCAATGCGCGACGCAGCCGAGATGTTTCAAAAATTGAAAGAACGTGTCGCAAGTTTAGTAACCGCCAGTTCTGTTGACGAAGGCCGTTTGGAAACGGAAGTCGCTCTACTCGCAGAAAAGGCGGATGTGACTGAAGAATGTGTGCGCTTCGATAGCCATATTGTTTTATTTCGGGAGTTGTTGAACCACGCTGCGTCCGAAGGCAGAAAGTTAAACTTTTTATTGCAGGAAATGCATCGTGAAGCCAACACGATTGGTTCCAAGACAAATCACTCAGCAGTGTCTCATCTGGTAGTTTCTATAAAAGAAGAGGTTGAGAAATTGCGTGAACAAATACAGAATATTGAATAGAAATGAATAAGGCTGGGCGTGTTGTAGTTCTTTCGTCTCCTTCGGGAGGTGGGAAAACGTCGATTTTGCGAAGTTTGCTAAGCTTGAAAAATCCACAGCATCGATATTCTGTTTCCGTCACAACTCGACCCATGAGAAAAGGTGAGGTTGATGGCGTGGATTATTCTTTTTTGAGTGAAGAATCGTTTTTAGAGAAGTGTAAACTCAATGCGTTTTTGGAGTGGGAGGAAGTGCACGGGAATTACTACGGAACTCCAAAGGACTCAATTCAAGAGTGGGTTGAGCAGGGTTTTATTGTCTTTTGTGATATTGATGTTCATGGCGGGTTGGCTTTGAAGCGTGCGTTTGGGCGGGAAGCGTTGTTGATCTTTATCAGGCCGCCGTCATTTGAAGTTCTGGCTGAACGTTTGAGGAATCGTAACACGGAGTCGGATGAGGATATTCAGAAGCGTTTGGAAAGGTATTCTGGGGAAATGCGCATCGCCGAAGAATACGATTGCCAGATCGTTAATGAGACAATAGAAGGAACGGTCAATGAAGTTTTAGAAGTTGTGGCTCAGAGTTGCGAGAGCCATTGAAGTAGTTTTCAGGCATTCTTTCGATAGAATTTATGACTGAAATGTTTTTTGAAATTTATATTAGCGCTTAAAATCGAGTTATTGAAATAATAAAGAAGTATTCATTTGTAATGTGGAGTTTTTAAATGATTGAGACATTGTCCATTAGAGCTATTGAAGAGCAAGCTAGTACTGTTTATGAGGCTATTATTGTGCTTGCAAAACGCGCGCGCCAAATAAACGCCGAACAAAAGCAGCAACTTATGCGGGAGAAGGAGTTTGATGAAGATTATGATGTTTTTGTTGAGGATGATGTTGCGGAAGTCCTGGATATTGAATATGAGAAATTACCCAAACCGTCGCGTCTTGCGTTAAATGAATTGCTTGATGGAAAAATGAAGTTTGAGTATCGCACCGGTGAAGATGGAGAAAAAGAGTCGGATAACTAGGTGGAATGGCCATGGTTGGCAAGAAAATTGGCTTGGGGGTTAGCGCAGGAATTGCTGCCTATAAATCCTGTGAGTTGATTCGTTTGCTTAAAAAGGCAGGCGCTGAAGTGCGCGTTATTGTCACGCCAAGAGCCGCCGAATTTGTTTCCGAATTGACGTTCGCCACATTGTCTGGAAATCCTGTTTATAGATCTATGTATCAAGGTCTTGAGGGAGCGGGAGGCTCCCATATTGACTTGGCCAGATGGTGCGATCTTTTTGTCGTATGCCCGTCAACCGCTGATTTGATTGGCAGGATAAACGCCGGCATTGCCGATGACTTGTTGACAACCATGCTTTTAGCAACTGAAGCCGAAACGATTATTTGTCCCGCAATGAATTCCGTGATGTGGGGCAAGGCTGTTGTGCAAGATAATATCAGACAACTGAAGCAACGCGGTTACCGTTTTATTGACCCTGAATGGGGCGATCTTGCCACTTCCTCCGAAGGCCAGGGTTGGGGTCGACTGGCTTCCCTTGAGACCATCATGGATGAAATTGAAAGGGGCTTGGCATCGACCAAAGAGTTTTTCGGGCGTCATGTTTTGGTGACCGCCGGCTCGACTTGCGAACCCATCGATCCTGTCAGATTTTTGACAAACTATTCTACTGGTAAAATGGGCTTTGCCATTGCCAAGGCGGCAAAATTTATGGGGGCAAAGGTCACGTTAATTGCAGGGCCGAATAATCTGAAGGCGCCGTCATTTGTAGATTATATCCCTGTAAATACAGCGCTCGAAATGTCAGACGCCGTTCATCGTAAAATTGACAGCGCGGATATTGTTATTATGGCTGCAGCAGTGGCTGATTATCGTCCTCAAGAGGTTGCAGAACACAAAATTAAGAAATCAGACGGGGTTCTTGAAATTAAATTTATGCGAAATCCAGATATTCTTGCTGAGGCGGCCTCGAAAAAAGGGAAAAGGATTCACGTCGGATTTGCTTTGGAGACAGAAAATGGCTATGAAAATGCTTTGTCCAAACTTCAACGGAAAAAATTGGATTTTATTTGTTTAAACAATCCTCTTGAAGACGGAGCGGCTTTTGCAGGCGACACGAATGTTATTTCAATCTTGGATGCAAATGGAGAAGTTGAACGGTTGTCTAAAATGTCAAAAAAACGAGTGGCTGAACATATATTGAAACGGCTCAGCTCCCATCTGTTAAAATCTCAAAAAAAATAGTAATGAGAATGTAAAGCCGATGTCAGAAATAAATAGCGAAATAACCAATGATATTGAGCGATATTTTGTTCAGCAAGCTCAACTATACGGCGCTGATTTTTATTTTTCAAACAAAGCCATAGACTTTGAAACGATGTCGTCATCCTCAAATGTTAAGAAAATTGAGATATTGACGCAAGTCGCAGCGCAATGTCACGCTTGTGTTAGTTGCGGTTTGGCTCGGAAGCGCAAGCAAGTTGTCTTTGGCTCTGGAAATGAAAAAGCTAATTTGATGTGTGTCTTTGGCAATCCCGGATCGGAGGAAGACCAGAGTGGATATTTTGGCGTTGGAGCCCAAGGCAGCCTTGTAAGCAAAATTCTAAAAGCCATTGAGTTTGAGAGCAACGAAATTTATCAGACTTCGGTGGTCAAATGTGCGCCTCCCAATAATCGAGACTCGCATGTGGACGAACGGGTCAAATGCATGCCATATTTGCTTCAGCAAATCGATATGATTAAGCCTCGCTTTCTTTTAGTTTTTGGCGAGATTGCGGCTCAAACAATTCTGAAAAGCGAGAAAACGCTTAGTCAACTTAGAGGAAGCGCACATTCAATTCACAATGGAATCTATGTTATTGTGACGCATCATCCCGGAGTTCTATTGAGGAATAATGATTTAAAACGAGAAACTTGGGCTGATGTGCAGACGCTTCGAAGTCTGTATGATGAAAAAATTGGCGACAAGGGAAAATTCAAGCATCATAAATGAATAAAATAGCTAATTCAAAAAGCAGGAAAGATCACATCATTGAGCGCATGCCTCCCAATGCAATTGAGGAGGAAATGGCCGTTTTGGGATCCATGCTGATCGATAAAGATGCTGTTAATAAGAGTGTGGAAATTCTTGACGCGTCCGCATTCTACAAGTTTGCGCATCAAAAAATATTCGACGCCGCGGTGGCTCTATACGAACGAGGGGTTGAAGTTGATTATTTAACCGTAAGAGACCAACTGTCCAAAATGGGCTTTTTAGAGGAAGCGGGTGGGAGTTTCTATGTTACGGAATTAGCGAATTCCGTGCCTTCAGCGGCTGGCGTTGAATATTATGCGAATATTGTTCTTGAAAAGGCGTTGCTTAGAAACCTTATCGAAATGTGCAATGAAATTACTGCGGAGGCTTTCGAAGCCCGTGAAGACGCAGTTAAAATGCTTGACTCCGCTGAGAGAAAAATATTTTCTCTTTCCGAAAGAAAATTACGTCGGGGGTTTGTGCCCATCAATCCAATTCTTACGCAAACCTTTGATATCATTGATGGATATCATAAACGTTCGGGCGGCATTACCGGCGTTCCCTCCGGCTTTAAGGATCTGGATCAAATAACTTCCGGTCTACAAAATTCAGATCTGGTGATTATTGCGGGAAGACCTTCGATGGGCAAAACAGCTTTTTGTTTAAACATTGCGCGCAATGCCGCCGTTGATCACGGTGTTCCGGTCGGCGTTTTTAGCCTGGAGATGTCAAATACACAGTTGGCCATGAGGATGCTTTGTGCGGAAGCGAGGGTTGATGCGCATAAAGTCAGAACAGGAGCCTTGCCGCCGAGTGACTGGCCGCGATTGAGTATGAGTGTTGGGAAGTTGGCTGAAGCTCCTATTTATATTGATGATACTGCTGCTTTAAGCGTGCTCGAAATTCGTGCAAAATCCAGGCGATTGAAGGCTGAACATGGCTTGGGTATGATTGTGATTGACTATATGCAGCTTGCCAAAGGGCCGGGAAACTCGGAAAGCCGTCAAATTGAAATTTCAGCAATATCGCAATCATTGAAGGCGCTGGCCAAGGAGTTGGAAATTCCGGTCATTGCGCTTTCACAGCTATCGCGCGCCGTTGAACAGCGGACTGGTGATAAACGCCCGATGCTCTCTGATTTGCGCGAGTCAGGCGCTATTGAGCAGGACGCTGATGTGGTGATGTTTATCTATCGCCCGGAAGTATATGGCCCTGTGGAAGAGGAAGGCATAGCAGAAATAATAATTGCCAAACAGAGAAATGGTCCGGTCGGTACAATTGAGTTGAAATTCCATAAGAATTTTGTGCTTTTTACCAATCACCAAAAATTTACGGATGATGATATGATGGACACAGGCCAACCATTCTAATGCAGAACGGTTACAAAAAATCTTTTGATGAAGCGGTCGCGCAACATCGAAAAAAAGTTACACCGCTTGAACTGAGTCTGATAACTCGAGCGTTCGATTTCAGCTATGATTCGCACAAAGATCAACTCAGGAAATCAGGCGCGCCCTATTTTGAACATTGCTATGAAGTGGCGCTAACGTTGTTGGAAATGAAAATGGACTCCACCACCATAGCTGGCGGCCTGCTGCACGATGTTGTGGAAGATACAGGCGTCACAATAGCTGAAATTTCCGATACATTTGGCGAAGAAGTTGCATTGCTGGTTGATGGCGTCACCAAAATAAGCGAACTGAAGTTTGATAGCGTTGAAAAAAGGCAGGCGGAAAACTTTCGCAAAATGATTATTTCTATGGTCAAAGATATTCGTGTGATCATGATAAAGTTTGCCGATCGACTGCACAACATGAGAACGCTGGAATTCCTTCCAGAACAAAAACGAAAACGAATTGCCATCGAAACACGTGATGTTTATGCTCCTCTTGCGCATCGTCTTGGAATTGCAAGGATAAAGTGGGAACTGGAAGATTTGACCCTGAAAGTACTTGATCCAAAGGCTTATTGGTCTCTGGTCAACAAAGTTTCCAGCAAGCGAGTCGAACGCGAAGCTTATATTGCACAAGTCACCAAACCGATACAAAACGAACTGAAACAAACAAAAATAAAAGCGACAATTACAGGTAGACCAAAGCATTTTTATAGCATTTATGGAAAAATGCATAAACGGCAACTTCCCTTTGAACAGATTTATGACCTGCTTGCCATTCGAATTATTGTCAAGAGGGTGGAAGAGTGTTATTTTGCGCTTGGATTGGTGCATAGCCTTTATGTGCCGGTGCAGGATCGTTTCAAAGATTATATTGCAACTCCCAAGTCAAATTTTTACCAGTCACTCCACACCACTGTTGTAGGGCCCGATGGCACGATGGTGGAAATTCAAATCAGAACCGAAGAAATGCATAGCACAGCGGAAGATGGAATCGCGGCTCATTGGCGCTATAAGGAAGGCGTGAAAAAAGAGGACGAACTCGATAAACAAATCGCTTGGCTTCGTCAAGTGATGGACTGGCAGCAAGACACAAATGACGCCTCCGAGTTTATGGAAAATTTGCGCATTGAACTCTTCCAGGAAGAAATTTTTGTATTTACACCCAAAGGCGATCTTTTTAAGTTGCCTGTGAATTCGACTCCGGTAGATTTTGCTTTTGAAGTGCACACCGATGTCGGAATGCACTGTATCGGCGCAAAAGTAAACGGTAAAATTCAACCCTTAAGTCATCAGCTCAAAAGCGGTGATTCAGTGGAAATTTTAACGTCTGTAAATCAAACCCCTAATCCTGATTGGATGAAATTTGTTCGAACTTCAAGAGCCAGAAGCCGGATAAAACGCTGGATGAAAGACTCTTTTTACGATGAGAGCCTTAAGTTGGGCAAGGAGATTTTGGACAAGCAAATTAAAAAATTGAGATTGAAGATTGATTTTGATCTTGAGGAAATTGCGCATAGTTTTAATTGTCAGAACGCTGAAGAGCTTTATGCTCGAATCGGAAGTGGAGATGCGTCTGTGCAATCGGTTATTGGTCGAATTGCGCCGGATAAATCAATTCCCGCCACGAGCGAGTCTCTCCTAAGGAAAATCATTAAACGTTCCAAAAGTCCCGGGCGCGGAATTAAAGTGCAGGGGCTCGACAATCTTATGATGACATTCGGAAAATGTTGTCAGCCATTGCCCGGAGACATCATTCTCGGCTTCATCGCCAAAGGCCGCGGAATTGTTGTGCATCGCCGGGATTGCCGCAATGTTGTTGACCTTCTGGATACGCCTGAACGGACAATTGATGTTGAATGGGATGTTGAGAAAGATAAATATTTTGTTGTTCGTCTTTATCTGTTGGGTGAAGATCGCCGTAATTTTTTGCGTGATGTTTCGGAATCAATTGCTCAGGCTGAAACCAATATCGTAAGTATTGAAATGAAAGCTGAAGAGCAGGTTGTGCACAGCACGCTTACGCTTGAAATACGTAATTTACAGCACTTGACCAAGATTATGAAGAAAATCAGACAGGTGAAAGGTGTATTGAAAGTAGAGCGTCTTCGGGTCGCCCCGGGAAAAAGAGAATTTTGAATATTTATCAACTCAGCTATCAATTTAAGTCATCAGGTTATTTAAATGTATACAATACAAGTTAATCTTTCTTCAAAGAGAGGAGTGGAGTAAATGAAAAAAACCATCACCAAAAAAGACGTTGCGAAGAGAACGGCGAAGCTTGTCGGTGAGAAAATCTATTTAACGGAGAAGATTGTCGATGGTGTTTTTACATCATTGCGTGAGTTTATGGCAGAAGCAGAACCGGAAGTCAGAATTGAAATCCGCGACTTTGGTGTGTTTGAGGTCAAAACCACCAAACCAAAACCAAAGGCTCGCAATCCCAAGACCGGTGAAATAATTTATGTTCCGGCGAGAAGAAAAACTCATTTTAAAGCAGGTAAACTACTCAAAGATGTGTTAAAGACACCTCTTGAGGAAATCGAGTCATAAAATCGTGGGGGAAGTTGGCTTGAATCGTCGGTTTCCGGCGGTTCGCTTCTTATAAAATGTCACACATGAAATGTCACATAGAGTTTTAGGCGTCGACTATGGCATGAAGCGTATTGGCATTGCGATAAGCGATCCATTCCGAATTATTGCCCAACAAGTTACGACACTTACCGTGCCAAACCTTAAGCAGGCGGCGATTGAAGTCGAATCCCTTCGTAAGTCGTATTCGGCAATGGAAATAATAATTGGAATGCCGCTTACCCTCAAAGGGGTGAAAGGTGAAGCTGCGCAAGCGGTAGAAAAGTTTATTCTGGAGCTCAGGAAACAAACTTCTGTTCAGATTATATCGGTTGATGAACGCTTCACAAGCGTCATTGCTCGTAGAACGCTGGTTGAGATGGGTAAAACCCCAAGTAAGAATAAAGAGATGGTCGATCGAATGTCTGCTGCATTAATCTTGCAAACCTACCTGGATTCATCCGGCGGTCAGGTTTGTTAAATGGAACGGAGTAGATTTTGAAAATAGGAATTATTGGCGTTGGAGCCATAGCGCAAGTTGCTCATATTCCTACATGGAACGAGTATGAAGATGTGCAACTTGCTGTATTTGATATCAATCATCATAAGGCCACACGCGTTGCCGAAAAATTTGGCGTGAGTCAGGTTTATGGAAATATTGATGATATGTTTAAGGATGATGAAATTGTTGCGGTCGATATTTGCACACCAACAGATTCTCATTGTGAAATTGTGAGCGCTGCCTTGTTAGCCGGCAAGCATGTGCTCGTTGAAAAACCGATTGCCTTAAATTATACAGAAACACTTGAAATTATAAAAATTGCGCGCAAAAAAAAGAAACGTCTGATGGTGGCCACCAATGTTCGGTTTAGAGAAGATGCAAAAATTCTCAGAACGTTTATTCAACAAGGTGAATTGGGCGATGTTTTTTACTGCAAGGCAGGATGGCTTCGTCAAAGAGGCGGCTTAATTTCACATAACCATTGGTTTGCGAGGCCTGAAATTTCAGGCGGCGGTGTGTTTATTGATCTTGGCGTTCAGGTGTTGGATCTTAGCCTTTGGCTTTTGGGAGAGCCGCAGGTTCTGTCTGTAAGCGCAAGCGCTTTTAATGAAGTAAGTAATTTTCCAGTTGAAGACTCAGCCGCTGTTTTCATCAGGCTTGCCAATAATGCAACTTTAACAATAGAGGTGAGTTGGACTTTGTTATCGGACAAAGATTTTTTTTACACAAATTTGTTTGGCAAACATGGCGGCGCCCTTTTAAATCCGTTAAGAGTTCACAAGGAGTTTCATGGAAATTTGGTGAACCTGACACCCTTGCAGGAGAAAAGTGAGAAAAACTTATACAAACGGTCTTATGAGAACGAAATTCTGCATTTCAAAAATAGTATCATTGATGATCAAGTTGAAATTCTTTCCTATGACGCCATACTGGAGAGAATGCGGGTTGTTGACGCTGTATATAAATCGGCGGCGACAGGGCGCGAAGTTATTTTATCTGAATAGCCTTTTGAACGATATATTGGTGAAGCTGCGGGTTTGCATGCCAATTATTATAGTAACATTTCTTGCGGCCTCACGCTTGTTTTCACAAGGTGATGAATTTAGATCGATCAGCAATGTCAAAGCGCGTCCGTTGGCTATGGGAGGCGCCTTTACGGCTGTTGTGGATGATATTGCTGCAATAGCTTTCAATCCTGCATCATTCGGACTCTATAGTCAGAAAAAAAAGTTCCGGTTAACATTTTTCTTGAATCCTGTAACTCCTTTTTTTCTGGCAAGCAAAGGACAGGAGCTCAGAACGGGGGATGGCGACATTGTTGATGACGCGCTTCTGGCTTTGGGTCTCGCAATTAAATCAGTCTCTTTGTCGTTGAGTTCTCTCGAATTTGGCCTTTTGTTGAGCGAAGAACATATTGATTTTAACCGTGAATTTACGGGCAAGGCCTTCAGTTTTTCCGGCTTGCGACAGAACCATACACATTCTCTTATAAGCAGACTAAAACTTGCTGAGACGGTTTCTTTGGGTGTAAGCGCCGGGTTGATTTATTCGAGCAAGACAGCTTATCCTCTACAAAGGAATAAAGATTTAGCGGTAAGTTACGGGGTGCTATTAGAGCCGGAAAACGGTTTGAAGATTGGTGTTTCTTATGTAGATATGCCTGATTCTTTACGTTTCACCCGCGCGCCTTTAGAACGTTTTGTCGATGAATCTATTAACGCAGGAATTTCTTATTCAATTGGCGGCGCTCGCGTTGCGGTGGATGTCAGGAATCTGGGGGAAGAGACCAAGATTGCTGTAAGAGAGTTCCATCTCGGCCTTGAACAAGTTCTTTTTTCACATTTTGCATTGCGCACCGGATGGTTCCAGCGCAGAGCGGGAGAACACGTTTATAGTTTTGGTCTGGGTTTATTTGACCTCAACAGTATGATGGGATACAGCCGCCGGTTCAAGCATCGTAATTTTGCCTTCAATTATGCCGTTATTGTTGACCACGAGCAGATGCTTTTTGAAAGATGGCATTTATTCTCATTATATTTAAGGCTATAGATATTTCTATCTTGTCGGAACCTTTGACCTAAAGCAGGGTAAGAATATTTTGTTTTTTGCATATCCATTTATTATTTTGTTCGTTTGTCTTTTAACGGGAACCGGGGCGTTTGGACAAACCAATATTGAGATTTTTGACAACCTGCTGGCTGATAGTATTTTTAGTGAGTTGGAAACCCACCTTGGGGATGATCCATTTCAATTTAGTCTCTCCAGGTTAGATAAGGATGACCGGAGTAACTGGTATGTTGAGAAGGAGTTTCTTGAGTTTTTTCCCGACTCGGCGAATGGAATTGTTCTGGTGAACGATGACTTGCCGTGCGGGAATAATGAACGCCTATCAATTTCATATAAACCGCTTGATCTGACAGTTGAATACTATCCTGCATCACAAAATAATGTTCAAAGGAATGTGGTTGAGAGAATCTATTTTCGTTTGATGGAGTGCATGGGGCATACAGTGATTTGGAGTGGTGAGATAACGGCTCATTACAACGATTCTTTGAAAAAAAAACAGGTCAAGTTTGTTGAAAGCGAAAATCTTCCTTTTACAGTTGGAGTTTGGAAGCCTTCTGAAAAATCGATGATTTTTTTGCCTGTTGCTTTTGTTTCAGCAATTGCCGGAAGTGTTGTTTTTCTATTTTTTGCGCTACGAACTCAATGATAATGTCGTTTAGTTAAATCGATTTTAAGGTATTTAATAATGAAATATAATCACGCAATGCTTTTTGTCCATTTTTCACTTTTTATATTTTTCACATCTTGTAATTCATACAATTTAAAATCAACAACAAAGCCGCAAGAACGATTTGAAATAGCTAAAAAGATGTTTGATAATAAAGATTATTACGAGGCGAAAAATCAATTTAAGATAATAACCCTTAATAATTCAGGCGCTTCTTTTGTTGACGACGCGCAATTTTACCTGGCTGAGTGTCATTTTAAAATGAAGGAATATGTTTTTGCCGCAGACGAGTACAGCCGTTTGTCGAGACTTTACCCTAAAAGCGAATGGTTGGACGATGCGGTTTATAAGGTTGCCATTTGTGATTTCAATATGTCGCCGAAGCCAGCCCTGGATCAAGCCTATACATTGAAAGCGATTGAAAGTCTTCAATTGTTTTTGGAAGAATATTCAAATAGTGTATTGGTGGAGGAAGCCGAAAAAATGCTGGGGGTTTGCCGCGCCAAACTTTCTGAAAAAGAATTTAAAGCCGGAGAGCTCTACCGTAAACTTGGAGACAATTATGGCGCCTTGGTCTATTTTAGGAGTGTTGTCGATAACTACTATGATACAGAATTTTTAGAACCCGCAGTATATTGGAAAGCCGAATCTTTGTTCAGGCTGGAACGATATGCGGAATCTCGTTTAACATTTGAAGAGCTTTTGCGAAAATTCCCTAAAACTGATTTTTTGGGCAAAGCAAAAAGTCGACTTAAAGAAATAGAAAATGGCGCTGGTCAGACCAAAGAGTCAAACGATGTTTCCGAGCAGGCGATAGACGGATAGTGTTGGCGTGCTGTTTTGGTGCTTATTGCGAAAGTTTTTTGTTTTGATTTGATTCTGAATTGATCGCCCTGCAAAGAATGTTTAAATATAATTTTAATTTTTACCTCCGCAGTTATGCTTGGAAAGTAACTTGTAAGAAAAGCTGCTAAACCTTGTCTTTTATTCCTCTGTATTTAGAGTATTTACGGTAGCAACATAAGTTTCTTTCTTCATTGAATATAAGTTGTTGTTGTTTTTTTAAGTGATTGTTTTTTAAAGTATTACAGTTGTCGTTGTGACGAATTGTTTAGAAGTTGGCATGAGATAAAAACCTCTTGCTTTTCAAAAGTCAATCGTTTATTTTTTTCCTCTTTGAGTGGATGAGAGGGGCGCTTATTAAGTGTGCTTGGGAGGTGGTTCCAGTTCCATTAATAAGCTGCTCATGAATGTAATAATTTTCGACTTTGGAGGGGAAAATGTCTTTTTCTGAACAAGAAGGTTTTTCAGAAGGTTCATTTCATAAGAATTACCGTTTAGAGGACGAAGGCTGGGAGGAAGACGCTGGGTTTGATGATTTCGATGAAGATGATGATGAAGAAGATGACGATGAATTTGATAACCAATTCACAGAGGATGATGAAGAGGATGAAGGCTGGGAGGAAGAAGATTGGAAAGATCCCGATTGGAATGAAGAGGATTGGAATTAGGAGTGTGGCCTGAATTTAAAATGCTCTGCAAAGCTCTAGTGTATAGATTTGTTAATTCGTGTATTAATTTTGCAAGCTAACGCTAATAAAACTAATGGAATCATAGGTTCACTTTCTTCAAAATCTTTACACTAGCTAATTCAGAACAGTTTGCTTTGGGAAGGATTGAGTTTTTGAAGGCGTGAAGACGCTTAAGAATATCGTTAATTTTGATTTCAAATATATAGAAAGGGGCAGTATTTTACTGCGAATCAATTAATCTGAAGGTTGAACTTTGAAGTTTTTGGTAAAATCCGGCGAGTTTGATTCCGAGATAAATATTAACGGAACGGCTGTTTCTGTTGGCGAGGAGCCTGTTGAAATCGAATTTGGTTTTCAGTCGGCGAGGGAACATTTTTCTTTATTGAAGGATGGTCGCTCCTACGAAGTTCAGATCGAGAAAGGTAGCGAAGGGTATGATGTATTTATTAATGGAAGTAAATACAATGTTCAGATTACCGATGAAAAGGAACAGCTTTTAAGGCGGTTTGTTCGAAGCGAACAGGCGGAGCTGAAGCATGTTGAAATTAAAGCGCCCATGCCAGGTCTTGTGGTCGAGTTCAAGGTAAATGAAACTCAATCTGTAGCCAAAGGAGAGATAGTGGTCGTTATCGAAGCGATGAAAATGGCGAATGAAATTTGTGCGCCAATTGCGGGGAAAGTGACCAAAATATTTTATAACGCCGGAGATTCGGTCACTGCCGGAGCTGTTTTGTTGAAAATTGAATGACACCAGGTTTTGGCAGGGACTTCAGAGTTCAACAGTGTTGCTGTCCTCCCTTAGTTTTTAAGAAATCATTTGCAGGGCGAGCGATGAAACGCGCGCAATATTGGATTTTTTTTAGTCGATGTTTGGAAATAGGCTGTTTCGCATGATTGCAGGGAGTAAGTATTACGATACTTGGAGGTTTTTAGCTAGGAGAGCTTTACAAAAGTCCGCATTTTTTTATGTAATTTATAATTGGAGATATAAAATGGCTGAATATTCAAATGTGATCGATCTGTTAGGCGACGCTGACAAGTCCCTTTTGGATCATAAATGCACTACAATACCTAAAGAGCAGTTGCATCTTCCCGGCTCTGATTATATTGAGCGGGTATTTGCGCATTCCGACAGAAATAATCAGGTTTTAAGAAGTTTGCAAAGTATGTTGAGCGCCGGACGTCTTGGCGGCACGGGTTATTTGTCGATTTTGCCGATAGATCAGGGTATTGAGCATTCCGCCGGCGCCTCCTTTGCGCCCAATCCGATTTATTTTGATCCTGAGAATATTGTTAATCTGGCAATTGAAGGGGGATGTAATGCAGTTGCTTCCACCTTGGGCGTGCTTGGCATGGTTTCCCGTAAATATGCGCATAGAATTCCATTTATGGTGAAAATTAATCACAACGAACTTTTGCATTATCCAAATATTTATGATCAAACATTATTTGCCAGCGTTGAACAGGCCTATGATATGGGCGCTGTTGCGGTTGGAGCCACGATTTATTTTGGTTCAGATGACTCGCGGCGTCAGATTATGGAAATTTCCGAGGCTTTTGAACGCGCGCATCAATTGGGTATGTTAACTGTTTTGTGGTGCTACCTGCGAAATCCGGGTTTTAAAAAAGACGGTGTTGACTATCATAGTTCCGCTGATTTAACCGGACAGGGCAATCATCTTGGCGTGACAATTCAGGCTGATATTATTAAGCAGAAACAACCGACCAACAATGGCGGGTGGACGGCTGTCAATTTTGGCAAGACGCATCCGCTTGTGTATGATAAATTGTCGTCGGATAATCCGATTGACTTGTGTCGTTATCAGGTTGCAAATTGCTACATGGGACGCATTGGCCTGTTAAATTCAGGCGGCGCTTCTGGCGAGAATGATTTTCAACAGGCTGTGCAGACTGCTGTTATTAATAAACGCGCCGGCGGTATTGGTTTGATTTCAGGACGCAAGGCGTTTCAACGCCCGATGAGTGAGGGTGTCAAGGTTTTAAACGCTATTCAGGATGTTTATTTAAGTGAAGATATCACAATCGCTTAGATTGAAATGATTATTTGAGATAGCCTCAATTGCATTTGCAGTTGGGGCTTTTTTTTATTGTTCTTCAAAGTGTCTGTGGAAGGCGACCCCAGACCGAGTTGACCTTTGTTTTTGAATCGTAATTTGTGGGATGGAGGCGCCTGGAACCCGCGCAGGACCCCGCAGACCGCATTTCCTTAATTCATATAATGGTCAAAGCGGTAGAGGAGGCCGAAGCGGCTCCGCACCCAAAATCAGGTATAATACTATGAAACAATCTTCAACGCTGCAAAAGCGGTTCGCAGAGAAGTTTAGCCGGAATTATCTGTTGTTGTTGTTGTTGGCGGTCGGGTTGCTTTTTTTTAATGTGGTTAAGATTTTTTTGACGCCAATGCTTTTGGCCGCCGTTTTCACCTCTCTTTTTTATCCATTTTATTCAAGGCTGCTGATTTGGACTAAAAACAGATATACAGTGAGTTCATTGTTGTGCTGTTTGCTATTGTTTTTGGTGTTAATCGGGCCAATTTATACTGTGGGACGCCTGCTTGCTGTGGAAGGCGTGGGCTTGTTTGAGTCGCTTGCGCCCAAGGTGCAGGAGATGTTTGAGAGCGGAAAAATTCCATTTATTGATAATTTGAAGGCGTATCCGTTTTTGCGTGATTTTAGTTTTGATGATTTTGATTGGAAGTCTTCTTTGCAGGATATTGCTAAAAATGTGGGGAGCATTGTTACGACAGTGATCAATAAGACTTCGCGTGGCACCTTTAACGTGGTGACGGATCTTTTTATCACTTTGTTCACAATGTTTTACTTTTTTCGCGATGGCCATAAGTTGGTCGAGAGAATTAAATATTTAAGTCCTTTGGAAAATGTTTATGAGGAGGAGTTGATTGGGCGCTTTGTTTCTGTTTCCAGAGCGACAATTAAGGGGACTTTGCTTATTGGCCTTGCGCAAGGCTCGACGGGCGCTTTAGTGTTGTGGCTTTTTGGCGTGGAGTCGCCGATGCTGTGGGCTGTGGTGATGGTAATTTTATCGGTTATCCCAGTGGTGGGGGCTGGTTTGGTTTTGTATCCGGCCGGGTTTGTGCAGGTTTTGTCAGGCAATGTTTGGCAGGGCGTTGTTATTATGGTTTTGGCGATTTTGGTTGTGGGAAATATTGATAATTTACTCAGGCCGCGACTTGTTGGACGCGACACGGGCATGCACGATTTAATGATTTTTTTCTCAACGTTGGGCGGGATTAGTGTGTTTGGTATAATCGGTTTTATTATCGGGCCGGTTGTGGCTGTGTTTTTTTTAACTTTAGTTGATATTTATGCCCGTGAGTTTCAGGTTACTTTAGATTTGGCGCAGCAGGTGGATAGTGAGCCTGATTGAGGTTTTTGAGTGAAGGGGCTTCTGGTTTTGTCGGGAATGGTATTGGCTTTCTGAAAATTTTGTAGTTTTTATGTTTCCTGTTAAGTCGTCTATTGGGGGCTTGCTTGTTTTAGATTGAGCAGGTATGCTTTGGCGGCTTCATATTCATTTGGAATTTCACCGTCAAGGATGGCCTCTTCTATTTGTTTTTTTAACTCACCTACCTGACGTCCGGGTTTTATACTGAAAATTTGCATGATTTCCTCGCCGCGAACAGGCGATTGAAAGGCTCGCATTTGATCTTTTTCTTCCACTTCGTTTAAGCGTTGCACGACGAAATCAAAATTTGCCAGATGTTTTTGCACACGTTTGGGGTTTTGTGAGGTGATGTCGGCGCGGCACAGGGTTATGAGGTCTTCAAGTTCATCTCCGGCTTGAAAGAGCAAACGGCGATAGGCTGAGTCGGTGACTTCTTCTTCGGTCAGCGCAATGGGGCGCAGGTGCAGACGGGTTAGCTTTTGGGCGAATTTTGTCATTTCCTGAGGGAATCGCAATCTTTTGCCAATAGAAGGAAGCATGCGGGCGCCGATTTCTTCATGGTTATGGAATGTCCATCCTTTGCCCTTGATAAAATTTTTGGTGCGCGGTTTGGCGATGTCATGCACAAGAGCGGCGTAGCGCAGTTCGACTTTTTGTGTGACTTCCGCAACGTTATCAAGAACTTTGAGCGTATGGTAGAAGACATCTTTGTGATGGTGACCGTCGATTTGTTCAATTCCTTTTAGTTGGCAGAATTCAGGAAAGATTATTTGCAGGGCGCCACATTCTTCCATGAGAATGAAGCCGGTCGATGGTTTGTCAGCGGTCAGAATTTTGAGGAATTCATCGGTCATGCGTTCCATTGAGACAATTGTCAGGCGTGATGAGGTTTCGAGCATTCCCTTTTTGCTTTTTTCGTCAATGTTGAATTGAAGTTTGGTTGCAAAACGAATGGCTCGCATGATGCGGAGCGGGTCATCCTGGAAAGTTACAAACGGTTCAAGCGGGGTTTGGATGATGCGTTTTTTTAAGTCGCTTCTGCCGTTAAAAGGGTCGGTCAGATCTCCTGAATGATCGGGGCTCAAGTTAGCTGCAATGGCATTAATGGTAAAATCTCTGCGCGCCAGGTCTGCGTTTAAGTCAGCAGGTTCGACCATTGGATTGCGTGATCCGTCTCTGTAACTCTCTTTGCGCGCGCCAACAAATTCAAGTTTGTAGTCTTCTATTTCGACAAGGGCTGTGCCAAATTTTTCATAGATTACGATTCCTTTTGCAGAAAAGGCCTCGGCTACTTTACGGGCAAATTCAGGGCCGTTTCCGATAACCACAAAATCGATATCTTTGCTTGGTTGTTCGAGCAGATAGTCGCGCACAAAGCCGCCGACGGCATAGACTTGCGTTTTTTGGGAATTGGCAATTTTGCCAATTTCCATGAGCAATGGAAATTGGCTTAAATTTATTTTATCAGTCATCTTCATAATTTTCCAGAACGGATAATAGCAAAAATGAGCCAAATACCAAAGAGTCCGGCAAATAAAAAACCGATCATTCCAAAAAGTGAATATCCCTTGAGCATTGGACCGGCTTTCAGGGAAAGAATGAGTGAGGAGCCGATTATCATTGCCGCAATAATGAGGCTGAATGCGATGCGATTTGAGGAGCGGTCGATTTCCGACATTAGTCTGTGCAGGCCGCGATCTTGTAGTTCAATGGCAAATTGGCCTTTTTTGATTTTGCGAAGCAGGAGTTCTATTTCACGCGGGCCGTCTCTGAGTAAATCATATAAATCGCGCAAGGTTTTGAGGCCGTTATAGGCGATTTTTTTCAGGTCGAGGCGGCGCATGATGAGTTTGCGCACATAAGGTTTGGCCAGCGAGAAAATTTCGAATTCAGGGTCGAGCTTGCGGGCGAGATCCTCGTAAGTTCCGATTGCTTTCATGAGCAGGAGAAGATTGGAGGCAACCCGAATTTCATGTTTCGCCATCATTTCGATTATCTCTCCAACAATCGATGGAATACTAATTCGGCTGATGGGCATTTCATAATAACGTTCAATAAATGAAGCGATATCTGAACGAAGCTGGAAAACTTCTCCGGCTTCATCAAGCGAGCCTAAATTAATTAGAACCCGAATGATAAGGTCGGGATCTTTTTGTGTCATGCCGATAAGCAGGTCTGAAACTTCTTCCATGATGGTTTCGTCAAGTCTGCCCATCATGCCAAAATCAATTGGCGCAATGGTGTCCTGGTTGATAACGAAAAGGTTCCCCGGATGCGGATCAGCATGAAAAAAGCCGTCTTCGAAAATTTGTTTAAGAATAAATTGGCCGCCGGTTTTTGCCAATTGTTTCAGATCGCTTCCGGCCTTTTGCAACTGATCCGTTTGTGAAATTTTAACGCCTGCAATGAGTTCAATTGTCAGGATTTTCTCGGCTGTGTAATCCCAGAAAATTTCCGGCACATATACTTTTTCAAAATCTTTGAAGTTGCGAGCAAATATCTCGATATTGCGCCCTTCGTTTATAAAGTCGAGTTCCTGTCGTGTGCTTTGGGCTAGCTCCCGAACGATTCCAGTGGGATCAAGGGCCTTGCTTTCCGGAATGTAGCGTTCCATTATTTTGGCCAAATCTGCAAGAATGTCGAGATCTGTGTTGATCACTTTTTTGATGTTGGGTCGCTGAACTTTTACGACAACCTCTCGGCTCTCATGCGTAGTGGCTCTATACGCCTGCGCGATAGAGGCTGAAGCTATTGGAGTTTTCTCAAATTTTGCGAATTTTTCACCCAAAGGCATGCCGACTAGTTGTTCAAGGTAAAGTTCAATTTCAGAAAATGGCACAGGCGGCACATCATCCTGAAGCTTGACCAGCTCTTCGATTAATTTTGGCGGGACTAGAATAGAACGGGCGCTCAATAATTGTCCGAGTTTGACAAAAGTTGGCCCGAGTTCCTGCAATACCATTCGGAGGCGGGCTTCATAAGAAAAACGTCGAACAGCAGGAGAGCTTTGAGCGAATAGGCGGCGCCCGATGCGAAGGTGTGCGGTTAGTCGCATACGATCTACAATTTCCGCAAAGCCATATTTCATCAGAACGCCCACAATTTGCTGATAGCGGCGGAAATTGCGATAGCTTTTATCAAAACGGGGGATATAAACCATTATATTCTCTTAAAATAGAGTTTTAGACAGGTCATTAAAGGTATGAATCGGCTAATATAAAAATTGAGTCGGTCACTTGCAATTTCAACCTGAATTCAATCTTAACAAGATTCAGATTTGATGTGAAGAGCTTTAAAGTATTGCAGTCAGCGTGTATATAAATTAGTTGACCCGCATTTCCATGTTCAACGCAGTTGCTTGAATGAAAGCCGCCTTTTCTGATATATTTTACGTTTTGGACATGACAGGCTCGGCATAAAAGGGCGCTATGGTTATGAAAATAGCGTCGTTTGAGTCTTTGCTAAAATAGCTGCCTGATTGAATAAAGTTGAGCAGAGACTCGGGGCGGAGAGGGTTTTATTCTTGACTTTAGAGAGCTGTTTTGCTAAAATGACGCCGTACGAAATCCCTGCCGATCGCAGTGGGATTAAATCAAAGAGCTATACTTTTTATTATGGGAGCTTAGCTCTGTGCGTGTATTACATGCCTCACCCGTCAGGGTATAGTGGAAGTAAAAAACGTATGGGCGGTGCCCACCGTGTCTAACGCGGTTCTTTGATTTCCCCACTCGGTTGCAGGGATTTTTTACTTTTCCAACAAGTCTCTCTCAGTTCGCATTTGATTTTTCCGATAGATAATTTTTATTCGCGTCAACTTTCCGGCAACCGCTGCTGATAGCATGAAGAAAGAGTAATATATTTAACTTTTGGCTAAATATGCTGTTGATCTATTAAGATGCCTTGCAGTCATCTTTTTTCCTCTTATCAGGAATACTTCCTTCACAATATCATACAGGAGCGTTATGAGAAAAAAAATTCTTCTGATCAATCCGGGGCATGAAGACCGTTATGAACCGTATAAGCATAGCAGCTTTCGAACCATTCACCGCGATCCGCCTCCCATCGGCATTTTGTCTGTTGGAACCTATCTCGATGCTAATGGATACGAAGTTCACCTTATCGATACGCATGTCGTTGAAAATTATCCAGCCTTGATTGAAAAACGTATTCTGGAAAATGACTATCTGTTTGTTGGCTTTACAGTCATTATTGGCAAGTTTATTAAAAATTCCAGTGAGCTCACCGAGTTGATAAAAGGGTTGCGGCCTGCTTTGCCGATTGTATGGGGTGGAATTTGCGCTTCTGTTTTTCATGACGAAATGATGAGAGCTTACCCGGTCGATTATATCGTTCGTTATGAAGGTGAGGAAATCGCTTTAAATCTTGCCAGAGCCTTGGAAGGTAAATTCGCCATGACAGAGATCATGGGCGTCACTTATCGCAAAGGCGATAAAATTGTGATCAATCCTGCTCACAATCCTACCAGGAACCTGGATGAATATCCAGTTCTGAAGTGGGAATTACTGGGCGAACATTTTAATATCGATCAACGACCTTATTACTATTTGATAATGTCGAGCCGGGACTGTCCGTATAATTGCAGTTTCTGCTATAAACACACGGTGGATATAGATGTGCGGAATGCCATGCCGAATTGGCGCGCTCGCTCTGCGCAACATGTAATTGAGGAAGTTGAGTATATCCATGAGAAAACCGGAACAACTGTTTTTACTTTTGGCGATGACAATTTTTTTGTCAGCAAAGATCGGGCACTTGAAATTCTTGCTCATTTCAGGAAGCGCGGCTTTTACATCGAAGAGTGCATTGGACATTTGAGCTGCCTGAATGATAAGGTTATTGAGGCAATGGGCGGCATTGTGCAAACCTTTATTTTTTCGGTGGAAACGGCTTCGCAACGTCTGCACAAGCAATATATCAGGAAGGGGCTGAAGATTGATGATGTGCCGGTTAAATTGGAAAAATTGTATCAACAGGGAATTGTCTCGCCGCTTTCCTTTATTGTGGGACTGCCCACTGAGACCATGGACGATTTGCAGGAAAATGTTGATTTCATGGTTCGGATGAAGGAAATAAACCCTTTCGTTCGCGGCAATGCTTATCTTTTTCTACCTTTGCCGAGAACCGCTCTTTATACGGAAACGGAAAAACTTTACAACGTTAGTTTAGATAAGCCAATTACGGCTTATGAGGACGCTAATTTTTGGGTAAGAGGGGTTGACGACCCGTGGGGCAAGAAATTTCGTCCATGGCTCTCGGATGAACATTTTAAATTTTTGGTGCATTACGGCATTGTTTTTAATGATGTTTTTCGAATGTGCAACCGGGAGCTTTCCAGCGATACCGCCCGGTTATTAGAGACGCATAAGCCATTGCGAGATATGTTTGGTGATTTGTCTCGCATCAATCGACCGGCACACGATTACAATCCATATCTTTTAGACAGGGTATTACGAAATGAAAAAATCGATCTGAAAAATGATTTGAAAAATCATGTTGGTTATCATTCATCAGCGCAAAATGCTCCGTCAGAGTTTTTTTGGAGTTGCGCGTAGTCGTTTCCAGTATATAGATTTGGCCAGCTACTTGCTGGGAGGTATATGAGTTTTATCTTGCATTTTAGGTTGTTTTTTCATAACCTTCTAATCGTTTTTTCAGGCAATAATTGTTAGCGGAGACAGGAATGGCTAAAAGATGTGAGATTTGTGGCAAGGGTCCGTTGGTCGGAAACAATGTGAGTCATGCTCATAATAAGACCAAAAGACGCTGGTTGCCTAATTTGCAAAGGGTTCGCGCTCAAATCAATGGTGGTGCTCGTCGAATCCGTGTTTGCACCCGTTGTATACGAAGCGGTCAAGTTGTAAAAGCAGCGTAAACCTTTCTATAAAAAAAGCATCGGAGCCCCGATGCTTTTATACTTTCCACAGACAAAATCTGGATCATTAGAGTACGTTATTTATTTGACGTGTGTTGGTTTCTATTCATGGTTGTCGCAGCGTTAGAAATTTTTAATGTTTGCTGCGCTGCCATGAACTTTTTGTGGTGAGCGATTTGTGAACTGAAAAAAATGGTAAAATAAGAACGGAAGTTTGGAGCGCTTGTTTGCGTTTGAATACAACCAAGTCGCTCCATGTTAAATTCGAGAGGATATGGCTCTTCCGAAAAGCAGGCTGCAAAGAGGGCGGCGCTTCGTTAAAGTAACCTTGCAATGAGTCGCAAGGTTAGAGTAGGCGCCATTTTTTGATGTAAACCGTCTTTTAATTGCTTCTTCTTCTTCTCAAGTAGGCTGGAACTTCGTAATCTTCAACAGTTTCCGCCGATTCAGCGTTGCCATTTGATTTTCCATTGCCCATCCATCCATTTTTTGTTGTCTCAGGCTTGGCGGATATTGTTTTGTTGGGCGTGATGCGTTGAAAAGTTGGGATTTCTATATCTGCCATTGGCGTTTCCGGCAATTCAAATGGTCTCCGTCTTCCATTGCTCATTCCACTTAATTTGTTGTTTTGGCTAAAGCCAGTTGCAATAACGGTTACACGCATTTCTTCCTGAAGGGTGTTGTCGATGACGGCTCCAAAAATGATATTTGCGTCTTCGCCCGCCGCTTCAGTGATTACGGTTGTTGCATCGTTGACTTCATGCAGGGTCATGCTGTCGCCGCCGCTTACATTTACGATTACGCCAAGAGCCCCATCAATGGATATTTCCTCAAGGAGCGGGCTGGAAATTGCTTGCTGAGCAGCTTCTACAGCCCGATGCTCGCCGCTTGATAAACCGGAACCCATCAACGCGTCTCCCATTTCAGCCATTATTGTGCGCACATCTGCAAAGTCAAGGTTTACAAGGCCGGGAATTGCTATCAAGTCTGAAATGCCTCTGGTTGCTTGCAACAGCACATCGTCGGCAATGTTAAAAGCGGCCTTCAACGGGGTGTCTTTTGGCACCACTGAAAGCAAACGTTGGTTAGGGATTACAATCAATGTATCGACGCGTTCTTTGAGTTCGGCAATTCCTTCCAGCGCGCGCCGCATTCTTTTGGGGCCTTCAAAAAGAAATGGTTTTGTTACAATTCCAACGGTTAAGGCGCCGAGATCTTTTGCAATTTCAGCCACTACGGGCGCTGCGCCGGTGCCCGTGCCACCGCCCATTCCTGCGGTTACAAAAATCATATCCGAGTCTTCGAGCGACTCATAGAGGCTTTCGCGGTCTTCTTCAATGGCTTTGCGGCCAATTTCAGGGTTTGCGCCGGCGCCAAGGCCTTTGGTGAGTCCACGGCCAATTTGCAATCGTGAGCTGGCTTTACAAAATTCAAGCGCCTGCAGATCAGTGTTCACACTTACAAATTCAATACCGTTGAGGTTAGCCTCAATCATTCGGTTTACTGCATTTCCACCCGCTCCGCCAACACCGACAACTTTCATTTTTGCGGTGGGGGTATGGGACTCGTCAAATGCGAAACGCATATTCATAATGTTTCTCCCTTTTATCAGGTTAGTTGTTTTCATAGTCATTCATACCGTTGAACCACTTGCGCATGCGCCCCGTGACCCACTTAAATAATCCTTTTTCATCGTTTCTAAGCACATTGCCATGCTGGATTTTTTGAGAAAAACCATAATGCACCAAGCCAACTCCGGTGGCATATATGGGACTTGAGACTAAATCGGTCAAGCCTTTAAAACCATTTGGCATGCCAATTTTTACCGGCATATTAAATATTTCTTCCGCCAGCTCTACAGTTCCGTCAAGCATGGAACCACCGCCGGTTATCACAATGCCGGCAGACATCATTTGGCAAAAGTTCGATTTCTTAATTTCACGATTGGCCAAGCTAAGAATTTCTTCCATTCGCGGCTGGATAATGTCTACAATATATGATTTGGCCATTCTACGCGCCGGACGACCGCCGACTCCGGGAACGTCGACGGTTAGGTCGCGTTCTTCCGGTCGATAAACCGTACAGCCATGATTTAGTTTTATTGTTTCTGCATTATCAACAGGTGTTCTTAAGCCCAAAGCCAAGTCATTGGTGACATTTTTGCCACCGAGGCCAACAACTGCTGTGTGGCGAATACACCCTTCGAAAAACATGGCTATATCTGTTGTGCCGCCGCCAAGATCCAGGACAATTACGCCGAGTTCTTTTTCATCTTCTCCGAGAACCGCATAACTGGAGGCCAATGGCTCCAATACCAAGTCACAAACGCGGCGTTGGCTTCTTTCAATGCTGCGATAGATATTTTGCGCTGAGGTAACCGCTCCGGTCACAATATGAACTTCAGCTTCAAGGCGAACGCCAGACATCCCTATTGGATCTTTGATGCCCGGTTGTTCATCGACAATGAATTCTTGTGGCAAAATGTGCAAAATTTCACGATCTATTGGCAATGCTACAGCTTTTGCCGCATCGACAACACGCCGGATATCAGCGCCGATAATTTCATTGCTTTGACCTGCGACAGCGACGACGCCGCGTCCATTTATGCTTCGAATGTGGTCGCCTGCAATACCTGCATAGACTTCTTCAACCTCAACGCCTGCCATACGCTCCGCCTCATCGATGGCGGCGCAAATCGACCGAATTGTTTTTTCCAGGTTTACTACAACGCCTCGCCGTAAGCCTTCCGATGGACTGGAACCAACCCCAATAATATTCGGAGTCGCATCACCGTTGCTCTCAGCTATGATAGCTCCAATTTTAGTGGTGCCAATGTCCAGTCCGGTTACTATCTCAGCCATGGCAAATATCCTTTCATTAAATGGTGTGGTTTTCTTTGTTAGCTAACCTTAGTTTTTACAATGACTTGATTACTGAAACGTATATCGAAAGCCTTTACTTCATGAATCTCGTTTTTATTCTTTAAAATCGATAGAACCTGCATTAGATGTTGATTCTGCCCTTTTTGTAAATCTCTCCCTACGATAACAGGAATTCCACTGTCGACCAGGTAAAAGAAAATACCTGCTTCTGGAGAGTATGATATTTCGCTAATTTGGCTATAGATGGTAAAGTTTTCGGCTTTGCAGCTGGAAAGATAATTAAGTATAAGATTGAGTTCTTTTTCCCATGCTTTGTTGTCGGGGTTTATTCTTTTGATCAATGGAAAATCAAGGTGTTGGAACATATTCATTTGCGGTAGTTCCAAGCCTTGTTCATCAACAAGACGCAGCGGCGATGTTAATAAAGCAACCGGTTCATTTTCAGTAATTTGCACAATGAGATTATCGGGCAACCTCCGACTGACTGAGGCCTCCTTTACGTATGGGTGTTGTTTTAGTTTGCGGGAGAGTTCTCGCAGATCATGCTGAAAAAGATTGGATGTTTTTTTCGTTTCCAATAATTGAATTATATGCGCGTCGTTTAGCGCTGAATTGCCTTGAATGATGACACGATGCAAGGTGAATAACTCTTCTGCGTTTAGCCATGTTGCTATTCGAAGCACTATTAAAAGCGTTGTTGTAACTACGAACAACCACAAACCAAATCTTCGAGATTGAAAGCGTGGTCGCGATTTAATCTTTCGGACCTTACTCTTGGAACTTCCTGTGTGGTATTTTGAATAAACAAACATAGCCTGCCTCAATAGTGTTTTGTGTTTGACCGAAAATATTTCGTGTCATTGCGAGGAGCGGAACGATAGCACCATTGCACTGCGTAAAAATGGAGAGGACAGGGAAAAAGCTGCCAACGCCTCCAGAATTTAGCGGTTTTCGTTCAATCACCATTTATGTTAACCCGGAAAGCCTGACAATGCTCTCGGCGATAGTTTTAGTTGCCTCGGGCTTTGCCAGATTTTTTGATGCGTTGCTCATTGACATGCGCAAATCAGCGCTGTTGGTCAATTTATTTATTTCAAAAAGTAGTTTTTCTTTGCTCAGTTCATTTTCCGGAATGATGCAAGCTGCGCCCGCTGAGTAAACCGAAAGCGCATTTTTTTCCTGATGCCCTTCCGCTGAATAGGGGTAAGGGATTAAAATCGATGGCAGACCCGCCAGAGCCAATTCGGCCAGGGTGGTGGCTCCCGAACGGCAAATTGCAAAATCGGCGCAGGCATAGGCCGCTGTCATATCATTTATGAAAGCATGACATTGTACAAATTCGTATTGTTTCATCGCCCGACTTATCTCAGTAAATTGGCTGGAACCTGTCGCCCAGAGGATTTGCAGTTTGCCGGAGCTGTCTATTTTCTGGATGACACTTAAAAGCGCCTTGTTTATTCGAGCCGCCCCTTGACTTCCGCCAAAAACTATGGCAGTTATTTTGTCTTCCAATAGCTTGAAATTCTTAAGTGAGCTGACTTTTTCTGTCTTTGCGGAAGATTGCCGGACAGGATTGCCTGACAAGCGTAAGTTTGACTGTTTTTTGAAGTGTTTTCTTGACGCTTCAAAGCTGATATGCATTTCAGTAATGTGTTTTGCAAGTAGGCGGTTAACCAAACCCGGATAGCTGTTTTGTTCTTGTATCAAGGTTGGTATGCCGAACAGGATTGCGATCATTAACGGCGGCGCGCTAACATATCCTCCGGTTCCAACAACAATATTTGGCTTTTCACGCAGAAAAATGATTGCGCATTGAACCAGGCTAATAAACAGACGGAATGGAAAAAGTAAATTGGTGAATGATAATTTTCTTTGTAATCCGCGCATGGGCGTTTTTTTGAATTCAAATGACATTTCGGGCAGAATTTTGTTTTCAATGCCATAGGATGCGCCAATGAAAAGAATGCGCGCCCGCCAATTTTTTTCAAGATATTCAGCCAAGGCAATTCCCGGAAAAAGATGGCCTCCTGTGCCGCCGCCGGCTATTACTATTTTCAACTCATTATTCACTTTTAAGCGCGCCGTGTTTTGAGGTTAATAAGTTTAAATGTCGTTATACGCCTTCTTGAAGTTTCACATTGTTTTGCGATATTTAATATAATTCCAACCGAAGCCATATTGGTAAATAAGGCTGAGCCGCCATAGCTTACAAAAGGCAGCGGCACACCGGTGGTGGGCAGCAAGTTCAATACGACGGCCATATTTGTGAATGCATAGATTGCAATGTTAAAAGTTAATCCAATAATCAGAATGCGGGCGCGAAAATCTTTGGTTTTGCCAGCCACGTTAAAAGCATGCCAGACGAATGCGACAAATAGACCAACAATTAGCAGCGAACCGACAAGGCCGAGCTCTTCACCAAAAATAGCAAAAATAAAATCTGTAAAAGGATCAGGTAGAAAATGATATTTTTGTCTGCTTGCGCCTAAACCTTGACCAAAAAAGTGACCATTCCCGAAAGCGATCAGTGATTGCTGGGCTTGCCATTGGACATTTGAGCCTTTCAGGGAGGCAATATAACCAAGCAATCTTTGTGTTCTGTATCCACCGCCAACCATTGAAAATGTCAGGAAAGGCACGGTTGCAAAAATCAAAAAAGTGAGGTGTTTGAGTGGTTCTCCTGCAATAAAAAGTATGGTTAAGGCAACGAGCATGGTAAGCAACGCGCTGCCTGCATCAGGTTGGAGAAATATCGGCAGAACTATCGCCCCGATGATTCCAAGGTGAAAAATAAAATTTTCAACACTTCTTTCTTTTATGGTTTTTGCGGCGCCGAGCGATAAACTTAAAAAAAGTATGAGCGCTATTCTGGCAAAATCTGATGGTTGAAAATGGATAAGTCCCAGATTTATCCACCTTTTGCTTCCGCGAATTTCGGCTATGCCAGGTGACAATAGAATATAGATTAGCAGGATAAAACCGATTAACAAAAGAGCCGGTGAAATAGTCAAAACTGTTTGATATTTTATTTTTGAAATGGCAAGCAGGACGACCAGGCTAAGGATGACCTTATAGAAGTGTCGTTTCATGAAATAATTGCTGTCGCCGAAAGCATCCTGAGCCTTAAAAGAGCTGGCGCTGTATACCATCACGATTCCGATTACGCACAAGATGATGACGATCACGAAAAGAGGCGAATCTAAAACAGATACTTTTTTATTAGTGGTCATTTTACCGAATTTTAAATGTGCTCAAACTTAATAAGGTGAGCAAGATGCCGATTATCCAAAAGCGAACAACAACGCGAGGCTCCTCCCATCCTTTCAATTCAAAGTGATGGTGGAGCGGCGCCATGCGAAATATTCTCTTCTTTGTATATTTGTAATAGCCTACTTGAATGATGACGGACAGGGTTTCGGCGACAAAAACGCCGCCAATGATTAATAAGAGCAATTCTTTTTTTAGCAAAATGGCCAATGTTCCAACCGCGCCGCCCAAGGCGAGGGAACCAGTATCTCCCATAAAGACTTTTGCCGGATATGAATTGTACCACAGGAAGCCGAGTGACGCGCCCACCAATGCGGCGCAGAATACAACGAGTTCGCTTGCTTCAGGCAAGTATATTATATTTAGATAGTCGCTGAAATCAACTCGACCGGAGACATAAGCGATTGCTCCCCACGCCAGCGCAGAAATTCCAACGAGGCCGATAGCCAGCCCGTCAAGTCCATCGGTCATATTTACAGCGTTTGATGTCGCTGTAATGACAAAAATAACCATTGGGATATAAAAATAGCCAAAATCAATTTCATAGTTTTTAAAAAAGGGCAAAGTGCTTAGGGTGTTAAAGTCAGCGGCTTGCTGTGAAAAATATAATATCGAGCCGATAATTAAACCGAGAATAAGCTGACCGATTAGCTTGTACCTGGCGATCAGGCCTTTTTTCATTTTTTTAACGACTTTTAGATAGTCGTCGAGAAAGCCGACACAACCCATCCATACAGTCGAGAGCAGTATTAATAACACAGAAGTATTGTTTAACCTGGCCCAGAGCAAGGTTGGAACAATTACCGCTGCTAAGACAATGAGACCTCCCATTGTTGGCGTGCCTGCTTTTTTTAAATGTGTCTGCGGCCCGTCAGTGCGAATTTCTTCGCCAATTTGCAGCTGGCGCAGCTTGCCGATGATAAATGAGCCGACAACCAGGCTTATAAACAGAGCCGTAATGGCCGCCCAGGCTGAACGAAAGGTTATATACCTAAAGAGATTGAAGCCCGATACGTATTCGCGCAGCGGAAACAGGAGTTCATATAGCATCCGGATACTCCATTTTTAGTAAATTTTCAAGTTCCAGAATGATGTCCTCCAGTTGCATGCCGCGCGACCCTTTCACCAGGACAAGGTCGCGGTCTTGCAGCTTGGTCATTAATTCACCTACAATGTCTGTTTTTCGTTCAAAATGTTTGGCGAAAAAGCCTGGTTTGCTTTTGGCGGCTTCAACAGCATAGCGGGAGAGTTTGCCAAAGCCGAGCAGTCCCGCTAAATTTGATTCGCTTATGCGTTTCCCCAGTTCCCGGTGCAATTGCGGGCTCTTGTCGCCCAGTTCTAACATGTCGCCAAGAACAATCCACTTTTTACCGGTTGAGCGTATGGACAGCAGGGTTTGCAGGGAGGCTGCCGAGGATTCCGGATTGGCGTTATAGCAGTCGTTGAGAATAAGAAATCCACCCATTGGCAGGAATTGCATTCGTTTTCCGGGAATTTGAACTTTCTCAAGGGCGCTTTTCGCCTGCTCAATTGGCACGCCAAAGCGCAGCCCAACTGCAATTGCGGCAAGGGCGTTGGTCAGGTTGTGCGCGCCAGGGATTGGCAATTTAATTGTGCAGCCTTGCGTTTCAAAAAGCGGCAAGCCGGCGTCATCCGTTCCAAGATCGCGGCCAACAATCTGCGCATCAGAAGTAAACCCATAAGTGAGCCTGTAGTCATATCTGTTTTTTGCTTTTGCTATATTTGCATCATCTATATTCGCAAAAATAAAACCGCTGGAATCTTGTAAGTAATCAAACATTTCCATTTTTGCTTTTGCCACGCCTTCTATTCCACCTAAATGCTCGATATGCCCATGCCCAATATTGGTAATCAAACCAAAATCAGGTTCGGCCATTTGGCACAGTTGGGTAATTTCATCGAAATGGTTCATGCCCATTTCCAACACAGCGTAAGCATTGTCTGGATTAAGTTGAAAAATAGTTAACGGCGTTCCAATATGATTATTAAGGTTGCCAAAAGTTTTTCCAGTCGCGCCTTGTGTGGCAAGAACCGCTGAGATCATTTCTTTGGTTGTAGTTTTTCCATTGCTGCCAGTTAGAGCAATGACTGGATGTTTTAATTGCGAGCGGAGTTGCCGGGCTAACTGTTGCATGCTTTTAAGCGTATCTTCAACAACAAATAAGTTTTGGCTATGATTTGTCCCGCTTGTCCGATGATATTGCCTGTTGACAATTGCGGCGACGCCGCCTTTAGAAAGAGCCTCTTCAACAAAAGCGTGGCCGTCATAATTTTCACCGGTCAACGCGATATAAAGACGTCCGGCTTCAATTGTTCGCGAGTCAATTGAGATGCCTTTTGCAATTTGTTTTAAACTTTCTTTTGCGCCTTGAAAGTCAACATTTCCTGTTTTGAGGATTTCGCTAAGAATGAATTCCATCACATTGCACCGATGTTGATTTCGTCAATTGCGATTACCGGACTACAGGTCAAGTAACAACGGCTTCCTACTTTCATTTCAGTTTTCGGTTTTGGTTCCTGAGAGTCGACTTTGCCTGAACCTTTTATTTTTACTCGCAACCCGCGCACGGAAAGTTTGGCGACTGCTTCACGGATGGAAAGTCCGGTTAAATCGGGCATTTTTGTGTATTCTGAGGCTAAATCAACGGGTTGAAGTTTTAAAATGACTCCCTGGTCATCTGAAGCCTGACTGCTGACAAATATGCCGTTGCCTTCAAGCCGATATCCGATTCCGCCTTCCTCTAATACTTTTTGAGCGACTTCAATGCGCCGCCCTTTTACATCAGGGATAAGACTTTGTTCTACAGGTTCAATTTTTGTAAAAATAGGATTCTGTGTTGGTTTTTGGGTTTCGTACACATTGATGATTCGTTCAAGAATTCTGCGAACGACTGGCGCCGCAACGCTGCCGCCAGAGTGAACAGGGTAGGGCTCGTCAACTGATACATAAATCAATAATTTTGCTTGATTTGCAGGGTAGTAACCAACGAAGGAAGCGACGAAATTACGATTAGAGTAGCCGCCCGTTAACGGGTTTGGTTTTTGTGCGGTGCCGGTCTTTCCAGCCAGCTTAACGCCTGGAATTTTGGCGTTGATGCCTGAGCCGTCTTCGACGACGCTAATGAGAACTTGCGTCATCTTTTCTGCGGTTCGGGCATCCATTATATTTCGAATGATTTGCGGACGAAATTGATGAAGTGGGATGCCATCAGCGGTCTGAATTTCTTTCAAAATTGCGGGTTTCATCAACATGCCGCCATTTGCAATAGCTCCGTAAGCCATTGCCATTTGTAAAGCGGTGACGGCCACTTCGTGCCCATAAGACATTGCGGCTGTTGTTAGCTTAGACCAGTCGGGCGTTCTCTTTAAAATTCCGCCGACTTCTCCCGGCAAACCGATCCCGGTCTTATTTCCAAAACCAAAATTTCGAGCAGCGCGGTATAGTTTTTCCTTGCCTATTTGCATGGCAAGTTTTGCTGTTCCTATATTGCTGGAGTGCTTGAAAATATCTAAAACGCTAAGCCAGGCGTGTTTTTCTGAATCATTAATTGTTTCGCCAAAAAGCTGAATGCTGCCATTTTCACAAAAAATAAGATCACTTTCTTTGATGCTAGAGTCTTGTAAGGCAAGCATCAAAGTCACTACTTTAAAAGTTGAACCCGGTTCAAAAATGTCTGTAATTGACCGAATTCGCCAAGCGTTCGGGCTTGTGGAGCCTACATTATTCGCATCAAATCCGGGAGCTGACGCCATAGCCAATATTTCACCGGTTCCGGGGTTGGTAATAATCGCTGTTCCGTCAATTGCGTTTCTTTTTTTTACTGCCCTACTAATTTCTTCCTCAGCGATTGTCTGCATTGAATTGTCAATGGTCAATATTACATTGTCGCCGCGAACACTTTCTTTTGTGCGAGCAGTAATGGGCATGACGCTTTTGCCGCGCGCATCTTTTTGAAGAATGCTCCAGCCATCTTTTCCAGCCAGTATATGGTCATATTGCAATTCGACTCCGCTTAACCCTTTTCCGTCTATATCTGAAAATCCGATCACTTGCGCCGATACGTGTTTGAAGGGGTAGTGCCTTTCGCTGCTTTCGATAATCTGGACGCCGGGAAACTTTGATGACTCAATGACTGTGGCAAGTTCAGAGTCGATATTTCGGTTTAGAACGGCATAGCTTTTTTGTTTAGAAAGTTTATCCGAAATACTTTTTTTGCTGTTCCCGGTAACTTCGGCTAATTGTTCAGCCAGTTGGTTTATGTCGGTTACAGCTCGTTTGTTTACAGTCAAATCGTAGCGTTCTTTGTTGAGCGCTACTGTCATGCCGTTTCGATCAAAAACCATTCCGCGGGGCGCGTGTAATGTATACTCTCGCATATACTGCTCACTGGCCAGGCTTGCATAGTGGTCGTTTCTGTAGATTTGCACATAGATAAGGCGTAACGTGACCCCGAGAGCCATCACATAAAGAAAAATTTGAGCCGAACGGGTGCGATGAACAAACGACTGCTTGCTGAAAGCCTGGTTTCTGCGTTTTGTTCTCGGTCGGTCTCGGGAAGAGTTCTTTTTATTAATGAGAGACATGAACAACCCTGCCGCGTGGAAGCACCAATAGTCCAAATCTTTGCTCAGCTTTTGGTTGAATATGAGCCATACTTGCCAACCTGTCTACTTCTGAATGTAATTTCTGGTTTTCAGTTTTAATTCTGCTCAGTTTTTGTTTTTGTAAGCGTAGCTGAGCAACAGCGTCATTCGTTTCAATTCTTAGCCAGACAAAACTTAACATCAGAAACAGACCTGCGCAAACTCCCAAAAAAACGTAAAATTCCATTCGGCGTGAGGCGGATTTCTTCTTTACTTCCAACCCCTTATTTTTAATGATGGGAATTTTGATATATTTTGGCATGTCACCCCAGATACTCGGCGGCTCGCAATTTCGCCGATCGGCTTCGTGAATTGGCTGAGACTTCTTCGGTCGTTGGAGCGACTACACGTCGCGTTAGAATGCGTAAGTTGCTTTGCTTTGCGCAAATACAGACAGGAACATCAGGCGGACAAACACAATCAGAGGCCTGCTCCCGGAAAAAAACTTTTACCATCCTGTCTTCTAGTGAATGATAGGAAATTACCACGATGCGACCACTGCTACTTAGATAATCGACGCTTTTTTCCAGGAAACGCTTAAGTTGACCCAGCTCATCATTGACAGCAATCCGGAAGGCCTGAAACACTCGTGCAAGTGTTTTGATTTGAAAATTGGGAGGTATTACATTCGTAATAATTTCCTTCAAATCTTGTGAAGTGTTAATTCCAGAAGCGGTTCGTTTCCTGACAATTGCCCGCGCAATTTTTCTGGCGTGTCGTTCTTCACCATAATCACGAATCATTGCCGTCAAGTCTCGCTCCGACATTTGCATGGCAAGGTTTGCAGCGCTCAATGACTGAGAACGATCCATTCTCATGTCAAGGAGACCGGATTTGGAGAAGCTGAAACCTCGTTCTGGAGAATTGATTTGCCAGGATGAGACGCCAAGATCCAACAAAAAACCATTGACATGGTGAATGTCCATTTCTTTCAAAATTAAATCAAAATCACAGAAATCAATATGTCGCACCAGAACCCTGTCGCCCTCATCGTCAAACTTAGATGACAGCGTCTTGATTGCCTCGATATCTTTGTCAAGGATCAGGAGGCGACCATCTTTCCCGATACGTTTTAAGATTTCCATAGAATGTCCGCCGCCTCCCCCCGTACAATCTACATAAATTCCGTCCGGCTTTACTTGCAGCAAAGCCAACGTTTCTTCCAGGAGCGCCGGAATGTGATACATTACATCTCCATTAGATGCCAAAATATTCAAGTTCTTCAAGAACGGTTTTGCCAGTATCCTGACAGAAGCGTTCGTAAGACGCAGGACTCCATAATTCAATGGTGTCGATTGCGCCTACAATTAAAACATTTTTTTCAATTCCCACCTTGGCGTAGGATTCACTTAAGACATTAATTCTCCCTTGTTTATCAACTAAAACTTCTGCTGTAGTTGTGCCTAACAACCTTCTTAAGTGGTTTGCATTTGGCCGGCTATGCGAAAGCTCGGCAATTTTGTCAGCGATTTGTTTTTTCCACGATTTATAGGGATAAAGCGTCAGACATTCAGATTGAGCCTTGCTGACCATTAGTCTGTTTTCTCCCAGTTCCTGCAAAACCTTTCGATACTTTGAGGGGACGTTTAGCCTACCGGCCTCGTCAAGCGCATATTCAAATGTTCCAACAAAGTATTCCATTATTCAGGAACCAGTAATGATACAATTAAACCCATTTTGTCCCATTTTAACCCAATATATACCAATTTTACCCCATAAAGTCAAGTACTATTTAAATTTGCGGCTCATTCTTAAGAGGTGGAATTTGGGCAACAGCGGAAATGGCAAAGTAAAAGAGTGGCCGTTATTTTCGGGTTTGACCGAATTATATAGAAAAAAAGTAAGCATCCGGCGAACTACACCTTTTCTGAGTAACTTCCTTTTCCTATTTTGAGCTATATGATAAAACCGAAAAGGAGAATTCACCATGCAAGTTCCCGGTAAAACTCG
>Ga0316190_10000127_pt1 | contig 47021 bp, 43 predicted proteins | sample Eddworburrow2_MG_FD_204929 | JGI IMG/M metagenome (GOLD analysis project Ga0316190, IMG submission 204929) | Coastal sediment microbial communities from Maine, United States - Eddy worm burrow 2 | ecosystem: Environmental > Aquatic > Marine > Coastal > Sediment | place: USA: Maine | collected...
CGGGTCCGGGCCCACGATCCGCGTATCAGCGGTATCCGGGTGGCGGGCTATGGCGACAACGAGGGCTCGTTTGCCCTGGTCAGCACGGCCGGGATCGAGGCCGCCAGCGAGGCCAGTTCGGCCAGTATCTCGGTACAGGCCCTCGCCGTCGACGGTGACCGGACCCAGACGGGGTTTGCCTACGACGGTGCCCGCCAACCCCAGGACCTCGATCTCGACCAGGTCGTCGAGCGGGCTGTGTCGCAGGCGGTTGATTTGATCGGGGCGACCAAGCCGGCAACGGCATCGGTCGATCTCGTGCTCGACCCCCGCATGGCGGCGACCGTGATCGGGCTCATCGCCGGGACCCTCACCGGGGATCGGGTGATCAAAGGGCGCTCACCCTTTGTTGACCGGGTGGGGGAACAGATCGGGGCCAAGATGTTGAGCTTCGTCGACGACGCAACCGATCCCGCCTCGCTGGGTGCCGACTCCCACGACGGCGAGGGGCTGGCGTGCCGTCGGGTGCCGTTGGTGCTCGACGGGGTGCTCCAGGGCTTCCTCCACGATTCCTACACCGGCCGCCGGGCGGGAGGCGGGTCCACCGGCTCGGCGGTGCGGGGAACCCGCGGTTTGCCAACCCCCGGGCTGCATGCCCTGGCCGTTGCCCCTGGCCAGGGCTCGCTCGAAGAGTTGATCAGCCGCTCCGAACTCGGGGTGCTGGTATTCAGCCTCGCCGGGCTACACAGTGGGGTGAACCCGGTCTCGGGTGACTTCTCGGTTGGCGTGGAGGGGCGCATGATCCGCAACGGCGAGCTGGCCGAACCGGTGGGGGAGTTCACCGTTGGTTCGACTCTGCAGCGCCTCATGCTCGACATCAGCGCCATCGGCGATGATCTGAGGCACCTCCCCAGTGGAGTCAGCACACCGTCGATCGTGATCGCCGATGTTGCCCTGTCGGGAACATCGGCGTGAGCGAACCCCGCCCGGCGGCGATCGCCCGCCACCCTCACCTGGGTGAACCGGTGCCGCCGGGTTGGGTCAAGGTCGACTGTCACAGCCACACCATGTGGTCGGGCGATTGCACGACCACCCCCGACGAGTTGCTCCTGGCCGTTCAGCAGTCTGGCATTGATGTGCTCTGCATCACTGATCACAACGTGACCGCCGGGGCGCAGCGCATGGCCAATGAGCTGCCGTGCCGGGTGGTCATCGGTGAGGAACTGCGGGTTGGCCACGGTGAGGTGATCGGGTTGTTCCTCAGCGAGCGAATCCCTCAGGGGCTGGGCCCGATCGAGTCGGCCCGTCGGATCAGGGCCCAGGGCGGCGTGGTTTACATCCCCCACCCGTTCGACCCCATGCGGAACTGCCTGTGGCCCGAGGAGATCGACGAGCTAGTGGCCGAGGGCCTGGTCGACGCCATCGAGGGCCGTAACGCCAAGACCAGTCTGAGCTCGTTGAACCGCCGGGCCGTCGATTACGGCCACGACCATGGCCTGGCCGTTGGAGCGGGCAGCGACGCCCACGTGCCCGACGCTATTGGGGCCGCCTACGTGGTCATGCCCGACTTCGACTCCCCGGCCTCGTTCCTCGATTCGCTGCGCCAAGGGCACCTCGTTGGTCACCACTACGATGCAGCCCGAGTGTGGACACCCCGAATCGTGCCTTCGGTCGACGATCCGATCAGCACCTGAACCGTCCCGTCATTCAGGGTACGGCCACGATCTCGATGGCGCCGCCTGCCTGGTGGCCGATCACGGTTGACACCACAGCGGCGGGAACGGCAACGACGATGGCGTCCGCCCCTACCGACAGAACTCGAACCGGAGGCGAGACAATCCTGGCGTCGACATCGCCGACGGCGTCGATGGCGACCGCCACCAGCTCGACCCGGTCGCCGGGTTCCAGGGGCGGAACGGCCAGGGGAACCACCAAGGCCACCGCCCGCTCATCCGGTTGCAGATCGGCTATTGCGTCGCTCGTCTGAGGCTTGCCCGGGGGTGGTGCTGGCGATGGGGCCGGTATCGCCGGGTGGGTCGTCGTTGCCCCCTTACCCGAAATCGGTGAAACAGTGTCGGGTGCCGCCGTTGGGGCGGCAGCGGGGGAGGGGAAACGGGCCACCGCCAGCGCTGCCAACCCGCCGAGAGCTATGGCTGCCAGTCGTCGTCGCAGGAGGCGTAGCCGCAGCCGAGGCCGCAGGGCCCAGGCTCCGGACCGCCGACCACCAGCCATGGTTGGTCGGGCGACATCGTTCGTTGATCGGCCAAGGGACTCCACGTTCACCACACTCCACGATCAGTTCAGCAATCGGGGGAAGCGAAAGGGTCAGCTGTTCTCGGTCCGACGTCCATGTCCGACGTCAGGTACTGGCGGGAGGTGTCAGCGTCAGCTCACCATGGCCGGCCGAAGACTCAGTCTTACGATGAGGATGAGGAGCTCTTGGACGTCGACGAACTCGATGACGACCCGGTCGAGGAGGACTTCGATGACGATCCGGCCGAGGAGCTACCGTTTCCGCCGTCAGAGGTTGAGGTCGACTTGGAGGAATCGCCCGACGATGTCGAGTCCGACGATGTCGAGTCCGACGATGTCGAGTCCGACGATGAGGAGGAGTCGCTCCCGCTGCTCGATGCGCCGTTGGCCGATCGGCTGGAACCGGAGCGGGCGTCGTTGCGGTAGAAGCCGTCACCCTTGAACGAGATGCCAACGGCACTGAACACCTTCTTCAACTGGTGTTCGCCGTCGGCTGCCTGCTCACAACCCTCCATGGTGGTGAGTGCGTCCTCGGTGATGCGCTGTTCCACGTCGAAATGGTCAGTGCAGACGGTGCATTTGTATTCGTAAGTAGGCATAAGCTCTTGCTTGAGGCGTCCTGGACGGATGATCGGGTCGTGGTGTCCACACCGGCGGTAGCGGTAACGGCCGACGGGGCAGGCTCTACATCCTATCGGCCCGCAGAGTTTCGGGCGTAGTTCGTTACCCAGGCGGGATCGGATTCAGCGTCGGACGGGTTTGGTAGTGTTGCCGCCGCGGGCACGAAGGGGCTGTTGGCGCGGTCCCCAGCCACGGAGGTCCCCATGTCGAAGGTTCCCATGTCGAAGGTTCGTAAGGCGGTTATCCCCGCCGCAGGTCTTGGTACCCGTTTCATGCCGTTTTCCAAAGCGGTGCCGAAGGAGATGCTCCCGATCGTTGATCGGCCCGTCATCCAGTACGTGATCGAGGAGGCGGTCGATGCCGGGATCGAGGACATCTTGATCATCACGTCGCGCCACAAGAAGGTCCTGGAAGACCACTTCGATCGCATGCCCGAACTGGAGGCGGTGCTGGAGGCCAAGGGAAAGGGCGAGGAGTTGGCCGAGCTGCGCCGTCTGTCGGAGATGGCCCAGATCCACTTTGTGCGCCAAGGTGAGGCCCTTGGTCTGGGCCACGCCATCGGCACCGCCCGCAACCACGTCGGTGACGAGCCGTTCATGGTGCTGTTGGGCGACGACATCATGCATCGGTCGGCCGGAGTGGCCAAGGGCATGATCAAGGCCTACCAGCAGCACGGCAGTTCGGTGGTTGCTCTCATGGAGGTGCCCAGGAACGACATCTCGTCCTACGGGTGCGCGGCCGTCGACCCGCTGGGCGGTCAGCTGGTGAAGATCCAGGGCCTGGTCGAAAAGCCCGACCCCGAGGTGGCTCCGTCGAACCTGGCCATCATGGGGCGCTACCTGTTCACCCCAACCATCTTCGACGAGATCGCAGATACCGAGCCGGGCGTCGGCGGCGAGATCCAGATCACCGACGCCATGGTGCGCCTGCTGGGACGGGAGGAGATTCTGGGCTATACGTTCTCCGAAGGGCGCTTCGACAGTGGCAAGAAGATCGATTATCTCCGGGCCGTGGTCGAGATGGCGCTGGAACGCGACGACCTTGGGTCAGAGTTTCGAGAGATCCTGGCCGAGGTGGCCAAACGCGAAGGCTTGGTTGGCTGAGATCGCTAGCGTGGCCGGATGATCACCTTGGAAGAGGCGCGGGCCAGGATCGCACGAGACGTCGGTGTGATGGAACCAGTCGAGGTGGCCATCGGCGAGGCGCTCGACATGGTTCTGGCCGAGACGGTTACCGCCCCTGAACCGATTCCACCGTTTACCAACACCGCCATGGATGGTTTCGCCGTCCGGGCCGCCGACACGGTGGGAGCCGACGCCGATTGCGCCGTCGTGCTTCCCATCGCGGCCACCATCGCTGCTGGGTCGGTGGCTCCCCGGCCCCTGGAGGCAGGGGAGGCCATGCGCATCATGACCGGCGCCCCGATCCCCGACGGCGCCGACGCCGTGATCATGGTGGAGCTGACCGAAGCCGTCGGCGACGAGGTGAAGGTCCTGGCCGAGGTGCCGGAGGGCAACCATCTGCGCCACGTTGGTGATGACATTGCGGCCGGAGCCGATGTGTTCAGCCCTGGGACGGTCCTCAGCCCCGGTCATCTGGGGGTGCTCGCCAGTGTCGGACGGGAATCGGTGATGGTGCATCGGCGGCCCAGAGTCGGGGTGATGTCAACCGGCGATGAGCTGGTGGAGGGGGCCAAGGCGTTGCTGCCAGGCCAGATCCGTGACTCCAACCGCCTTACCCTGCTGTCACTGGTTCGAGAAGCGGGGCTGGAGGCGGTCGATCTCGGCCTGGTTCGTGATGACGAGCATGCCATTCGCCAGGCCCTGAGCCGGGGAGCGGCCGAGACCGATGCCGTCATTACCTCCGGTGGGGTCAGCATGGGCGACTTCGACCTGGTCAAGGCAATCCTCACCGAACTCGGCGACTTCAACTGGATGCAGGTGGCCATCAAGCCGGCCAAACCCCTGGCGTTCGGGGTGATGGCCGGAACCCCGGTCTTCGGGCTGCCGGGCAATCCGGTCAGCTCCATGGTCAGCTTTGAGCTGTTCGCCCGGCCCGCACTGAGGCGCATGATGGGTCGACGTGACGGTCTGCGGCCCATGTTGACCACCATTGTCGACGAGCCCCTGCTGCGACGGCCCGACGGTAAGACCCACTTTGTTCGGGTGGTGGTGGCCCGCCAGGCTGATGGGGCGTGGCACGCACGCTCCGCTGGTGGGCAGGGCTCCCACCAGCTTCGGGCCATGGCGGTGGCCAACGCCTTGGCGGTCGTGGCCGATGGTGACGGGGTTGCCACCGGGGGAGCGGTTGAGGTCATGCTGTTTGGTCCACTGGGTCCGTGAAGCGATACCTGAGCGCCCGTGGTTGGTCGCCAGGGTTGGTGGCGGGCTAGCATTCCCCGAGTGACCAACGATCTCATCGACCGCTTCGGGCGTCGCCATCGCGATCTGCGGATCTCGGTTACTGACCGCTGCAACTTCCGGTGCCAGTACTGCATGCCGTCCGAAGGTATGGAATGGCTTGATCGCTCCGATCTGCTCACGTTCGAGGAGATCGAACGGGTGGCGACGATTTTGGTTGAACGTTGTGGGATCACCTCGATCCGCCTGACCGGGGGTGAGCCGACCGTTCGGGCGCGGCTCTCGGTGCTGGTCAAAAAACTGTCAGCCCTCGATGTTGATCTGTCGATGACGACCAATGCCGCCACCATGGCGCTCGTGGCCGCTGATCTCCATGCTGCCGGGCTGAACCGGGTGAACATCAGCCTCGACACCCTGCAGGCCGACCGCTTCCTCAAGCTGACCCGCCGCGACGCCCTCAACGATGTGCTGGATGGCATCGACGCCACGGTGGCCGCCGGGTTCAGGCCCGTCAAGATCAACGTCGTGTTGATGCGGGGCACCAACGACGATGAGGTGATCGACTTCCTCCACTTCGGGCGGGAGCGAGGGGTGGTCATCCGATTCATCGAGTTCATGCCCCTTGACGCCCAAGGGGAGTGGTCGAACAACAGTGTTGTGTCGTACCAGGAGATTCTGTCCATCGCCGCCGAGCATTTTGACTTTGCTCCGGTCCAGCGGGGGGCAAGTCCAGCCGAGCGCTTCGTCTACGATGACGGTGGCGGAGAGTTCGGTGTCATTGCCAGTGTGAACGAGCCGTTCTGTGATCGCTGTGATCGCATTCGACTCACGGCCGAAGGGCAGTTGCGAAACTGCCTGTTTGCCCTCGAGCACGTCGATCTCCGGCGCGTCATCCGTGGTGGTGGGTCCGACGAGGACATCATCGCCGCGGTGGCAGGCGAGGTTGATCGGAAGTGGGCTGGACATGCAATAGGTCAAGTCCACTTCTTGCGGCCGTCAAAATCCATGAGCCAAATTGGGGGCTGAAAGATTCACCCCTTTTCTGGCCTGATTCCTACTAGGTTGGTTGTGTGGCCGAGCGAGAGTTAACTCATCTGGACCCCATGGGTCGAGCAAGAATGGTCGATGTAACTCCCAAGGAACCCACGTTTCGGCGTGCGGTAGCCAAGGGTCGGGTCTACATGCAGCCCGAAACGACCTCACTCGTTGCTCGTGGAGCAGTAACGAAGGGTGATGTTCTGGCCGTTGCCCGCGTCGCCGCCATCCAGGCAGCCAAACGTACGGCTGACCTGCTGCCTCTCTGCCATTCGGTCATGATCGGTGCAGTTTCGGTAAATTTCGAGATCAAAGACGACTACATCGAAGTAGAGTCCCAGGTCGATACGGTCGATCGCACAGGGGTAGAGATGGAAGCACTTACAGCGTGTTCAGTCGCTGCGCTTACGATCTACGACATGTGCAAGTCGGCCGATAAGAACATGGAAATAGGCGAAGTTGCCCTTTGGGAGAAGACGGGCGGTAGGTCCGGTTCCTATCGGCGCAGTCAGGATGTTCCGCTGCGGACAGAACGGTCCTCCATGTAATGGCTACGACGATCCAGATCGCGGTGTTCGGCGCCCTGCTGTTGGCTTGGGTGTGGGCTCTGAGTCGCCCCATGGCCGCCCAGTCGAGAGCTGACTCCGACTATTGTCACCTGGATTCTGCCGTCGCTGACTCGGCCGGCGTCGGTGACGATTCTGGTGATCGGAGACAACTCGGTCTCGGTCTGGTGGCTATGCTGCGACGCCGTTTTGGGTGTTCAGGCCTAGCTTGGCGTCGGCAGCTGATGTTGGCCACGATGTTCGCCGCCTTTTTCTCGTTTTTCCTGGCGATCGCCCTGCGGGGACGTTTCGTCACCCTGTTCTTGGTCATGCTGGTACTGCTGGTGGTCCACCTTGCCGTCGCCGTCTATGTCGGAAGCCGGATGCTCGCGGTTGAGCGGGCCCGGGCAGTTCAGTTGGCCAAGAAGCGTGTGCGCCCGCCGGCAGGAATCTCGATTCGGGCCGAGCGTGCCGGATTTCTTCCGCTTGAAGGCAGCCTCGAGGCTGGATCCAAGTCCCTGAGGGAACTTGAGCGGGAGCAAGCGGCGGCAGCCTCTGCCTTCGATGTCGCCGCCGAACTGGCCGCCATGCTCGACAAGGTGGCACCAACGCCCGAGACCACGGTCGAGAGTCTGAAAGAAGAGCTCGACTCCGTGGCCGCGGCGTCAGAAGCAGTGGAGTCAGAGGTCGCGGTGTCAGGGGCTACTACGTCAGGCGCACTGGAGTCAGAGGTGGCCGAGTCAGAGGTGGCCGAGTCAGCGGTCGCTGAATCAAAACCTGTGGCCCCGGAAACACCACCACCACCACCACCACCAGACGACGCCGAAACCACCACCGCGACGACCGCCACCGACGACGAGCGCGAGCCGATCTTCCGTCAGGCGGCCAAGGACAAGCGGCGCCGTTCACGGCGGCAAGCGAAGCCGATCTACATCGAATCCCAGCTCGACGATGGCGAGACTTTGCCCGCCAGAGCCGTCAACGACCAGTAATTGTCAACGAGTTCGGAGCGTGGCGCAATTGCAGCCCGCTTTGCTCTCGACGGCGCTAAGGTAGATTCTCCTTCGGGGCTGTAGCTCAGCTGGCTAGAGCGCCTCGGTCGCATCGAGGAGGCCAGGGGTTCGACTCCCCTCAGCTCCACGACAATTCTTTGAGTCGTTTCGAGTCCGATTTCACCGAATATTGCTGGCATCATGCCTGCCGGAGGCGGTCCTTATGGAGTTCCGACTTTGGCGGAATTCCTCCACTCCAAGTGGTTTGGGCGTTGGTTGAGATTGATTCCTGCTGAGGGCCCAACAGATGGCTGGTCCGTGATCCTGGTGGCGGCGGGCTACAGCGGATTGCCCTGAGGGCTGATTGGTGAAGGACACTCCGGCGGCAGTGTTGGTATGCCGTGGCCGGCGTTCCGACTGCGGGCCTCGTCACAGATATGTGGATTGTGATCTGCATCCGGTGTCAGCGGCGGAGGCAGGTTCGGTATGGGCGGTGACACGACCTGGCGTGGAGATGATCGTAGCCTCGGGCTGTGATTCGTCGCCGCGTTGGCTCTCGACCTGTTCGTGTCCTGGTGGTCGCGGCTGCGGTCGGGTTGCTGGTCTACTTGTTGGGGGCCGTGGCATTGGCCGCCGATGGACTCACCGACTCAGCCGTCGCCAGTGACGTGGTTGTGGTGCTTGGAAACAAGGTCAGGGCCGACGGATCTCCGGCCCCCAGGCTGGCGGCCCGACTCGATGCTGCCGTGGCGGTGTACGAGGCAGGGCTGGCTGAGCACATCATTGTCAGCGGCGGCGTCGGTCGATCTGGCTACGACGAGGCCACCGTCATGGCCGCTTACCTTGCGGCGGCGGGCATCGATGCTGAGCGGATTGTCATTGACGGTGCCGGGGTCAACACGAGGGCGACGGCCGAGAACGCGGCGGCGATCATGACGCCCGTGGGTGGCAGTCCGCAATCGTGGCGACGCAGTTCTTCCATGTGTCACGTAGCCGATTGGCCCTCGAACAGGCAGGAATCGAACAGGTAACAACCGTCCACGCTGACCATTGGGAGTTGCGTGACGTCTATGCCCTTGGACGGGAAGTTCCGGTGTGGATCAGATGCCGGTTGACCGGGTAGGGCCACGACCTTCACCGGGTAGGGTCGGGACCCCGGTCCGTGATCATGACGGGTAGGTGTGGTTGGTCGGGGCCGAGGTCGAGATCGCTCTCGAGCGATCTGAAGCCCAGACCTGGCTTCTGCCCCGTCGGCGTTGCCTGCCACGGGGTGGCTCACCGGCCCGGGCTGGATTACGGGCAGGCATGTGAGCCAAGCTCACCAACAGGGCACCGGCCCTCACGGCCGGAGACAAGGAGCGTCAGGTTCTGTGAGCTGGCAAGAAGAGGTCGAAGAGCTCGAGCGGCGACTGGGCATGATCCACGAGATGGGCGGGCCCGACAGCGTTGCGTTCCATCACGGGCGGGGCAAGCTCACCGTCCGTGAGCGGGTGGACCGCCTCCAGGACCCTGGCACCTGGCGCGAGATCGGCGCCCTGGCCGGAACCCCCGAATGGGCCGACGATGGCTCCCTCAAGGCCCTCACGCCGGCCAACTACGTGATTGGCACCGCCGAACTCGACGGTCGTCGGGCGGTACTGGTCGGCGGCGACTTCACCATCCGGGGCGGTTCCGCCGACGGCAACATCGGCGGCAAGTACATCGTGGGCGAGAAGCTGGCCCGCGATCACCGCATCCCCCTCGTCCGCCTACTCGACGCCACCGGGGGCAGCGTCAAAACGTTCGAGAAGCTGGGTCACACCTACCTGCCCGACAATCTGTCGCCCGACCTGTCGACCGAGTTGCTCAGCCAGGTGCCCGTGGTGTCGGCCGTGCTCGGTTCGGTGGCCGGGCTGCCTGCGGTGCAGGCCACGCTTTCGCACTTCAGCATCATGGTCCAGGGCACGTCCCAGGTCTTCGTTGCCGGACCGGCCGTGGTCAAAGAGGGTGTCGGCATCGATATCTCCAAGGAGGACCTGGGCGACGAACGGGTCCAGATCCCCAACGGGGTGATCGACAACCTGGCCGTCGACGAGGACGACGCCTTCGCCCAGATCCGCCGCTTCCTCTCCTACCTGCCTGCCAATGTCTGGGAGCTGCCGGCCCGGATCGAGACCGACGACCCCATCGACCGACGCGACGAGTACCTGCTGGAGGCCATCCCCAAACGCAAGCGTCGGATCTACGACCCGTACCGCATCCTGGAAGCGGTGACCGACCGGGAGTCGTTCTTCGAGATCGCACCCCTGTCGGGTCAGGCCCACATCACCGGCCTGGCCCGGATCGACGGTTACCCGGTGGGGGTGATGATCAACAACCCGCGCTACTACGGCGGGGCCATGGGTCCCCTCGAAGCCGAGAAGGCCATGCGGCTGGTGCAATTGTGCGACACCTTCCACCTGCCTCTGGTGTGGCTGGTCGACGAGCCCGGTTTCCACGTCGGCCCCGAAAACGAGGTGCGGGGCATCCTACGGGGTGGGGCCCGGGCGGTGACGGTGGTCGCCGCCTCCCGCATGCCCTACATCTCGTTCATCATGCGCCAGTGCTACGGGGTGGCCGGTGGCCTGCACGTCCGCCATAGCGGCATGTACCAGCGTTACGCCTGGCCGTCGGCCCATACCGGTTCGATGCACATCGAAGGGGGGACGATGGTGGCTTACAAGCGGGAGATCCAGGCCGCCGATGACCCAAAGGCCAAGCGGGAGGAGATCGAGGCCCGCCTCGAAGCGATCGCCTCGCCGTTCCGCAATGCCCACGCCATGGACATCGAAAACCTCATCGACCCCCGCGACACCCGCCGGCTACTGGCCGAGTTCGTACATTCGGCCCAGGGTCCACTGGCTGCCCAACTCGGCCCGACCGCAGGCCCGTCATTCCGTCCCTGAAATTGTCAATCACTTTCTGAACAATCGACAACATGGCCGCCTGATCGACTAGGTGCTCATCGGGGCAACAGGCGTTTTGGGCCGGTCCCTTTTTGCGGCGCTGTTCCTGGCTGGTGAGGATCGGGTTGCGAACAGAGGTCCAAGGTTGGGCGATGGCCGAACGAGCCCGGTGGGCGCCGCCTGCGCTTCGGCTACTCAAAAAGGCGGCATGGGCCGCGTCTTCGCTGTTGTGGCTGCTGCTTGTTCATCGGATGACCCGCTGGGCTCGTCCGAGCACGTAACGGCCGATGTCGGATCGGGCGAACGTTATCTCCGATCCGGGGGATGACAACGGCTCCGCCGAGGTGAACGCCGTCTCGACGGGACTACTCCCAGCCTCGGGTGGCGCTCAACCTTTGAGCGCGGGCGGTCAGGACGAGACGTCGGGCATCGAGGGGAATCTCGGTGCTGGCAACGAAGCTGAGGAGACAGCTCTCCCAGGGGCCATAGCTCTCCCGGGCGCCGCACCTCTCCCATCGCCCTCGGAGAACGTGTCCGGACCTGCTGATCCGAACGGTACTCCGTCGGCTGGAGCTGGGACGCCGGCCAGTGGCGGAGGCGGCGCCGGGGCGTCGCCTGATGTCGTTGACGTCACCCCGGGCGCCAGGCGGTCCTTCCCGCCTAACAACGTCAATCGACTGTCGATCGATTCGGTGATGTCCACGGTCAGGTCGAACAACATCACCAACGTCCGGGATCTGACGAGCGCCCTGCCGGTATGGATGGGTGAGAGCTGGACCCTGATGGAGAAAGGCGAGTCCCGGCACCAGGCGACCCTCGATCATCCACGGCTGATCCTGTACGGGACCGACGCCAGATTCCTGTTCGCCGCCAGTTCCGAGCCAAACGATCCTCTGCGGGAGGTGGCGGAGATGGCCGAACTTGATCCGGTCACCGGGTTGTGGAAGTTCCGCCAGATTGACTTCCGCTCCGGAAAGGGCGTTCTCGATTCCAGCGATGCGTCCTGCCAGGGTTGTCACGGCAATCCCGTGCGACCCATCTGGGGGACCTACCCCAATTGGCCCGGGGACTATGGACCGGTGGGCAACAAGCTGACCAACGCCCAAGTGGGGAGGCTCAACTCTCTGCGGTCGGTATTGGACCAAAGTGACCGGTTCCACACCATCAACAACTATCCGGCCGACATGGGCTCGGGGGCGGTCATGGACTTCACGGCCAGGGGCTACGGCTACAACAACACGGCGTTGAACTTCGAGTTGAACTCGGCCCAGTCCGAGGGTCTGGTGAACCGTAGGGCCAGCTCGCCGCGCTGGGACGAGTTGAAGTACAAACTCGTCCACGGCATGTGGTGCAAGGGGACGGCTCCGTACCCGAGGGAACTGGCCGTCGCGATGGGTCTTGACGGCCCGAACGACTTCCAACCGCAGCACAAGATCAGCGAGGTCAACACGGCCTATGAGCAGTTTGGTTGGGCACAGGGCAACACGACACTGTGGGAAACGGTGAGGTTCAGGACCCTCGATGTGATGTCTCGTTCTGATGCGGACTCGGCGCCATCGTGAGTACCAATACAAGGTTCGAGGATCTCAGCGAAGCCTGGTACGGGACACTCGGTGCCTCGCTCCGCCAGTTCTTGCGCACCGGTTTCGATTACATCAAACACGACTTCGGTTCGAGTGGCGGGCCGGTGGAGTTCGGCCCCGAACTCTGTACCTACATCGAGACCAAGATCTGACCTACCTTGAGGCGTCCGGAGTGTTGACCAGGCGATTCCGCTGAACCTCGTCCGGGTCCAAGCTGCCTTTCGGCGGTGACCGTGAAAGAATCGGTCAAGGATCTGACAAGGAGAGGTGACCATGGCGACCGAGGCCAGAATAGTGGTACTACCCAAAGAGGCAGGCCCGATGACCGTAGAGGACATCGAGTTGCCTGATCCCGTTGGCCATCAGGTCCTGGTCAAGGAGTACGCCAGCGGGATCTGTCACAGTCAGCTCCACCAGATCCACCGGCCCCGTTCCACCCCGCTGGTTCTCGGTCATGAGGCGACCGGCCAGGTCCTTGCCATCGGTTCCGAGGTCACCCATGTCAGCCCCGGTGATGATGTCCTGTTGACCTTTCAGCCCCGCGATCTGCGCCACACGAACCGCCAACCTGGGGTGGCCGGTGTTGAGCTGGAGGGTGGGGAACGGGCCGTCTCACCCCAGATCTTCACCTGGGCCACCCACACCATCGCCGACGATCAGTACGTGATCCCGTTGGCCCCGGGCACACCGACCGACGTGACCGCCATCGTGGGCTGTGCAGTGCTGACCGGTGCCGGCGCCGTTATGCGCTCGGGCGAGGTCCGGGCCGGCCAGAGCGTGGCGGTGTGGGGGGTCGGTGGGGTCGGGCTCAACGCCATCGCCGCCGCCCGTATCATCGGCGCCGACCCGGTGATCGCCGTCGACCTCGACGATGAGAAGCTGGCCCTGGCCCGCAAGTTCGGAGCCACCCATCTCATCAACGCGGCCGAAACCGATCCGGTCGAGGCCATACGAGCCCTCACCCCCGGCCCGGACGGGGCCCACGGCTTCCGGGGCATGCCTATCGCCGGTGTCGATTTCGCCTTCGACGTTGTGGCCAATCAGCAGAGCTTCCTCCAGGCCTTCCGCTCGACCCGAAGCAGCCGAAACACGATCCAGCCCGGAGGCACCACGGTCGTGGTCGGTGTGCCCCAGGGAGATCTCCAGCTGCCGGCGGTGGAGATGTTGGTTCACGAGCGTCAGGTACGGGGCACCATCGGCGGAACCTCGATCCCCGGTGAGGACATCCCCACCTACCTCGACTGGCACCGCACCGGACAGCTCGACCTTGACGCCCTGGTGACCTCCCGGGTCGGGATCGACGAGATCAACGAGGCGACAAAAATGCTCGATGAAGGAAAGGTCCTCGGCCGTTCCATCATCGAGTTCACCTGACGGGACCGTTGGTCGGGGGAAGCAGGTCTAGCGGAACTGGAGCGCGCCTTCGTCGAGGTCGACGAGGGGGAGGCTGTCTTTCTCGCTCCAGTAGTCCTGGGTGTGGCGCCATGGGTCGCTGTCGCCCTGGCGGGGCAGGATGTCGATACCTCGATTGATGTAGCCGGGATTGAAGTTCTCCGGGTCGACCCAGGGCAACATGGACATGCCAGCATCCTCGGGCCGTAGCTCGGGCACCACCACGTCGGCCCCCAGCTCGGCCATGTGGCCGAGTAGGCGACAAACGAAGTCACCGATCATGTCGGCCCGCAGGGTCCAACTGGCCCGGAAGTAGCCGAAGACCCAGGCCATGTTGGGAACGCCGGTGAACATGGTTCCGAGGTAGCCGACGGTCTTGGTGAAGTCCACGGGCTGATCGTCGACGGTGAAGGCGATGTCGCCCATGACGTTCAGGTTGAACCCGGTGGCAGTGACGATGATGTCGGCCTCGAGGGTCTCACCGGAGGTGAGCTGGATGCCGGTCTCGGTGAAGGTATCGATGTGGTCGGTGACCACCGAGGCCTTGCCGCTGGCGATTCCCTTGAACAGGTCGGCGTCGGGAACAAAGGCAATGCGTTGACGCCACGGCCGGTAATGGGGCGTGAAGTGGGTGTCGATGTCGTAGTCGTCGGGGAGGTGGGCCTGGACGCCGCTCAACAGCTCCTTCTTCACCGCATCCGGGGCCTCAAACGACATGCGGGTGACGTTGGCCTGATCGTGGAGGATCTTGCGGCGCACGATCTCGTGGATCCAGGTTTCGTCGATCTCCAGCTCGCGCAGGGTGTCGGCCAGTTCGTTGGCGTTGCGTCCGGTCACGAAGTAGGTGGGGGAGCGCTGCAGCATGGTGATGTGCTCGACATCGGGAGCCATGGCCGGGATGACGGTGGCCGCCGTGGCCCCGGAACCGATCACTACTACCCGCTTGCCCGAGTAGTCGAGATCCTCGGGCCAGGTCTGGGGGTGGACGATCTCCCCCTGGAAGCGATCCATGCCGTCCCACTTGGGCGTGTAGCCCTCGGAGTGGCGGTAGTAGCCCTGACACATCCACAGGAAGTTGGCGCTGAAGCGCAACTGTTCACCAGTGTCGGTGCGGGTCACATCGAGGGTCCAACGCTTGTCCTCGCTCGACCACGAGGCGTTGGAGATCGAGTGACAGTAGCGAATGTGGGGGGCGATCTCGTTCTCCTCGATCACCTCACCCATGTACTTGAGGATCTCATCGGCGGTGGCGATGGGGGCGCTGGTCCAAGGCTTGAATCGGTAGCCGAAGGTGTACAAGTCGCTGTCGGAGCGGATACCGGGGTAGCGGTGGGTTCGCCACGTACCACCGAAGTTGTCCTGGGTCTCGAGGATGGTGAACGTCTTGTCCGGACACTGCTGCTGGAGGTGGTAGGCCCCTCCGACCCCGGAGATACCTGCCCCGACGATCAGCACATCGACGTGTTGGGTGATCCCGGCCGGTGTTTCGCTCATCTGGCTTCCCTTTCGATGGTCGGGTCGAAACGACAACGCTCGGACCCCGGCGCGCCGACTCGACTCCGCGACACCAATGGTTTACACCGTATGGCAAATCCCGCCCCCAGCCCAATGGACCAAAGTCACACCGCTGACTCCGGCCGGTTCAAAGGTGGGCCCTGGCCCTACCGTGGTGGAGCCCGCTCCGGTGGTTCAGGCGGGGCGGTACGGGTCGGGGGTACCGGGCGGGATCAGGGGATGATCCTCAACCGAGGCCCAGAACGCAGCAATGGCCTCGGCCACGGGTCGCTGCAGCCAGGTGTTCTCCGGCAGGAACACGTCGTGACGTTCCCGGGGATCTTCGAGCAGGTTGAAGGCCCTGGGGATGGTGAGGGGCTGCGCCGGATCGAGCATGTACTCCTGCCAGATGAAGTGCAGCTTCCAGTTCTGCCATTTCACCGCGTGCAGGGCATTGCCGACAAAGGCCAGCACATGGTCCCGACCCGAGCGTGGGCTGGGGCCTGAGTCGGTGGCGACGCTGGTCAGAAACGGCAGCAGGTCGATGCCGTCGATGGGGCGTTCGTCGGGGATCGAGGCCCCGCCGGCCGAGGCCATGGTGGTGAACAGGTCGACGGCGTGGGTGATCTCGTTGCTCACCCCTCCGGCCTCGATGTGGCCGGGCCAGCGAACGATGAACGGCACCCGCAGGCAGCCCTCCATGGCGGTGAAGTACGAACCGCCCCAGGGTCCCGTCCAACCCCGCCAGGGCAGCACATCCTCGGCGCCGTTGTCGCTGGTGTAGATGACAATGGTGTCGTCGGCCACCCCGAGGGTGTCGAGATGGTCGAGCAGCGCACCCACCCGGTTGTCGTTCTCGACCATCGAGTCGGCGAAGTCGCCGTTGCCGGTGGCGCCTGCGTAGTCGGGGTGGGGCACGACGGGAAAGTGGGGGAACGCCAAAGGTAGATAGACGAAGAACGGCTGCTCGGTGTCGACGCTGTCGCTGATGAAACGCTGGGCCCGATCGAAGCACTCGGCGTCAAATCGGCGCCGTTGCTCAACGTCGTAGTCGGCGACCACGGTCGAGGGTTGCCCGGCCACGCCCTCCATCAGCTGCTCGGGGGCCACGAGACCCGGGTCGTAGCCGGGGGCCTGTGACCACAACGACGAATCGTGGGTTTCCAACAGGCCCCACCATTCATCGAAACCCCGCTGCTGGGGCTGGCGGCCGTCGACACTGCCCAGGTGCCACTTGCCGAAGTGGGCGGTGGCGTAACCCTGCTCCGACAACAACTCGGGCAGCGTGCGTTCCCAAGTGACGAGACCCGACGGGGATCCGGGCAGGGGGATCTTGGTGGTCCCTGAGCGCACGGGGATACGGCCCGTCATCACCGCCGAACGCGACGGGGTGCACTGGGCCTCCATGTTCATGTTGGTCAGGCGCAGACCCTGGGCCGCCAGCCGATCGATGTTCGGCGTCGGCGCCCCCCGCAGCAGGCCTCCGCCGTAGCAGCCGAGCTCCCCGAAGCCGAGGTTGTCGACAAAGACGAAGACGATGTTCGGTTTCACGCCCCGACGGTAGAAGTCACGAGCCTGAGACCGCCACCTGAGTCTCCAGCTCCCGCAACGGCCGACCGGACAACAGCGAGCCCTCCATCGTGTGCAGGTGGCACATCACCTGGCCGCCACTCTCGATGTCGAAGGGGTCGGGGAACACCTTGTAGCAGATGTCCATCACGTAGGGGCAGCGATTGTTGAAGGGGCAGCCGTGCTCGGGGGCGTTGCCAGTGGCTCCCAGCTCACCACCGACGGTCAACTCCCGCCGCCGGGCCGACTTCTGCGGCTGGATGATGGGGTCGGGGTCGGGGATCGAGGCCAGCAGCAACTCGGTGTAGGGGTGCCGGGGGTCGTCGGCCACCTGATCGGCCGGACCGGTCTCGACGATGCGGCTGTGGTACATGACCGCCACCCGATCCGAGATGTGACGGACGACAGCCAGATCGTGGGCGATGAACAGGTACGCGGCCCCGGTCTGGTTCTGGAGGTGTTCCAACAGGTTGATGACCTGGCTCTGGGTCGAGACGTCGAGGGCCGAGACCGGCTCATCGAGCACCAGGAGGCGGGGTTCGGTGGCCAAGGCTCTGGCCACCGCGATTCGTTGCCGTTGCCCGCCGGAGAACTCATAGGGATAACGTTCCAGGTGGTGGCGCTCCATCCCGACCTGCTCCAGCAGGTCGCCGGCCCGGGCCCGGCGAGCCTTCTCATCAAGTCCGAAGTGGATATGAAGGGGCTCACCGATCAGGTCACCGACGAGCATTGACGGGTTGAGTGAGCCCACCGGATCCTGGAAGACGACTTGCACGGCTCGGCGGAAGGGCTTGGGTATCGAGCGGCCGAAGTCGGTGACAGCGAACTCGCCGAGTTGGATCGATCCGCCGCTCGGCTTGATGAAGCGGAGAATGGCCCGCCCGATCGTGGTCTTGCCCGAACCGGATTCACCGACGAGACCAACGGTTTCACCGGCAGCGATCTTCAAACTGGCGCCCTGTACGGCCCGGACATCGGGCTGGCGTTGCCACGGCAGTTGACCCTTGCCGCCGGGAAACGTGATCGACAGATTGTCGATCGTGAGCACCGTCTCGGCGCTGTCAGTCGTAGCGCTGTCAGTCGTAGCGCTGTCAGTCGTAGCGCTGTCAGTCGTAGCGCTGTCGGTCTCGGATCTGTTGGTTTGGGGACCGTCGGTCGTGCTGTCGGTCGCAGCGCTGTCGTCGGTCATGAGGCACCATCCTTGGATCCGGGTCCGGCACCGATGGTGGCGGTGGATTCGGCGAGTTCGGCCGGATTGACTCCGATCAGGGTCAGCTCCTCGGCCTGTACACATCGGGTCAGCGAGGCGGCAACCGGCCTCAGTTCGACGTCGTCTTCGAGGCAGCCCGGAGCCACGTAGGGGCAGCGGGGGGCAAAATGGCAGCCGTCCGGCCACTCCCATGGTGGTGGGACCACCCCATCGATCGTTGGTAGATCGCCGACCCGGGATTCGTTGCGGGGGATGGCCCGGATCAGACCTTCGGTGTAGGGATGCTGGGGATGGTGGAAAACCTCGGTCAGCTTGCCCGTTTCCACGATCTCGCCTGCGTACATGACCGCCACCTTGGTTGCCAGGTCGGCAACGACGCCCAGGTCGTGGGTAATCAGCAGCACACTGACCCCAAGATCCCGGGCCAGGTCACCGATGAGGTCGAGCACCTGGCCCTGCACGGTGACATCGAGGGCCGTGGTCGGCTCATCGGCGATGATCAGCTTGGGATTGCAGGTCAAGGCCATGGCGATCACCACCCGCTGGGCCATACCGCCGGAGAACTGGTGGGGGAAGCTGTCGATGCGGGTCTCGGGGGTGGGAATCCCGACCCGGGTCATCAGCTCGATGGACCGCTCCCGGGCCTCACTCTTACTCATGCCCAGGTGATACTGCAACGGTTCGGCGATCTGGCGGCCGACGGTATAGGCCGGGTTGAGGGCGGCCGACGGCTCCTGGGAGATGAGGCCGATCTCCTTGCCCCTGATCTCGCGCAGTTGGTCGAAGTCCAGGCCAACCAGTTCCCGCCCGTCGAGGGTGATCGATGAGGCGGTAGCCCGACCGGGGTCGGGCACCAGTCCCAGCAGTGACAGCGCGGAGATCGACTTGCCCGATCCGGACTCGCCGACCAGGGCCATGACTTCGCCGCGGGCGATATCGAGGTTGACGCCCGAAACAACGGAGACATCCTCGGTGGTGCCGGGTCGGGGGAAGCGGATCGACAGGTCGCGAACGGAGACCAGCGAATCCGGGTTTGGTTCGTTGCCTTCGGTTGCCTTGGCCTTCTCCACATCACCGACGCCAACCCGGCCCCCTCGAGCCTCACGGCCAAAGGCATCCCGCAGACCGTCGCCCAAGACGTTGAAGGCGACAACGGTGACGAAGATGGCGATGCCGGGAGGAAACGCGGGCCAGATCGATTGGTCGATCGACTCCTGGGCGCTGCGCAGCATGCGACCCCAGCTGGCTTCGCTGGTGGTGGCCCCCAGGCCGAGGAAGCTCAACGCCGCCTCGGCCAGCACCGAGGTGGCAAAAAGCAGCGTGGTCTGGACGATGAGGGCGGGGGCGACGTTTGGCAGGATATGACGGAACATGATGCGGCTGTTTCCCGCCCCCGCGGCCCGGGCTCCGTCGACGTAGAGCTCCTCGCGGGCGGCAAAGACCTCGGCTCTGGTAAGGCGGGTGATGATCATGGAGTAGACGATGCCGATGGCGAACATGGCCCGAATCAGGCCGGGCCCAACAACGGCGATGATGGTGATGGCCAAGACCACGGCCGGAATGGCAACCACCGACTCCACAACCCGCATGATCACCCGATCGATCCAGCCCCGGAAGAAGCCAATGGTCAAACCGAGGGGGATGCCGATCCCCAAGGCCGTCAGCACCGCCACCGCTCCGGCGGTGAAGGCGAATCGGGTACCGAACAGGATTCGGGCGTAGATATCGCGCCCTACCGAGTCGGTGCCCCACCAGTACTCGGTCCCGGGGCCGACCAGGCCGTCGGCAAAGCTGGTGGCCTGATTCGGATCGTGGGTGGTGATCAGGGGGGCCACCAGCAACAGGAACAATTCGAGCAGCAGGAAGCCGCCGGCAGCCAAGGCCAGCTTGTTGCGGCGGAAGCGAGCCCAGAATCGGCTACCACCGGCGCCGCCCGAAGCGGTGTTACTCGACTCCGCTCCCGGTGTTCCGGTTGGAGCGTCAACCGGTTCGAGGCTGTCAATCGGTGCGGCGTTCATGCCCGCCTCACTTTCGGGTTGAGCCAGGCGTAGCTCATGTCGAGGAAGATGTTGGCCACGACGACAACAAGGGTGGTGATCATGACGAAACCAAGGGTGATGGGGACGTTGGCCCGCTGCACCGACTCGACCCCGATCGTGCCCAGACCGGGGATGTTGAAGATGAACTCCACGAAGATGGTCCCACCGATCAGGGCTGAGATCTGAAAGCCGATCAGGGTCACCACGGGGATGGCGGCGTTACGCAGGGCGTGTTTGTAGATGACCCGTCGAACGGGCAGGCCCTTGGCCAGGGCGGTGCGGATGTAGTCCTGCTGCAGGACCCCGATCATGGCCGATCGGGTCTGGCGGGCGATGGCGGCCGACGACGCTGTTCCGAGGGCGATGCAGGGGAGGATGATGGTGTGGATCCAGCCCCATGGCGTCTCGGTCCGGGAGTTGGTCCAGATGGCGGGGAACCATCTCAGTCGTACGGCGAAGATGGCGGCCAGGATGATGGCGACCCAGAAGTTGGGTACGGCGATGCCGAGGGACGACACGACCGTCACCGTTCGGTCCTGCCAGCGGCCGGCTTTGAGCGCGGCGGTCACCCCCATGGCCACGCCGAGGGAGATGGCGATGAGGAGTGAGCCGAACACGATGGAGAACGTGACCTTGGCCCGCCGGGTAAGCAGGGTCGTCACTTCTTCACCGTTGAACCACGAGACACCGAGATCACCGGTGACGGCGGCGCCCAGCCACGAGGTGTACTGGGTCAGGACCGGTCGGTCGATACCGAGGTCGGCCCGAGCGGCCGCCACAGCCTCCGGTGAAGTGTCGTCGCCCAGCAACGTCGCCGTCGGGTCGACAGGATTCAGCTGCATCATGAAGAAAACCAGCGTGGCAACGATGAACATCAATGGGATGGCTGCCGCCAACCGTGTGATCAAGAGCCGGAACACACAACCTCCTTAGCTAGGTTGGGATCCGAACGTAATAGGGCTCGGGTGGCGAAGCCACCCGAGCCCCAAATTGTCAGTTGGTGACGGTTTGTTAGCCGTCGACGCGTACGCCGTAAGGCATGATGGCCTGCATGTTCAGACCCATCACCGTTCCGGTTACGTTGGGGGCGTAGGCCCCGTTCTGGGATCCATGGGCCAGCGGGATGATGACGTTGCGGTTGATCAGCTCGCCACCGACCTCAGCGTAGATCTCCTGCATCGTGGCCAAGTCGCCCGAAGCGGCGGCCTCAGCCATCCTGGCGTCGAGATCGGCCAGGTCGCCCAGGCTGAATGGATTCCACACCCCGGTCTCGGAGGTGTACTTGGGATAGGTGTTCGCCGGGTGGTACAGCAACTCACGACCCCAGTACAGGCCCCACTCACCGGCGCGGACCCGAGGACCGAGTTCACCGTTGTTGATCTGAGTCTGATCCAGGGTGATACCGACTGCCCCCAGCATCTGGGTGACCAGCTCGACGTGAGGCTGGATGGCGGGCATGATCGGCGTCTTCAGCGTGATCCCGTCGGGGAAACCGGCCTCGGCCAGCAGTTCCTTCGACTTCTCGGGGTCGTAGGCGAAGGTGTCGTCCAGGGCAGGCACGTGCCACTCGGCGAAGGCGCTGGGGTAGATACCACCCTTGTCGTCGCCCTTGCCTGCGTGGATCGCCTGGTTGTAGGCGTCACGGTCGATGGCGTAGGCCACGGCCTGGCGGATCAGGTCGGTCTTGAGCAACCCGCCGTCGGGGGCGGAGTCGTCGCGGCCGGAGATACCCATGTAAGGGAAGTAGTTGGGAACCGAGATGACCTCGTTGCCCTCTTCCAGCACACCGTTGATCTGGGCGTCACGGATCGAGCCCATGATGTCGACTTCACCGGTGATCAGGGCGTTGGCCCGTGCGGTGTTGTCGGGAACGGCTGACACCTCGATGCGTTCGACTCCCTGGTCGGCGGGGTTCCAGTAGCCGTCGGCGAGGTTGTAGACCTCGGTGACGCCTGCTTCGGACTCATCCTCGGACCAGACCCAGGGGCCGGAACCGGCGGGGGCCCGGGTGAGGTCGGTCTCCGCGGCAATGGCGGCCGGGCTGACCATCATGCCCATGACCATCGACATCTCGATGGGGAACTGGGGCTGGGGCACGGCGAAGGTGGCCGTGACCTCAAACTCACCGGTGGCCTCAGCCTCGGTGAAACCGGCCCAGGTGGCGCCGTTGGGGTTGCCCTCGGTGGCCTTGGACCGGTTCATGTTGTCGGCAACGACCTGGCCGTTGAGGGCCTCGCCGTCGTGGAAGGCAACATCCTCGCGGATCTGGAAAACCCAGACATTGGGTTCCGGTGACTCCCAGGAGGTGGCCAGTGCGGGTTCGATGCCGAACTCGTTGGTCTGGCGGGTCAGGGTGTCGTAGACCGGATAGAGATAGGCGCTTTGCGCCGTCTGGCTTTTGGCTGGGTCGAAGCTGGTCACTGCCGAGAACTCGGCGTAACGCAGGGTTCCCGCCGGGGCGGCCACCTCTTCGGCCTCGGCTTCTTCCTCTTCGGCTTCTTCGCCCTCGTCGTCGCCGGGGACGGTGGTTGCGATGACGGCCTCGGTCTCCTCGGCCTCGGCGTCACCATCGCCTTCGGCCCCTTCATCGTCGTCGCCACCGCCACAAGCGGCGGCGACGAGTACGAGGGCTAGCAGGACGGCGAGCAGCCGCCACATCCGTCTGGTTTTCATAAAGGGTCCTCCCCTTGGTTCAAGGGCCCGCTTGAGTTGGGCCCCACTGCGTGCTGGACGCTATGACGTTACTGTCAGCAGGGGCAAGCAGGGCATCATGACCATCATGTGACGGTGTGGTGGCAGCGTGTCGTCAGGTGGGGCTCAGGCCAGAACGGCATCACCGAAGAGAACGCCGAAACGCACACACCAGATCTGCACGGTGTTGAAGCGTTCGAGGTCGACGTCGGTCGGGATCTCGTAGTTCTGATCGCCGATATTGCCCTTCAGATCGCCGAGGTCGATGAACTCGCCATCGTCGGCCCGCAGGTAGACATTCAGGTCGGGTCCGTTGGTCGAGTCGAACTGCTCCAGGCGTAGGAACCGCTGTTCCGTGCCGTCGTTGAGGACCAGAGCCGAGCCTTCGACGTTGTGGCCCGTATCTCCGGTGAACGACCCCTGGGCCACGGTGACGATGTCGCCCGGCATGGTCTCCTCTTCGACCTCGGATGGGTTCTCCTCGGCCTCGGCCACGGCGTTCTGGAACTCCTGCGACTCCTGTACATCAGTGGTTTGGGAGCCGTCGTCGCTGGCCACGGTGGTGTCGGTCGCTCCATCGTCGGTCTCGTCATCGGCACCGGAGGCAAACACTGGTCCGCCCTCGGCCACCTCATTGTCGATGAACAGTGTCTGGAGGCCGAAGATGCCGAACACGAGCCAGGCAACGACGGCCGCGGCCACGACGCCAACACCGATCACGAGAGGTTTGTTCTGCAACAGCTTCATGCTCTCGAATGTAGAGGCCAGAGACGAAAGGTGTTGGCAAGTAATGCTGAACGATCAGTGAACGTGGTGTTGGCCGCTAGCCACGATTTTTCGTCCAATGTGGCTGAGGTAGCGTGAAAAGACCCTCTGACCTGGGAGAATCGGTTCTCATCAGAAGAGGGTCTTGTCGTGGGTGAGGTTAGCAGGTTGTGTCGGCCACGGACGGTGACAGGCACCGGGGTGGGGTTGAGGTCTCGGGCTGGGTTGTGGTGGCTGGCCGAGGTCGCTGACGAGTTGGGCCTGACGGCTGGCCTACGGCACGCGATGCGCCGGTTCAGCTGGCGTGATCATCATCCCGGCACCACGATGGCGGTGATGATCTTGGCCCTGGCTGACGGGGCGACGACGATGTCGGATATGGCCATGCTGCGGGGCTTGAAAACCTTGTTTGGTGAGGTGGCGTCGACGACGACGTTGTGGCGGACCATCAACCGGGTCGGCCCGGCCGAGCTGCGGGACCTGACGACGGCTGATGCCGGTGCTCGGGCCGTGGCGGATGGGTTGGAACCGGTGCGGGAACGGATCGTGATCGATATCGACGCCACGATTGTGACGTGCCGGTCGACCAAACAAGACGCCGCTGGCACGTACAAACGTTCCTATGGGTTCCACCCATTGTTGGCGGTTGATGTTGAACGCCGTGAGGTCCTGGCGCAGGTCGTCCGAGCGGGCAACGCCGGGTCGAACACCGCGGTCGATCATGTCGAGGTCCTTGGTGCTGCAATCCATGCCCTACCCGAGCGTGACCGGGCCGGGCACCACGGGGACAGCGACCGTGACGATGTGGCCACCGAGATCGTGATCCGTACCGACGCCGGGGGCCAAACCCACTGGCTGGCCGAAGAGTGCGTCGAACGAAACTGTGGGTTCAGTCTGGGGTATGGCATCGATGACCGGGTCCGGGTCGGAGTCATGACCACCGAAGACCACGACTGGAGCCCAGCGATCGAGGCTGACGGCACCGAAGGTTCAGGGGCCGAAGCGATCGATCTCACCGACCGGGTCAACCTGGACAACTGGCCCGATGAGACCCGCCTGATCGTGCGTCGGGAACGACCCCACCCCGGGGCGCAGCTGTCGTTGTTCGACGACATCGAAGGGATGCGCCACACCGCCCACATCACCAACCAGACCAGCGACCCAGCCGTGCTGGAACTGGCACACCGTCAACGCGGTGCCGCCGAAGACGTCATCTGAGACCTCAAAGCCTGCGGCTACGACAACTGGCCCTCCGAAGACATCGTGAACAACCAAACCTGGGCCCTCCTCGCCGCCATGGCGTTCAACCTCATATCACGAGCCCAACGACTCACCCTCACCGGCCCCTACCAGGCGGCCACATCCAAAACCATCCGCCAACGCCTCCTCCACATCACCGGCCGGATCACCCCCTCCGGCCAACGGCTCCACCTCGACCAAGACTGGCCCTGGACCCCCACCCTCCTCACCGGGATCGAACACGCCAACACCCTCACCGACCGCCACGCAGCGTGAACCACCCAGCCCTGCCCGACCAACTACACGAAAAATCGTGGCTAGGAGAGCCGGAGTTCGCCTTGCAGTTCGCCGTTGATCACCACCGGGCTTCCGTCCAATGCAACCGTGCATCTACGCATGGGTAGGTCGAAATGGCCCAGGGTGTGACGGCCTGCCACCTCGTTGGCTCCGGTTGAGTACAAGAAGTTGCCGGCAAAAGCCCGTAGTTCGGTGCCGTTGACCTGACTCTTGTCGTACATCACCAGCGAGTCCCAGCGGGCTGCGGGGTTCATGCCCCAGCCGACGTGTGACACGGCGTAGGCTTCCTTGTCGCCCCAGGCTTCGAGATAGCCGGCCATCAGGTCGGTATCGAGGCCGTCGCCGGAGATGTCGACAATGTAGTCGTTTTCGATCTGTAACCGGATCGGCGACTCCAGGTAGCGCTTGAACGTCAGGTTCACGTCGCCCTGGTTGAGGATCAGGGTGCCATTAACCGCCCCCGCCGGAGGGAAGCACAGGCACAGGCCCCCGGGCCAGTGGGCGATCGTTCCCGGCCGTGAGGTGTAGCCCCAGGAAGAGCCGGCCGGGGCGCTGGAAACATCAATGGTGAGGTCGGTGCCGGCGGCCGAGGTGACCCGCATGGTCGAAGCCGCCCGGAGCATCTTGGTGCCGAGCTTTACCTTTGCTTCGAGCTCCGGGTTGGGTTTCATGCGCTCCAGCAACTCGGGGTGTTCGTTCGACACCATCAAAACCCTGGCCCCCCGACCGAGGATGGCGGGCAGTTCCGTGGCGTGCAGCAGGCCTTCGACGGTGCAGTCGGCAACCAACACCGATCCGGCCAGGGCGTCGATGACCGGCTCCAGCCCTCCGATGGCATCGGAGGCTCCAGTCGAACGGATGGGCACCCCAACCTGTTGGCGGGGGGTGGGGATGGAGACGTGGAACACCCTTGCCCCCAGGCGTTGCAGGGCGAGGTCGGTCAGCTCAACGTTGACGGCCCGGCTCTGACTCTCAGACAGCACGGCGCAAATATCGCCCCTGACCACCCCACAGTGCTCGAAGGTTGCGACAAAGCTGTCGATCCACTTCGCCTCGACTCGTTCGACCAGCATGACGACTCTCCTGTCAACTCGTTGTGGTGGGGTTTGCCCCGCCGGCGGAGGCAAGGTTGGGACGAACCATGACCTTCACCTGTTCCGCCGGATGGGCCAAAGCGGCGAAGGCGTTGGGGACGCCATCAAGGCCGACCTCGTCGGTGATGAGTGGCGCCGCCTCGATACGGCCCTCGGCCAGGTTGCGCAACGAGTGGGCGAACTCCGCCGGGCTCCAGCCCAGTACAAATCGCACGGTGAGGCGCTTGTAGATCCCCATGACCGGGCGGAACTGGTCGTCCTGCATACAGACCCCGACTACCACCACCTCGCTGTTGGCCGGTGCCCCCGACATGACGGCGTCGATCATGCCCGGCACCCCGACCGCTTCAAAGATCACCGGGGCGTTGTCGGCATCGACACCGCCACTTTCTGGGCCACCCGTCGGGCGACAATGGTCGTTCAGGGCGTCGACGGCCAGGCCAAAGCTCTCGCGTGCGTTCGATGAGCCCGTCGGATCGAGCACCACGTGGGCCCCCATGGCCGTGGCCAGGGAACGGCGCAAGGGTGAGAAATCGCTGGCGATGATGGGCTCCGCCCCGACGAGGGCCAGCGCCGCGATCACGGCCAACCCAACCGGCCCCGCCCCGACCACGATGGCCGGGCGCCCGACGACGGCCGAGGATTGGTTCACCGCGTGCAGGCCGACGGCCATGGGTTCGGTGAGGGCGGCCACCACCGGATCGAGCCCGTTCGGTACCGGAACCAGGGCCGTCGGGTTGAGTAGCATGCGTTCGCTGTAACCGCCGGGATAGACGTTGTCGTAACCGGGCACCGCGGTGCGTCCATCGGTGGTGGTCAGCGAGGGCATGGCGGCCATCGTCGCCCCGATACCAACCCCGTCGACTCCACTCCCGGTTTCCAGCACCCGGACCGAGACCTCGTGGCCCATGACCAGATCCTGGTCGGGATCAAAGTTGAACACGGCGATCCCGGCTTCGTTGGCGGTGGAGGCGAACTGGTGAGCGTGGTCGACGGTGTGCAGATCACTCCCGCAGATCCCGCAGGCGATCGTTTCCACCAGCACCTGACCTGGCCCCGGTGTGAGGTCATCGACATCGTCGACGACCATGGTTCCCTGACGAAGCACGGCTGCACGCATGGTCGAAACACTAGTTTCAGTGGGACCCCGAGCGGTAGTGGAGGGCGAAGGGACCGCTCCAAGATGCGGGCCCGGTCGGTGGCGTGGGAGGATCGGGGTTTGTCCCCCCGAGTGAATACCGAGCGAATGAGGAGCACCGGATGAGCGGCCCCTTGGCAGGAGTGAAGGTGGTGGAGCTGGCCGGAATCGGCCCCGGCCCCATGTGTGCGATGTTGTTGTCCGATCTCGGGGCCGAGGTGATCCGCGTCGATCGTCCCTCCCCGGTTGATCTCGGTATCGACCGGGGTCGTAAGTTCAACGTGTTGAACCGGGGGCGGCGCTCCATCGCCGTGGACCTGAAGAGTCCCGAAGGGGTCGAGGTCGTGCTGGGTCTGGTTGATCAGGCCGATGCCCTGATCGAGGGTTTTCGTCCCGGGGTGACCGAACGACTTGGCCTTGGCCCCGAGGTCTGCCATGCCCGCAATCCCCGCCTGGTGTACGGCCGCATGACCGGTTGGGGTCAGGAAGGTCCCCTCGCCAACGCTGCGGGCCACGACATCAACTACATCGCCCTGACCGGGGTACTCGATGCCATCGGCACCGCGGGTGGGCCGCCGGTACCGCCGCTGAACCTGGTTGGCGACTTTGGTGGTGGTGCACTGTATCTCGCCTTTGGGGTCTGTGCCGGGTTGTTGGAGGCCCGCCAGAGCGGCCAGGGTCAGGTGATCGATGCCGCCATGGTCGACGGGGCGGCCTCTCTGCTCGGCGCCATCTACGGCATCCATGGCTCGGGAGGTTGGGCTCCGGAGCGGGGTACCAACATCCTCGACACCGGTGCCCACTTCTACGGCACCTATGAAACCAGCGACGGCAAATGGATCTCAATCGGCTCGATCGAGGGCAAGTTCCACGCCGAACTGCTGGAGAAGCTTGGTCTCGAACCGAGCGACATCCCCGACCGCAACGACCGCAGCCGCTGGGTCGAACACAAAAAGCGGCTCACCGGGCTGTTCCTGGAAAAGACCAGGGACGAATGGCGCGACATCATGGAGGGCACCGATATTTGTTTTGCCCCCGTGTTGTCGATGGCGGAGGCCCCTGAGCATCCCCATATGGCCGAGCGGGGCACTTTCGTCGAGATCGACGGTGTGGTCCAGCCCGGGCCGGCACCACGTTTCAGTCGCACGCCGGGTGCGGTCCAGGGCCCGGTGCCCGACCCGGGTCAGCACACCGAGGACATCCTGAGCGATTGGGGTTGGTCAGCGGAGCAGGTGGCCGAACTCCGCCAGGCCGGGGCCTTCGGGTAGATCCGGCCGGGTCTGGTCGACGCAACAGCGGGAGCAGGACACGACATGATCATCGGTTTCATCGGCCTGGGGGTCATGGGCGAACCCATGGCCACCAACCTGGTCAACGCCGCCGCCCAGGAGGTGGTGGTGTTCGACCAACGCCCCGAACCGGTGGCCCGCCTGGTGGCCGGGGGAGCGACGGCCGCCGCCTCGGTGGCTGAGGTGGGGGAGCGGGCCGAGGTGATCATGCTCAGCCTGCCCGGTGGCGATCAGTTGGCCGAGGTGGTTGCCGGGCCGCAGGGTCTGCTGAGCGTGGATGTCGACGGCAAGTTGATCGTCGATCACACCACCGCGCCGGTGGCGCTCGCCCGGGAGTTGGCCCAACAGGTTTGGGAGCAGGGCGCCGAGTATTGCGACGCCCCCATCGCCCGCACCCGCCAGGCCGCCCGCGACGGAACGCTGAGCATCATGGTCGGCGGTTCGCACGCAGCGTTCAATCGTCTGGAACCGTTGCTGAAGCCCGTGGCCTCCGACGTCACCCACTGCGGTGAGGTGGGAGCGGGCCAGGCTACGAAGCTGCTCAACAACATGATGCTGTTCCAGAACGTACGGGCGTTGGCCGAAGCCCACGCCATTGCCTCCAAGCTTGGTGAAGGGCTCGACCTGGAACTGGATCTCGACATCGTCTTTGGGGTCATTGCCGACGCCTCAGGTGGCAGCTTCGCCCTGCGCAACCACGGGATGAAGGCTATGTTTGTCGACACCTACCCCGACGAGGCCTTCTCCACCGTCTATGCCCTCAAGGACCTCGGCTATGCCTTGGAACTGGCGGCCGAGGTCGGGGTCGATGCGGCGGGGGCCGAGGGGACAAAGGCGTTGATGGAAGCCACCCGCGACGCCGGATTCGATCAGGAGTACTTCCCCGTCATGCGCCGCCTGCTGTAGGTGGGCTTGTCGACGACCCCGCCGCCGACCGAGCGCTTCTGTTTCAACCTCGGGTCGGGCCGCGACGGTAACTGTTGCGCCGCGAGCCGGAGTGCATGCTCAAGCGTGCTCATTTGGCTGGTTCGGAGTTGCGTACGCGAATCGGTCCGGCGACGTCACCGAATTCGGCTCCCGGCCTCTGCTGCCACCATTTCCCAAGGTGAGCCTCGACCTCGTGGTCGGCGGCGCCAGGATTGTCGCGGCGAAAACGGGCTTTGACCATCTGGGCTGCAAACTCTGAGAGCTCGAAAGCCACGTCAAGCTTGGTCTGGGCCATGGCCGCAGTTCTAGTGGCCGCTGTTGTTTGCGGACTCCCGGAGGTCGCTGGACCATGGACGCGTTCGTGTGTTCGTCGACTGTTGGGTCGTGTTAGCGTCGATCGATGGCAGAGCAGACCCTTGAAGTGGCCGAACGTGTTGCCGAGTTGGTGCATATACCCAGCGTGAACCCGCTCCAGGCCGGTCCCAAGTCGGGCGACGGAGCCGAACACGAACTGTCGGCGTGGTTTGCCAACCGAGCCGAAGACCTTGGCGCGGCGGTGACCACCGACGCCATCCTCGATCAGCGCCATAACGTCTACGCCCAGTTCCCCGGTCGCACGGATCGAGTCATAACCATCGATGTGCACCTCGACACCGTCGGGGTTGAACACATGACCGACGATCCTTTCGACGGGCGGATCGAGGACGGTCGGGTCTATGGCCGGGGCTCGGTCGACACCAAGGCATCCCTGGCCATCGTGCTGCATCTGCTCGCCGAACTTCGAGCCGATGGTGCTCAACCCCAGCCGACCGTCAACCTGGTTGGCACGATCGGTGAGGAGTCCGGGGGCCTCATCGGGGCCATTGGCTATCGCGACTGGCTGAACGCCAACAACAGTCACATCGACCAGCTCATCGTGGCCGAGCCGACCTTGTGTGCTCCGGTCTACGCCCACAAGGGTGGCTGCGGGGTCAGTATCTCGCTCCACGGAGTCGCCGCCCACTCGTCGCAGCCGGCGCTCGGTCAGAACGCCATCAGCGGAGCGGCCCGGGTGGTGGCCGCCATCGACCATGAGCAGGTCAGGCTCCAGCAGAACACCCCAAGCACGCCGGTTGGCAACGGTACGGTCTCGGTGGTCGAGGTCGAGGGTGGCCTGGCCCAGAACATCATTCCCGACCATTGTCGGTTGCACGTCGATCGACGGATCGCCCCGGGTGAGAGAGTGGGTGAAGAGTTCCAACGGCTCAGCGGGATCATCAAGGCGGCGGCCGACCCGCTACGGGCCGAGGTCGATATTGCCGACAACTTCGCCGTCGACGCCTTCTACCAGGATCCGGACAGTCCCTTGATCGCCCATCTCGGCCAGTTGGGCGAAGCCAAACCCGAGGTGGCGGGCTACGGCAGCAATGCCCTGTTCTACGCTGACATTGCTTCGGAGATCGTCGTGTTCGGGCCGGGATCGATCGAGCAGGCCCACAAGGCGGTCGAGTGGATCGACCTCAGCGAGATCCAGCGGGCGACCGACATCTACCGGGCGTTGCTGGGGGTGGGGTGAGATCGAGGGGGTAGTGGTCTGGCAGTGCCTCTGCCCAGAGCCGTGTCAGTGGGTGAACTTCGAGGTCAGCTCCGAGCCCACTGGCAACGGCGGCCGACGGAAACACCGGGATCCGCTCCTCAATCCTGACCTCGATGGCGGCGTCGACCAGGTCAACGGTTCCGCCGGACGATCGAGGGTCAAGGGGAGGTCGAAGCGGCCCGCAGCCCGAAGGCTCGGGCTACCGCAGCCACGGTGGTGGTGACTGTGTCACCGGGTTTGCATTCAACGAGCGAGAGGCCAACCGCTGTTGCCTCCTTGGTGACGGTCTGAGCGATGTGGTCGTCGAAATCAAGAAATCGGGCCCAGGCGGCGTCGGGCTCCATGGCGAGTAGCCAATCCAAGGAGTCGGGGACGTTCGTCCATTCGTAGTTGGTGGGATGGCGGTCCGAGGTGAAACGGCTGTGCCACTCGCCGTAGATGTCGGCATCGAGGTCGACGAGCTCCAGTCCGTATCGGCGGGCCAGGACTCGAGTCACCGTTGATTTCCCTGCGCCAGCGGCCCCGAGGAGCCAACGGAGGTCGTAGCTGCTCAGCCGTGCTGCGAGCTTGGCGATAGGTGTAGTTGCCACTATTCACAATACAACAGCAGCCTGACACAGCCGATAACAACGACGGGAAATGGGACGTTCTGAGCCAGATCCAACCTCCCTCGATCCAGGTGGCCCCACGCTGGCAGCTCAGGAACTGATCGTCCTGGCAGGCGACACTGAACCGAGCCCGAACCTGACAGCCGGTTCTGCCCACCACCGACCGGACTGTGGTCGAGGCCACCCAAAACGCTCCCGCGGGAGTGCCTCGGCCACGCCTGGTGTTGGCTGGCTTCGTTGGGTGACCAAAACGCTCCCGCGGGAGTGCCTCGGCCACGCCTGGTGTTGGCTGGCTTCGTTGAGTGACCAAAACGCTCCTGCGGGAGTGTCTTGGCTGGTAGCGCCGGCCGCCTCGTGGTTAGAGTCACGGCGTGGCTGCGTCGCTGGAGTTGGTCGACCTGGACGGCGAGGTTGACCGGCAGGTCGAGGTCCTGGATCGGGTGTGCCGAACCCTCGGCTGCTTCCGTCTCCCGTTCTCGGTGGTGGCCGATGACGTGCGGGAAGGTGCGTGGGAGGACGCGGCCCGGTTCTTCGCCCTCAGCGAACAGGAGAAAGTGGCGGTCACCTTCCCCGAACCGGGCTATCCCTATGGGTTCTCGCCCTTCGCCTTCGAGACGCTCGCCCCCTCAACGGGTGAAGCGTCGGCTCCCGACCTGAAGGAGTCCTTCTCTGTCGGCCCAGACTGCCTGGGTCCGATGCCTGCGGTGTCGGACCCGGCCGAGAGGTGGCTGCGTTCCCCCTCCCCGTGGGCGGCCGAGCCTGCCTCGCTCCGCCCGAACTGGTCGGCCTACTTCCGGGCGCTCTCGGACGTCTCGGCGCGGCTGCTCTCGTTGATGGCTCTCGCCCTTGATCTTCCGGCTGATCACTTTGAGACGCTTATCGACCGGCATGCCAGCGCCATGCGAGCCATCAACTACCCGGCTGTGGAGGCCGGCGCCCCGCCCGGCTCAATCCGGGCCGGAGCGCATTCGGACTACGCCATCTCGACACCGAGCGGCTGACTCCTCGGCCCGCATCCTCCCACGGCCGAGGGCAACCGCGGTGCTCGGCCCCCGGCGGCCGTAGTCACGATCGTCTCGCTCGACGGTCGTTGGGAAGCTTCGGGTGGCCGTGGACCGTCTTGATGATGGGAAGAGCGTCCTCAATGGTCGCCACCGGTGTGCTCTGCCAGCAGATCGAATACTGGACGGCTCAGCCTCGGCGCGTCGGCTCCACATCGAGACGCACGGCGATCCCGTCCAGGCCCTCGGCCGCCGGGGGGTAACAGTCGAAGACCTGGGGGTCGTGGCCCGGGATCACGTAGTTCGGCGAAGAGGCCAGTTGGCGGCAACGACGGTAGGCGTCGAGCATGTCGCCCAGATGGTAGACGATGGGGAACGGTCGATCGGCCTCCATGTTCTCGTAGTAGTGGCTGGCATCGGACGCCAGGACCAACCACCCGAGTGACGTTGCCACCCGCACTACCTGTAGGCCCTTGGTGTGGCCCCCGACCTTGTGCACCGACAAGCCGGGGGCCAGCACGGCGTCACCGTCATGGAACTGCACCCGCTGGTCATGGACGAGGTGGACAAAATCGGCGACGTGTTCAGGGGTGTAGGCGTGGCTGAACACGTCACGACCCATGTGGCGCCCGCTGGCGTAGGCCATCTCGTCGTCCTGGAGGTGGAAGGTGGCGTTCGGGAAGTGATGGTGGCCACCGACATGGTCGTAGTGGAGATGGGTCATGATCACGTTGCTGACCGATGCAACGTCGATGTTGATCGTGGCCAGGGCCTCGGACGCATTGCGAACCAGGTTGCGGTCGCGCCGTTCAGCGTCGAGACGGTCGAAGCCGGTGTCGATCACCCATACCCCCTCGGCGCCTTGGGGCACGTTGTCATCTGCGCCCAGGGGCACGATGGCCCAGATGAAGTAGTCCATGTCCATGGCCTCGTCGTGGGGGTCACCGCCGATGAAGTGCTCGGCTCTGCGGGCGGGGCGTTCGGCGTACTTCACGGCGTAGACGGCGTAGGTGGGGTCCATGGGGTCAGGACCTTAGCCACCATGTGCAGGGGCGAGTCGCATGGAGGGCGCTCCCGCAATTACCGTTGGGGCCATGCAACCCACCTATCCCGAAGAATCCGAGCAGTACCGCGAGAAGATTCGTGCCTTTCTCGACGAGCACCTTCCCCGCAACTGGTCCGGTATCGGGGCCCTCGAGTCCGAGCAGCGTACCCGGTTCCAGAATGAGTGGCGGGAGACCCTTCGCGACAACAAGCTGATCGCCCCCAACTGGCCTGCGGAGTACGGGGGCGGAGGCCTCACCCACCTTGAGCAGGTGGTGCTCAACGAGGAGTTCGCCAGGCGCGGGGTGCCCACCTCGGGACCGAACGACGGCTTCAGCATCGGCATGGTCGGCAATACCATCCTGGCCTGGGGCTCAGAGGAGCAGAAACAGCATTACATCCCACGCATCCTGTCGGGGGAGGATGTCTGGTGCCAGGGCTACTCCGAGCCCAACGCCGGTTCCGACCTGGCCAACCTTGGTTGCAAGGCCGAACTCGATGGCGAGGAGTGGGTCATCAACGGCCAGAAGATCTGGACCTCCAGCGGTCACACCGCCAACATGATCTTCGTTCTGGCCCGTACCGACGGCGACGTTCCCAAACACAAGGGCATCTCCTTCATGCTGGTGCCGATGGACCAGCCCGGTGTGGAGCTTCGCCCCATCACCAACATCGCGGGCCACGATCACTTCAACGAGGTGTTCTTCACCGACGCCACCTGTGCCAAGGACAATGTGCTCGGCGGGCTGAACAACGGTTGGGCCGTTGGCAACACCCTGCTCGGCTACGAGCGTGGCGTGGGGGCCACCACCACCGCCCTGGCCTTCGGGGCCGAGCTGGAACTGTTCATCGACATGGCCCGCAAGACGGGCAAGGCCGACGATCCTCTGGTCCGTCAGGACATCGCCCGGATGCACACCAAGGTCCAGATCATGCGCTACCGCGGCATGCAGGCCCTGACCCGCTATCTGAGCGGCCAGCAACCGGGCCCCGAGTCGTCGATCGGCAAGCTGTTCTGGAGCCAGTACCACCAGGAGGTGACCGAGGCGGCCATCAACATGATCGGAGCCGACGCCATGGTTGGCTACGGCGACGAGACCCGCACCGGCATCGGTGCTCCTGCCATCGGTATCGAGAACACCGCAGCCAACTGGATGAGCAGCTTCTTTGTTGCCAGGCCGGGCACGATCTACGCCGGAACCTCCGAGGTTCAGCGCAACATCATCGGTGAGCGCGTACTCGGTTTACCCAAGGAGCCACGGGCCGACACCGGCACCTGGAAGGAGAGCCAGGCCGCCTACAAGGCCTGAGCCTGCCGATACCAGGGTTGCAGACGGGCTCCAAGAGTCGCATGGCCAGAGGGGCCATGCGACTCCTGGATACGGGCTGTCGATCGTCACGGTCGGATCGTCACCTTGAGATTGCCGTGTGCAGACCGTAGGGGTTCAGGAGGACTCGGCGGCGAGTTCGCTGAAGCGGGGGGCGAAGCGATCGTCGTTCATGTCGTTGTCGGCGGGCGGGGCTTCGTCCTCGACGGTGCGGGGAAAGACCTCGACCTCGCCCAGGTCCATTGACGATGGATTCTGGTCGATCGAACCACCGGCCAAGAGGATCTTCCTGAGTTCGCTGGATGTGAAGGCCACGTACACCATCGTCCTGACGTCCCGGTCGGAGATGGGTCCGTTGGCTGAGAGAACGCCATCTTCAATCAGCGACGAGATCACCTTGATTTCGCCCGACTGGATAGCTGCTTCAACATTCTCGGGTACATCAACGGGCTGTGCCGAGCGCAGATCGATGATAGGGGCGATGGGGCGTTCAGCGTACGACGCTGCTTGCATCGGCGAGAACGTCCTACGGGACCTGGGGAGATCAACCAGCTGGCCATCACCTTTTGTGGCGTCAGTAGCGCTCTCCGTTGTATTGCTGCTTTCCGGAGTTGTCTGGGCACTAATTGTGGGCGAACCATTGGTTGAAATACCCCATACAGACTTCAGTTCGGGTGTCTCATCTTGAGCCTTCTCATTCAGATCGTCAGACTTGTCGTCTTTGCCGATCAGCGAATGGACGACGCCTTGCGTTCGCTCTCCGTGGTCAGATCCGAGCGATGGTCGTTCTTGCTCGGCGCTGGAGGCGAAGGTGGCGACGGGGTCTTGCACATCCTCGGTGACGTGGTGGTAGTCGGCTTCGGTTTGGCTCAGTATTGGCCCGTTGTTCTTGGGCCCGTTCGTGGTGGCCTCGGTGGCGCTGACCCCGGCGGCTGCGGTGTGGTCGGCGTTGGTCGGCGGGTCGATGCCGAGAATGGCCCGGAGGCTGCCCTTGGAGTTGGGGGTGGGGCGGTCGCCGGCTTGACTGTTGGTGGCGTGACCGGTCGGGTTGTGACCGGTCGGGCTGTGACCGGTCGGGCTGTGACCGGTCGGGCTGTGGTCGAGGGGGTTGTGGTCGACGGGTTTGCGATCGGTGGGGACGCCGAAGGGTCGGAGTGCCGCTTCGTCGAAGTCCGCGCTGTAGGGCGATGGCTGTTCGTTGCTGCTTGTCGGAGCCACCTCGCCGGTGCCGGTGCCGGTGGCGGTGACGGCTTGGTCGTGGCGGTAGTCGTAGTCAGGGGCGGTCCCGTGCTCGTGCCCGTGGGAGAACGAGTGGTCCGTCGTGGTGTCCTCGTCATTGTCGGCCGACCTTCGGCCAGTGACCGTGGCCATGAAGGCCGCCGTGCTGTTGGCTGGGTGCGGTTCGGCGCTGGTGGTGATCCGAGGGGCGGGCACGGTCGCTCGAGCCAGCGGGACCGAGCGACTGTCGTCGGTTCGCAGGCGCAGATCGCTGATCACGTAGAGCGCGAGGGCCGCCACAATGATCGCGGTCAGAAAGCGGACGATGAGTTGCTCACCACTGGTGAGCGCCCCAGCCAAGATCAACCCCAAAGCGCCGAGCGCAATCAGAAGGAATATTCCAGACACAATACGTTTAGTCATTGTTGTGGCCTCCATCTAAATAAGACTAGATGGATTATAGCCGTAGCGCATCTTCTGATTTCGATCTATATGGACAAGGATGTCCAGGACTATGCGTCGAATATCGTGTTTTCCGCCACTTTGGTGGCGATAGGGGGTTCTGTGGACCAGGGAAAATTTATCCATTGGTCTGTTCTTTTCCAGACGAAATCACACTTCACGACGGAATGAGACTTTTCATAGAGCACTGCCGTGCGTGATTCGGCCACGACGTCCTGGCTGAATTCATGAACAACCTTCAAGGTGTGGCCAGTATCAGCGACATCATCTACGACCAATATGCGAGCATCAGCAAGGTCAACCTTGTCCAAATAGGGTGGAAGCATTACCGGAACATCAAGTCGCTCATCCACGCCGGTGTAGAACTCCAGGTTCATGACGTAGAGGTTTTTCACCGACAGGGCATACCCCAGTGATCCCGCAGCAAAGAGGCCACCGCGGGCGATGGCGAGAATGATGTCGGGCTCAAACTCGCTGTCGGCTACGGCTTGGGCCAACTCTCGAGCCGCCACGCCGTAGTCGGCCCAGGTCATGGTCTCGCGTGCGGCGTCCTCAGGGTGCTCGCTCAACGGTTGTCCTCTTTCTCGTCGTCGGGTTCCATCTTGGTGCGGAAGGTACTACAGTGCTCCGTCGGGCAGCCTGTCGCACCTTGTGTGGCGATCGCGATTCACAGACACCTGGTGGAGAATACGTGAACTATCGATGGCCCCGGTCACTTCTTGTGCAAAAAACTGACCATTTCACCGCTGTCGGGCGGTCGCCCGAGGCGACTTCCGGCGCCCGGCCGAGTCGGGCACGGCGCAACCTGGGTGGAGCCCTCGTGCTGGTGACCGCCATCGTCGGTTTCTCGACCTTCCCGTCGGGAGCTCAGACGACAACCACCGTTGCCCCGCCAACGACGGCAGCCCCGACCACGGCGGCGCCCGCCCCCACGGCCGGAGCTTCAACCACGGCGGCGCCCGCCCCCACGGCCGGAGCTTCAACCACGGCGGCTCCGGCGAGTACGGCCGCTCCAGCGCCGTCGACGACGCTCAGCGCCGAGGAGGTGCAGAAGAAGAACAATGCCAAGGGCAACCTGAATGCGGCCAAGGCCGCCGATTCCGAGATCGCCGGCGCCCTGCAGGCAATCAACGAGGACGCCCAGTCGACCCAGTCCAAGATCGACAGTGCGCAGCGCCAGCTGGAGGTGGCCCGGGCCGTCATGGCCTCGGCAACCACCGATCTGGCCGAATCCAAGACCGACCAGGTGGTGATCGAACAGCAGTTGCTGGCCACCGCGGTCGAGGGCTTCAAGAGCGGCACCGGTAACCCTGGGCCGTTCTTCAGCGACCGCAGCATCAACGACTCAATTCGGCAGTCGCAGTTGCTCCAGGAGGCGAACAAGGGCACGACGGAGCTGCTGGAGGACCTGCGGGCCCTGCTCGAGGACCAGGAAGTAACCAGGGCCGAGGCATCCCAGGCGGCAGCCGACGCCAAGGCGGCTGAGGCGACCCTGTTGGCTGAGCTGGAGGTCTTGAGGGGTCAGTCGACGGAGCAGCTCAAGCTGAAGGCCGAGGCGGAGTCCCGGATCTCCAAGTGGGAGTCGGAGCTCACCGCCTACGCCGCCGAGGACGATGCCATCCGCAAGCTGATTGCCAACTCCAGCGGCGGTCCCATCGCCGCCCCCCAGCCGACGCAGCCTTCACTGTTGGGCTATCAATGGCCGGTGGCCGGCCGGATCAGCAGCCCCTATGGGTGGCGGACCCACCCGGTCTATGGCACCCGCAAACTGCACTCCGGCCTTGATGTTGCTGCTCCCCGGGGCACCCCAATAACGGCGACCACGGGGGGCGAGGTCATCTTCTCCGGGTGGCGGGGTGGCTACGGCAACGCGGTGATCATCGACCACGGCAACGGCTTCAGCAGTCTCTATGGCCATATGTCCCAGCTAGGGGTCTCCACCGGAGCCACCGTCGACCGGGGCGACGCCGTTGGTCTCGTCGGCGCGACCGGCACCGCAACTGGCAACCATCTCCACTTCGAGATCAGGGTCAACGGGGCGGCAACCGACCCCCGGCCCTATCTGCCCTGATCCTGGTCGCAGCGCCCTTGGGTGAGGCGCCCGGATTGCTCGCAGTGACCATGGATGATGGTCCTGATCGCAGCAAACCCGGGTGATCCGCGGCAGGGGCGAGGTTCTGATCACCGTGACCGAGGGAAAGGGTCTGTCCTTGGCGGGGCGTCCCACTCAGGGACAGGTCGATACCCCTTCGGCCGAGGCCGAGGCCGTACCCGCTGGTGAGCCGGGGGGTCAGGCGACGTTCACGCCAATCCCATGCCAGCCGGTTGCCCCGCTGGGAGCGGGAGCGGCGAGGTCCGAGGTCTGTGTCTGGCCGCTTGCGTCGGTGGCGCGAACCCGGAGGACGTGTCGCCCTGAGGTGGCGGTCCACGGTAGGCGCCACTGCAGCCAGGCATTGGCCCCCAATGATTCGCCCAGTTCGGCTTCGAGCCATTCTCCGTCGTCGATCTGGACCTCGACCTTGTCGATACCCAGGTTGGGGGCCCAGGCCACACCGGCGATCGGCACCAGGTCGCCTGCGGCGAACGACGAGGCGTGGCGGGGCGTATCGATCCTCGACTGTGTCTTCACCGGGCCGAACTTCGACCAACCCCTTGGGATCCAATAGCCGTCGAACGCCTCAAGAGTTGTCAGTTCGATCTCCGACAGCCACTTGGTGGCCGACACGTAGCCGTAGAGGCCCGAGACAACCAGGCGGGCCGGAAACCCGTGACGAAGGGGAAGGGGCTCGTTGTTCATGGCAATGGCGACCATTGCCGTACGGCCGTCGAAGGCCAGATCGGTTGGGAAACCACATGACCAGCCGTCGACCGAACGACTGGCGATCTGGGTGGCCCCCGCCTGGACTCCGGCCTCCTCGAGCAGTTCGGTCAGGGGAACACCCTGCCAGATGGCGTTGCCGACCAGCTCGCCGCCGACCTCGTTGGACACACACGACAGGGTTACCGGCTCCACGGTGTTGGCCCGCTCAAGCAGATCCTCATAGCTGTAGGTGACGACGTTGTCGACCATGCCCTTGATGGTGAGCTCCCAGTTGGCCGGGTCGACCTGGGGGGTGAGGATGGCCGTGTCGATGAGATAGAAGTCGCTGTTCGGCATCACCAACGGGGTGATGCCCTCGGTTGCGGCCACATCGGACAGGTCGGCGGCGGAGATCTTCGATTCAAGACCGGACGCCGGTAGTGCCGATTCGAGTTGTACCGCGTCCCTGGCATCGTTGGCCGAGGACCGTGACCGCAGAACGTTCGCCCCGGCGGCGGCGATGGCGGCGGTGGCTCCGACCGCCCCGGCGGCGTTGAGGAAGTTTCGACGGGTCAGGGCGGGGTTAACCGGTGAGTCGATCACCGGCGTCGTGTCGCGGTCCGTGCTCGGACGATGCTGGGCGGCCCGCAACATCAGCAGTACGAAGGCTCCGACCCCTGCCGCCACCGAGATGAGAGCCACGGGGATGGCGATGCCGATCCCACCCTGGCTGTCGGTGGCGATGGCGATCAGGCCGATCAGGCCGAATGCCGAGATGCCAATAACACCCGGGCGCAGAGTGCGCCGCGAGGCGAGACCCAGCCCGATGGCCACCAGGAGGGAGATGATAATGGTGCCGAGCACCAGGGCCGGCTTGTCGGCCAGCCCGAAGACGGCTTTGCCGAAGTTGACGAACCAGATCGGAGCCTTGTCGACGACCCGGTTGGCCACGGCCACCACCGGACCCGGCCGAGGTGCAGCCAGTGATGCGGCCAGCTCCCCAACGGCAAGGGCGGCGCCACCGGCCAGAGCACCCGACACCGCTGCTCGGACCGCACCGATCTCAGCGGTCGGGCCGTCAGTAGGGGTGGTGTCGTCGGCCCCAGGGTTCACAGTCCCGTCGTTCGTGTCATCCATCGACGCAGTCCTTCTTGATCAGCGGTAAAAACCAGTGTGACCGTTGCCAATTTCCGATATAGGAAAACTGACCAGGATTCAGCACATGTTCAGATTCACCGTCGGCGGCTGCGATGAAACTCGTGATGTATTCTGGCACCAATGTGGCGGAGGAGGAATGTCGGAGCAGAGGGCAGGGTTCTGTTCTGCTATGCCTGAGAAGATTCGATTCCGCCGCCAGGTCGTTTTCCTGGTCGTTGGCGCGCTGTCGCTGGTGGCCTCGGCCTGCGGCAGCTCGACCGTAGGGGAGGGCAGCGCGGCCGAGACCTCCGGTGATGCCGCCCCAACGTCGACCGATGCCGCCCCCGGCCCGGCTGAATCGGTCGGGCCCGAGGAGGCCGCCGATGGTCCTTCGCCTGCGGTCGAGAACCTCTTTCCCGACATCGACGTGGTCAACATCGCCGACTCGTCGACCTATAATCTTGCAGCCGAGCTGGGGGGAGGGGACCTGCCGGTCCTGCTTTGGTTCTGGGCCCCCCATTGACCCTTCTGTCGGGCTGAGAGCCCGGCCGTTGAGCAGTTTGCTCGAGAGCATGGTGACAAGGTGCGCGTCATTGGTTTGGGTACCCAGGATTCGCTGGATCAGGCCATCAGCTTCACGGCTGACAATGGCCTGGAGACACCGTTGATGACCTGGGATCCAGGCTTTGACAGCTGGATCTACTACGGGGTCAACAGCCAGCCAACGGCCATTCTGGTCGATCCCGCCGGCAACCCTCTTGCCGGTTGGCGTGGCGCTTTCGACCTCGACGAGGTCCTCAGGCTGGCATCGGAACTCTGAGCCGGGCCGGCCGCCGGGGTCAAGCCTCGCGACCTGCTCCTCGACGCCGAGAGCCCCGGCCCATAGACTTGCCGCCGTCAGTCACGGTTCCGGGTCCGCAGTGGACGCTGGACATCATCAGGGAGTGCAACCATGAAGGTCAACGTCGATTTCGACTTGTGCGAGAGCAACGCTGTTTGCATGGGTGTCGCTCCTGAGGTCTTCGAGGTTCGCGACGACGACTTCCTGTACGTCCTGGACGAGAACCCCCCGGCTGAGCTGCACGCCAAGGTGCGCGAGGCGGCCGAGCGTTGCCCCAAGCAGGCCATCTCCCTGGACGAAGGCTGACGTCGGCTCCGGGTCGATCGACTTCTCATGCAGCAGATCGTTATTGTTGGCGCCTCCCTGGCCGGGCTCACTGCGGCCCAAACCTTTCGTCGTCAGGGCTTTGACGGCACCATCACCCTCGTTGGTGACGAAGCCCACTACCCCTACGACCGGCCCCCGCTGTCGAAGGGATTCCTGGCCGGGAGGGACGACGAGGCCAAGATCCGCCTCCGCGCTGCCATTGACCCCGACGAGTTCGGCATTGATTGGCGGCTGGGGCAACGCGCCGTCGCCCTGTACCACGACGGGGAGCAGGGTTCGGGGCGAGTCACCCTCAGCGAGGGGGAGGAGATCCCCTTCGACGGCCTTGTCATCGCCACCGGAGCCCGACCCCGAACCCTGAACGAGACCCACCCCGAGGGCAATGCCCTGGCCGGTGTGCACCTGCTGCGCTCGCTCGACGATGCCAGGGCCCTGCGTAGCACCCTCGATTCGCGCCCGGGACGGCTGGTGGTCATCGGAGCAGGCTTCATTGGGGCCGAAGTGGCGGCCACGGCCCGGGAACTGGGGATCGAGGTCTGTCTCGTTGAGGCGGCAGCGGCACCGCTGGGTCGGGTGCTCGATGCCGACGCGGGCATGGCCATCGTCGATCTGCACCGCAGCCATGGGGTCGATGTCCGCCTCGACACCACGGTGGCCGATGTTGTCGGCGACAGCGGGGTGCTTGATCATGTCGTCCTCAGCGACGGTCAGTCGCTGGAAGCGTCGGCCGTGGTTGTCGGGATCGGTGTGGTGCCAAACACCGAGTGGATTGAGGGCTCGGGTCTCACCATTGACGATGGCGTCGTTGCCGACAGCACGTGCCTGGCCGCCCCCGGCGTTGTTGTGGCGGGCGATGTTGCCCGCTGGCCCAACCGGCGATTTGGTCAGCAGTCGATGCGGATCGAGCAGTGGGACAACGCCTTGGAGATGGGCACCTATGCCGCCAAACGGCTGCTCGCCTGGGCCGAGGGAGCCGAGGTCGAGGATTTTCAGCCGGTGCCGTGGTTCTGGTCGGATCAGTACGATCGCAAGATCCAACTGGCCGGTGTCGCCAACGGTCGGCCCGAGGTGGTGCAGGGCGCAGGCGACGAGTCGCGTTTTGTGCAGATCTACGTCGGAGATGATGACCAGGTCAGCGGTGTGCTGTCGTGGAACCGGCCCCGCCAGGCCGTCATGGGCCGATCGTTGATCGGCAACGGGGCGTCGTCAGGTGAGGCCAGGGAAGCCCTGGGGTGACCGACCCTGGGCTGGAGCTGGTTGAGGTTGTCGACCTCGACGGCAACGTGGTTGAGGTCACCACCCGGGCCGATGTTCGAGCGGGCAACCTGCGACATCGCTGCACCTACGTTGGTGTCGTCACCGGCGACGACGCCCTGGTCGTCCACCAGCGGGCCCACTGGAAGGATGTCTACCCCGGTGCGTGGGACGTCTGCTTCGGCGGGATCTGTAGTGTTGGCGAGGATTGGGTGACTTCGGCCCGGCGTGAACTGGTCGAGGAAGCCGGGCTGTTGGCCCGATCACTGATCGAACTGGGGCCGGTGGTCTATGAGGGTGATGATGGCCGGATGGTGGGCCGGGTGTACCTGGTTCGCAGCGACGATGCGATCACGTGTCCCGACGGCGAGGTCATAGCGGTGGACCGGGTACCCCTGGCTGACCTCGACCAGTGGCTCGCCGACCACCGGCTGTGTCCCGATTCTGAACAGCTGGCCCTGCCCCTGATGCGTCACTATCTGGCGAAAGAATAGGCTCGCTGAGCTGTCCGGATCAGCGGAGCGCCGTGGATCCACCGGCTCGGCAGGGTCCTGAACGGTCGATGAACGATCGGCCCGAGTCGGTAGCACCTGGTGATGGTGGTGGTTGGGTAGGAGTATGACGATCCCGATGCTCGACGAACGACCCGATAGTGTCGGTGACATGCACAACTCGGTCCCAGCCGATGTCCTGATCGTCGATGACGAGCCTCAGGTGCGGGAGATCGTCGCCACCTACCTTGAGCGCGAGGGCTATTCGGTCCGTACCGCGGCCGACGGTCACGAGGCGCTGGTCGAGCTGGCCCGCAAGCGACCCGACGCCCTGGTGCTCGATCTGATGCTGCCCGGCGTGAACGGTCTCGAGGTGCTGGCCAAGCTGCGCAGCGGTGGCGATGAGGTCCCCGTGATCGTGTTGAGCGCCAGGGGGAGCGAGCCCGAACGGGTGGCGGGTCTGGAGCTTGGGGCCGATGACTATGTGGCCAAGCCTGCGTCACCGAGGGAGGTGGCGGCCAGGGTCAAGGCCGTGCTGCGGCGCGCCAAGCCTGCCGGCCCGAGAACCATTGCCTTCGGGACGGTCGAGATCGACGTCACCGCTCGCAAGGTGACCAGAGGCGCTGAGCTCATTGAGCTGCGGCCCAAGGAGTTCGACCTGCTGGTGCGCATGGCCTCAGCCCCGGGTGAGGTGCTTAGCCGTCAGGATCTCCTCCGTGAGGTGTGGGGATCAAGTTCGGAATGGCAGGACCCGGGCACGGTCACGGTTCATATCCGTCGCCTGCGACGGGCCATCGAGGCCGATCCGGCCAAGCCCGACCACATCGTCACCGTCTACGGGATCGGCTACCGGTTCGACCAGGCACCGTGATAGCCGTCGATTTCAGTGTCGTTGCCGCCTCGGCCGATGACGGTGGGAGCGGGCTGGCGATGATGGATGACGCCCCCTCGTTGGCGTTGTTCGTTGCCCTGGTTATCGCCGTGTCGGTGGCGTCGGCGATCGTGTTGCCGATTGTGCTCCGTCGCCTACCGCTTCGGCACGCCATCCCGGTACTGGCCCTGGTCGGACCGGGACTGGCCTTTGTCGGCAGCCTGTTCGGCATGGGAGCCATGACGCTGTCGGGTCACGACATCTGGTATGTCCTGTTGGTGGCGGTGTCCACTGGAGTGGCCTCGATGGTGGTCGGACTACGTGTGGCCCGGCCCATGGCCCGCGATCTTGATCGGGTCTCGACGACAGTCGAGTCGGTGGCTTCGGGCGATCGCGGGGCCCGCAGCGGGGTCGACAGTGGCGGCGAGGTCGGGCTGCTGGCCGCGGCGGTTGACGAGTTGAGTCGCAGCCTGGCCCGAGCCGAGGCTGAGCGGGCAGCAGCGGAGGATGAACGCCGCTCAGTGGTGAGCGCGTTGAGCCACGATCTGCGAACCCCGTTGGCGTCGCTGCTGGTGTCGGTTGATGCCCTGGAGGACGAGATCGGCGACCCAGGGGCCCACATCAGGGCGATGCGAGGCAACGTCCTCGCCCTTGAGTCGCTTGTCGGTGACCTGTTCCTCCTGGCTCGGGCTGATGCTGGTAGCTTGCAGCTTGAGCTGGAGATGCTGGATCTGGCCGAGCTGGTTGATGAGGCGGTCGAGGCCGTGACCCCGGTCGCTTCGGTCCGTGATGTGGCGATCGTCGCCGAGCTGCACGGACCGATACTGGTCGAGGGTGACTACGTGGCGCTCGGTCGGGTATTGCGGAACCTGCTCGACAACGCAGTACGTCATTCGCCCTCCACCGGCCTGGTCAGCGTCATTGGGTCCTGCCACAGCGGCGAGGCCTGGCTGAAGATCCTCGACGAGGGCGCGGGCTTCGCCGAGTCGTTCCTGCCCCAGGCCTTCGAGCGCTTCACCCAGGCCGACGGGGCCCGCAGCCGCCCTGGAGGGGCGGGGCTTGGTCTGGCCATTGCCCGGACCCTGATCCTGGCCCACGGTGGTGCGATCGAGATCCAAGCGGGACCGGGCGGTCAGGTCCATCTCGGGTTGCCGACCGCGTATGATGTTGTCGGCGAGGGTTCCGTGAGGGAGCTACACAGCCACGAGGATTGGTGACGCCGGGCGACGTTCGACGGTTGTCATCACCTCCGCCAGGAGATCGCTGGGTTCGCAACCCATCCGCGAGAGCAGCAGGGTTCGGTAGCAGTCGAACTGACGCCGGGCATCGAACAAGTTGCCGTTGGCGCTATGGGCTTCGATGACCAGTCGGTGACCACTCTCCCGCAGAGGCTCTATGGCCACGACCGCCAAACCCAGCTGCACGGCCCGGGAGTAGTGGCCGGCCGCGAGCGATTGGCGCCCCGCCTCTTCAAGCGAACCGAGGCGAAGTTGGCGCAGACGCTCCCGTTCGATCATGAGCCAATCATCATACCAGTCGGGCAGGAGGTCGGAGTCGAGGGCCCGGAAGGGCAGGGCGGCTTCGGCGACGGCCCCGACCCCGGCGGTGGCCAGCTCGGCGATTCCGTGACGGACGTCGACCCAGACGTTGGCATCGAGCTTGAGCTGCGTTTTGCTGGCCAGCACGAGCTCGGTCGGCACCTTGCCCAGGCGCCACAAGGCCGAGCGAAGATTTGCTTTGGCCCGCTGTTCGCAGTGTTCGGGCCAAAGCTGGAAGGCGGTATACGCCCGATCGGCGCCCCGAGTTGTCAGGCTGATGAACGCCAGCAGCCGCTGTGCCGCCGGCGTCATGGCCACCTCCACACCGTCGACGCTCAGCTCGAATCCCCCAAGCAATCGCAGTTCCACTCTTGTTGAATATTGGTCATTCAGCCCCATGTACATGAGACGCGCTGAAAGCGCCGGAAATACCAAATTCAGTCGACCATTTGTGCCGCTGGTGGGAGATCGGGGTGAGCCGTCGACGGTCGGGGGGTTACTCGGTCATGCCAGGCGGGCCTTGACCAGGCCGGCGACCGTACGTCCGTCGGCCCGGCCCGCCACCTCGGCGTTGACGGCCTTCATGGCCTGGCCCATGTCGGCCTTGGTCGTCCAGTCACCGTCGGTCAGGACCCGACCGATCAGTGCCTCAAGCTCGTCGGGGGTGAGCGCCGCCGGTAGGTACTCCTCAAGCACGGCCTTCTCGGCCAACTCGGCGGACGCCTTCTCCGGTCGGTCACCCTCGCTGAACGCCGTTGCCGCCTCGACCCGCCGCTTGACCTGGGTGGCGATGACGGCCTGGACCTCGTCGTCGGTCAGGGGCCGGGCCTCGGGGCCCGCCACCTCCGCCTCCTGCACGGCGGCGATCACCGCCCGAAGGGTTCGCCGACGGAGTTCGTCGCGCCCCTTCATGGCCGTGGTCAGATCTTGACGAATGGTTTCGATGAGCATGATCACTCCTGCGTGGTACTGCGGCCAATCGTAGGCGAGCAGAAAACGGGCGTTGGCCAATTGATGAGCGATTGTTACCGAGCAGTCATTTCCGTTGCTGCGTGCGTGGGCTACGGTTGGATGCAGGGACAACCATGT
>Ga0316190_10000129_pt1 | contig 46437 bp, 48 predicted proteins | sample Eddworburrow2_MG_FD_204929 | JGI IMG/M metagenome (GOLD analysis project Ga0316190, IMG submission 204929) | Coastal sediment microbial communities from Maine, United States - Eddy worm burrow 2 | ecosystem: Environmental > Aquatic > Marine > Coastal > Sediment | place: USA: Maine | collected...
TTCGCATCCGTGAAGAGACCGATGGTGGCGTACCTACAGTTGCTGCTGAGCCAGATTCACATATTGCCATGCTTTATCGTGAAATTGCCCGTAAGACAGCGGCCAAACTCTCACTCACAGCCAGGGATTATGCTGATAAGTTCCCTAATATTGTGATTGAATAATATCCAGTAGGATTTAGGGCAAAGGCGCGGCTTAATTATAAGCTGCGCCTTTTTTAGTTTTAGTGGTAGCCGCTGCTCCATCCATTTCTGGAATCATGTAAAATACGCCCCATTCTGTCCCCAACCAACAGACCAATAATATGAGCATTAAGTCAGATAAGTGGATTCGCCGCATGGCGGAACAACAAAACATGATTGACCCTTTTGTGCCTGGCCAGATTAGGGAAGGGGATAATGGTCGTGTTATCTCATACGGCACCTCAAGCTATGGTTATGATATCCGTTGTGCTGATGAGTTTAAGATTTTTACCAATATTAACTCTGCGGTAGTCGATCCAAAGAACTTTGATGACAACAGCTTTGTTGATGTGAAGTCAGATGTCTGCATTATTCCTCCCAACTCTTTTGCCTTGGCTCGTACTGTTGAGTATCTTCGGATTCCCCGAAATGTGCTGGTTGTTTGTTTAGGCAAATCCACTTATGCGCGCTGTGGCATTATTGTCAATGTCACCCCGCTGGAGCCAGAATGGGAAGGGCACGTGACATTAGAGTTCTCCAATACTACCCCACTACCAGCCAAGATTTATGCGAATGAAGGTGTGGCACAGATTCTATTCTTTGAATCAGATGAGGTGTGTGAAACCTCATATGGCGATCGCAGTGGAAAGTATCAGGGCCAGCAAGGTGTGACGTTACCGAAACCATAAATCCCAAAAATACCTGTTCAGCAGCTTGGTTTGAGCAGTGTTGATGCAGAATTCATATGAAGTAGATTCTGCACCCTTCTCGTATTGCCTGATCAAAATACTATGCTTTTAATATAGACAAGGAGAGTTTGACAAGGTGGAAGCTTTGCTAGATTCCCTCTGCTGTTTAAGCGTTATATAGAAGGATTTTCCTAATTCGAGAGACTCTCTTATAATTGCTTTTCGGTAGATCTAGATTCAATAACTCTCCTCATTTCATTTGTCTGGTTGATATAAAACTATCACCCTGACATACAGCATAGGAGATTTATGATGAATACATTATATGAGTCATTTATAGCCCTGATGTCATCATTAGTTGTCGCAGGCGCTATAACGTTACTAGTGTTTGGGCTTGGTTAATATAAGTTATTTAGTCTCTAGAAACCTAAAAACTCATATTATTTGAAGCAATCATTTGCAGCATGTTGAAATCACCCATACTGCAAAAATGATTGCTTCAAAGGTTATTGCTAATAATAACGGCCTTAGTGACTTTTATATCAGGCTCCACTTATAGTTTATCTTATTGATTCTTTTCTTTTTTCTCAAAATAGCTACCAATTCACATTATGAATCTCTTTCGTTTCACACTTTATGTGTGAGTGAGTTCACGCTTTTTGTTTTTTTATTAGGCTAAATTTCTACTTAACCTCAGTTAAGCTGTGGTTTAGGTGAAAAATAGAAATTAAGCCTTCTGTTTTTAATGTAAAAGGATGTTCCGTTTCCTAGAAAAGGCAAACCCGTGGCAACCCGGGGACGCAAAGCCAGTGCCCATTGTTTTACACAATGGGTCGAACGGTTACCAAAGGGAGTACGGTGAGTCTAGAAGTTTTGCCGCATTAAGTTAGCGGCTTGTCTTTAACTCCCTTCCTCCTGAACACCTTGCACAAGGTGGCTTATCCCGTGTGCAACTAACTTACTGACTCACACGTCAGTTGTGGTTCAAGAGGGCAAGAGTATGAAAGCTAAATATGAATACATAGCTGTACTACAGCGCACTATAGTTGCTGTGGTTGCTGTCTGCTCTATAGGGATATCATCGGGTGCATTGTCACAGGCAGTTCTTAATCCTAATCAGATTTCCGGTAAAGTTTCATTTACCAACCAAAATCCTGAAATTTTAAATATTCTTTCTCCAGATGGTTTTAATCAGGGGTTTAATTATCTTTATATTCGGGCTGATAGTGTCGGTATTACACCGGCTTTAAATAATTATACCTATCCAACTGCTACATCTGCTACGCAGTCTGATTATCAATTGACTGTAGAGTCATCAGCTACTGGTATTCCATACAAGGTTTCAGCTGAAGTGAGACTAGGTGGCCGTCAAGACAGATATATTATTGATTCACGTGAGTCAGCCAAAGTTTACCCTGAGCCTGCTGCAGATGTGGTTCATAATATTTATCAATGTGCCAGCATGCTGGATATAAAGTTTGTTAATACGGCGGGAGAACCTGTAGCGTTAAATAGCGGTAGTGCAACTGCTCACCAAGAGCTAATGATGTACAACAGGCCATATTATAAACTTCAGGCTCAAAGTTTTAGTTTTCCAAATGGAACAATGCGTGAATTCCTGGCTGTAAATGGCACCGGATCTAAATATCGGTTAGATGTCATTATGGAAAGTGGTACTGATGCCTCGTCAAATCTTGTGCGTGGTCTTTGCCGTAAAGAGGTAACACCTCGTTGTGATGAGGTTGTACCTGTTACCTGTGTGATTGGTGGTACTCAGGATCTAGGGCAGATTGCAGGTACGGTTGATGTATTGGGCGAGGATGAGCTGGATGTTAGCTACCTAACCAGAATGCGTGCATTCAATGGGCCTCTCAAGAACTATCGCTATGACCACGTGGTTGGCTCTGGTGATTATATGATGGAAAACATGGTTCCATCCGATGCGGAAACACCAGCCAAAGCCTATATGATGTATGGTGAAATTGCTTTTGGAGCAGGCTTTAGAACACAATTTATGCGTACGCCTTGGTTAGGTATATCAACCTACAACCCTGGCGTTACTGTTGAAGGCGGCAAAGTTACAGATTTGAGTAATACCTTTGTTTTGGATCCAGGCTATGTATCAGGTCTGGTTCTCCTGGCTGCTCCTCCTGCGGCTGAAGAGGAGTCATTTCTACATGACCTAAATCGTAATATGAATGTAGATTACAATAATGACGGCGTTACTGATTACATAAATCAATACAGTGCACACGTCGAGGCGCAGGGTTTAAATCTAGTTGCTGAAGGCGCTACTATGAGTACAAGTGGTGGTCTTGCAAAAGCCAGCTTTGAAGGTAGCTATGACAATGCAATATCCAGTTTCGTGGGTGACTATAGAATAGCACTGGGTGGACTTAAGGGTGAGACATCTGTCTGGCGCCCTAACACGCTGGGACTTCAGTTTACTGATAGCAATCCAGTTAACCTGGATGATTATCGCTATTCTTTTATCACTGTACGTGAGAACACAGTTTCAAACCAAGTGATCGCACCAGGATCCAGTAAACGGATTGATCATACCTACTGTATGAATGATGTTGCACTTGCATACAAGTCTCTATCGGGAACCTTCTATAGCCCACAAGCTAATGCCAGGGGTACATTTGTAGGTACAGACTTCCTGGGTAATACAGTTGATCAAGCTATGTATCTCCAGTATGCCTACGGCACACCCAGGCAAAAGAGTACGGCGGCTAACCGGGGCCTTGTAAACCTGGCGCTTCCCCAAGGTAGTTATGAGGTTACTCCCAAAGTGACTGCTATAAACCCTGATGGATCACTCTCTTATACAGAGCTGCCTCCAGTATCGTTTGACGTGGCTTGTCGCCAAGCTGTTACATTGACTACTGATCTGCAACTGAGTACTGATGAGTTGCCATTAAGCACTGATCAGGCAGAAACCACTGTTTCTGGTTCAATCAATAGCCTCGGCAATGTGGTCATTATCAAATACTCACACAATCAATTACCTGAAGTGATTGTGTGTGAAAACTGTGGCAAAAATCCAACCTATTCCTTCAAAGTATCATTAACTGAAGGTGAGAATAATATTGTCGTCTCAACTGAAGATGAATATGGTGATGTTTCAACAAGCAGTAGCTTTGTGACATACAAACCAATTCTTGAACCAGTACCTGATCCTGTTAAGCCGCTTACAATTGTTGGGTGCAGTAATAAATCTCTCCTGGTTGGTGCCTATGACACCAATGGAAAGGTAGACTTCACAGTGACTGCCGAGGGTGGCTGTGGCACTCCTACAGCAACCTGTGATGCAGCCTCGGGTGATCTTTTCTCACTGGGTACGACCAATGTGTCCTGCAAAGCAGTTGATAGCTGTGGTACAGAGCAGCAGTGCCAGTTCAGCATTAAAGTAGAGGCTGAAGCTAAGCCAGAACCTGAGCCTGAGCCAGAACCAAAACCAGTTTGTGATGATAAGGTTGATGAGGCATACAGTGTGTCCAGTGTTGTCAGCACCAATCAACTATGGCCACCCAATCACAAATTTAGTGATGTTGGTCTGGTTGTTACAGAAAAGGATCCCTGTGCTAAATCAACTGAAAATACCGGGTCAAATACTGTATCAACTGTATCAACTGTATGGAGTGATGAGCCTGAGCTAGCTAATGATGGCAGTGGCAACTTTTCACCTGATGCCAAAGATCTTGATACCAATATCAACCTACGTGCTGAACGTAGTGGCACGGGTGATGGGCGAGTCTATCTCTTGATTAGTAAAGGAACCTCAGTTTCAGGAGACAAAGCATTTAGCTGCACAGTGGTCACAGTGCCACATAGTATGAGCAAAAAGAGTATTGCAGCTGTAAACGCAGAGGCTGAAGAAACCAAGGCATATTGTGAGGCCAATGATGGCTCAGCACCTTCCAGCTTTTATCAGCATGGTGTTGATGAGGGCGCTGCTAAGCAAGAAGGGGCCAAGTCACAAAATGCCAACACTCGTAAGACGGCAAAAAAAGGCTTGAAAACAGCACGCAGCAAAGCTGCTAAGGTCAGTAGAGTAGCAAAAGTTTTAAAAGGAACACCGGCTAAAGTCGTTGATATGGAGGCGCTGAAGGAAATGCAGGCCAGATTAGCTGAGAAGGCTAGCAAGGCTGCAAAAAAAGCCTTAAGAAAAGCACAGGCCAGAGCTGCTGAGGATGCAAAGGCATTGGAAGAAACACAAGCTAAGGCTGCTGAGGACACAAAGGCGTTGGAGGAGGCACAAGCTAAAGCTGCTGCGAATGCAAAGGTTTTGCGAGAAGCTCAGATTAGAGCTGCGGCAATGGCTAATAAGGCTAATAAGGCTCAGCAAGAAGTGCAGGTTGTGAAGGAAGAACTGGCCATGAAAAAGGAATTGTCCAAAACCATCGGGGATGGCAAGGATGTTAAGGTCTTGGAGAATGCACTCAGCAAAGTCGCTGCCTGGATTAGCAAAACCACAGAAGCCTTGAATAAAGAGCTGGCCAGTGTTGCCAAAGATAGTAAGGATGCAAAGACTTTGGAAGAAGAGCTGGCTAGAGTGACTACCTGGGCTGGTGAAACTACAAAGGCCTTGGAAGAAGCGCGAGACAGAGTGGCTGCAAGCTTATAAAAGTAAGCAATAGGCTTTAAGTTATCAATGCTTAAAGGAGAGATGGTAGAAATAACGACTTGATCTGATAATGCAAAAACTGCACCTGTCAGATCAAGTCGCGGCTACTGCTCTCAATACAAAATACAAACCAGGGCTATCCATTGTATATGGTTTGCCCTGTTATTTATTTGGACTCTGTTGTGGCCAAAATACTTCATAACAAGGATATCCCAACAAAAAACTGTTGTACAAGTATCGAGTTTACTGGGCACTAATCTCTTTTATTATCTATGGTGGTTAGTGCTAGTGGCTTAAGTATCTGGTCAAAGTTAGCCGGTGAGGTGTATTGCAGGACTTCTTTCCCTTCTGGATTTAGAGCGATATCTAAACCCTTCTCTGGGTATAGCCAGTGAGTGATTCCAGATATTTCAGTATGACGCGCGTTCGGTTCTCCAAAGTGATTTTGAACAAGCTCTGCATCAAGATTGGCAGCAGGCAGATATGTGATATGTGAAATAGTAGACTCTGTTGCCAAGCTGTAGTCAGATTGATTAAGTGTAATTTTCTTCTCGCCACTACCTAATTGACTTAATCGTAGTCCGCGCTCAAACATCTGAGCAGCAGATGCCTGGTCGATATTTAATGCCAGTATGAGGTCAGCACGGATACCGCTGATATACAGTCGTTCAAAATAAGCTTCAACCGTATAGGTTTCTTGAAGTGAAGCAAACATGCTAAGTTTGCCCTCTTTTTTAAATATCTTTTGCGCATCAGATAGCGTGCTCTGGTCGAAGGTCAGGCCAAATACCTTAGTATTTCCGCTTTTATCAACGGTGATGTCCCAGGGGAGGACGGGGGGGGTGGGTGCATCTTTTCCTGCAGGGAACATAATGGCTACAGCTAAAATCAAGAATATTGAAGTCAGCAGCCAAGGTAGAATTTTTTTATCCATAGAGTTATATGCGCAAAGTAAGTTTGTTTGTAATAGTAACGATTGTTGTGGAAGATATAAAATTTAATTTACAGGCTCAATTCTTCTGTATCCCCAGTTAGCAGAGCGGTTTGTTTTCTCGGGGGCTTTTGTCACTTGATACCAAGTCGTTCCCGTTTTTTAGTTTGACCATAGCATTTTCATTTGGATAAGTTATTACATATTTTTGCTTCTGACTCTATTGGGTTGAGTATGATAAAAACAAGTTGCTCTGATTTTCGATCTTGTCTTATGCAGGCTTCATCGGATGGTGATGGTTGTTCAGGAAAAAAGAGACAAGAGGTTGAGTGTGTTCATTGCATTCTGGATTCCATGTGCCAGCTACTGGACTATGCAAAAGATGATGCTGACTTACCGGAGGGTATTTTGCTGCGTCACAGGGCCGTCATCCGGGGTGAGACGATCTATAGGTTGGATGATCCTTTTCGTGCTGTCTTTGCAGTAAAGTCAGGCTCTTTTAAAACCGTGATACCTGGAGCAGATGGACAAGAGCAGGTTGTTGGCTTTTCTCTCCCAGGTGAGTTGATGGGATCCGAAGGGATGTCCGAAAAGATTTATCCAAATACAGTATGCGCTTTGGAAGCTGGTCACATCTGTGAATTACGCATAGAGCGTTTACCCGAATCAGGGCGGCCTTTAGCGCTTTTGCAACAGCGAATGATCGAGCTTTTAGGGAGTGAGATTGCTTTTAATCGTAAACTTGCGGCTTCGCTTGCCCGGCAGAGTTCTGAGCAACGCTTGGCTGCTTTTTTATTGAATTTATCACAAAGATATGGCGCAAGAGGCTATGCAGATCAAAAGTTTGTATTAATGATGTCTTGGGCTGATATAGGGAGCTACCTGGGGCTTGCAAGTGAGACGATTAGCCGGGTATTGAGCAAATTTCAGAAAGCAGAGCTGCTTGCTTTGGAGAAAAAACAAATCACTTTGTTGGATACTAAAGGACTCGGTCTTCTAGTGGAAGGCCGTTGATGCCAAAAATTAGCGGGTCAATATTGCGCTAAGTGCCGTTTTCCTATGGGTTTTTTATTTAACTACCTATTAAGTGGTGATCACCCTATTCTTAGCGTCTCTTTTCTGAGACACCAGAAGTCTTAAACGAATCATTTTATGTAACTGGCTGTATTAAAAGGATAATTATTTTATTGGCCGTCAGTATGTGAAATATTTTGCTATTTTACCATCAAAAAATACTTGACAAATATCAATCAATATCGTGATATACGCCGTGCAATAATCCAGCTTGATCAAATCTAATGTTTGGTCATTACTTTAAACGAATCCAATAAGAGGGAGGGTTCATGGACGCCACAGCAGAACAAAAATACAACCTAGATGTTGTACGCTGGTTCGCCGTCATGGCGGTGGTCTACCTAGTGGTAGGCGCGTTGGTCGGGGTGTACATCGCCTCAGAATTAGCGTGGCCAGTTCTTAATTTCGATAGTCCTTATTTGTCTTTTGGGCGTTTACGCCCACTCCATACCAATGCGGTTATCTTTGCCTTTGGTGGTTGTACGCTTATGGCGACAGCCTTCTATAGTGTGCAGCGCACCTGCGGTGTTCGCCTATGGAGCGATAAGATGGCCTGGTTTACATTCTGGGGTTGGAATCTGGTGATTGTGTTGGCGGTAATTACACTGCCACTGGGTATCACTCAGAGTAAAGAGTATGCCGAGTTAGAGTGGCCAATCGATATATTGATTGCCGTAGTTTGGCTCTCTTACCTGTTCAACTTTGTGATGACCCTTGCTATTCGCAAGAGCTCACACATCTATGTATCGAACTGGTTCTTCCTCAGCATGATGATCATGATCACCTATCTGCATGTGGTGAACAGCCTGGCTATCCCTGTCAGCATGTTCAAGTCCTACTCCATCTTTGCAGGTGTACAGGATGCCATGATCCAGTGGTGGTGGGGCCATAATGCAGTAGGTTTCTACCTGACTGCGGGCTTCCTGGGTATCATGTACTACTTCGTGCCTAAGCAGGCAGGTCGTCCTGTCTACTCATATAGATTGTCTGTTATCCACTTCTGGGCACTCTCTTTTGGTTACGTTTGGTTGGGTGCTCATCACCTTCAATATACCGCGTTGCCTGATTGGACGGGTTCACTAGGTGCTGCCATCTCGCTGGCAATGATCATTCCATCTTGGGGTGGTGCGTTGAACGGTATGATGACGCTATCCGGTGCTTGGGACAAACTGCGTACAGACTATGTACTGCGCTTTATGATCATGTCATTGGCCTTCTACGCAATGTCTACCTTTGAAGGGCCGGTCATGTCTATTAAGACTGTGAACGCACTTTCACACTACACTGACTGGACAGTCGGCCACGTGCATTCAGGTGCTCTGGGTTGGGTAGCTATGGTTGGTATTGGTGCGCTCTATCACTTGGTAACCCGTTGTTTCCATACCGAGATGTACTCTGTGAAGCTGATCAACCTGCACTTCTGGGCAGCAACAATTGGTGCTGTCGTCTATATCGTCTCTATGTGGGTATCCGGCATCATGCAGGGTCTGATGTGGCGGGCATATGATGACTATGGCACCTTGGCCTATACCTTTGCTGAGTCGGTTGAAGCAATGCATCCATACTATGCCATGCGAGCAGTTGGAGGCGGAATCTTCCTCTTCGGTGCGGCTGTTATGTTGTTCAATGTTGTTATGACAGTTCGCAAATCTTTCGCAGAAGGCCGTATTGAGCAGGCTCAAACTGCATCACTGGCCTCAGCCACTGCATAGGAGATTCTAGTAATGTCAGAAAATACAGAAACAAAAGGTCTCCAAAACTGGGCTGAGACAAACGTCTGGGCTTTGGTATTGCTAACAGCCATCGTGGTCTCTATTGGCGGTATCGTCGAGATTGTGCCGCTCTTCTTTATGAAGAGTACCTTTGAGCATAACAAGTACCCAGAGATTGTCTGGGATGGCGTTGGAAAACGCCCTCTGGCTGAGTGGAAGACAGGTGACGGCATCCGTCCACATCGTCCGCTTGAGGTTGCTGGACGTGATGTCTACATCCGTGAGGGCTGCTATCTTTGCCATTCACAGATGATTCGTCCTTTCCGCGATGAGAAAGAGCGCTATGGGCACTACTCTCTAGCTTCTGAATCGATGTTTGATCATCCATTTCAGTGGGGCTCCAAGCGAACTGGACCTGATCTTGCGAGAGTAGGTGGCAAGTACTCTGATGTATGGCATCGCAAGCATTTGCGTGCGCCACGTGAGGTTGTACCAGAGTCAGTGATGCCAAACTATCCATGGTTGGATGAGAACATGGTTGATCCTGAAGCGATTGAATCCAACATGCGTGGTCTGGCTACCGTAGGTGTCCCTTATGCCGAAGCAGATTTTGCTGCAGTAAAGGCAGAAACTGAAGGCAAGACAGAGATGGATGCTGTTGTCGCCTATCTTCAGGTGCTGGGCACCATGGCTAAACTTGACGATAGTAAGGCTTACCGTGAATAACCTCGGCGAGTACTTTTCTACGGATTGGGCGGCGATGACCACCAATGACTGGGTAGGAGTAATCCTAACCGTGGTCGTCTTCCTCCTGATACTTGTAGCTTACGTTTACGCTCTTTATCCAAAAAACAGGGAGACACTGGAAGCTCAGCGCTTTATCCCTTTGGATGATGATCAACTTGATGGTGGAGAAAAACATGGCGGATAAGAATCCTTTTCCAGGTGAAAATAACACCGGGCATATATGGGACGATAACATTCGTGAGTTGGCTAACCCTATTCCACGCTGGTGGATGCTCTCATGGTGGGCCAGTTGTGCCTGGGTGCTGATTTATGTGGTGATATACCCCTCCATACCCATTGGTGATAAACCAACATCCGGCATTATAGGATGGACGGCAATTGAAGAGTACAAGGAAGGGATGGCTGAGGTAGAGGCTATTCGTGCCAAGTACGAAGATCAGATCAAAGGTATGACAGCAGAGCAGATCCTGACGGATGCAGGTCTTGCTGACTATACCGTTGCATCAGTAAAGGTGCTGTTTGGTGACAACTGCGGTGCATGCCATGGTTCTGGTGGGCAAGGTGCCCCTGATTTCCCAGTGATTGCCGATGATGATTGGCTTTATGGTGGTAGTGTCGACAAGATTGAAGAGACCATCACTAAAGGTCGTAAAGGCATGATGCCTGCACATGGAAATAAGCTCTCTGCCGAGCAGATTGATACGCTGGCAAACTATGTTGTGGGCTTGAGTGAGGGTAAGGATGACCCAGCAGGAAAGGCACTTTGGATGGCAAATGCCTGCTTTGCCTGCCACGGTATGACGGCTACGGGTAATCAGGCTATGGGCGCGGTGAATCTAACCGATAGCGTCTGGCGCTTTACACCAGGTGGTGTTGAGAGTGCAAAGCAGACCATCACCCACGGTGTAAACTTCCCGACTGATCCTAAGAGTCGCGAAGCAATCATGCCAGCCTTTGCTGAGAAACTCTCTGCTAACGATATTAAAAAGTTAGCAGTGTATGTCTATAAGCTGGGCCAGCAGTAAGCAGAGCCAAAATGTGGGGTCTGTATTGAGAATTAATCGAGATACAGGCCCCATTAATCTGGAGTAATACTCTAACAACAGGATGTGATTTTTGGGGTGTTGTCATCTGTGTGGTAGGCTCAGCAGTAGCAGACTATTTGGCTATTCATCAGTCAAAATTGTTAAGTCAAAAGATCAAGAGATAACACAACAGGACCTCATGTGAGCAACCAGCCTCCCCATTCACATTTTGCAGCCCTTGATGATTTGCTGGAAGAGGCCGATAACTGGCACGTAAATACCGGTGATGAAACCATTCATGCAAAACGAATGGGAGGCAAATGGCGCAATATCAAGTGGTTAAGTAGTTCAATATGGCTATTTATGTTCTTTGGGCCATACCTGCGTTGGAATGATCGGCAAGCCATTCTTTGGGATATCCCCAATCGCCAGTTCCATCTTTTTGATATCACTATCCTTCCTCAAGATCTTTGGATCCTCGCTCTAGTACTGCTGTTTTTAGCCATTAATCTGTTTGCAATAACAGCCTTTTCAGGGCGGATTTGGTGTGGGTTCCTCTGCTTTCAGACTGTATGGACAGATCTCTACACTTGGATAGAGGAGAAGTTTGAAGGTACCCCTCAGCAGCGTAGAAAGCTGGATAAGTCCCCAGTGAACTTCAATAAGTTCAGCAAAAAACTTGGCAAGCATACCTTATGGTTATTGGTTGCCACTTTTACGGGTATGAGCTTTGTGGCCTGGTTTACCGATGTCTATGTACTGTGGGGCGATCTGTTTGCACTTCAGCTACCTTCAGCAGCCTGGATCACCATTTTGATGTTTCTAGCAGGGACATACCTCCTGGCAGGTTTCATGCGCGAGCAAGTTTGCATGTGGCTTTGTCCCTATGCGCGTATTCAGGGGGCATTGGTGGATGTGACATCCATTATCCCAACCTACGATTTGCACCGTGGAGAGCCTCGGAGCCGCAAAAAAAAGGAACAAGAAGGGGATGAAAAAACAGGTGACTGTGTAGATTGCAATCAATGCGTAGCCGTTTGCCCTACAGGTGTTGATATTCGCAATGGGCAACAGGAAGGTTGCATCATGTGTGCTTTATGTATAGATGCATGTGATTTGGTGATGGATAAAGTCGGTCGCCCCCATGGTTTGATTCGCTTTGAATCACTGAATGGTCTTGAAGGCAAAGTATGTCCGCCTGTCTATAAACAACCTCGTATTGTTGTTACTAGCCTGATTATCTTTGCTGCATTGGTGGGCATCCTGTACGGCCTTAACAGTATCGATGCTGTTGATTTAAAGGTATTGCATGCGCGGCAGCCACTTTATGTGTTGCAGAGTGATGGCTCTATCCAGAATAAATATACGCTTAAAATCCTGAACAAACTGGCAGATGATGTGAAGATAAAAATCACTGCTACAGGCCCAGATGGGCTCAAGATAACAAGCAAGCAGACGCTTGTGGCGCAGCATGGCACGGTAACACCAATGACGCTCTATGCACGGGTGCCCAGAGAGCAACTTACAGTAGAATCTCAATCAATCATTTTTCATATTGAAACAGTGGATCCAACGCAGCACTTCTCCAGTCATCGTGAGAGTGTCTTTATTGGGCCAAAGAGGTAATGACTATGATCCAGACAGCTCCAGTTTCACATCAATCCGCCTGGCGCAGCCCTTGGGTATACGGTTGGTTCAGCGTTCTTATTGCCGTTATGTCAGCCAACTTCATCATGATCTACTTTGCCGTGGACAATAATCCAGGGCTGGTGGTTGAGGATTACTATGACCGTGGCCAGAGCTATGAAAAAAATATGGTGGCACGGATGGCCAAAAACCCTGGTTGGGCGATGCATGTCTCAGAGCCAAAAAGACTACGGATGAATAAACCAGCCGTGATTGAATTTCGATTGGCCACAAAAGAGGGTGGGGAGGTCAACCCTGACAGTGTCACCTTCTATGCTTATAGACCCTCCAATGCTAAAGAGGATTTTTCACTTCCTATGCAGTCAGTCGGCAATGGTCTTTATCAAGCTGAAGTAACCTTTGGACTTAAAGGTATATGGGATGTTCTGGTTAGTGTAGAGAAGGATGGTGAAGAGTATAATGAATCTCTTCGTTTGGGAGTTATGCCTGCCAAACAATAAGTAGGAGACAGTAATTGCGTAAATTATACTTTGGCTGCTGCGCTGCCCGTGGCTAGTAATACAACAGGTGCTATCAATGGTGAATCAGTACTGACAGAAACAACCTGCTTCCATTGCCAGTTACCACTGCCTGAAAAAGGCATTATCCAAGCAACAATTAACAAGCATGAGCACCTGTTCTGTTGCAATGGATGCAAGTCTGTCTGCGAAACCATTTTTCAAGCAGGGCTTGATGGTTTTTATAAACGCACTCCAGAAAATGGAGTGCTGGCTCCTCCACCTGAACTACCCAAAGATATATCATTCTACGATCTGGATGTTATTCAGGAAGAGTATATTCATGAGCTGGGAGAGAGCAGGGAGATCAATCTTCTGGTTGAAGGTATCCACTGCGCTGCTTGTGTCTGGCTGATTGAACATACACTAAAATCAATGCCGGGTGTTATTAAGGCAGCAGTCAATCTCTCTGGTAAGCGACTGTTTGTGGAATGGGATAATAGCCGCCTACAGCTTTCCAAAATTCTTCAGAGCCTGGGTAAAATTGGCTATTCAGCCGTTCCTTTCGACCCTGAGGCGGCAGAAGGCGCACTTCAGCGACAAAACCGTAGTCTCCTCTATCGCATGGCATTTGCCGGCTTTGCCATGATGAATTTGCTATGGATTTCTATAGCGCTCTACAGCGGTGCAGACAAAGGCGAATTTCGTGAAATGTTTCACTGGATTGGCTTTGGTATTGCAACCCCCACATTGCTTTATTCAGGTTTTCCCTTTTTTAAAGGAGCCTGGACTGGGTTGCGCAATCTCCATTTGGGCATGGATCTGCCCATTGCCATTGGCGCAACGATTACCTATCTCTATTCGGTCTATGTGACTGTATCCAATGTGTCTGTAGGAGAGGTGTATTTCGATACAGTAGTCAATTTTATCTTTGTCATTCTTGTAGGGCGTTATCTTGAGGCTATTTCAAAACGCCAGGCGGTGGCATCAACCCAGCGTTTGCTGGATCTACAGCCGAGAGTGGCAATAGTATTGCGTGATGGTGAAGAGGCGATTGTACCCATTCGCTCGGTAAAACCTGGCGAGGTTGTGCTGGTAAAACCAGGAGACAAAATTCCAGTTGATGCCCTTATCCTTGAAGGCCAAAGCACAGTAGATGAAGCTATGCTGACGGGTGAGTTTGAACCTATCACCAAGTTGCAAGGGGATCATGTCTCGGCAGGTACTATCAACGGCCATGGCATGCTGAAAATACAAGTGGAGGCCGTGCTGAAAGATACGGCACTGGGGCGTATTATTTGTCTGGTCGAAGAGGCTCAAGCAAGTAAGGCGCCCATACAGCGTGTTGCAGATCGCATTGTCCCCTGGTTCGTTTTGGCAACGTTGGGGCTGGCAACATTAACCTTTATCTGGTGGCTGGAAAGCGATTTTGAACTAGCGTTGATGGCGGCAACCTCGGTGCTGATTATTACTTGTCCCTGCGCTTTCGGGCTTGCTACGCCTATGTCTATTGCTGTGGCCTCTGGCCTTGGTGCCCGGCATGGCATCCTGGTTAAAAATGGCGCTGTATTGGAGACACTATCGAGTATTGATCACTTTGTCTTTGATAAAACAGGCACCCTGACCGAGGGGCGTATGACGGTCTCAGCTATCTATTCAAGTATGGGGCATTGGAGACCACCTGGATCTGATTCAAAATCTGAAATGGTCATTCCAACAGAGATAAAAAATCTGTTTGAATTTATAGGCCCAGCAGAGCGATATTCTGAACATCCTGTGGCACAGGCTATTCTCGAGTGTATTTCAATCAGTGGAGTAACGATTGATGCCGAGCGAGCAACCGAATTTGTTAACCGCCCTGGTTATGGCATTAAAGCTGAGGTAGGGGGCAAGGTGGTGCTGGCTGGTACATCTGCTTGGCTTGAACAGCATCAAGTATGCCGAAATAAAATGTTTGAGCAGAAAGTGCAAGAGTTGGATGAGCAAGGGGTTGGCTCTTTATGTTGTGCTATCGATGGCCATGAAGTGGCTATTATTGGAATCGAGGATCAAATTCGGTCTGATGCATCTGCACTTGTAGATGCCTTAAAGCATGATGCAATAAGACTTACGCTGTTAAGTGGAGATCGGCAACGAACTGCTGAGATGATTGCTGAGCGGCTGGGTGGCATGGAGGTCATCGCAGAGGTTCTGCCTGAGGATAAAGATAAGACCATCGCAGATCTGCAACGGCAAGGGGGGCGGGTGGCCATGGTTGGCGATGGTGTTAATGATGCACCTGCCCTGGTTCGCTCCGATGTAGGTATCAGCCTTGGTTCCGGTACAGATGTCTCCATTGCCAGCTCAGATATAGTGCTGATGAGCAACGAATTGGCAAAAGTTCGCTTGGCTGCAGCACTCTCCCGCCGTACTCTTCGTACTATCCGGCAGAATATTGCCATTTCTATTCTCTATAACCTTATAATGGTGCCATTGGCGATGTCAGCCATGATAACCCCGCTGGTAGCGGCCATCGCAATGCCGATTAGCTCGCTGCTTGTTATTGGCAATGCTGCCCGGATTCGAACACTGTTCAAATAAGAGATTTGGAAAGCGTGCTTTTCAAGCCCCTAAAGTAGAAGGTACCCATTTATGGAAGTTATTTATGGCTTAATCCCAGGTATGGTTTTCCTGGGGCTGGTGGCTGTTGCGGTACTATTCTGGGCAGCCCGAAGTGGACAGTTTGATGATTTGGAAGGGGATGCACAGCGTATCCTGATGGATGATGATGAGCTTCCCACAAAAGATAATCATGATTTGAATCAGGGCGGTTCAAACGCTGATGAAAGCCCCAGCAACCCTGAAAAATAAAGAGGGGAAAGGTATGTCAGGTAGCATTAAAGGTACTCAGACTGAAAAAAACTTATTAATCGCTTTTGCTGGTGAATCCCAAGCCAGGAATCGATACACCTATTTTGCCGGTGCAGCTAAAAAAGAGGGATTGGTGCAAATTGCTGATATTTTTGAAGAGACAGCAAACCAGGAAAAAGAGCATGCCAAACGATTCTTTAAGTTTCTTGAAGGCGGAGATGTTGAGATCACAGAGACATTCCCAGCTGGATTGATTGGAGATACGTTAACAAACCTCCGGGCTGCTGCTGCAGGTGAAGAGCATGAGTGGACAGAAATGTATCCTGGTTTTGCTAAGGTCGCAAGAACAGAGGGCTTCGAACAAATTGCATTAGCCTTTGAAGCAATTGCTGTTGCTGAGAAACAACATGGTAAACGCTACAAGGAGCTTGCAGATAATCTGGAAGTGGGGAAGGTGTTTAAACGTGGCAACAGGGTTGTCTGGCGGTGTAGGAATTGTGGCTATCTGCATGAGGCTGAAGCAGCGCCGGAGCTATGTCCTGCCTGCTTACATAAACAGGCGCATTTTGAATTGCTTGCAGAAAATTGGTAACTCATACAGTACCTTAGATTATAAGCAGGAATGGTGGTGGAAGAGTTCTGGTTGCCTTATGTGAGTGCCCTTGTTGTTGGTTTACTTGGCGGTGTTCATTGCGTGGGGATGTGTGGAGGCATTGTCAGCGCATTAACCTTTGGGTTACCCGAGCATGAACGCAACCGTTTTGCCTCGCTGCTTCCCTATCAAGTTGCATACAATGTAGGGCGAATCTGTAGCTATGCAATAGCTGGAGCCATAATGGGTGGTGTAGGTATGCTGCTCACAGACCTAATGCCAATTCACTCGGCTCAACGGATTTTGCTTGGTATTGCTGGTACCTTTATGGTGCTACTGGGACTCTATCTTGCCGGGTGGTGGACAGTTTTAAGCCGTGTGGAGTTGGCTGGATCATATCTTTGGAAGTGCATAGAACCATTTGGGCGAAAATTATTGCCTGTGCACACACCTGGGCAAGCCCTGAAGATTGGCATAGTGTGGGGTTGGTTTCCATGTGGGCTGGTCTATAGCATGCTGATTAATGCTATTGCTGCTGGAAACATGTGGAATGGAGCAGGGCTAATGTTGGCCTTTGGTCTTGGGACACTGCCTAATTTAATACTAATGGGTGTGTTTGCGGGCGCGATGTCAAAATTTGTTCGTTCTCCCCTCACTCGGCAGATTGCTGGAGTAATGGTGATATTGTTTGGGTGTCTTGCATTATGGCGGGCAATTTAAGGTTTAAAATCAGCAAAATAGCACGTTTATAACTGTCTTTTGACATGAAAAATACCCAATTTTTACTTTTATATACTTGAGTATTCCGCTCAAAAAAATAGTCTTTGCTTTCTCTTTGTGGTATACAAAAGACTATAGATCACCATAAAAAACATCTGCACAATTCAAAAAGGTGGTCTGGTCTCCGGATCTGGTATGGTGCGTAGCGAATGTAACCATATGAAATTAAACATTATTCGTTAAAACATGGCTTATAAACCCACTCTATGACTACTAATAAAAGTACTGGCCGCAATGCCTCAACCAAGCCAAGCTCTTGTAAAGAGGTAGCATGCGACAATTGTGATTTCTCTGAGATTCAGGATGTTCTCCTCGGTGTTGAAGATGCATCCGTAGTGTCGCAGCTGCTCAAACGTCGTCAGCAATTGCCAAAAGGTGAAGGGCTGTTTCGCGCAGGCCAACCTTTTCATGCCGCATATGCGGTAAAATCAGGTGCTCTTATGAGCTACCGTTTTCTAGAGGATGGTGAAGAGCAGGTACTTGGGTTTCACCTTCCTGGTGAGTTGATTGGTCTTGATGCGATTAAGGATGGGGTGCATTCATATTCTGTCAGAGCTTTGGAGGCCAGTTCAGTTTGCGAGTTGTATTTCAATGACTTAGCAATGCTTGGCGAGGGTTATGTTGACGCTCAAGGCAGCCTCCTTAAAGTCATGGGTGGACAGATCAATCGAGAGCTAAGACAGTCTCTTTTAGCTGCCAGGCAATCAGCAGATGAGCGTATTGCAGCTTTTTTGCTTAACCTGTCTGACCGGTTGGGTAATCGTGACTTTTGTTCAGTGAATCTACGCTTAGCTATGTCGCGTCAGCAGATTGCAAGCTATTTGGGTGTTGCGGTAGAGACTATTAGTCGTGGCCTGAAACGTTTCCAGTCTCTGGGATTGCTTAAAGTAAGCGGCAAACAGATTGAGTTGTTGGATAGGGGCGGGCTTGAGGATGTTGCACGGATTTCTCGAACTCCACCCTCCTAGGTTAACTCCTTTTAATGCAAGTGAGACATGCTGCCACGATTAGTGATTGATCGTGGTGCTAAGCGTTTCTGCCTTTCGAATTAAATTCTATTCCCCCGAAGACATTTTGTTTCTTAGGTGCTCTTTAGTTCTAAAAATATCAGCTAGTAAACTGTGTGAAATAAAAATTTCCTGATCATTTTGTACCGAATCAACATGCAAAAGCATGCTGATTGCCTCTCTCAGACTCATGTCAGAATTGCATCTATGTTTTGTTACATAGACGCAAACTTGTGCTCGTTAAAATCCAAAAAAATCAATGTTGTATATTGTCTAAGACAATATTTTATACATAGCTTGCTGCACTGAAAAAATGAGTGTTGGTATTTTAATGTTAGTTATAAACTGCCTAATGAATGGGGTAAATATGCGAAAACGCAAAAAAGGGATTGACTATTGGCAAAGTGTTCAGTAGTCTTTTCGCGTGCTTCATTCACATAGAGCTGAAAGGGTTATTCGGAATTATGTGAATGAGGCAAAAAAGCCGCATTTTCTGCGAAATACTGGATATAGGACAGTGTAACGACAGTCCATATAACTCTAATCCATATTTCCGGGCTAAAAATATAATACCGGGAGAAACTACATGAAAAAAATTGCTTGTTCTGCACTACTTGCGTCATCACTACTCGTGCCATTTGGCCAGTCCGCTTTTGCTAATATTCCACTCCTCACTATTGAAGGTGAAGGTGGAGGCGCGATTGTTCCATGGGCATACACCTCAAACGCATCCAAAGATGGTGGCATTGGCATGCCAGCAGGCAGTATTTGGACCTGGGTAAGTGACAGCTACACCATTAACTTTTGGCCTGTTGCTGTTTCCATTGGTGATCGCTTGGAGCTGGGTTTTGCTTATCAGAATCTGGATATCAGTACGTTAAAAGATGACCTGCGTGGTGATAGTTTTGCTGCACTGGGTGGGGCAGCAAGATTGGATGCTGAGCTAGACAATCTTCAGATGTTCACCGCGCATGCTAAGTACCAGTTTGTTAAAGAGAGTGAAAATTGGCCTGCAATGGCAGTTTCTGTTTCATACAAGAAAGCCCTTGATGTTGATGAACTGGATGATAATCTTACAGAAGATGTAAGAACTGTTTTAGGTGCAGCCTCCCCTGATGTTTTGGAGTGGATGGGTGTAGATGATGACGATGGTTTTGAAGTCAACCTGATGGCTACAAAGCTTTGGAAAACAAAAATTCCATTGCTCACAGCGGTTAATCTACGATATACCCAGGCTAATCAACTTGGCTTCCTAGGTTTTTCCGATGATTGGAGCCTTAACCCTGAGTTCACACTCGCCATTCTGCCTGAAGCAAACGTAGCTGTTGGTGTTGAGTACCGCCATAAGCCAGATAAACTGCGCTCCGTGAACGACTACCTCACTTCACGTGGCGTTGCAGGTGGTTTTGCACAACTGAATGATTATAGCTTTGAAGAAGATGACTTCATTGATTTCTTTGTTGCCTACCTACCAACCCCAAATCTAACCATAGCTGCTGGCGTAGCTAACATTGGTAATGTTGTGCACAGAGATACCAAGGCAATCTGGGCATTCAATATCAACTATGACTTTTAAGAGAAGTTAGATAGAAGTATCGCATGCATATCCTGCTGCGATACTTCATCATTTGCTAGACCCCTTTGAAATAAAGTTTGCGTTTTTACAAAGCCCCGCCTCGGGGCTTTTTTTTGCCTTGTAAAAATAGTTTTTGCTTGAGTGATGTTTGATTTTTTATAAAGCATATCGAATCATTAATTGCGACTTCCTTTGGATGAGTGACCTTCGCTTCGTTCAGGAGTGGTATTGATGCATGGATTGGAAGCCGCTTAAACGCTATCATTTTATAATTGATTTGTTTTGCATTGAGTGGAGCGTAAGTGAACAAAGTTGGTTTCCCCCCTATTCTCGGTGATGACCCCAAAGTTCTTATTCTTGGTTCAATGCCTAGTGAGGCATCACTTGAGCAGGGCCAATACTATGCGCATCCTCGAAATGCATTTTGGTATATTATGGGAAGTCTCTTCCGCTTTAATGCTGAGGCAACCTATGCTGAAAGGAAGGTGTTGCTTATAAAAAATAGAGTAGCACTTTGGGATGTTCTTCAGGAGTGTGAGAGAGATGGAAGCCTGGATTCTTCAATTATCACAAGCAGTATCAAAACAAATAACTTTCCTCATTTGCTAGCTTCATATCCAACGATTCAGCTGATTGTATTTAATGGTGCCACTGCAGAAAAGGTGTTTAAAAAAAGGGTGCTTCCAGGTTTGAAAACTCAGCTAGAACGGGTTCGGATGATCCGGCTACCATCAACCAGTCCTGCAATGGCGGCTTTAACCAGAGAGCAGAAGATGGAGCAATGGTCGGAGATTACTAAGGTGCTGTCTTGAGTGAGAGAAGGGGGCAGTAAGCCGTCTTAAATAATTCAGATGTTATTGGTCGGTCTGTAAGCCTAAAACCAAATATTGCCGCTGCTCAACCAGACCAACCAATAAAGCCATCTATGTATTTAGTTATATGCCTGCTTTGGAGTAGAAATAGAATCTAGTTGTGTTCTTTCTTCGACATCGTCAGTGAAATGTGTTGCCAGGAGTGTCAATACAGCAGTGTTAACGTTGCCTGCATATTTTATTTCGCGGTGGGGCAGTATGACGCCAGCTTCCATCTTGAAATCATGATATTCAGTGCGAAACTGCATTGGCATGCCACCCATCTGTAGCGTCCCGACAACTATTTCAATCAGGTGGGATTGTTTATTGACATGATAGTCGGTCGTTAATCCCTGCTCAGATAATGTCAGAATGTAACGGCCACCTGCTTCAGAAACTTTTATCTCGCTGGCTTTCTCTTCAAGCAGCAGAGGATTATATAGGCGCATCCGCTGCAGACGCATGGCATCTAGCCCTGGGCCTTCGGCTTTAACCTGTTTTGTATCGTTGTAGATTTTTAACCCTTGGTTTCCAAACAAAATGCGTGTCTCACTGCTGTTTGGATAGCTCAGCTCAATTTGCAGTTTTTCTGGTAGGTCGATACTGCGTAAATCATTGCCCTGGGCATTTCTGGCAGTCGCATTCAGATGCCAAATTTGCTGATATGGGGTGTTGAGTTTTTCTAAAGCCTCTGTGCCACCATAACTTGAGACCATCTGCTTAAGTATCTCATCTGCTGTATTTGCTTTAGCCGATATATTTAATGACATAAACAGAGTCATCAGAGAAATGAAGATAAAAGTGAGTTTATGTTTCATGTGCAGGATTCTCCAGAGATGGTAAAAATGCTGCCGTCCTTGGCAGGCTTGGCTGAACGTTTAGTTAAGCGCGGCTAGAGCTGCGTCATAGTTTGGTTCTTGAGTGATTTCAGGAACCTGCTCGGTGTAGATGACTTTGCCTGCAGCATCGATAACGACGATGGCGCGTGACAGTATGCCTGCCAGAGGGCCGTCAGTGATGCGCACGCCATACTGATCGCCAAATGTACGATTACGCATCTCACTGGCTGAGATGACGTTGTTCAGACCTTCAGCGCCACAAAAACGTTTCTGGGCAAATGGCAGATCATCAGATACGCAAAGCACGGTTGTATTTTCCATTGCATTGGCTTTTGCATTAAAAAAGCGAACTGAAGCTGCACACACTTCGGTGTCAACACTTGGGAAGATGTTCAGAATAACTCTTTTGCCACGCAGGTCTGCAGGAGTGACATCAGATAGATCTGTTTTTGTCAGTGAAAAATCAGGTGCCTGGCTTCCGACAGCAGGTAGATTGCCAATGGTATTGATTGGGTTATCCTTCAGTGTAATTTGAGCCATGATATGTTTCCTTTAAAGACAAGATAGATAAAATTGGCAGGGCTGTGGTTGCAGCCCTGCGGGTAAAATTTGGTTATGCCTCTACTGCAACCTCAATAGGGTCGCATTCCCAGAGTCCATGCTTGGTGCAGTATGACAAAGCGGTTAAGCTGAGAGCGTCTGTTGTAGGCACTAAATTAAAAGTTACTTCTGCCTGACCCTTTGCGCCATCACCACCGAGGGTGCCAGGAGGAAAGCTTGCTTCACCAATGAGTGTCTGCCCGTTGTAAAGCTGAATTGAACGGATGTAGTGATCATTGTCATCAGGATGGGAATAAGCGTTACCCATGGTGACTGTAACGGGAAACTTTTCGCCACTTTTTGCAGTGCCTGCACATTGGATGAAGGGAGAGTGGCGGTCGATGTAATCCTTCCGAGTCTCTCTCTCAACCTGATCAATATCTTGGTAGCGATTAATAGTTGGCATGTTCTTCTCCGTGGTAGCGTGATGCGATGTCGTCAAAAGTGATTACATACTGGCATCGAAGATGAGATATGTCAAGCATGAAATTGATAAAAATAAGGCACATCAGTTGATGTGCCTTAAGGTATTGCTCTAAATGCAATTTTGGGGGGGGTTAACGCTCTCGCCAGCTGTGGTCACGCAGATTTTGTTGCTCTTGTTCGTCGGCCTCTAATATCTGGGCGAGCTCTTTTCGGGCCATATGTGAGATGTGGATGCGTTTTTCTAAGGCATCAGTTTCATATATTTTTTGTAGTAGTGTGTGCTCATGAGTGCGGAATATATGGGCCATCTGTTTTGCCTGGAAGGCTCCGTAGCCCAGCTCTTTTAGAGCATCTTCGCCTAGCAGCAGAGCGGACTCCTGAACCTCTCTTTGAAAGTGAGAAACATCGCGCTTTAAGAATTCCATCGCTACGGCCATGCCACGGGCGCGGGCAAGAATAGTCAGCTGTGGAAAGTGCTGTTGCGCCAGATCAGTGATGGCTAATGCCATATCGGAATCATCTACGGTGATTATCAGAAGCTTGGCTTCCGCAGCGCCTGCCGATCTGAGCATATCCAGGCGGCTGGCATCTCCATAGTAAACCTGGTAGCCAAAGCGTCTGGCATCTTCTATCTGGTCAGGGTTGTGATCCAGAATAGTGGTGGGAACCTTGTTGGCATGAAGTAGGCGTCCGATAGTGCGCCCAAATCGCCCAAATCCAGCAATGATAACGGGGTTGAGTGGATCATTAATGGTATCGGCGGGTTGATGCTGGCCTAAATGTAGAAAGCGGGGTTCGATAAATTTTTCATTTAGCAGAAGCAGCAGAGGGGTTGCCATCATTGAGAGGGCTACGACCACGAATAGCAGGCTGGCCCACTGCTGCTCCAAAGCACCTGCTGCTACAGCTGCTGTGGAGAGCACAAATGCAAATTCACCTCCCTGGCCAAGCAGGCATGAAAATAGCCCTTGCTGGCTGGCTGGGAGCTTTTCAGACCGAGCAATGAAGGCAAGCACTATCAGTTTGGTGAGTAACAGTCCAGCAACCAGAGCAATGATGAGCCACGGTTGATTCCAAAGTAGTCCAAAATCAATAGTCATGCCGATAGCTATAAAAAACAGCCCAAGCAGCAATCCTTTAAATGGCTCGATTTCAATCTCCAACTCATGTCGGTATTCTGACTCTGCAAGTAGGACGCCAGCTAAAAAGGTGCCAAGAGCCATCGACATGCCAACTGCTTCCATTAACAGTGCAATGCCTATAACAAGGAGCAGCGAGAAAGCGGTGAAAATTTCGCGCAGGTGTGTGGCAGCAATAAAACGGAAGATAGGGCGGGTTAAGAAGTGACCGCCGATAATAATAAATCCAATAACGCCAGCAACCTTTAACGTCTCTAATAGAGGCTCGCTGCTCTGCTCCATGCTGCTGCCCAGAATTGGAATCAGGGCCAACATGGGAATGACAGCAATATCCTGAAACAGCAGGATAGAGAAGACAGAGTGCCCAGCCGGTGTTGAGAGTTGGTTTTTCTCTTTTAAACTCTGCAGGGCGATGGCTGTTGATGAGAGTGATAGCGCCATGGCAATAACTAAGGCGTTGTGCCAGGGCAGCCCCAATAGAATGCACACTGCAAAGATAATCAGTGAAGTGGCAACAACTTGAATGCTGCCAATACCGAATATGGGGCGGCGCATCTCCCATAACCGCTTGGGATTTAGCTCAAGTCCGATCAGAAACAGTAGCAGCACAACCCCAAATTCTGCAAAGTGTAAAATATCGCGACTGTTGGCAATAAGTGCCAGCCCCCAAGGTCCAATGGTTATGCCTGCAATCAGGTAGCCAAGCACTGAGCCAAGTCCAAGACGCTTTGCAAAAGGAACAGCTACAACAGCTGCGCCTAAATAGATCAGCGTGTTAGCCAGCAGGTCGTGGTTATCCATTGTCTATATCAGCGAGGTGGTTGAGGAGGTGTTGCCGGTAAGCACCGGCTTGAAGGGCTATTTCGGCTTCACTTATTCGATGTGCGTTGTAGACTACAAAAGGCTCAAGATATTGCATGCCGCAATGAAACGCCATCTGCTCGTATGGTAGTAAGAAGGTTCCAATCGGAAAACGATCATATCCATCCTTTTGATATGAGCTCTTGCTGTGTCCGACCGTCACCATGGACATCACTCTTTTCCCTCGGAGTGCATATCCACCTTCTTTCAGTGCAAAACGTTCCTCTAATACCGTGTCTTGCCAATGCTTTAGCAAAGCCGGTGCGCTATACCAGTAAAAAGGGTGATGAAAGACAATCAGGTCGGCTGTGGTGAGTTGTTGCTGTTCTGCAGGTATATCAATATAAAAGTCAGGATATTTCTCATAAAGATCAATAATCTCAACTCCTGGCATACCTTGAACCTCTTCAAGCAGTGGGCGGTTTACCCTGGATTGCTGAGGATAAGGGTGTGCGAAGATAATGAGAGTTTTAGGCCTATGGAGCTGCTGCATTTTCATAAATGATAAAGAGTATGCCGCCTTGAGCTAAAAGCCTTCCTCCGATAAAGCACGAAGTATCCTGAAGTACAGGATCAGGGAAGGGTGAAAAAGAGATTTAATTGTACAATTAAATAACCTCTTATGGTGCCTACAATATTTGTGACTGAAGAAGTTTTTGGGGGAAAACTCAGGGTGACTTGATAATGATGTTGTGCATTTCCATATGGCTATTGCCTATGATGGCCTCCTTTGGCAGAGGGTTGCTATGAGCCACCTTAAAGTCATCGCTCTCTACCCAGTTTTGAAAAGCAGCTTCATTCTCCCAAACTGTTTGCACAATGTAGGGGGATGCTGTATCAACGGGGCTTAGTATTTCAAGCCGGACAAAACCTGGTTGTTTATCAATTTGTCCAGCTCGGTTCTGAAAGCGCTCTTCAAAGGCTTTGTGCCAATCAGGGGCAACAGGTATACGATTTGAGATGACAAGCATGTGGTCTCCTTCATGCAAAGAGAGATGAAAAGTGTTGACGACACAGCAACAAATATGTTTATATGCTGGCTGTTAAGCGTGGGTTTGTCAAGATAAATTACGCTAAAATTTTTATATGCCATCAATTATTGAGGATACTCTGATGAAGAAGTGGAAATGCATGACCTGTGGTTATATCTATGATGAGGCAAAAGGCATGCCTGAATTTGGTATTGAGCCAGGAACAACTCTGGAAGATCTCCCGGACGATTGGGAATGTCCTGACTGTGGCTCAACAAGAAATGAGTTTGTTGCTGTTGGGAGCTAAATGTATCTCAAGGGAACTGCAAGTGTATAGCTGTACTTGAGCTGTTAAAGGTGTGGAGCATAGAGTTCCTGTTGTAATGTTTTGCCATTTCATAGGCAAATGTTTTTAGTCCTTTCTTATTCGTGTTGCCTATCTCCCAGTCTGGGGCCTAATGATAGGCAATCACACCATCTTACTTCTAAATTCTAAATTGAAAGTTATTTAATAATTTTGATTTATACCTATGGCAGTATTGCCATACTTCAACTCACTGTTATTTTTGCTGCATTGATTAGATCGTCAGTTGGCTTTTGGTTTTAACTCCCGTTAATTTTATAGCTAATTTATTAAATATAAATTGCTCATTTCACAGGATAACAAAGCATTGCTTTCATGAACTATTTTCCCCAATTTCATAATTCAGCACGTTTAATGCGCTTTATAAATCAATGTTTTGCCATTAGTCATGTTTGCCATATGGTTGTGGATTGTAATAGGAATTTTGCTGATGGAAGATATATCTGTAGTTAATATTTAAGAATTACTGAAGCAAAGTTAAAGGAAGTATTGTTATGAAAAAATTAATCCATACCTGTTTAATTGCCCTCGCTCTTGTGTCAGCTGTTTGCAATGCTGGCCAATCAATTAAGTCTGAAGTTACTTCTCAGAATGCTTCGTCTTATGCCTGTAAGGTGATGACAGAGCGTGGCTCAATAATGTTCTGTGGAAATTAAGTGATCAGTTGCTAGGTTACGGAATATAAAATCACTACCACTCCAGGGCGAGTGGTAATGATGAGTGATTTATTAACCTAATCAGGCTGCATATAGATAGCAGCCATTTGCTTAAAAAGAATTATTATTTTTAAAACGCTCTTCCAAGGCGGCTTTAAGCATCTCCCCCATCTGTTTTTGGAGTGCATCAGAGAGTTTGTTCTCTATGATCTCCCCTAACTGGGATGAAATCTCCTCTGCTGTGTTTGCAAGAGTAGATTGAATTAGTTTGTTTAATTCATCGCTGAGCTCCTGCTTTAGTGTCGCTTTCAGGCGATCAATTTCTGTTGGTTGAATGGTTGATCCACTAGCTGTTGAGTCAGGGACGTTTGAAACTGCTGTGGTGCATTCAGTGTCTCTCAGTTGTTGTTCAGTCCCGTCTCTCTCTTCCACAACATCATTTAAGATGGGGATGCCATTTGGGTCTACGTCATTATGTAGTATTGAGGTATCTGCAGGTTTGCTGTCGTGGTCAGTCATTGATGTTGTGTGTCTCTAATGGGTATCCACGATCCTTATAGAAGCGGTAACGGGTGCGTCCGGTTTTGCGTATCTCTGCATCCTGATCAATAGGTTCTGCAACACGTTCAAAACGACTGAAAAAATCAGGAGTCTGCAAGCTGAGGTTGATCAGGATGTCATGCTCATTTTCAGCATCTTCACCGTGACCAATCAACACGGGAGTGTGGTCTGGGTTTGCTTTTCCAAGGAGTCCGTGTGGGATAAAGCTGCCATCACGAAATGTCCATAACAGGCGATCCATATGCCGCGCCTCATCCATTGAGTTGGTATGTACAAAGACCCGATGGCCTTGCTGATAGGCTTTATCAGCAAGGCGGCAGGCCAGGGTAAAGCGGTTACTGCGCGCGCCATCAGGCAGTATGTAGAAGCTAACCTTTGTCATTGTTAAGTTATCTGTTTGCTGCGCTTGAGCAGCAGCTGGGTCAGCAGGGAGACAGGGCGACCAGTGGAGCCTTTTTTGGCTCCAGAATTCCAGGCAGAACCTGCGATATCAAGATGCGCCCACTTCTGTTTTTTGGTGTAGCGTGAGAGAAAGCATGCTGCGGTGATGGTGCCACCGCCTTTGCCACCAATATTGGCCATATCTGCAAAGTTGCTGTCCAGCTGTTTTTGATACTCATCCCAAAGTGGTAACCGCCAGGCTTTATCGTCGCCACTAATGCCAGCCTGTAATATCTCATCTGCTAGTGTATCGTCGTTGCTCAGTAGCCCTATAGCGTGACTGCCCAGTGCAATAACGCAGGCACCGGTGAGGGTGGCCACATCGATCACAATGGCAGGATTAAATCGTTCAGAGTATGTGAGTGCATCACAGAGTATCAGCCGGCCTTCAGCATCGGTATTTAATATCTCAATGGTTTGGCCTGACATGCTGGTGACAATGTCACCGGGTTTGTTGGCATCGCCATCAGGTAGGTTTTCAGAAGCGGGTACAATGCCGACAACATTGATGGGTAGCTCAAGATCCACACAGGCGGATAGGGTGCCGATAACGCTGGCACCGCCGCACATGTCGTATTTCATCTCATCCATGCCTGGATGTGGTTTGATGGAGATGCCGCCAGCGTCAAAGGTGAGACCCTTGCCTACCAATACGACAGGTTTGCTTCTTGCTGGGCCACCGTGGTATTCCATGACGATCAATTTGGCAGGTTGCCGACTACCACGTGAAACGGATAGCAGCGCCCCCATTTTCAGGGCTTCCATCTGTTTCTCTTCCAGGATTTTGATCTTTAGCTTGCGTGATTTGCGCCCCAGTCGACGTGCCTGGTCAGCCAGGTAGCTGGGAGTGCAGATGTTGCCGGGCAGGTTGCCCAGGTCTTTAGCCAAGCTGATGCCGTTAGCCATAGCCTGTCCGTGTGTTACGGCTTTTTGTGCTGCTTTTAGATCTTTTCGGTCAATAATCAGCAGCGTCAGTTTTTTTAGAGGTCGTTTGGGGGGGGTGACGATGCTTTTGCACTGATCAAAACGGTAGGTTTGCTCGGTGCTTTTGATAACAGCGTCGCGGAGCTGGGTGTAGAGGTCAGTCTCTGTGGCTTTCAGCGCAGGGAGGCAGAAGATGGCTTCTATAGTATGACCGCCATTTAACTCGGATGTGGCCTTGCCAATGGCTTCGTTGTGCTTGGCTCGGTTGTAATCCTTCTGCGTGCCGCAACCAATGAGGAGCACACGCTCGCAAAGTGTACCAGGTACGTTGTACAGCATGAGTGCCTGGCCTGATTCACCATCCATATCTCCTTTTTTAAGGATGTTGGTCAGAAAGCCTTTGCTGGCTTGGTCGAGTGTTGTAGCTTCATCTGAAAGCTTGCGCTTGGAAAATACTCCCAGCACCAAGCAAGGGGTGCGTTGCTTGGATGGGTCACCCGCTTTGGCGTTGTAGTTCATCTGAACTCCTCAATTTAATTGATCCTAAATCCTGTTAAGTATGGTTGCTTGTAGGATTTTGGCTGAATTATGTTCTCACATCGGTGGTTTTTCGTTAGGATGCCTTCAAACCAGGAAATCTACAAGAATCAACCACCCGTTTTTTATGTTTTCTATTATTGATCGATATCTATTGAGTGAAACCTTAAAGGGGTTGTTCACTATATTAACCGTGTTGTTATTGATTTTGGTGGGACACGCTTTTATTACAAATCTTGCACGTGTCGCCATGGGTACTTTGACCAGCGGTGTCATTATGGAGCTGCTGGGACTAGAGGTGCTGCGCGTGATTGGGGTTTTGCTGCCGGCTGCCTATTTCTTTTCCATCCTCTACACCCTGGGCCGAATGTATAGAGATAATGAGATGACAGCCATGTCATCCTGTGGGCTCAGTGTAACGCGCATCTACCGTGCTTTTCTTTACTCAATGTTGCCGCTGGCTGCACTTGTTGCATGGCTCACGTTATCGGTTTTGCCTTGGGCCAATCAATATATTGAAGAGATCAGGCATGTGCAGAAGTCAGGGGCTAATGTCACCAGTATGGCGGCAGGTAGGTTTACTGAGTTCAGTAGAGGTGATTTGGTCTTTTATGTTGAGGAGATGTTGTTGGATAACCGCATGCATAATATTTTTGTGCAAAACCGCCAGCATGGAAAGGTGGGGTTGATTACTGCGGAAGAGGGGTATCAGCACGAGGATGAAAAGACCGGGGATCGTTATATTGTGCTAAAGCGCGGTTTTCGCTACCAGGGCGTTGTCGGTCAGGCTGATTATTCGGTTAGTGAGTTTGAGAAGTATGCTGTGCGGATTGTTGATGAAGATGCAACTACAGCAAAATTTAGGCGCAAGTCGTTGTCTTCAGAAGAGTTAATGAACTCAGATAACATAAAAGACCGGGCAGAGTTTCAATATCGCCTGGCATTTCCTCTGGCTGTTGTTGTCTTTACGCTGGTGAGTGTGCCATTGAGTCGCTCATCTCCACGTCAAGGGGTTTATGGCCGGCTGTTTATTGCTTTTCTTGTCTACTTTACCTTCTTCAACCTGCTGGGTGTTTCAGGATCCTGGATGATGGATGGTATTACCCCAGAATGGATGGGGCGTTGGTGGGTGCATACTCTGATGCTGGGTTTAGCTCTTCCACTGGTGCTGAGAGACTCAATGTGGGCCTGGGCCTTAAAACGGCGGTGGCTGGCGAGGCGTACAGCATGAAGATTCTGGATATCTATATTGGGCGGGCAGTCATTCTGGGCACTGTGGTGGTCATGATGGTGCTGCTGACGCTGTTAGGTTTCCTCACATTAATGGATGAATTGAGTGATGTTGGTGAAGGGCGATATCAGGTAGGAGATGCCTTTCTCTTCGTATTGTTGACGCTACCACGCTTTGCTTATGAGGTTTCTCCCATGGCTGCTTTGCTGGGAAGCTTGATTGGGCTGGGAGGAATGGCCAATAACTCTGAACTCATTGCAATGCGGGCAGCGGGTGTCTCTTATACGCGTATTGTCTTCTCAGTGTTGCAAGCGGGTGCGCTGATGTTGGTGGTTGCTCTGTTTTTTGGGGAAATTATTGCCCCTGAAACAGAGGAGTATGCTCAAACTATGCGTTCGCAAGCGATGGCGAAGCAGGTCACGCTTAAAACCAAGTATGGTTTTTGGGCAAGGGATGGCAATGCCTATATTAATATCCGAAATATTCTGCCTGGGTCGCGACTCGAAGACATCTATATATATGAATATGATGAAGAGAAGCAGTTGCAGTTTTCCACTCATGCCATGACAGCAAAATATGAGGATAACCAATGGCTTCTACAGGATATCCGGCAGAGTCAATTTACTGATGATGGAGTGCAGAGCCGCACAATAGATCATGCAAAATGGGATTCGATGCTGGATCCTGGCTTATTGAATGTGGTTTCGCTTAACCCCAATATCCTGCCAGCTTGGGGGCTTTATAAATATATTAGTTTTTTACATGCCAATGGACAGGATGCAAAAACCTATGAGGTGGCTTTCTGGGGCAAGATGGTTACCCCGCTGGTGACGCTGGTAATGCTTTATCTCTCATTGCCTTTTGTATTCGGGCAGCTGCGTAGCTCTGGGATTGGGCAGCGGATTTTTATGGGGGCGATGGTAGGCAGTGGGTTTTTCCTGATGAGCAAGGCCTTTTCATATATGGCTGTTGTCTATGATTTGAATGCCCTGTTTGCTGCATCTTTCCCAGGATTGCTGTTATTTGGCGCTGCGCTATTCTTGAGTTCAAAAGTAAATTAGCTGGTATTGACTAGCGGTTATTTTGCCTTTTTGGCGCGCTTTGTTGTTAGTACCAAGCGTGTTTTTGAGAGCCGGTCATGCCAGGCAAGTTTATCGTGATCCACTAGAATCCAAAGAAATCCCACGCCTGCAATAGCCCAAGAGAGCAGGGCAGAAAAATACCGAAGCAGGGCATCACGCCATGTTAGAGGTTTTCCATCATTACGTATGGCTTGTAGTCGCCATGCCCGCATGCCCAGTGTTTGCCCCCCTTTAATCCAGAACCATGAGAAAAAAAAGGGTGGTATTAAGCCAAAAACAACAAATTGGAACAGCGGGTTACGGCCTACAGAGGTGTCTCCAGCCTCTAGTCCAAGAGGCATGATAACAAGAGATGTTGCAACCATAAGAAGCGCAAGAAGCAGTAAACCGTCATAGCATATAGCGCCTAAACGCCGAAAAAATCCGGGTGTCACAGCCTGTGTGATATCAATGGTAGTTTGTTTGTTCATGGGGCGGGATTCTACCTGAATCTTAGTGTGAAATTAGGTTGTTTAGGAATGTTTATATGTAAATGAGAGCAAAATCTCAAAAATTTACTAAAATATACAAATGGCCTAGTGAGAAGGGAGTAGAGGGTCATGGCTAGGAATAAAAATAATATTGCAGTCGCAAATATTGGGATGTCTTGGCAATCTTTAGTAAGGAGAAGCAAAATGGAGCATCGTTACGCATTACGTAAGCCGGTTACATTGGATGTTGTTGTAACGTATCAGGCTCTAGGGCTGGTTCAAGGGCGCACCATGAATGTTGGCCTTGGTGGTATGTTTATTAAAACGGGCTGCGTGGAATTGCCAGTTAATGCACTGGTTAAAGCCTCTTTTTATCTGCATAAAAATGGTGAGCATAAGCCATGTAGCATAGATGCCATGGTGATGCACAGCGCTCCAGGGCAGGCGGGTGTGATGTTTAATGATTTGGATGATGAGCTGCATGCCGATCTGCATCGCCTACTGAATAGTTTTCACGATAATGATGATAATACGGTGTTAACTCAAAAGCTTATTGCTGGTGTATAAGTCTGATTAAATAACCCATATTGGCCAGAATCTATTCGAATCTCTTGTATTCATAGCGTGTAGATCTCACTGTGCTTTTCTCTGAGCATTAAATTAAACCTGGAAAATCAGTTACACCCTGCATACGTACCCAACCGCCCCTTCTAAGCTGTAGAATTTATTCACATTCTTATCCACATCATGCCTTATAGGCGTTTCCGGCACTTTTTGCATCTATAGTATATGTATGTGGAAGAGGGTGGCTGCCCCTGTTGTACCGTCGGAATTTTGCCGTTTTGTCTATGCTTGATTAGTCAATACTCTGGCATCACCTTACTGCTGCATTATAACGTTATGAATTATAAGCATAATTATGCTACCCCATGTAGAGGCATGATTATTGCTTTTCCTAGTGTAAATATTAAGAAGGTGTATACATAATGAACGATCAATCACTTGATGATGAGCTGGATCTTGGTGTTGAGAAAGCACCAGCACCCTGGAAGAAAATCCTTATTATCGTACTTGGTGTGCTGTTGCTTATTGGTATAGGTGTAGGTGCAGCCTATTTCATATTTGCACCTTCAGATGAAAATAAGAGTGAAGAAGTGGTGGCGCAGGATGGTGAAGAGGCGGCAGAAGAGGAAAAAGGACCAGCTGTATACCAGAATTTTAAACCTGTGTTTGTTGTTAACTTATCACCTGATGGCAAGCGAAAAGCCAAGATGCTTCAAATTGGTGTTCAGGCATTAATGCATAGCCAAGAGTTGGTTGATTTTCTAAAGCACAATGACCCTATGATTCGCCATCATTTTTTAAAATTATTTGGAAGTCGAACAGCATCCGAGTTAGTAAGCCTGGAGGGAAAAGAGAAGTTACAGGCAGATCTGCTTGAAGAGCTACAGCGAATTATAGATGAACAAGGCGGCCCCGGTAGTGTAGAGGCTGTATTTTTCACTAGCTTTGTACTGCAATAAAAAACAATGAGCGCAAACGATCTCCTTTCGCAAGATGAAATTGATGCCTTACTGCATGGTGTCGATAGTGGTGATGTAGATACAGAGAATGATGCCGCTGAAGGTGGCCTTTCGAATTATGATTTTGGCAGCCAAGATCGTATTGTTCGTGGTCGTCTTCCAACCCTAGAGATGATAAATGAGCGCTTTGCGCGTCATTTTCGTACCAGCCTATTTGGCATGTTGCGTCGTACTGCAGATATATCTGTATCAGGTATACAGATGCTAAAGTTTTCTGAGTTTGTACATAGTCTGTTTGTTCCTACCAGTTTGAATATTGTGAAGGTGCCTCCTTTACGCGGGCAGGCATTGTGTGTGCTTGATCCAAAATTAGTGTTTTGTGTAGTGGATAATTATTTTGGTGGTACAGGGCGATTTCATACCAAAATCGAAGGCCGAGAATTTACACCTACAGAGCTTAGAGTTGTTCAGTTGCTGTTGGATCTAGTTTTTAAAGATCTTCAGGAAGCCTGGAAGTTGGTAATGGATCTAAAGTTTGAATATGTTGGATCTGAAGTTAACCCCCAATTTGCAAATATTGTTAGTCCAACAGAGGTTGTTGTTGTAACAACCTTTCATATTGATTTGGAAACAGGGGGTGGGGATCTTTATGTCACCATGCCATATTCGATGTTGGAGCCTATTCGTGAACTATTAGATGCAGGCGTTCAAAGTGACAGAGGGGAGCGTGATGATCGTTGGGAGGTTGCACTAAAAGAGCAGTTTTTTGAAGCTGAAGTTGAACTGGTCAGTGTTTTAGGCCAGGCAGAAATTAGTGTGAAAGAACTTGCAGGGCTTGAGGTGGGCGATGTTATTCCTATAGATATTCCTGATTTATTGGATGTTTGTGCTGCAGAAGTGCCGGTATTTAAAGGGCGGCTTGGCATCTCAGAAGGTTGTTATGCCATAAAAATCAGTGAGTGGAATAAACAGCCAAAAGTAAGGTCTGCGTTAGAAATTGTTAAGGGTTAAGCCACGATCCATAGTGGGGAATTATGATGAATGATGAAAATTCTGATCCGAATGAAGCATTAGCTGACGAGTGGGCTGCTGCGCTCGAAGAGTCAGGTGATACTGATGAAGGTAGTGACTCAGCTGAAGTAGAAGCGGAGTCTGCACAGTTCCAGGAGCTGGAGTCAGATGCAACAACACAGGGTAATGTAGATGTGAATCTGGAGGCTCTTCTGGATGTACCAGTGACCATATCTATGGAAATTGGCCGTACTCGAATAAATATTCGCAACCTTCTTCAACTTAACCAGGGTTCTGTTGTTGAGTTGGATAGGTTGGCTGGAGAGCCAATGGATGTCCTGGTTAATGGAACCTTGATTGCTCAGGGAGAAGTGGTCGTTGTAAATGAAAAGTTTGGGATACGGCTAACAGATGTGATCAGTCCAGCAGATAGAGTTAAGAGATTGCAATGAACCGTATTCTGGTCTCTCTTTTTTTGATACTGCCATCTTCTCTGGTTGCTGTTGAGACTGAGAGTGAAGCGCCTGCGCGCCTTGCCACACTTCCTCTTGATAGTGGACATTTAGCTAACACAGCGGTTGGACTGGTTTTTGTACTTGCGCTGATTATTGGTTTAGCTTGGTTTTTGCGTCGTTTTGGTGGGCTTCCTAATATAGGAAAAGGGGTTGTTACTATTGTTGGCGGTGTTTCACTTGGTACACGAGAACGTGCAGTGCTGCTACAAGTTGGAGAGACACGTCTGTTAGTTGGTGTATCACCTGGGCGGGTGCAAACACTGCATGTACTATCAAAGGAAGAGTGGAGTGCTGGCACGGGTGATAATAATAAATTTGAAGAACAGTTGGATGCTGCATTAAAGGAGAAGCAGTCGTGAAACTGCTTTTTCTACTGTTATTGTTTCCAGTTATTGGTCAGGCTGCACCTGGGTTAGAGGCAGTGACAGTGACGACCGCAGAGGATGGTGGGCAAAGTTACTCATTGACCATACAAATCCTGCTTTTCATGACAGCAATGAGTCTTTTGCCAGGCGCTCTCATGATGATGACCTCATTTGCACGAATTGTTATCGTTTTAGGCATATTGCGCCAGGCATTAGGTACAGCCCAAACCCCATCAAATCAAATACTAATAGGGCTGGCTCTGTTTTTGACATTTTTTATAATGGCCCCTGTATTCGATGAAATAAATACAGTAGCGCTGCAACCTTATTTAAATGAAGAAATTTCCAGTGCAAGTGCACTTGAAAAAGCTCAAGTACCACTTCGCGAATTTATGTTAGCCCAAACACGGGATGATGACTTGAAATTGTTTGCAGATATTGCGGGACATGAAGAGATTGAATCACCTGAACAGACACCATTTTCTCTTTTAATGCCTGCTTTTGCCACCAGCGAATTAAAGACAGCCTTTCAGATTGGTTTTTTACTTTTCATACCATTTCTAATTATTGATTTAGTGGTGGCTAGCGTGTTGATGTCAATGGGCATGATGATGCTCTCGCCACTGATTATATCCCTGCCTTTTAAAATCATGCTTTTTGTTTTGGTTGATGGATGGGCATTAGTGCTGGGTACCTTGGCATCAAGTTTTTATACATAGCTAAATGATTATCAACCAGAACTGGCAACAGCGACCAGTAACATACGGTTGATGATTGATATGAGAGTAATGTGATGGATGCAGATATTGTTATTAATGTTGGTCAGCAGGCCCTCGAAGTAATTACATTACTTGCTGCGCCTATCTTACTTTCCGCTTTGGCTATTGGTTTATTGATTGCCATGTTTCAGGCGGCCACACAAATTAATGAAATGACTTTGAGCTTTGTGCCCAAGCTTATGGTTGTTGTGCTTGTTTTAATGATGACTGGCCCATGGTTATTAAGAGTGTTAACAGGTTATACAGAACAGCTAATACATAGCATTCCATCGTTAATAGGATAAGCCGAAAATAAGTTAATCAGATTGGCTAAGTAAATGATATTTTCTGAAACAGCAATTGCATCTTATTTGGCCGGTTTTCTCTGGCCATTAATGCGTATTGGCTCTGTTTTTGTGGCTGCTCCCATCTTGTCTGGCCGCCAGGTTCCTGCCCGTTGGCGTGCTGCTTTGGTAGTGCTGATCACTTGGGTTGTAATGCCAGTGTTACCACCGGTACCGGTGGTTGAAACATTCAGCCATGAAGCGCTGTTAATCGCTTTCCAACAGATCGCCATTGGTGTGTTAATGGGATTTATTTTGCAGTTGGTATTTGCAGCCCTGGTTTTTGCCGGTCAGGTTATGGCCTATAGCATGGGACTGGGTTTTGCTTCGATGATGGATCCCCAAAACGGCGTTCAGGTGCCAGTGGTATCACAATTCTACCTGATTTTAGTCACACTTCTTTTTCTGGCTCTTAACGGTCATTTGATTCTCATTGAGTTGGTTGTTGATAGTTTTAAAACTATGCCAGTAGCTGTTGATGGCCTGTCGAGAAATACAGCGTGGGATATTGTTATCTGGGCTGGACGGGTTTTTTCAGGTGGCCTTTTAATGGCTCTTCCCGTTGTTACTGCGTTACTTATAATTAATTTGGGTATGGGCATAATTACGCGTGCGGCGCCACAGCTTAATATATTTGCTGTAGGTTTTCCCATGACCATGATGGTCGGTTTTTTGATTATGTGGGTAACTGTACCTGATGTGTTACACAATTTTAGCGATCTGATGAATGAAGGTTTTCAAGTCATTATTCGCCATATGCGAATTGTGAGGTGAGCTATGGCTGAAAACAAAGATGGCCAGGAAAAAACAGAAGAGCCCACAGCAAAAAAATTGGACGATGCCAAAAAGAAGGGGCAAGTTGCGCGTTCAAGAGAACTGAACACCATGGCTGTCACTTTGGCAGGTGCTATTTCGTTGGCAACAATGAGCAGTCAGTTTGAAGATGGTTTTCGAGGTGTTATGACAAATAACTTCTCTGTTAGCAGGGAAGACCTGTATGAGCCTGTGGCTATGTTGCATCACTTATCAAATGCAATTCAAGATGCCTTGTGGATGCTGGCTCCCTTTTTTCTTATTTTGATGGTTATTGCGATTCTCGCCTCTGTTTCATTGGGTGGGATGGCATTTAGTATGCAGGCGCTTGCCCCAAAGTTTGACAAGCTCAATCCCATTTCTGGTATGAAACGGGTTTTCTCTTTAAAAGGGTTGATGGAGCTTGTTAAGGCGCTACTGAAATTTATATTTATTGCTGGTGTTGCTGGTGCTGTACTCTGGTTTTCAATATATGAAATTATCGGTCTTAGCAAAATGGATATTTCATCGGCATTGACAGAGGTTAGGGCGCTGGTTGGCAGCTCTTTTATTATCCTTGCTTCTACGCTTATTCTGATCGCGCTAATGGATGTGCCGTTTCAGCTATGGGAGCATAAGCGTCAAATGCGCATGACTAGGCAGGAAGTGCGTGATGAGATGAAAAATACAGAAGGACGCCCTGAAGTGAAGGGACGTATTCGAACCTTGCAGCGTGAAATGGCACAGCGCCGAATGATGGGTGAAGTGCCAAAGGCTGATGTGGTTGTGACAAACCCAACGCATTATGCTGTTGCGCTAAAATATGACCAAGACAGCATGGCGGCTCCCAAGGTTATTGCCAAAGGCAAGGATCTGGTCGCTACTAATATTAGAAAGATTGCAAATGAGAATGAGGTTCCACTTATAGAGTCGCCCATGCTGGCTCGTGCGATCTATTTTAGTACGGAGCTGGATCACCCTATTCCTGCTGGTCTCTATCTGGCAGTTGCGAAACTGTTAGCCTATGTATTCCAACTTAAGATCTACCGCAAAGATGGTGGTGAAATACCTCAAGAGCCTAATGATTTTTCAGTCCCGGAAGAGTATCAACATGACTAATGTTTTCTTGAGGCTGGGTTATTACAAAATGAGCAATTCATTAGTTAGGATTAGCAAGCAATGAACGCTGTAGCTCTATTGGATTCTGTAAAACGGGTCGGTGCGCGCGGCATTGGTGCCCCTATCATCCTCATGATGATATTGGGCATGGTGGTACTGCCGCTGCCGCCAATTGCATTGGATGTGTTCTTTACCTTCAACATTGCACTATCGCTTATTGTACTTTTAGTCGTTGTGTACACTCTTCGTCCACTTGATTTTGGTGTCTTTCCCGGACTGTTGCTGGTTGCTACGCTGTTGCGTCTGGCGTTGAATGTGGCTTCCACTCGTGTGGTTCTATTAGAAGGGCATAATGGAGGTGACGCTGCTGGCAAGGTAATTGAAGCTTTTGGCTCGTTTGTAATTGGCGGCAACTATGCCGTGGGCTTGGTGGTGTTTTTTATCTTGGTTATTATCAATTTTGTTGTTGTCACCAAAGGTGCAGGACGTGTTTCTGAAGTGAGCGCACGTTTTACATTGGATGCAATGCCTGGCAAACAGATGGCCATTGATGCTGACTTAAACTCTGGCATGATTGATCAAGATGAAGCCCGGACAAAGCGTGAAGATGTTGCCAAAGAGGCTTCCTTTTATGGTGCTATGGATGGTGCCAGTAAATTTGTGAGGGGTGATGCGGTTGCCGGTATTCTTATCCTGTTTATCAATATGCTGGGTGGATTGGGCGTTGGCATGCTTCAGCATGATCTGGATTTTTCAACAGCACTGCGTTTTTATGTATTGCTGACAATTGGTGATGGATTGGTTGCGCAGATTCCATCTCTGCTGCTCTCCACCTCTACAGCTATTATTGTAACTCGCGTTGCAGGCAAGCAGGACATGGGTGGTCAGGTTGTAACCCAGCTGTTTGATGACCCTAAACCATTGGCCGTAACAGCAGGTATTTTAACGCTGATGGGCATTATTCCCGGCATGCCAAATCTGGCTTTTCTGAGCTTGGCCGCAGCTTTGGGTGCTGGTGCCTGGATGATAATACAGCGCCAAAAGAGAGAGGCAGAACAGCCACCGCCACCACCGGTACAAGAGGAGGTGGCCCCTCAACAGAAAGAGCTGAGTTGGGATGATGTACAACCGGTAGATATTATTGGTCTTGAAGTCGGGTACCGATTGATTCCTCTGGTGGATCGTAATCAGGGTGGTCAGCTGATGAGTCGCATCAAAGGTGTGCGAAAGAAACTCTCTCAAGAGCTTGGATTTCTTATTCAGCCGGTGCACATCCGTGACAATTTGGATCTTTCACCAAATGCTTACCGCATCTCTCTGCATGGAGTGGCCATTGGGGAGGCAGAGATCCACCCAGACCGTGATCTTGCCATTAACCCAGGGCAGGTGTTTGGCACCTTGCAAGGCATTCCTGGCAAGGATCCAACTTTTGGCCTGGATGCAGTCTGGATAGAGCCGGGGCAGCGTGATCATGCGCAAACCTTAGGGTATACCGTTGTTGATGCCAGTACCGTAGTTGCGACTCACTTGAGTGAAATTCTACAGAATCATGCCTATGAGCTGCTGGGGCATGAAGAGGTGCAACAGTTATTAGATACATTGGCGCAGAATGCGCCAAAACTGGTTGAAGATCTGGTGCCTAAAACCTTGTCTTTAGGGCAGGTCTTGAAGGTGCTGCAAAATCTGTTGGCTGAAAATATACCCGTCAGGGATATCCGTACAATTGCCGAAACATTGGCGGAATATGCTCCACGAGGTCAAGATACTGACGCACTTACGGCAGCAGTACGCGTCTCTCTGTCACGCTCAATAATGCAGCAACTCATTGGTCCTAATGAAGAAATTCCTGTAGCTGTTCTAGATCCTGGGTTGGAACAAATCTTGCAGAATACTTTGCAGGCCTCAACAGAAGGGGCCGCAGGCTTTGAGCCTGGGCTGGCTGAGCGAATGCAACAGGCGCTTGCTGAAACAGCCAGTCATCAAGAGACAACAGGTCAAGAGAGTATCTTGCTTGTGGCTGCACCAATCCGTCCTTGGATGTCTCAGTTTGTGAAGCAGAGCGGCTTGACTATGAAGGTGCTCTCATACAATGAGATTCCAGACAATCGCCAGATTAAGGTGGTTGCAACGATAGGCAAGGCCAATGCAGATGTATAAATTTATTTAAAGGTAGTTATTGGTGCAACCTATGTGTATTGCAAATAACTATCTTTTTGTGAGGAATCGCAAGCAATGAAGATAAACCGTTTTTTTGCGAAGGATATACGGCAGGCAATTCAAAAGGTACGTAAAACACTTGGGCCGGACGCTGTAATTCTATCGAATAAATCAGTGGAAGGCGGTGTTGAATTGGTTGCTGCCATCGATTATGACGAATCTTCTGTGGTGGCTGCAGCTATTGATGCTCCAACGCCAACCCCAGCCCCTGCTCCGGTAGAATCCTCTCCCGGCACCCCGCCTGCTATTGTTGCTGATTTACAAAAAAAGAGGGCGGCAGTTGAATCTCAGCCTTCGCCAAAGTCAGAGCCAAAACAAAAAATAGTAGATCAGCCGAAAGAGCCATCAAAACCCCAGGTAGAGTTGAGCCAGGAGCCCATACTGGTTGAAATGCGTCAGGAGATGCAGGCGTTGCGCCGTATGATGGAAAATGAGCTATCAGAGCTGACGTGGCACAACATGGGTGAGCACAAACCAAATACCCAAGAACTATTACGGCGTCTTATGAATATTGGATTAAGCCCCGATATTTGCCGTGATGTTGTTAGTAAGCTGGATGAGGTTGGTAATATTGATCAAGCTTGGCGCAAGGCGATTTATAGCTTGGCGAGCGAGCTGCCCATCGCAGGTGAAGATATCCTGGAGCAGGGTGGAGCCATTGCGGTTATTGGGCCGACAGGGGTTGGAAAGACGACGACTGTTGCTAAATTGGCCGCTCGCTTCTGTCTTCGTCATGGTTCTCACAATGTGGCATTGATTACTACTGATAATTTTCGGATTGGCGCACGTGAGCAGCTTAATACTTATGCGCGCATCCTGGATGTACCTGTACGTTCTGCGGGTACTGTAGAGGAGCTTAACAGTGCCCTGAATGCATTTTGTAGCAAGCGGTTAATCCTGATTGATACTGCGGGTATGAGTCAACGGGATGTACAACTTAGCGAGCAACTGTCTATGCTTAAAGCAGGCAATCAACCTGTGCGTAGTTTTTTGGCTCTGCCAGCCACAACTCAACAAGCATCATTGGAGCAAGCTATAAAAGCATTTTCTGCCGTACGGCTGGATGCCTGTATTTTGACTAAAATGGATGAGGCAGCCTCGATAGGTGGCATACTTTCTGCCGTGCTTCATAGTGGGCTGCCAGTTGCATTTACCACAGATGGCCAAAAGGTACCCGAGGATTTGCAACTTGCACGACCACATTCACTAGTGAGTCGCGCAGTTGCACTTAGCCAGGAGATGACCGAACCCCAAGATGATGGATATTTAGCACTCGCATTAGGAGGCACCAGGGTTCATGCTCATGTCTGATGTCACAACTGATCAGGCCTCAGGCCTACGCCAAATGGTAAAGCCTCGTCCCATACGGGTTATCGCTGTGACAGGAGGTAAAGGCGGGGTAGGCAAAACAAATGTCTCTATCAATCTTGCTGTTGCACTGGCGGATATGGGTAAAAGAGTCATGATACTGGATGCGGATCTTGGGCTGGCGAACATTGATATCGCTCTGGGTTTGCATCCAGAGTACGATCTTTCCCATGTGTTGCGTGGTGAGAGAAGCTTGAGTGAAGTGGTTCTGGAAGGCCCTGCGGGTGTACGAGTGGTGCCTGCTTCATCCGGAATTCAAAAAATGGCTGAATTAAGTGCAGCAGAACATGCTGGATTGATTAATGCCTTCAGCGAAATCAGTAATGATATTGATGTGCTTGTGGTAGATACTGCTGCGGGCATTTCTGATACTGTAGTCAGCTTTAGCAGGGCGGCACAGGAGCTGATTGTGGTGGTATGTGATGAACCTGCATCGATCACAGATGCCTATGCTTTGATTAAACTACTGAATCGAGAATATGGTGTTAACCGTTTTCGGATTCTTTCAAATATGGTTCGTAGTACACAAGAGGGAAAGGATCTCTATAATAAACTGTATAGAGTGACTGAGCGGTATCTTGATGTCATGCTTAACTATATGGGGAGCATCCCATTTGATGAGAGTTTAAGGAAAGCGGTGAAGAGCCAAAAAACAGTAGTACAGGCCTTTCCTCGCAGCCCTGCTTCACAGGCATTTAAGAATTTAGCAAAAAAGGCCGATAATTGGCCTGTGCCTGCTGGCGCCAATGGGCATCTTCAGTTTTTTGTTGAGAGGCTGATTCAATATGCAAGTTACAACGGGGAGACATAACTGTGAGCGGTCTGGCAGCGTATTCAGCTATGCAGCAACATAATTTTGAGGAGCTGGTTAATCAGCATGCGCCACTGGTTAAGCGCATTGCTTATCATTTAATGAACAGATTGCCACCCAATGTTCAGGCAGATGATTTGATTCAAGCGGGCATGATTGGCCTGCTTGAGGCCAGCCGAAATTACGATCCAAGTCAGGGAGCAAGTTTTGAGACCTATGCGGGCATTCGCATTAGAGGTGCAATGCTGGACGAGATTCGGCGGAGTGACTGGACGCCAAGATCAGTACATCGAAAAGCGCGTGTTGTAGCAGAAGCTATGCGCACCATTGAGAATGAATATGGACGTGATGCGCGTGATGTAGAGGTGGCAGAAGAGCTGGGAATGAATCTAAAAGAGTATCACGCGATACTTCAGGATGCCTCTGGCTGCCGAATTTTTAGCCTTGATGAGCTGGCAGCAGTTGGTGATGTGATGCGAGGGCAGGCAGGTGGCGTGCATGCAGGGCCTTTTGATGGCTTGCAAAAAGATGCATTTAAAGAGGCCTTGGCTAAAGAGATAGCAGGTCTGCCAGAGCGAGAGCGGTTAGTCATGGCGCTCTATTACGATGAAGAGTTAAATCTAAGAGAGATCGGTCAAATACTTGGTGTCAGTGAATCCCGTGTGTGTCAGATCCATAGCCAAGCGGCATTGCGTTTACGCTCCCGTCTGGAAGAGTGGCTGGCAGATACTGAGGAAGAGTAATGATCAAATATTTTGTTGAGTTTGGAGGTAATAGTGGATAAGAACATGAAGATTCTGGTTGTGGATGATTTTTCCACAATGCGGCGGATTATTAAGAACTTGCTGCGGGATCTCGGGTTCACCAACACGCATGAAGCTGATGATGGCCTTACAGCACTACCCATGTTGCAATCTGGTAATTTTGATTTTCTGGTGAGTGATTGGAATATGCCAGGCATGACTGGAATTGATCTATTAAAGGCGGTGCGGGCAGATCCCAAACTTGCCAATCTCCCAGTGCTTATGGTTACTGCTGAAACTAAACGAGAACAAATTATTCAAGCAGCTGAAGCTGGTGTAAATGGCTATGTAATTAAGCCATTCACAGCAGGAACGTTGGAAGAGAAGATTAGTAAAATCTTTGATCGCGTTGCAGGTTAAGTAAGGGGAATATGGATGGAAGAAACCATCATTGAGAGTGAGCGCCTGACCCAGGCGCGGGCCTTGGTCGCTTCTCTAGAGGCGGGTGACGATACTGAAGCTACTCGTATTATCATGAGTTTTCCTGAAAATATTGGGACAGATATATTTCAGGAAGTTGGTCGTTTAACGCGAGAATTACATGAAGCCATTATTGGCTTTGCCATGGATGAGAAGGTGCTGCAGGCTGTTCAGCATGAGATGCCGGATGCGACAGAACGGCTGGCGTATGTGATTGAAATGACTGAAAATGCTGCCAATACAACACTCAAGGCTGTAGAAGAGAGCATGCCAGTCGCAGAAGAGCTGTCAAAAGGTTCCAATAAACTTGCAGCTGAATGGGAACGTTTTCGGGGCCGCCAAATGGAGTTGGCAGATTTTCGTGCCCTGAGTGATGAGATTGGTGAATTTTTGACCTTAGCCAATAGTCATTCAAAGATACTCAATGAGAATTTATCAGAAGTGCTTCTTGCACAAGGTTATCAGGATCTAACTGGACAGATTATTCGTCGTGTGATTGCGCTAATCCAAGAGGTAGAAGAGAAGCTGGTACGTTTAGTGGCTATCTCTGGTACAGCAAGGATGCAGGAAACCAAGAAAGAAGAGGTCGCAATGGAAGGGCCTGCTGTGCCAAATATTGAACAGGGAGATATGCTAAGCAATCAGGATGATGTGGATGACTTACTGTCCAGTCTAGGATTTTAGTTATGACGCTAGATACTGACGATGAAATCCTACAGGACTTTTTGGTTGAAGCAGGTGAGATTCAAGAGCGATTGAGTGAGGAGCTGGTTGATCTCGAGCAATCTCCGGATGATCTTGAGCTGCTCAACTCTGTTTTTCGCGGATTCCACACCATTAAAGGTGGTGCAGGTTTTCTTGGAATTGATGCCTTAGTCGCTGTTTGCCACCGAGCAGAGGATGTATTCAATATTTTACGCCAAGGCGATAGGGCAGTTGATCCTGAGCTAATGGATTCTGTTTTGCAGGTGGTGGATGAAGTCAACAGGATGTTTGAATGTGTACATGCAGGTGATCAGCCAGAAGGCGCTGACCCTGAGCTACTAGAAAAATTAAGATTATTTGCAATGCCGCAAGATGAAGCGGTTACTGAACCTGCTGCTCCAGAAGTGGCTGCTGAGCCTGAACCTGACCCCGAACCTGAAGTAAAACCAGAGCCGCCGGTAGAGCCACCTGAACCAGGAACGGCAAGTGATGAAATTAGCGAAGACGAATTTGATGCGTTACTTGATCAATTGCATGGTGAAGGAAAACATGGTGGTGTTCCTGAAGTTAATAAAACAACGGAGCCTGAAGCTCCAGCAGCTGCACCACCATCTGGTGATGGTGATATTACTGAAGATGAGTTTGATGCTTTACTTGATCAACTGCATGGTACGGGCAAACCTATTGGTGCTACAGCATCGCAAGCTGTAGAGAGTGAAGCTACAGAAGAAGTAAAGGCAGAAGAGCCGAAAGCAGAAGGTGATGAAATTTCAGAGGGTGAGTTTGATGCTTTGCTGGACCAACTCCATGGGAAAGGTAAACATGGAGGTGTCCCATCCCCAGCCGTGGAGGAAAAGCCAGCACCACCTAATAAAGCTGAGGAACCCACTGCTGAATCTGAGCCGGTAAAGGCTCCTACTCCCGCACCTGAAAAACCAGCAAAACCAGCAAAACCAGTACCGACAGCTAAATCTAAAGCTGCCCCTGCTCCGAAAAAAGCAGCTCCCACTGGTGAGACAACAGTACGTGTTGATACCTCAAGACTTGATGACATTATGAATATGGTGGGTGAGCTTGTCTTGGTTCGTAACAGACTGGCCACATTGAAAACGCATATTGGTGAAGGCCCTGTGGCGGTGGCGGTTGGTAATTTGGATGTTGTTACATCTGACTTGCAGCTGGCTGTTATGAAAACCCGTATGCAGCCTGTCAAAAAGGTATTTGGGCGCTTTCCGCGTGTGGTACGTGATTTGGCGCGCAACCTGAAAAAAGAAATTGATTTGGAAATGATCGGAGAGGATACCGATCTTGATAAGAACCTTGTTGAAGCATTGGCAGATCCACTGGTTCATCTTGTTCGCAATGCTGTAGATCATGGTATTGAGTTGCCCAGTGAGCGGGAAGCCGCAGGCAAGCCCCGCAAAGGCACTGTAAAATTATCAGCCTCTCAGGAAGGCGACCATATAATGCTCTCCATAGCTGATGATGGTAAAGGAATGGACGCTGAGGTTTTACGTGCAAAAGCGGTTGAGAAGGGCATTATGGATGAAGATGCTGCTGCTCGCCTGGAAGAACGAGATTGTTTTAACCTGATTTTTCATCCAGGTTTTTCGACAAAAACAGAAATTTCTGATGTCTCAGGACGCGGTGTGGGCATGGATGTTGTTAAAACACGCATTGCGCAGATGAATGGCACGGTTGATGTTGATTCAGTGTTGGGTAAAGGCAGTACCATAATTGTTAAATTACCTTTAACACTCGCTATCCTGCCGACATTAATGGTGGTGCTTGGCA
>Ga0316190_10000130_pt1 | contig 46171 bp, 42 predicted proteins | sample Eddworburrow2_MG_FD_204929 | JGI IMG/M metagenome (GOLD analysis project Ga0316190, IMG submission 204929) | Coastal sediment microbial communities from Maine, United States - Eddy worm burrow 2 | ecosystem: Environmental > Aquatic > Marine > Coastal > Sediment | place: USA: Maine | collected...
CGACATTATTGGCCTGATTGCTGTTTTTGGTGCTTTAGCGGGCGTGCTGGCTCATGGAGCAATACGCGCAGTAGCCACACGCAGGAGGAGAGGCTGATGGCCATACATACGATACAGGTATTTAAGCGGTTTGAGCGACTATGGCATTGGTGTCAGATGGCGCTTATTTTCACCCTGATATTTAGCGGATTTAACATACATGGCACCTTCAATTTAATCAGCTTTAGTGATGCCGTAACACTGCATACCTGGGCTGCCATTATTTTGATTGTGCTTTGGATGTTTGCCATCTTCTGGCTCTTTACAACCGGACAGTGGCGACACTATATCCCGACCGGGGAGAACCTCATTAAAGTTATCCGTTTTTACGCATTCGATATCTTCAAAGGTGAGCACCACCCCTATAGAAAAACCTATCGGCGCAAGCATAACCCACTGCAGGCGCTGACCTATCTGTTGGTCAAGGTCGTCATCTTTCCTGCCATCTGGATATCCGGAATCGCCTACCTGCTAATCAGTTTTGGACAGGAAGCGTTGTTTGGAGGAATCGGACTGGGGTTTATCGCACTGGTTCATACCATAGCTGCAATATCCATTGTGGTGTTTGTCATCGCCCATGTCTACCTGCTCACGGTTGGCGACTCCTTTGTGGGTCACGTCAAACCCATGATCACGGGCTACGACGAAGTGGAATTAACCGATGAGGAACTGGCCTATTTGCAAGCCGATGAACCAGGGGTGCTGAAAGACAGCAGATAATATTTAGGATATTCACCACATGACCAAAAGCATGGCATTCATCTCCATCCTGCGGGACAACCCCATTATTGGCTTCGGTATCGGCCTGCTATTTATGGCGGTCATGTTCGGTGCCAAGAATATCGTGATCTACCTCTATTCCAAACAGCAGGAAAAAAAGTAGGAAGGGAAGGTCGCGACCACCCTTAGCCTTACCGCTATCATCAATCTCCATGATGACAGTTACATGCTCATACCATAGTTTGCCTGCACATTAGCAGATTACAATCACCTCAAGTGCAGCTTGTCACTTATTGGGGTACGGGCATTTCGCCCACTCAATTGCTTTTTTTATTGATTATGAAAACGCCGGATATAGAATTTCCGGCCTTCATATGTGCTTTCCCACAGCCTGCCTTCATCAATGAGCTTCCGGATAACAGCCCAGGAACTCTTTGTTTTTGCCAGCAACTCCTGGACCGCCTCCTCCCGCATGGGATGTACGGCGGTGATAGAGAGCAGGTCAGCAACCGGGTCGCCGGTTGAGGCAAAAGCGTTTCCTTCATAACCGGTAAGGTATTCAACCCTGGGTACCCGGCGGCTGATGGTTTGATAGATCCGGTTCAGCCGCTCCTCATCGGGCACATGAACATCCCGTTCCGCAGGAGGCCGGATGGGGATAGAGAGATAGGCCGTGTGAGGCTTGAGTCTGTGGAGAAATCCGGCCAACTTGGCAGTGGCATCATCTCCTGTGTTGATCCCTTCTACCAGCATGGTCTCGGTCACCAGCACACCTTCATATTCACCGGCAAATTCAAGCATCCCCGCCAGGATCGCATCCAGCTCCAGCTCATCGTGCGGCCTGTTGATACGTCGCCAGAGGATCTCATCAACACTATCCAGCTTGAGAGAGACCCAGTCAGCCTGCTTCAGGGTTTGCCTCACATCCGGATGCCAAATGAGCGCACCGTTGGAGATGATTGCGATCTTGATGCCCAACGGCCGCAGCAACTCAATGGCCTGGGCCAATCCGGCATCCAAAGTGGGTTCACCATCCGGCACAAAGGTCAGATAGTCGATACTCTCACCTGCCTGGCGTGCGGCTTTTACCCGCGCCTCCACGGCCTGTTGGATCTCTTCGGGTGCATAGAAGGCACGTGGCTCAATCTCCTGCTGCTGGGTGGGGCCAACCTGACAGTAAACACAGGAGTAGGAACAGGCCTTGGGCGGGATATTGTTGATCCCAAGGCTACGTCCAAGTCGTCTTGAAGGCACGGGACCAAATGTGATCATGTCGGTTGCCTATCCCAAGACCTGACGGTGCATCAACGGGCCGTTAACGATATTGCCGAAGGTAGCGCCACTCATAGAGCCGCTTCAACCAATGAAAGATACGCATCTCGGGGGTCACCAGGTTGTATTTCGGCGTCCGAGCCACCAGCATGCCGGTGGTCTGGCTGTCGATGATGCAGAATAGTTCCACCTTGAAGGTCTTGGCGGGCATCTCACCTTTCAGCTCTGCTACCAGGTTGGCCGCTGCCGCCTCCGCCTGGAGATCGGCCATGTGGGCCTGTTTGGGCATCCAGTCAGGGCCGGGGAAGCTGCCGGAGTCACCAGCAACATAGACCTGCTCCATGCCCTCCACCCGACAGTATTGGTCCGCACGGATAAGGCCTCCTTCAGAACGGGGCAGCTCGCTGTTGTCGAACCACTGGTTACCGGTCATGCCAGGCATGAACAGAATAAGATCCGCCTCGAATTCACCACCCTCAGTGATTACCCTATTCTCGGTGAACTGCTTCATCTTGTGGCCCAGATGGGTCTCTATGCCCCGTTTCTCCATCTCCTCCAGTAAGCCCTTCACCGCCTTGGGGCCCAGCCGTTTGCCAGGCTCGGGGGCGGGGGTGAAAAAGACCAGCTTGAAGCTGTCTCTTCTGCCCTCCAGTCGCAGCTGACGGTCGATACCGAACAGGAATTCAAACATAGGGCCACCACGCATGGCGGAGGGCTCCTTGGGGTTGCCGGAAAAGCCCACAGCGATAGTACCGCCCTGCATCTCTTTCAGCCGATCACGGATCTTTACCGCCGCCGGGATGCCTTCACAGGGGATGATGGCATGCTCAATACCGGGCAGTTTCTTGATGAAGCGGCCGCCAGAACAGATAACCAGCCCATCATTGGTGATCTCACCGTTGTCAGTCAGCAGGGTGCGGCCTCCGTCCTTCAGCCCCATCACCACACCCTGGTGGTAGTTCACTTTCATCCGCCGGAAGAAACCCTCCAGGGGGATTAGCAGCTGCTCAGGCCGGCGCAGCCCCGCGGGGATCCAGATGGTACCAGGCAGGTAGCTGAACTCAGGCCGAGGAGACACCAGAGTGATCTCTATGTTTGACTCCGACACACGGAGTTTTCGGACGGTGGTCAAGGCCGCGAAACCAGAGCCAACAACGGTTACACGCTTCATTTCATTACTCTCCCCCTTCATCTCACTTTGGAACCTGGGTATACCACCCGCATCTCAAAGCACTGGATTCAGTATGCCGGTATCTTCAACTTTATACCTGAACCCCCCACTTCCCCACTCGAGGTATCTCTAATCGAAGCATAGGTGATTCAGAGAATTGCGTGTCAGACTGACATGCCCCGTTTGAGGTAATCGTGATAACGGCCAACGGAGCTCCAGCAAGTAAATGCTACTATGCAGAAGAGATGCCTTATTGGTGACAAAGCCAGCTAATATGAACAACGGGTTGGGCTGTCTAACCTATGGCTCTTTTGCCGCAAGGAGCAATTGTTTTCATGTGCCGCGTTATTGTACTTCTCATGGGTTTACTGGTGGCAACCAGCACCTGGACGGCGTCATCCCCGGACCAAAATCCATGGCATAGCCCGCCACCACACAAACCAGCCATCCATCTCTATTTCTTCTGGTCCACCCGTTGCCCCCATTGCCAGGAGGCGAGGCCCTTCATTGAGTTACTGCCCGAAAAATACCCCTGGATATCACTCCACTCGGGGGAGGTGTATGGAAATAAGGAGCACCGTCGGCGGTTTGTAGAACTGGCTGAGCTGATCGGTATATCCGCCAGTTCGGTACCGACCTTCATCTGGTGTGGGCAGAGCTACGCCGGGTGGGACAAGGATAGTACCTCGGGACAACTCCTCCTCGGAGAACTGGCTGGTTGCTATCGGGAGGTCTATGGTCAGGACCCACCGGGTACAGCCCCACAAACAGCCCCACCGGAAGGGGGAACAATCCTGGAGCTTCCTCTGCTGGGTACCCTGGATCCTCAGGCGCTCTCCCTGCCGGCGCTGACCCTCCTGCTTGGGGCACTGGACGCCTTCAATCCCTGCGCCTTCTTCGTGCTGCTGTTTCTGCTCAGCCTGTTGGTACACACCCGCAGTCGGCGACGCATGCTGCTGGTCGGTGGCGTATTCATCCTCTTCTCCGGCCTGATCTACTTCCTGTTTATGGCGGCCTGGCTCAACCTGTTCGCCCTGGTGGGCGGCATCAAGTTCATCACCCTGGTGGCCGGTCTGATTGCGGTGACCATGGCGCTGGTCAACATCAAGGATTATTTCTGGTTCAAGCAGGGGGCCTCACTTAGCATCTCTGAACATAATCGCAACAACCTGTTAAAACGTATGCGGGGTCTGCTAAGCGCCGAAAGGCTGCCTGCCCTGTTAACCGGCACCGTGGTGCTGGCAGTGGCAGCCAACAGCTATGAGCTGCTCTGCACCGCGGGATTCCCCATGGTCTACACCCGAATCCTTACCCTCCACGAGCTACCGACCCTGGGCTATTACGCCTATCTGGGTCTCTACAACCTTGTCTATGTGACACCGCTGTTGCTGATTATGCTGGCCTTCGTCTTCACCCTGGGCCGACACAAGCTGAGCAAGAAGGGGGGGCAGCTGCTGAAACTGCTGTCCGGGATGCTGATGCTGGGCCTAGGGACGCTACTGATCCTGGCCCCCAACCTGCTCTCCAACTTGGGTGTTGCGCTGAGCCTGTTCGGCGGTGCCGTTATCCTGACCGTCCTCATTTATTGGTTAACATCTCATAGCCGTCGACAACAGCAGTGAGCAGGGCGAGAAATCCGAGCTATCAGTAGATCGTAGGCGGCCGTCCTGCTAAGCGGTTAATTCTGCAGCTCTCTCAACCTCAAGCAATCCAGATCCCCTCCAGCCGCACCCTCATGCCCTCCGCCCGCTTGGCCAGCATGGTTATAACCCCAGAGTGACGGGATTGAAGCATGCAGGTGGCGGGCAGAAAGTAGTAACGCCGACCAATTTCCAGCTGCGCCCGGCTGTGACGCACAATGCCCTCATAGGCGATGGGGTGGTAGTTGCCGATCTCGATGCCTCCCTCTCGCGCCTTGAGCGGGCCGACCACGCACCAGGTGATGAGACCGCTCAACAGATCCGGCTCCCCCATCACCTGGCCCACATGGGTCACCGGGCAGGCGACGGCCGCCGGCCGGCCGATCAGGATGTCGCCCTGCTTGATCCCCAGGCGTTCCACGTTGGCAGGATTGAAGGGCAGGATCTGCTCCCGGGGGCCGGGGTCTTCCGGAAACTGTTCCAGCACCAGCTCATAGTCCCGCCCCAGCATATCCAGCCAGGTGATATCCTGCTCCCTGAGTCCGGCAATCGGCGGCTGGAATTGCTCCCCTTGGACGGGGACAAGATGTATGCAGCGCTTCAACTCCTCGGGGTGTGTGAGCAGGTGTTCCGCAAACTTCGCACAGGTTCGAAAACCGCAGTCCCCGCAATCCTTGCCGGGTAGCAGTGCCAAGAATTGTTGCAGGGTCTGAGTCACTATTGCCCTCGGTAGAAGAGGTCGCTGTCCAGGGAACGCACGATGCCAAAGTGGTTCTCCCAGCCGATTTCCTTCTTGCCGGCACAGATGGTGCAGGTAGAGACGGGGGGATTGCCCCGGAGTATCCAGGGCTCGCTGGTCTCTTCCATCTTCTCCATGCGGGCCACCACCGGATCAATATTAATGCCGTGCAGGGCATCGCTCTCCACCACCGTGACCTGGGCGGCATCCTGGATATTGGCCCGAAACACCTCCCGCTCCGCCTGGGAGACCAGGTCGATCTTGGTCACCACCGCCACATCCGCCAGGGTGAGCATGGCGCCGATCTTGCGCGGTAGGTTCATGCCACTGGTGGCCTCCAGCACAACGACACCCAGGGAGCGTTCGATATAGGGGGCACAGCGCAGACAGAGGCCGGCCGTCTCTATAAACAGGATATCAGCACCCTCCTCCTCGGCCCATTTGATGGCATCACCCATCACCAGCACACTGCAGTGGTCCGGACAGAGTTCACCGGAGAAGACCTTGCGGGCGGGCATACTCAGTTCCTGCCGGAACATCTCATCCTCATCGGCGTACTGCACATCGATCTTCAGATAGGCCAGCCCGTGCCCTCGATGGATGAGCTTCCTGGCCGCCTGCTTCAGCACCGTGGTCTTACCGCTGGTGGGCGGCCCGGCGCAAATCACTACCTTCATGACAGCTTCTCCTGGGCAGCCTGCAGCCGCTCCTTAAGCTCCACTTCGGCCAACCGGTCTCCGGCCCGGATGCGATCGCGAAAATGCATCACCACATCCTCCAGGGCCTTGAGTTTCAGCGCCATGCGCTTCTCCCCCTCTTCGGTAACGATCAGCTCCTGCATGGCGCCCCGGCTCATCACCACCCGGAAGTTGGAGCGCAGGGCGATGTGCAGGTCATGGGTGACGAACAGGAAGACCTTCTGATACTTGCGCAGAAGTTCCAGGGCCCGACCCCGGTCGATGCCGGCATTCTCAATCTCATCCAGCAGGATGATAGGGGAGTTGCCAATCACCACCGCATCGGCAATCAAGAGCGCCCGGCTCTGGCCGCCGGAGAGCTCAGTCATGGCACTCTCCACGTCGATCGCCTCGCCGGTGAGCTGGTTGGCAAAATCCAGGGTCTCCTCGACGATAGTGCCCGGCCGTCCCGCCTTGCGAATCTTGGCATGCAGGCCGAGAAACTTATGCACCGGCAGATCGGACAGGAAGCTGGTGTGCTGAGTGATCAGCGCAATGGGGTTCTTGGAGGGATCCTCCATGAATTCGGGTCGCGGCGGCGCATCATTGATCAGCACCCGCCGCTTGGTCTGGGTGTTACCGTCGGCAAACAGGCCAATATCATTGATCAGTGCCGTCTTGCCCGAACCGGTGGGGCCGACGATGCTGATCACATCCCCCATGTTCAGGTCGAAGCCGGCCAGGGGCTCCTTGTGCCCGTCACGGCCGTTGCCGCCAATTACCGTAATTTTCTCTATTTCCACTTTTCGCTCAACCCAGACTCCAAATCCCTAATAGAGAATTGTAGACCCTGGCATTAAGGCAAGCCCGAACACTTGTGTGGTATTCCCCCGCCATCGAGCTCAATCCCTGTATCCATGACAAAACCAAGAGGTACCCGCTGCGTCCATCCGATTACTCCTTGCCTGCCTGTCAATCCTGCCCGCCGCCCTTTATGCCCGGAAGGGCTCGGAGGCACCGGCCGTTGAGCAGGAATTTGCCGAGGTATTCCACAACGATATCCAGCTCGCCCAGCTCAAGTTTGAGTACGAACGGGCACTCAAAATCACCACCATCCAGCACTTCTATTCCAACATGCGCACTTCTGCGGCGCTGTTAAACTGCGACAACAAGGAAAAGGCCGAGTCCATCATGCAACCGGCCTCGGATTCAGCTAATCTTATTCAGTCGCTCCTGATTTAACATGACTGAGAACACTGGTTTGTTTTATGGATCCACTGACACTCTTCTTTACCTCCTATCTGGAAGCCGTTTCTGATCGCGCCTATGCGCAGATGAGCGATGAGTCTGGCGTAGAAACCCAACAGGTGATGGTTGCACATAACAACCACCGCATCAGCTACCAATACCGCTTCTGGGAGATTCAGGATGAAACCGTCTGTGCCGACAAGCGGGAACATGTCGGCCACTATTCCGAATGCACAATTGCCGCAAAGTCACTCTTTGAGCGCGCCTGCAAACGCCTGCTGAACAATCCAGAAGAGCACTGGAAATACTCCAGCCTGAAGGAGATGTACTGCACCGCGGCAGACTATTACGAACCCACCATTGCCACCATCGACTGGTCCTATGAAAAGGAGACCAGGCTCTCAGCGGCAAAAAGGGAGTGCTCAGCGGCCGTGGCAGCTGCAATTGGTAGCCGAGACCCACGGATACTCAATGAGCGGGACGTAAAATGCAGGATATACAAGCAGGTCAAGGAGCAATACTCCGATTTTTGATTGGCCAAATACACCATGCCCCCTAAGCTCCATATGTAATAGCGCTACACCAATATGAGCACACTAGGCCGCAAGAGATTTATTAACTGATGACATACACAGACGCCACACTACTGGAACAAATGCGCATCAATGATGTGGAGATTGCGCAACGCAAGGAACTGCTGCATTTCACAGACACCGATGTCGAAATCCTCAAGCAACACAAAGGGATCGTCGAAAACAATCTTGATCCGATCATCACGGAATTCTATGCAAAACAGACAAGCTTTGACGAAATCTCCCTGCTTATCGGCGACGCCGACACCCTAACCCGACTACGCACGGCCCAAACACGCTATATACGCGATCTTTTCAGTGGCTTCTATGATCTCGAATATGTAAACAACCGCCTACGTATCGGTCTTGTACATAAACGCATCGGCGTTGATCCAAAGCTCTATGTTTCCGCTGTTCTGACACTCAAGACAATTATTATAAAACACATTCAAAAAGATATTGATGATTCAGGTCGACTAACCCAGCTCCAGAGCGCCCTTGATAAGCTGCTTCATTTTGACATCGCCTTTGTGTTTGACACATACATTCGAAGCCTGGTCTTTGAGATCGAACTGGCCAAAACCCGGGAAGAGAAATACTCACGCAGCCTGGAACAAAAAGTCGCGGAGCGTACCATGCAATTAGAGGCATTATCACGCAAGGATGGCCTGACCAATCTGTTTAACGCCCGCACACTATATGAATACCTAAGGCGCGATATCAATCAGGCCAAAAGAACAGCCCAGCCGGTTTCCGTTGCCTACTTCGACCTGGACAAGTTCAAACAGGTCAATGACCAGCAGGGCCATCTGAAAGGCGATGAAATACTCATTCAAGCCAGCAACGCCCTACTCAAACTTGCACGCGAAACAGACAGCCCTTGCCGCTATGGAGGAGATGAATTCTGTATCATACTTCCAAGCTGCGACCTAAAGGGGGCAGAAAAATTTGCCAAGCGCCTGATTAAAGAGTTCTCAAAAGCTTCTGATGAAGTCACATTAAGCATCGGCATTGTACAAACCGGACCAGAAGAGTTCATGGCCCCCGATGATCTGATAATGGCGGCAGATAAAAAAATGTATAAGGCAAAAAAGCATGAGGGGCATTTTATTGCCAAGTAAACCCCTTACCCTTCCAGCCACTGCTGCCATTGATTAAACAACGTCTGGTCCAATGCGGCCAGTGCAGAGCGTGGCGCAACATCCGCCACAAACACCGGCTCTCCAGCCAGGGTCGCCGAATAGCCACCCACCTCATCCAGAATCAGGATGCCCGCCGCATAGTCCCACAGCTTTTGTTTGCCATGCAGATACAGGTGGAAGCGGTCAGCCGCCAACCAGCACCAGTCCAAGGCCACGGAACCAAGGCTCCGCTGTGAACCATAGGGTGGCGCCTCTGCCAGACGCCGAGCCAGAGCGGGGGAAAGACGTTTAAAATCAACCGCCGCAAGGCACTGCTTAAGATTGCTGCGGGTTGAACGCTTAACCAGCGGCTGATCATTCAGCCACGCGCCCTTACCTTTCTCAGCATAAAAGCACTCCCTGCGCATTGGATCATAGACCAGGCCAATGACCGGCTGGCCCTTCACCAGCAGCGCCAGGGAGACAGAGAAAAAAGGCAGCCCGGCGGCAAAGTTGCTGGTTCCATCCAACGGGTCAAGAATCCATAGCCCTTCATCGGCACTTTGTAATTGCTGGCGCTGCTCGGCCTCACTCATCTCCTCACCAAGCAACGGGTATTGGGGCCAATGGGCATTCAATCGGTCCTGAATATATTGCTGCATGGCAACATCTGCCTCGGTAACCATGCTGCCATCCGCCTTACACGCAAATTCAACCTGGTGATAGCGCGGCAACAGCTCAGACTCTGCCGCTTGAATAATTATTTCCTTCAGCTGGGATAGATCAGGATACATACAAGGCCTTTGATATCATTTATTTACTCACCACATGACAGCCAGCAGCAAAAACAGGAGCAGCCACACCTTTCAGCCAGCACCTTAAACCCAAGATAACCCTGGATCAATTGGAGCCGATTGAAGTATTAAAAATCCTAAAGCGGCTGCCACTCAGCGCCTTTATCGCTGATTAACTATACTTTAATCGTGGTTGAACGATTGAGCCCCCATGCGTATACAATAGGGGGAAACGACCGGATAATAAGTCTATAATTTTGATCAGCATTCTTGGGCAACGGCAATAGTAACGCATAGTATTGCTGGCAAATCGATCATTCGGATCAACAAATGGACGGCCGAATAACCATAACGATACAGATAAGAGGTTAAATATGACAGGCACCTACAAACCCCTATCCTTCTCAGTCATCGCACGCGGCTGTGCGGTGAAAAGCGGCACCACTACCCGCCAGACCAAAGTCTCACTGGATGCTCCCGCCAGTCAGGTAATGACTGACTTTAACCTCATTACCCCCTATGCCATTGGGGCCACCGCACCGATTGATGCGGTTAATCGTAAGATGATTGCCTGTGGCGTGCGCATGCTATTCGTCACTGACACCGAGGACACACTGGTCGGGCTGGTAACCGCCACCGATGTATTGGGCGAAAAACCAGTGCAATACATCCATGACCATGGCGGCAATAGAGAAGACATTCTTGCCCAGGACATCATGACATTGAGCGACAAGCTGCAAGCCATAACGCTCGCAGACGTAGAGAATGCCACCGTGGGTGACATGATTGAGACCATGAACGCATTTCAGCGCCAGCATCTGCTGGTTATTGAAAAATGCGGCAACTATGAGGCCGGCGAATGTATTCGCGGAATGTTTTCCACCAGCCAGATATCCAAACAGACCGGGATAGAGGTCACACCCTCCGAGCGCGCCACCACCTTTGCCGACATTGAGAAGGCGATCGTATCCGGTTAACCCGGTTTTCACCAATGATCCTGTGAAGCGGCTACGGCCGCTTCTTTTTTGCATCCCTAACAGTGCAACCAACCATTCTCTACTGGGACAAACAGATTCAATTAGTCAAACAACCCTTTCACTATCTCAAGCACACCAAAATCAAGCAGAAAATAGGCAAACACAATCAAGCCAACCAGGTTGGCACCAATCCTGACGAAGCGTGCGATCTGTCTACCCCGTTCCAGCATTTCCCCCGGCATCAGATCAGGCGGAATAGCGGCACCATCCTCCACGGTGGTTGAAGGGTGGCCCATCACCCCGCTTATCCTGTCCAGCACAAGCTCAGCCGCACTGGCATTAGGCAGGCTATCACCGATGGTCATGGTGCCACCGTCCCTTTTTCTCACCTGGATCTGATACATGGCCTTGGTCTGGGTGCCCTGTGACTGCTGCCAACCAATGCGTTTATCTATGCCCCTGATTTCCGCAACAGCCAATCGGGTTTCAAACGGGAAGCCAAATACCTTTCTGACAACATGCAGCCCCCTGCCGGTCACCATGACACTCAGCGAGTTGCCCAGTTTATAAAGCCCCCCAAGAAGCATGGATATACCGACAAACCCGAATATGATCATCATCGGCATGGGGGGACCTTCTGTCCCAGTGATAATAAAGAAGCCCGGCACACCACCGAAGATCAGCCCCATGACAAGCAGCATAAAGCCGATACCGGCACTCCGAAATGGCGGATAGTAGAGCTCCACCCCGTCACCGAGTTGACGGATACTCAGGACAGATTCCGGAATAGGCTGTTCAGCTACCTCAACACGGGAAACGGAAATGGTCGATTGTTTGGGCGCACCATCGGCAAACACCGGGATATCAAAGGTTCTATCCAGATCAACCCCCGGCAAGTCACCGACAAGCCGAAGACTCCACTCATGGTAATCGGACGAGGCCTCCGTACTGGATGGCAGGTCTTCCGGCGTATTGAAACAGAACCGGACACGGGAACCCCGCATCCCGGGCTCCAGCTCCACCGGCTGCTCGTCCTGCCACACCACACTGCGCCGGGTTTCACGCTTATTGCCGGAGCGGGTTGTATAGACATGCTGACAGGTCAGCTCGGCCTTGAAATGGCTATCAGGCTCCCTGGCCAAGGCAAGTTCAACGGTACCACCCACATCACCGCCGATAGAGCCGGGAAAGGGATTTAGGCTCAGATAGCTTTTGCCGAAACGGCGCCAGGCCAGGGTACTTTTTACCGCATAGGCCAGCAGCCCCATGCCGACCAGGGGAAACAGCAGGGCCACCAGTATCAGGTGGTTCCCCTTGGCCAGTTCCCCGGGGACCGCAAAGGCCGCCGGCGCGCTGATCGCATTCCAGATAATGGCAAAAAACCAGCTCGCCCCCACCACCGCCTTGGCATTGGAGCGGATACGATTCTCCCGCCAGCGGGGATCCCACTGCCATAGGGGGACACCAGTGGGCGCATCCGGGGTGCTACGCCCCATCACCCAGATGATCCCGCCTCCCACCATGCCAAAGACCAGGATAAAGATGGACTTAAAGCCCAGCAGCTCCCAGCGAAGCCCCGGATCAAATACCGCTTCACTGGGGTCTCCCGGGTTTACCCACACCCTGAACGGGCGTCGGTGCAGGGCGCGATGGGTCTCCTGGTGCCAGTCGCCGATATTGTCCGAACCCCCGCTTATACCAATACGCCTGCCGCGAAACTCCCTGCCCGCAAACAGATAACGATATTCGCCGACCACCTTATAGGTAGTGGAGTCATCACCCCGATGGCTTTCCAGGTTGGAAGAGATCAGCTGGGCATCCACCTGCTGCCAGCCACTCATGCGCGCCCAGTCGTAGAGATTGGGCAGTATGCTGAAGAACAGAAATCCAATGGCAGGCAACAGAAAGAACAGTCCCAAGATGGTGCCACCGATTTTTTTGCTGCCTTTGGTTCCCCGCACGCTGTTCACATCATCATGGGATCGCATCGTCACAGCTCCTTGGTTGGTGCCAAAATAGTCTAGCCCAAGAAAGCGACAAGGGGATCAGGGCAGCAACCAGGAAAGGCTATACCCCCAGGATATCCCCGTCATCGGACAGATCGATGCGATGGGCGGCAGGGTTTGAGGAGAGCCCCGGCATGGTGACGATATCCCCGGTCAGGGCCAACAGATAGCCCGCACCGGCAGCAATACGCACCTCCTCAACCGGCAACGCAAATTCACGGGGGTGGCCCACACAGAGTGGATCACTGCTCAGTGACAGATGGGTCTTGGCAATACAGATGGGGAGCCGATCATAACCAAGGCAGCGCACCCGTTCCAGGTCCTGCCTGGCGGTACGGCTGAACTCCAGGTCACTGGCGCCATAGATGGTACGCGCCACCGCCCCGATCTTCTCTTCCGGGGATTGCTCCAGGTCATAGAGATAGCGCACCGGAGGGGAAGGCTCGGCTGCCGCCTCGCTCACCAGTTCAGCCAGGGCCTCGGCACCAGCCCCCCCATCGACAAAACTGGTAAAGCGCGCCACCTTCAAGCCCAGTTTGGCACAGCCCTTTTCAATCGCCTTGAGCTCTGCCGCCTTATCCCCTTCAAAACAGTTGATGGCGATAATGGGCTCGAAGCCAAAGGCGCGCACGCTGTGCACATGATGGTCCAGGTGCTCCAGTCCACGTTCAATCTCACTGATGGGGCCATGCCTGGCCGGGTCGCCACCGCCATGGATACGCAGCGCCCGGGCCGTCGCCACCAACACCACCGCATTGGGCCACAGGCCCGAGCTGCGGCATTTGAGATCAAAGAACTTCTCCGCCCCCAGGTCAAAACCAAAGCCCGCCTCGGTCACCACATAATCGGCATGGGCGGCGGCCGTCTTGGTGGCCACCACACTGTTGCAGCCATGGGCGATATTGCCGAAGGGGCCGCCATGCACGAAGGCCGGCACCCCCTCCGTGGACTGCACCAGATTCGGCAACAGGGCATCCTGCAGCAGCGCGGCCATGGCCCCCGATGCCTGCAACCCATCGGCGGTGATCGGATCACCATTGCGGTCAAATCCCACCAGGATACGCCCCAGCCTGGCCTTGAGATCGGCAATGCCCTCATAGAGGCAGAGAATCGCCATCACCTCGGAGGCAGCGGTAATATCAAAGCCTGCCTCCCGCGGCACCCCGTTAAGCCGGCCACCAAGACCGATCACCATCTTGCGCAGGGAGCGGTCGTTCATATCAAGCACCCGGCGCCAGAACACCTGGCGATGCTCCAGATCCAACTCACTGCGAAAGTGCACGGCATTATCCACCAGGGCCGCCAGCAGATTATGGGCCGCCCCCACCGCATGCATATCGCCGGTAAAGTGCATGTTGATGCGGGTGGATGGCTCCAACTGGCAAAGACCGCCACCGGTGCCACCCCCCTTCATACCGAAAATTGGACCCAGGGAGGGCTCCCGCAGGGCCAGTGCCGCACGTTTTCCAATGCGCTTCAGCCCCTGAGCCAGACCAATGGAAACGGTGGTCTTGCCCTCACCAGCACGGGTCGGGTTGATGGCGGAAACCAGGATGATCTTGCCATCCGGTGTTGTGTCCGGAGATGGCAAAGCGGCTTGGCGCAACTTGGCCATATGTTCGCCATAGACCATCAGGTCATCAGGCTTTAGGTTGAGTTCTGAAGCAACTTCTATTATTGAGCGCATAAAGGGGCCATCGCGTCGTAGCAGGCAACTACCTCAAATAGTAGAACAAATGTTCTAACAATCCCTGCTGCAATCCTCTTGACCCGTTTAGCGCGCCTATTTAATTAAGCCAACCGGAAAACGCTTCCCTGGCCCAGGATTCTCATTCACGAGTTTAGAGATACACCGGCCCTGCCCCACCCTCTTCCACAGCCGTATTGAAGCCACGCTCAAGGTATTCGCTTTGATAACGAGGACTGAGATTATCCGTATCCAGCAGCACAAACAGCTCGGCCATATTGTGTTCTTCATTGAAACCCGGGCGCTCCCATACATAGGCGCCAAGGCGCAGATAGGCATCCAGTAGGGGCGGTAGCTGGACCGCCTCCTCGGATGATGCATCAGGGGTGATTAGCAAAGGCTGGCGCGGCATAACATTCAACTGGGATGGCACCGCATGCTTGCTGCACAGATGGCTAATGATGGCCTTGGCATGTTGCACTCCCCCCATGAGCGGAATATCGATGCAACCGATCATGAAATCCATACGATGGATGGTAATGAAGCGCGCCAACCCAGCCCATAGGATGGTGTAGACCCCACTATTCTCATAATCCGGATGAATACAGGTCGCCCCCACCTCCATGGTGCGTCCCGGCAGGGGCAACAGACGGGACAGGTCAAAACGGCTATCGGCATAATAACCGCCTGCCTTTTTCGCCTGACGGTCGGTCATGATACGAGTCACACCGACCACGGTGCCCTTATGGTAGTCACGTACTACCAGATGGTGGCAATGGGGATCATAGTGGTCCAGGTCCAAGGCATCCCTGGTGACATCCCCCTTGTGCCTGGATAACACCAGTTGGCGCAGACATTGCGCCTCTTCCACTTCCTGTGCCGTGGCCGCCAGTTCGACGGTCAGACCGATGCGGGCACTGCCGTGCCTGGGGTGTTTATATGTCGCTTTCGCAGTCATGGTCGACGCTTCCTTATGGGTTTCTGAATTCGTTGAGACCACTGCTAGATGGCGCAGCTTGAACAGCCGAGGTCCTGGCCGTCATCATCCAGGGGGTCAAGCTCATCCAGGGCCTGATACCAGTCGGCACAGGCCTGACGCGCGCGCTCCACCGTGGGGAAATTCCAGCGGGACTGGCCATCATCGGATACTAGGGTGGCCGTATTGTTGGGCCATATCTGTATATAAAATTCCATACTCTCTTCTCTCTTTGTCGTCTTTTTGGTTTCACGGGCAACTCTATGTCGGCTTTGTTGCCGTTTAGTGACAGGGACATGAAGTCTTCATGACCGTAGGTGGCAAATATCCCCGCAGATCAGAAGTGCTTTTGCCACCACAGGCAGCCGATTCATTAGCTGCTAAGATAAGAATTACAAGCATGCATCTCAGCACGATAAGGATCCCCTAATCTCAAGGAGTGACGCTTCATGGGCTGGCACTTAACAAAGACACTACTCGCCCTATTTTTATTTCTCTCAGTTCTATCCGGAACAACCCATGCCGACAACCCCCTGCCGGTCTTTATTGGTCTGGATGCTGAATTCGGGCACAAGACATCCACCTCCGATGAGGCGATTCGGGCCGGCATACTCATCGCCATCGATGAGATAAACCGTGCCGGCGGGGTGCTGGACAGCCGCCCCCTGAAACTGCTGGAAAGGGATAATCGCTCGGTTCCGGCCCGGGGCGTGGTCAATTTCACTGAACTCGCACAGACCCCGGATCTGGTAGCTGTCTTCTGTGGCAAATTCAGCCCCGTAGTTATTGAGGTGCTGCCCACTATCTATAAACTCAAAATAGTGACCCTCGACCCATGGGCAGCGGCCAACACGGTAGTGGATAACGGCTATCATCCCAATTACGTCTTTCGCCTCTCACTACGCGACAGCTGGGCCATCCCAACCATGATGCAGCACCTCAGAAGCAAAGGTGCCCGCCGTATCGGGCTCATGGTGCCCAATACCAGTTGGGGGCGCAGCAACCACGATTCGGCCAACACCTATGCGGCGAATAATCCAGCGATCATCTTAAGCTCAGTGCAATGGTACAACTGGGGGGATGACTCACTCATGAAACAGTATCGGGCAATACTCGATTCCAATGCCGATGCCCTGATACTGGTGGCCAATGAACGTGAGGGCTCCATCCTGGTTAAAGAGCTGGAGGCTCTACCGAAAGACCGGCTTCTACCCATCGCAAGTCATTGGGGTATCAGTGGTGGCCGTTTTGTCGAGCTTGCCGGGCCAATGTTACAGAAGCTCGACTTTGCCGTGGTCCAGACTTACAGCTTCATCCAGGCCCGGGGGGAGATCGTGGAGCGCGTAATCAAAGGGGCTGAAGAGATTCTCGGCGCCAAGGGCGCCAAGGGGATCGTCTCGCCTGTGGGTGTGGCCCACGCCTATGACCTTACCCATATTCTCGCCAGGGCCATCAATCTTGCCGGCAGCACAGATCGTAGCGCCATTCGCGATGCCCTGGAGCAGGTTGAGCATTACAAAGGATTAATCAAGGACTATGAGCGCCCCTTTACCCCCGACCGGCATGAGGCACTTGAAGAGAGTGACGTCTTCATGGCCCACTTTATGGCGGATGGCTCCATAATCCCCATTCACTAGGTCAATCCCTTTGGCTCAAACACTGCCCACTAAATCCAGCGAATACCGTGTATTCAACGCCCGGCTATCCCACCGCATCACACAGGTGGCCGTCTCTGTCACCCTCTCCCTGGCATTTGTTATTGGCATCTCAGCCTACCTGCTGACCCACTCCCTGCTTCAGGAAAACATCACCCATGCCCTGGATCGTCAGGCTAACCTGACGTCACAGCGGCTCGAATTGAACCTAGGTGCCATATCACGGGAAATCTCGGGCATAGCATCTACCACTGTCGTCTCTAACGCATTACTGGATAGTTCAGGGCGCAATGTCTATCTACTTCCTTTGCTGAGTGCCTTCAAACTACCCTACGATATCGATTTCAAGCTCGTGGTAACAGACTTCGAGGGAAAGCCGGTGGCCTCCAACCATGAGAAACACAGTGATGGGTATAAAGGAAAATCTTGGGTCAATGATGTGATTGAGCAGGAGATCGCTTATGCAGAACTTAGCTCTTCCGGTGATGAGCAAAAACTCACATTGGCCTACCCTGTGCTTTTCCCCGCTACCGGCCAGGCAGAGGGCATGCTGGCACTGGAGTTCCCTCTGAATCAGATGTTGAATAAGGAGCCCGCCTTCCTTCACGGTGATATGGCAATCTCTTTAACCAGCAAGACAGGGCATGTTGCCGGGATCTCTTCGGGTCCAGCAGGTGAAGCCTTAGTCTCTGTTGAACAAGAATTAAATCTTCCCTCACCCCTCGACGCCCTGGGGCTACAGGTTGCAATTGGCAAAAACCGTACGGCTGTCTATGCTCCCCTGCAACAATTGACCATGGCATTTGCATTAGTGGCCGCACTCATCGTGGTTGTTGTTATTTTTGTCGCAAGATTTATGGCACAGCGCATTACCGCTCCTCTGGCGGCATTGAGCGCAAATGCACAAAACATTGCCCTGAGCGGCAAGCCTGTAAGCCAGGTGAGTATTGATGGTGCGGATGAGGTAGCCGCCTTGGCCCACTCATTCAACAACATGGTGGCCCGGTTGCAGTGCGCTCATGAAGAGCTTGAGCAGCGTGTAGAGGAGCGCACCCGTGAGCTACTGGAGGCTCAGCAGGCGGCGGAGCAGGCAAACAGTGCCAAGAGTGAGTTTCTGGCCAACATGTCCCATGAGTTCAGAACACCCATGCATGCCATTCTGAGCTTCACCTCCCTTGCCATCGATAAACTTGAGACAGCACCTTCAGAAAAGACCCAGCACTATCTTGAGCGCATCCATGAGAGCGGATCGCGACTTTTGTCCTTCCTCAATGACCTGCTCGATCTGTCAAAACTGGAAGCCGGCAAGATGGAATATTGCATGGGGGAGCATGAGGTGCGGGGAATGGCAGAGTTCGTCAAACAGGAGCTGGATGCCATGGCAAACAATGAAGGGGTGCAACTTAGCATTCAAGCAACTGAAGACCCCACATTGGCTTGGTGTGATCGGGAACGCATCATCCAGGTCCTAAGCAATCTTCTGACCAATGCCATCAAATTCACCCCCTATGGCAAATCCATCACGGTCAGTTTCAGTGTCGCCCAACTTGAGTCCAACCACGGCACCGACAAACGCCCCGCCCTCCAGGTTACGGTAAGAGACCAGGGGATAGGCATACCCGAGGATGAATTGCCTTCAATCTTCGATAAATTCGTTCAATCCAGCAAGACAAAAACCGGCGCCGGTGGAACAGGCCTGGGCTTGGCGATTTGCAAAGAGATCATAGGCGGGCATGGCGGAAGGATCTGGGCAGAAACCAATCCTGATGAGGGTGCCACGTTCAGCTTCATCATCCCCTGCCACCCAGAGTCAAATTAGTCCATCAGGCCATACAACAGCTGGATCTCTTCCGCCCAGATCGAACTATCCACCGTCTCCAATATCAGCGGCATCTCATCCAGCCTTTCATCCTGCATAATCAGGCGAAAGGCCTCTAGGCCCAGCTTGCCCTTGCCGATGCTTTCATGGCGGTCCACACGAGCCCCCAGATCGGGTTTTGAGTCGTTGAGATGCATGCCTTTGAGATACTCAAAACCAACAAGCTCATCAAAGCTCGCCATAGTCTCCATGTAGGCCTCAGAGGTTCGCAAGTCATAACCGGCGGTAAAGGTATGACAGGTATCGAGGCAGACCCCGATACGGCTCTTATCTTCAATACGCTCGATGAGATAGGCCAGATGCTCAAAGCAGTAGCCCAGGTTTGAACCCTGGCCGGCGGTATTCTCGATCACCGCCGTCACGCCTTCGGTCCTGTCCAGGGCATGATTGAGGGACTCTGCAATGAGATCCATGCAGGCCTCCTCACTCAGCTGGCGCAGGTGGCTACCGGGATGAAAATTGAGATAGATGAGGCCAAGCTGAGCACAGCGTTCCAACTCATCGGCAAAGGCGGTCAGGGACTTCTTACGCACCGCCGGGTCCGGGTTGCCCAGGTTGATGAGATAGCTGTCATGGGGCAGCACATCACGGGGCCTGAACCCACCCTGGGCCATATTCTGTTTGAACTGCTCAATCTGCTCATCGCTGTAGGGCTTGGCATGCCACTGGCGTTGGTTTTTGGTAAACAGGGCAAAGGCACGGGCACCGATCTCCATCGCCCGCAGGGGGGCATTCTCCACCCCGCCGCTGGTACTGACATGGGCCCCAACACACTTCATCACTCACCACCTCCAGATCTCAAATCAAGTCATTTCGCTGAGCTTTCCAGCGCCAAAGACGACCATAGCAGGGGGGCCGGGAGGACCACAAACTTGACATCTATATTAGGGTATTCTAATGTTCTTAACATTCAGACCCCATTAGGCATCGAGGGTTCGATGTCAGCCATAGCGCAACCTAAGCAAAAAGCATCGGCAGGGCACAAGCAGGTTTTCTATGCTTAGTAGTGCCCGTAGGGAAAACCAAGGGAACGCGCCGACGCCTTTTGCCGGCAGGTCAAAACATCTTTGAGGAGGGCCCAGCAATGGCTCACATCGTAATATTGGGCGCAGGCATCGGCGGTATTCCGATGGCCTACGAGATGAAGGACCTGGCAAAACCGGGAGATCAGATTACGGTTGTCTCCAACGTCTCCTATTTTCACTTCGTCCCCTCCAACCCCTGGGTCGCCGTACGCTGGCGCACCCCCGATGACATCAAGATTGAGCTGCGCCCCTACCTTGAGCGCAAGGGCATCGACTTCATCGTCTCCGGGCTCAAGGAGATCTCACCGGCTGACAACCGCCTGGAACTCATGGACGGCACCCAGCTCAATTACGACTATCTGGTCATTGCCACCGGTCCCCGGCTGGCCTTTGACGAGGTTCCCGGCCTGGGACCCGAGGGCCATACCCAATCCATCTGCCACATCGATCACGCCCAGAGCGCAGCCCAGACCTGGGACAAATTCGTGGAGAACCCAGGCCCGGCGATCGTCGGCGCGGCCCAACTGGCCTCCTGCTTCGGCCCGGCCTACGAATTTGCCTTCATCATGGATACGGACCTGCGCAAGCGTCGCATCCGGGACAAGGTACCCATGACCTTCGTAACCCCAGAGCCCTACATCGGCCACCTGGGGCTGGGCGGTGTCGGCGACTCCCGTGGCATGCTGGAGAGCGCCCTGCGGGACAAGCACATCAACTTCATCACCAACGCCAAGGTCGAGAAGGTGGAGGATGGGGTGATGCATGTACTGGAGATGGATGAGAAGGGAGAGGAGAAGAAGCGCCATGAGCTGCCCTTCAACTACTCCATGATGCTGCCAGCATTTACCGGCATCGAGCCCTTCCTGGAGGTTGAGGGGCTGGTCAATCCCCGCGGCTTCATCCTGATCGACAAGCACCAACGCAACCCCAACTACCAGAACATCTTTGCCGTAGGCGTCTGCGTCGCCATTCCCCCAGTAGAGGCAACTCCGGTACCCACCGGCGCCCCCAAGACCGGCTACATGATCGAATCCATGGTCACCGCCACCGCTCACAACATCCGCGACCTGCTGGACGGCAAAGCGGCCAGCTACGAGGCCACCTGGAATGCGGTCTGCCTGGCGGACATGGGAGATACCGGTATCGCCTTCGTGGCCATGCCCCAGATCCCACCGCGCAACGTGACCTGGGCCAAGTCAGGCAAGTGGGTGCATGTGGCCAAGGTGGCCTTTGAGAAGTACTTTATGCGCAAGGTGAAGAAAGGCACCAGCGACACCTACCTCGAGCAATCCATCCTCAAACTATTGGGGATCGAGAAACTCAAAGAGGTTAAGCGGACTAAGGAGTGAATGAAATGACCGTCGAACGTATTGTATTTGCCATTGCCGGCAGCATGATCCTGGCCAGCCTGGTTCTGACCCACTACCACTCACCCAACTGGATGTGGCTGACCGCCTTCGTGGGCGCCAATATGCTGCAGGCCGCCTTCACCGGTTTTTGCCCACTGGCCAAGATGTTGCAGGCCATCGGCAAAAAAACGGGGCCGGCATTTTAGGTCCCTTGTTGTACCTGTAGTCCTCCACCCAGGGAATCCCTAAATAACCTTAGGCTTCCCATGGCACAGGGAGGTGCCACCCCTCAGACGGGAAAACCACAGTCATCACCTCAAAGCGGATCGCTAATCTGGATCCGCTGGGGCCTTTCTCCCTGGAACTCGATACGCTGTTCCATGGCGGGATTCATATAGACCGTCCCTGCCTCGTCCACCAGCATGACAAACTTCAGCCCCATCCGCTTGGCGATACGGAACCAGTGTTCCGGACCCGCCACCGTCAGGGCAGTGGCCGCCCCGTCCGCCACTCCGCCATCCCGATCAATCACCGTGGCAGAGGCAATGTGCCGCACCGGCTGACCATCCCGTGGATCAATGATATGGGCGTAGCGAATACCCTCATGCTCACGGTAGCGCTCGTAGTTGCCTGAAGTAAGCACGCACTCACCATCCGCCACGTCTACCGCCGCCAGCACCCCCTGCCCCTGGGGATGACGCACGCCGATACGCCAGGGACGATCACCATGGCTACCGCTGGCACAGAGATCACCACCAGCGTTGACGATGGCATTGTTGATCCCAAACTCCCCCAGTCGCTGGATGGCCAGATCCAGGGCATAGCCCTTGGCGAAACCGCCAAAATCCAGCTCCAGCGCCGGGTTGCGGCTGCGTATGCCGCCGTTCTCTATCTCCAGATCATCCATGCCTGGGGCCTGGGTCACCAGCTCTTCAATCGCCTCTGCCGCAGGTGGCGGGCCACCAGGAGGCTCATCGCTGTGAAAGCCCCAAAGGCCGATCAGCTTGCCAATGGCGGGATTGAACATCCCTTCACTCTGGCGATAGAGGGGCTGGGAGAGGGTAATCAGGGGCAGCAGGAAATCGCTGATCGGCAGGGGCTCACCCGCAGCGAAGCTACTGTTTAGTGCACTCAGTTCCCCACCCGGCTTCCAGGCGTGCCAGTCCTGGTGCATACGCTGGAACTCCGCATCCACCGCTTTGATCCCCTCATCCGCCTGCTGTTCATCGACGCCCCGGACCTTCAGGTCCACCAGGGTGCCGAAGACGTAGAGGCGTTGATTGTATTCCGCATCGGAGTGGCCGCAGGCTGTCACCAGCAGAACCACCGCACAGAGAATCAGAAATTGGAATCGATGAAAGATGGGCACAAGAAAGCGCCTGCTGAAGAGTCGAACAGGGCGGACCGAAGGGGCAGAGATGCCACCTTCGGTCCTGGATGCTATCAACCCCAGATATCCGCCGGGGTGCGCAGGCGATCCACCGGGGTATCACCCAGCAGGTGGGACTCGATGATCTCGGTCACATCCTCAGCCTTGACGCTGGAGTACATGATGCCCTCGGGATAGACCAGGACATTGGGGCCCAGATCGCAGGGACCAATGCAACCACTGGTGGTCACCATGTAGGTGCCGTAGAGGTCCCGCTCATCGAACTGACGGCGAAATTCATCCACGATGGCAGCAGTGCCTTTATCCTGGCAACAACCGCGGGGATGTCCCTCAGGACGCTTCTGGGTGCAGATAAATACGTGCTTTTGTGGTTTTGGCATGGCCTTTCCTCATTACAGATGCGCTAAAAATCAAGGGGGGCAATGATAAGGGCAAGGTCGCCATGGGACAACCAATTGGCGCAAAAGAAAACGGGGTGACGCAAGGTTGCGCCCCCCCTGAGTTATCTCAACGGCAAATCAGTTAGTCATTGATTCGTTATAAAAATCGTAGCAGTTATCCTTCAACTCCTTGTTGCCCCGCAGCTTCATGGCCTCACGGGGATGCTGATTCATATGGCCGCTGATGCCATAGATATCGTTGAAGCCCCACTCGATCTCATCACGCAGTGGCACAAACTCCTCCTGAATCACCTTATAGACCGGCTTGACGTCAAACTTGGGGTTCTTGAGGAAGTTGAGCAACAGCTCCAGATTGCAGTTACCGGCCCCACGCCCGATGCCGTTGATGGTGGCATCCAGCAGGTTCACCCCATCGATGATGGCCTGTTGGGTATTGGAGAAGGCCAGCTGCTGGTTGTTGTGGGCGTGGAAGCCCAGCTCCTTATTGGGGGCGTGCTTCTTGTACAGCTCCAGGTAGTCGGTCACCTGTTCCGAGTAGAAGGCACCATAGCTGTCCACCAGGTAAAGGTAATCCAGCTCAGCGGCCTCATTCAACTGCTCCAGGCCCTCGATCAGGTCGGTGCGGATGGCGGCAGAACAGGCCATGATATTGATGGTGGTGAGGTAGCCCAGATCCTTGGAGCGCTTGGCCAGATCAATGGCCTTGTCGATGTCCGGCACATAACAGGCGGTGCGCACCATGTCATAGGGGCTCTCATCCCGCGGCTTGAGGCCAGCCACATCCACCCGGCCTACATCGAACATCACAGCAACCAGGGGACGCTTCTCGCACTCGTAGGAATCGACAACCCTCTTGATGTCATCGTCGTCGCAGAAATTCCACTTGCCCCACTTCTCCCGGGTGTACTCGTCACTCACCGCCAGCTTCTTGCCCAGCTCGATGACATCCACGCCGGAGTCACAGGCTGCACGATAGACCGCCTTCACAAAATCATCGGTGAACTGGTAGTTGTTGATCAGTCCGCCGTCGCGGATGGTGCAGTCCAGTACTTTTATCTCTTCTCGGAACATCGGGATATCTCACCACTGTTTATAAAATCTGAATTCATCCCGCATTGGTCCCCCTATGGATGGCAGACCCAATGCCAGACGTTGCGTAGGGAATTATTGCAATATGTGAAGGGTTAATCCAGTAACAGCCCACAACTAAAGGATATTTATACCGAATAATCCACATTCAAACATCGAAATGGGGCCTTCAGGAGGGCATTACCTCAGAAAAATCATGAATGGCGGGAAAATCCTCCACCTTTCGCAGTGGTCCCTTGGTGTCCGGATTCAGTATCGCCAGCAGCCAGCGGATGCCATAACGCCTAGCCGAAGCAAGCACAGACAGGCTGTCATCCACAAACAGGGTGCGCTCCCGGTCGAAGGGCTCAACCTGCTGCAGCCGACCCCAAAAGGCCTGCTGCTCCTTGGGAAAGCCCAGGTCATGGGCACAGATGATGGCGTCAAAATGGCCCGCCAGCTGGGTGCGTTCCATCTTCAGGGCCAGGGCCTTCTGATGGGCGTTGGTCACCAGGGCAATGCGTTTGCCATGGGCACGCAGGGCCTCCAGAAAATCCACCACATGGGGATGCACCCCAATCAGATGCTCCACCTCCGCCTTGAGCAGGGCGATATCCAGCCCCAGCTCCCGGCTCCAGTGATCCACGCAATACCATTCCAGGGTCCCCTCCACATCCTTGTAGCGGGCAAAAAGCTCCATCTTGGACGCCTCCAGACTCAGCCCCCTGCCCTCCGCATAGCGCTTGGGGACATACTCCAACCAGAAGTGATTGTCGAAATGCAGATCCAGCAGGGTGCCGTCCATATCCAGCAGCACGGTGTCAATTTGTTTCCAGTCAATCATAGGCATTAAAGTACAGGCTAATTGCTATCCTTAACAAGCCATGCGTAACAAACCCAAGATACTTGACCGCAAACCCCTGGTTGATACCGGCCTGTTCCGGGTCGAACAGCTGGAGCTGGAGTTCTCCAACGGTGTCCGTCGCCAGCATCAGCGCCTCATCAGTTCCCCTCAGGGGGCCGTGTTGGTGGTACCGCTACTGGACAAGGAGACACTGCTGCTGATCCGGGAGTACGCCACCGGCACCGAGCGCTATGAGCTGGGCTTCGCCAAGGGACGCATCGAGGAGGGGGAAGACGCCATAGAGGCCGCCCGGCGGGAGATCCAGGAGGAGGTGGGCTACGCCGCCCGGCAACTGGAGCTGATCGCCTCCATGACCATCGCCCCCGGCTACCTGAGCCACACCACCCATATCGTGCTGGCCAGTGATCTCTACCCACAGCGCCTGGAGGGGGACGAACCCGAGGAGATCGAGGTCATCCCCTGGAAGCTCTCCCGACTGGACCAATTGCTGGCCCAGGAGGACTTCACCGAGGCACGCTCCATCGCCGCCTTCTACATGGTCCGTGATCGGCTGCTGAGCTAAACAGCCAAACGGTCGAATCGAGCCAAAAAAACCGGTAGACTCCCCCCTTTTTGCGCACAGCCCGAAGGAATCGCCATGAGCAACACCCCCGTCGCCATCGAAAAAATCGTTGAGCTCGCACGCCAGGCAGGCGCTGCCATCCTGGAGGTCTATGCCACCGACTTCAGCGTTGAGACCAAGGGCGACGACTCACCCCTGACCCAGGCGGACATGGCCTCCCACAAGACCATTGTCTCGGTCCTGGAGCAGCTCACCCCGGAGATCCCCATCCTGTCCGAGGAGTCAGCGGAGATCCCCTTCGAGACCCGCCAGAGCTGGGGTCGCTACTGGCTCATCGATCCCCTGGACGGCACCAAGGAGTTCATCAAGCGCAACGGGGAGTTCACGGTCAATATCGCCCTGATCGACGGCGACCGGCCGGTAATGGGTGTGGTCCATGTGCCGGTGAGTGGCGTCAGCTACTTCGGCTCAAACGACGGCGGCGCCTTCCGTCAGGAGCCGGGCGAGGCACCCCAGGCGATCCAGGTGCAGACCAGCCAGCGCAGCCCCCTTCAGGTGGCCGGTAGCCGCTCCCATGCCGGTGAAGCACTGCAGCGTTATCTGGAGAAGCTGGGCGATCACAAGATCGTCAGCATGGGCAGTTCCCTCAAACTCTGCCTGGTGGCCGAGGGCAAGGCGGATCTCTATCCGCGCCTGGGACTCACCTCAGAGTGGGACACCGCCGCCGCCCAGGCGGTAGTGGAAGCCGCCGGCGGAAAGGTAACCGACACCGCCATGCAGCCACTGCGCTACAACACCAAAGAGTCTCTGCTCAATCCCCATTTTTTCGTCTTTGGCGACACGCAGGAGCAGTGGTCAAAGTACTTGGCGGAATAGGGTCTGGCACAGCCCAGGGCCGGTAGCTGGACCGGCATCAACCCGAGGTAGCGGGCCGAGGTATTGAGAAAGTCGATCAGGTTCCTATCGATGAGGTAGGGCTGTTGATGACAACGCTCCATGCTGGCTTCTCCTTAATCTCATTCAAGTGACCAAGCAAGGCACCGTGCCTGGCCGTATGCGAAAAGCCTAGCCTTGATGAGAACGAGATGCGACCGCGTCTTCGCCAGGCTGTGACGCTGCACCCACACCCCTATGATTTTAAGTTCTATTCGGTGCTTTCCAGCCGTTTCAGAAACACCCGCATCTCCCGGATCGCCTGCATGTCTCCCTTCTGCTCGGCCACCACGATGCCTTGGTGATAGACCTCGATCGCCCGTTCCCGGTCGCCGGATTCCGCCACCGCCTTGCCATAGAGCTTCCAGGCAGCAGAATAGCCACCGTCCAGCTCCACCGCCTTTTCCAGATGCCTGGCCGCCTCGGCGGCATCCCCCTGCTTGAGGTAGGCACCGCCCAGGCCAAAGCGCAGCATGGCGCTGTCCTGGCCCGACTCCAGCAGCTTCAATAAATTATCGATCATCAGATCCCCTCAACCCGCCACCAGTTGGCGCAAAACATAGTGCAGGATACCGCCATGGCGATAATACTCCAGCTCCTGGGGGGTATCGAGGCGCACCCGGGCCTGGAATATCAAAGGTTCAGCCTCCTGATTCACCGTAATCACAGAGACCGTTTTGGCGCTGCCATCGCCCAGGCCGTCGATATCGAACAGCTCCTCACCGGTCAGCCCCAGGGTACCGGCACTCTCTCCGGGCATGAATTGCAGCGGGAGTATGCCCATGCCCACCAGGTTGGAGCGATGGATACGCTCAAAGCTCTCCACCAGCACCGCCCGTACCCCCAACAGGCGCGGACCCTTGGCCGCCCAATCCCGGGAGGAGCCGGAGCCATACTCCTTGCCGGCAATAACCATCAGCGGCGTTCCTTCATCCCGGTAGCGCATGGCGGCATCATAGATGGACATCTGTTCCCCATCCGGCAGGTGACGGGTGATGCCACCCTCGATTCCCGGGGCAAGGCGGTTGCGCAGCCGGATGTTAGCGAAGGTGCCGCGCATCATCACCTCATGGTTGCCACGGCGCGAGCCCAGGGAGTTGAAGTCACCAGCCGAGACCCCCTGTTCCAGCAGGTACTTGCCAGCGGGGCTGTCCGGTTTGATGGCGCCGGCGGGGGAGATGTGATCGGTGGTGACGCTGTCCCCCAGCAGGGCCAGCACCCGTGCACCCTTGATCTCCTCAATGGGCGGCGGAACCAGGCGGATACCATCAAAGAAGGGGGCCTTGCGGATGTAGGTGGAGTCTCCCTGCCAGGCAAAGCGCTCCCCCTCGGGGGAGGCCAGGCCATTCCAGCGCTCGCCACCGTCGTAGACCTTGCCATAGCTGGCAGTGAACTGGGCAGAATTCACACTCTGGGCCATGGCCTCGGCGATCTCCTGCTGGCTGGGCCAGATCTCCCTGAGATAGACCGGCCTGCCTTCAGCATCCTCTCCCAGGGACTCGGCCTGCAGATCGATATCCATGGTGCCGGCCAGGGCATAGGCCACCACCAAGGGCGGCGAGGCAAGATAGTTCATGCGCACCTCGGCATGCACTCGGCCCTCGAAGTTGCGGTTGCCCGAGAGCACCGCGCAGGCCAGCAGGTTGCCCGCCTTGATGGCCTCACTCACCGGCCCCGGCAGGGGGCCGGAGTTGCCGATACAGGTGGTGCAACCGTAGCCCACCAGGTGGAAACCCAGGGCATCCAGGTCTGCCATCACCCCGGCCTGCTGCAGGTATTCGGTCACCACCCGTGAGCCCGGCGCCAGGGAGGTCTTGACCCAGGGCTTGACCTTGAGGCCCCGTTCCCGGGCCTTACGGGCCAGGAGACCGGCCCCCAGCATCACCGAGGGGTTGGAGGTATTGGTGCAGGAGGTGATGGCGGCAATGACCACGGCCCCGTCATGCAACTCAACCTGTTCACCATCGATCTCTGTACGGGCAACACCCGCTCCCTGTAGTTTCTGCTCCTCACGCATGGCAACGCGGGACTGGCTGAATGCAGCCTTGGCATTGCGTAACGCTATTCGGTCCTGAGGCCGCTTGGGTCCGGCCAGGGAGGCCTCAACGCTGCCCAAATCCAACTCCAGGGTGTCACTATAGCGGGCCGGGGACTGGCCAGGCTCACGGAACATCCCCTGGGCCCTGGCATAGGCCTCCACCAGGGCAACCTGGGCCTGATCCCGCCCGGTGAGGCGCAGGTAACGCAGGGTTTCATTATCGATGGGAAAGATGCCACAGGTGGCACCGTATTCAGGGGCCATGTTGGCAATGGTGGCACGGTCCGCCAGAGAGAGATGGTCCAGCCCCTCACCGCAGAACTCCACGAACTTGCCCACCACCCCCTTCTGGCGCAGCATCTCCACCACGGCCAGCACCAGATCGGTGGCGGTGGTGCCCTCCTTGAGTTGGCCATGCAAGCAAAAACCCACCACCTGGGGGATAAGCATGCTGATGGGCTGACCCAGCATGGCCGCCTCGGCCTCGATGCCGCCCACACCCCATCCCAGCACCCCCAGGCCGTTGATCATGGTGGTGTGGGAGTCGGTGCCCACCAGGGTATCGGGATAGGCCTGGAGAACTCCATCCCGTTCCTGGGCAAAGATGGTGCGAGCCAGAAATTCCAGATTTACCTGATGCACAATACCGGTATCCGGCGGCACCACCTTGAAGTTGGAGAAGGCCTTCTGACCCCACTTGAGAAAGGCATAGCGCTCCAGATTGCGCCGGTACTCCAGTTCCGCATTGAGACCGAAGGCCTGAGGGGAGCCATAGCTGTCCACCTGCACCGAATGGTCGATGACCAGCTCCACCGGCTGCAGGGGGTTGATACGACTGGGGTCGCCACCCAGTTCCACCACCGCATCCCGCATGGCCGCCAAATCCACCACCGCCGGCACCCCGGTAAAGTCCTGCAACAATACCCGCGCCGGGGTAAAGGCGATCTCCTTGGCAGGCTCCGCCACAGGGTCCCAATCCAGCAGGGCCTGGATATCAGTGGCTGTAACGCTGACACCATCCTCATGGCGCAGCAGATTCTCCAACAGGATCTTGAGGGAATAGGGCAAGGTCTCTGCATTGGGCAGCCCGTGGATAGAAAATATCTCGTAGGACTTATCCCCAACCTCAAGCACCGAGCCTGTATTAAAACTGTCAGCCATGATCCCTCCCCTGGGTTATTACAAAGAACAAAAATCCCGATTGCCTTGCTTTTATGAACTTTTCCCTAACGAGAACCGTTCTTCATGCCGATCTATATAATGGGATTGTAGTTGAGCAGCCCCGCCTACCACATGGGGCCATCGACTAAACTGTGAAGATAGAGGGCGACCGACATGATCTTCAGACAACTCTTCGATGCTGAATCCTCCACCTATAGCTACCTGATTGGCAGCCGGCAAGGTGGCGAGGCGCTGCTGATCGATTCGGTGGTAGAGAAGGTACCGGCCTACCTCCAACTGCTCGATGAGCTGGAGTTAAAGCTCCTCTTGGCCGCTGACACCCACCTGCATGCGGATCACGTTACCGGCCTGGGGGCACTCCAGGATGCCACCGGCTGCATCACCCTCATGGGGGAACAGTCCCAGGTCGATTGCGTATCCCGCCGTTTTCACGACGGCGAACAGATCGAGTTTGACGGCATCCAACTGGAGGTCATCCACACCCCAGGACATACCGACGACTCCTACTGCTTTCGCCTGCCAGACCGGGTGCTCACCGGCGACACCCTGCTCATCAGGGGCACCGGGCGCACGGATTTTCAGAACGGAGATGCTGGGGCTCAGTACGACAGCCTGTTCAACCGGCTATTGAAGCTGCCGGACGAGATCCTGGTCTACCCTGCCCATGACTACAGCGGCATGACGGTGAGCAGCATCGGCGAGGAGCGGCGCCACAATCCACGGCTACAGGCGGCCTCGAAAGAGGCGTATGTGCAACTCATGAATGGCCTGGAACTCTCAGATCCCAGGATGATGGATGTAGCGGTACCGGCCAACCAGACCTGCGGCCGGGTGTATTGACCGAGCCAGGGATTATTGACGCACGGGCATAACCCATGGCGCCGAAAACCCGGCACAGATGGGGCGGAAAACCCCGTTTAACCGGTTATCTGGCCCGATTATCCGCCAACCACTACAAGGCACAAATAATGCATCTAAACTTAAAGTAACTTCTTAACACCAAGCCAGGGGGATTTCTTGGGGCCAAGGTGTTTAAGATATAGATTCCCAAGCCGATTAGAACTCCAAAGCGGCACTGGTTTTACGGAAGAGAGGGTTTGCTCATGCTCGATAGTCTGCGCGGCGTATTCGATAAACATAAAACAGACCTGATTGAAGACGAGGTCATCTCCTTTCCCGACTACCTCGGATTGGTAGCGGAGAAGCCCTGGATTACACGCAACACCTTCCAGCTACTGCATGACATGCTGCTGGGCTCTGGGGTGGAGCATGCCATAGTCCCAGGCAAACCCATCAAACACCGCTACGGATTCTTTGAAGACGTGGATTACGTTGGCCCCTTTGCCGTCTTCGGCCAGCAAAAGGCCAAGGAGAACATGGTCGAGAAGGTGGACAATGCCAGCCGCGGCCTGGAGGCCTCAAAGCGCCTTTGGATCCTGCTCGGCCCGCCGGGGGCAGCCAAGTCCCGCTCCATGGATGGCATCAAGCGCGCCCTGGGTATCTACTCCGCCAGTGAGGAGGGGCGCACCTACACCCTGCTGCTGCCTACCGTGGATGAGCGGCTGAAGGATAAGGCCCTGTTCGAGGAGGACGGCATCTACTACCTGCAGAGCCCCATCTTCGAGCGCCCGCTGCAGGTGATACCTCAGGCACTACAAGCCGATTTTCTTGCCGAGCTGAACAGCCAGGTCTCCGACGGCAGCCTGGAGGAGTTCCTGACCAAGAATCCCCATTATGACAACAGCTTTGAGATCACCATTGATGGCCGCATCTCACCCTACTCCGACCATGTACTGAAGGATTTCATGAAGACCAAGGGACTGGGCCTGTGGGAGTTGCTGCCCTATCTCAAGGTCAAACGCATGGTGTTCGATCCCCGCACCAAGACCGGGATCGGCTCCTACACCCCACGTGACGAGAAGAGCCAGGAGGCCGGCTCCCTGGTGGGCAACATCGACTACAGCCTGCTGCCGCGCTTCGGCAGCGAATCCCACCCCCTGGTGCACGATTACCAGGGCGAACTCTGCGCCGGAGCCAATGGTCTGGTGGAGATCCACGAGATCCTGAAGCTCTCCGACAAGTTCCTCTACGAGCTGCTGTTCGCCACTCAGGACCGCTTCTTCAAGCCTGAGGGGCAGCCACCGGTACCCTTCAATGGCGTCATCATCGGTCATACCAATTTCCATGAGTTCAACATGTTCATGGCCAACGAGAGCTTCGAGGCCCTGCGCTCCCGCACCACCTTCATCGAGATGCCCCTGTCGGTCACCTTCAAGGAGGAGCAGAAGATCTATGATCTGACTTACTCCAATGAGAGCCGCAAGTGGAGCGACAAGAAGAAGCACATGTCCCATGTGGCGCCACACAGCCTGGAACTGCTGAGCCTGGTGTCGGTCATGACCCGTCTCTACCAGTCCAAGCAGAATCCCAATCTGTCACTGCTGCAGAAGGCATTGATCTACGCCGGTCGCGCCGACAGCGGGGTGGACAACAACATGGCCAAGGCCATCCTGGATGAGTTTGAGTTCGTCAAACCCTCGGAAGGCACTTTTGGCCTGGACCCGCGCTTCATCCAGAACGTGTTCGAGAACACCGAACATTTCCAGATCAACGAATACGCTGCCAACATCCAACGGTTGCAGGATGAGCAGGGCGAACCCACCATGCTCACCTCCATCGCCCTGAACAACCCCTGCGTCTCGCCCCTGGATCTGTACATGCGGCTGGAGCATGCGGTCAAGGACGCCTTTGCCACCAACAAAAACGTACTCAACCACTATCTGACCAAGATATTGCCCCAGGCCAAGGGCTGGATCTTCGGCCAGATCGCCAGTGATGTGTACACCGCCGTGCTGCGCGACAACACCATTGTGGAGAGCACCTGGAAGAAATACACCGATCACGTACGGGCCTATGCCCACAACACCACGGTGCAGCATGAAGTCACCCAGATGGACGTGCAGCCGGATGAGAAATTCATGCAGACCATCGAACAGTACCTGGGCATCCCGGAGAAGGATGTGTTCCGCAAGGAACTATCCGACGCCATCGCCAGCGTCAGTGGCAAAGTGCTGTTGGCAGATGAACCCTCCTACCAGGCGGCAATCAAACGCTATGTATTCGAGAACGAGTTCAAGTCCGGAGAGAACATCAAGTTGCTGGGCTGGATCAAGAGCGGCAGTAGTGCCGCCAGCGTTGATTCCCAGGAGCAGGAACAGTTGAACGAGACGGTGAAGTACCTGATGGAGAATCAGGGCTACTGCGGCAAGTGTGCCTTTCAGGCCCTGACCATCACCGCCAATGCCTCGAGCATTGATATTTAAATGCAAGGGGGCAGCGACCCCCTTCAAAACCGAAGGTAATTTATGGATGTAGACCGCATCACATCAGACGAATCCGAGGGCTTCTTCAATGACTTCATTGATGAGAAGCTGGGTGACATGGTCGAGGAGATCATCAACGAAGGTGATCTGGACCGGGGTGATGCCAGCAGTGCCGATCTGATTGTGGAGGTGGATGATATTGAGCCCCCCACCCTGGTCTATGGCGATGAGGGTGGTGGCGGCGGTGGCCCCGGCAGCGGCCAGCCAGGAGATGAGAAAGGCAAGCTCAAATTCGAAATACCCTTTGAGCGTTTCATGGAACTGGTGGCCGACAAGCTGCGACTACCGGATCTCACCAAGGAAGGCAAAGGCAAGATCAAAGAGGTCTCCTACCAGTTCAAGACCTTCGGCCCGGTGGGTGTCCTCCTGGACAAAAAACGCACCTTCAAACGGGCACTCAAGACCAGCATCGGCATGGGCACCTACCGCCCCGATGAAGATCGCTTCGATGTGGAATTCCGGCGCAAGGACCGCCGCTACAAGGTACCCCAGCGGGAGGAGCACCCCAAGTACAAGGCGGTGGTGTTCTATATGGGCGACATCTCCTACTCCACCTTTGGTGAGCGGCTGGAACTGGAAAAGCGGCTACTGAATTTCACCCACCACTGGCTCGACTACAACTACGGCAAGAATAACGTAGAACACCGTTTCTTCGTGCATGATGTGGAGGCCTACGAGGTAACGCCGGAGCAGTTCTATAACGTCAGCAACATCGGCGGTACTCGCGCCTCCCTGGTATTCGACCTGGTCGCCAACATTGCATTCAATGAGTATGACCCGGCAACCACTAACTTCTACGGCTTTTACGTCGGCGATGGTGAGCTGTTTGGCAACGACGCCAAGGAGATCGTGGAAATCCTGCAGGAGCAGCTACGCCCCATGTTCAACCGCCTGGCCCTGGTTGAGATACAGCCAAGCAAGATGAGCTGCCTCAACAGCGAGGTCTCCAAGGCCTTCAGTTCCGACCGAGTGATCCGCACCTGCGCCCTGCGCGCCAAGGGCGACATCATCAAGGTCATCAAACGTATGTTCGAGGCCCGCCATGCGTAGCCTGCACTCCGACCCCCAACTCCAGGAACTCAAGGAACGGGTTGAATACTATGGCCGTGACAGGTTCAACATGACCCTGCCGGAGATGCGCTTCTTCATTCTGGATCCGTTGGAGTTCGCCTCCCTGCTGGAGAAGAACGTCTACCCCACCAGCCCCATCAACGTATGGGAAGGCAAGCACATCGCCAACAAGAAGCATCGCATCGAAACCGGCCAGGAATCTGCCCTCTATTATGAGGTGGTACAGACCGGCAATCCCTCCTACGCCTATCTGAACGAGACAAATTCCGCTCTTACCCAGGCCTCGGTCATGGCCCATGTGGCCGGACACTGCGAATTTTCGGAACTCAATGTCCTGCATGACTCCGATTATGACCGCACCGAATATGTGATGTATCTGGTGCGCAAGGTTGACCTGGCCCGCAAACAGATGGGTGAGCGGCGCTACACCGACTATTGGAATGCCTGCGAATCGGCGCTACCTTTCATTGCCCCCAATTCCCAGTACAACCTGGAGAATAGCGTGGACAAGGAAAGCACCATGAGCAAGCGGGCACCAGCACCAACGGAAGAGAAAACCGGCGACACGCAACCTCCGCTGGAGCTGGTCTCAGACACCATGAGCAGCCTGCTCAAATTCGACGCCCCCAAACCCTTTGTGGAGGCGGAGAAAAAACGTGATCGTCAGGAGGCCATGAGCCGCCGCGGCTACAGCCTACGTGCACCCTGCCAGGATATCCTCGGCTTTCTGCGTGAGTACGCCCCCACCAGCCCGGCTGAGAGGGCCATACTCGACTACCTCTACATCTCCCACCAGCATCAGGACTTCGTCGTCCGCACCCAGATCATGAACGAAGGCTGGGCCATGTACTGGGAAAAGAAGATCATGATGGAGCTGTTTGCGGAGGATTCGGTCAGGGGCGCCATCGATTATGCCAAGGTATTTTCCGGCGTCTGTTATCCCCGCCCCTACTTCCAACGCAACCCCTATCACCTGGGTTACCACATGTGGAACCACATCGAGGAGTTGTATAAAGAGGGCAAGATGAGCCTGGCCTATCATGAGGAGAAGGACCTCGATACCAAGACACAGTGGAGTGAGGAGGCCGAAGGCAATCCCCAGGAGTACATGCGGCATCTGGTCAGCACCATTACCGATTATGAATTTCTGCGGCGCTTCCTGACACCGGAACTGGTCGAGAAATTTCATCTCAACCGGCTGGATCATCAACTGGCCCAGCGGCTGGGCGTGAAGGGTGAGGATGTGGTCAAGGCGGACCGCCACTGGGTGTGGCTTAACCCTGTACCAGTCAAGGATGAGATGCTGCATTTTTTCGCCCACTACTACCGACCGCGCATCTATATCATCGACACCAACTTCAAGGATGGCGGCCTGCTGCTGATGCACCGGGATGATGGGCGTGCGCTGCGCACGGATTGGATACGTCCGGCACTGAACAACTTCAATCGCATCTGGAAGGCACCTGTATATTTGTTGTCCAAGGATAAGATCTACACCGCCACTTCCAGTGGTTACAAGGAATCCACCGCAGACGAACTGCCCTTTGAAGAGGTGGCTGATCGCATGCGCAAGCAACAGCGGCCGTACCAGGCGGCTTAACCGAATTAGTTGCTGCCGGCAGCATGACCCGGCAGCAGATGATGGGAGCAAGATAGTCCCCCATCGATATGACAAGGTTCAACATAGATACAGAAAGGCAGCTTATTGCCGATCTGACTTTTGAGTCTCCCGGTTTACAGCCGGCTTGAAGACTGTGGAGAACGAGCATGAGTGAATTCAATTTTGACCGCGTATTGAGTTACTCGAAAAAACGCAGCCTCTCATTCCGTGAATTTATTGAAGCGACTGCAAGCGACCCTTATACCAGCCTGCACACCAGTTCCTCGCTGATTGCTGAGGCGGTAAAGCATTTTGGCTATGACATAGTGGTCCGTTCCGGCGAACCCACCATCAACTACAAGATCTTTACCGATCCCTTCTCCAACGGCATCAATGAGGTCTGCGGCCAGGAGTTCTGCGCCAAGCAGATCGTTGATGTCATTGAATCCGTGGGCAAGGAGTCGGGACCAAGCCGTGGCATCATCCTGGTCGGCCCGCCGGCCTCCGGCAAGACCAATATTGTGGACCTGATCTGCCAGGCGCTGGAAGAATTCACCAAGCTGCCGAACATCAAGCTTTATACCTTCTACTTCCGTTTCAGCGATAACCAGGGACAAACCCTGGAGATCCGCCCCGCTTTCGCCCACAACCCGATCCTACTGTTCCCCACGGCACTGCAGCAGGGCGATCACCTGGTGCACCCCCGGCAGGAGTTCTTTGAATATCTACAGTCCAGACAGGAGAGCCAGGAGCGCCTGCGCATACCCACCTATTTCCAGCATGCCGCCCTGGACAAGCGCAGCATGAATATTCTGCAGGCCCTGCTGCAGAACCCGCGTAACGAAGGCAAACCCCTATCCAAGATCATTGAAGAGTATGTACGGGTAGAGGAGCTGGAATTTTCCAATGCCCAGGCGCGGGGCATCGCCAACATCGACGACATGAGCCATCTCAGGGTGCGCACCAATCCCCTGGAGATGGGAGACAACCTGCGCTCCATGCTGGCAGAGCACCTGCCTGGCCTGGACCTGGCCCAATATGAGGGCGCCCTGGTCAGTGCCAACCGCGGCCTGCTGCATATCCATGATGCCTTCACCACCAGCGCCGAGGACGGTGTCAGCCAAGAGGAATATAAACCCCTGCTCATGCTGCTGGGCAGTGGCAAGACCTCCATTGAATCCACCCAGGCCTCCATCGACAGCACGGTGATTATTACGACAAACATCGAGGAGATGCAGCTGCTGGAACGCCAGCTCACCTCATCCAAGCTGCTGGACCGCATTGAGAAGATTCCGGTCAACTACCTGCTGGACGCCAACTCGGAGATGGATATTCTGCGGCGCGACATGTCCAACATGCGCAAACAGTATGATGTGGACCCCAATCTGCTGCGCGTTGCCTCCTACTATTCGGTCATGACCCGCCTGCTGCCGCCACTTCCCGAACAGCTGCCGGAAGAGTGGAGTAAGGAGAAAAAGGAGTTGTTCGTCTCCATTACGCCGGAACAGAAGATGTTCATCTATGCCGCCCAATCGGATGACCCGGTCAGCACCATCCGCAACATTCCTTTCTGGCACCCATTCCGCAATGAGGCAGCCAAGCTCGACATCAACATCAATGATCCCGACAGTTATGCCCATCTGATCAGCCGGCGCTCTGATCGCATCTCACTGGATCAAACCGGCCTGTTCAGTAGTGAACAGCTCACCCTGATCGACGATGCCTTTATGCGGGAGCTGTGGAATCAGCACTACCCCAACGAGGGCAAACACGGCATTTCCGTGCGTCAGTTACAGAATGTCATGCGCAACACCATCGCTGCCTCCGATGGCAGCAAGATCCATGTGGGAACCTTCCTCAGCCAGCTGAAGAAGGTCTTTGTACAGGGCCCAACCATTCACCACTGGCTGAAAATCGAAGACAAATACAAGCAGAAGCGCGAGCCCGTTGCCCCCAGGGAGATTGGCCCCGTATCCATGGTTGCAGGAGAGGGTGACTATGGTGATTTTCGTGGCCTGGTCAAGGTATTGCAGGCAGTCTACTTCACCGTCATTCGCAAGGAGATCACTGTCTGCACCGTTGATCGCGATCCTGAGGAAATCGCCATTGATCTACGCCGCTATCTGCAACATACCCTGCTGGCTACCGCCGTCGAGAATCGCGCCTTTGCCCACATCATGATCCCCAAGTTCACCTATGTTGATCCGAATACGGGGGAAAAGGTGGACAAGCCAGACGAGAAATTCTTGGAATCCATGGAGAAGATCCTCGCACGGCCCGGCGCCTATGCCCTCTATCGCCGCGAAATCGCCCAGCGTTTCCTGGAACTGCAGAGCAATGACGATCTCATCCTGGAAGAGAGCAAACCGGTGGCGACCTCACGCAAAGACAATGTACTGGAATGTTTTGGTAACGAGTATACCCACCTGCTATCCCATCGCCGCACAGTGGAAGGCATCGATCCGGAACGGCTTAAAGAGGCCTTCGTGCAAAAGCGCAATGCTCCCGATGACTTTAAGTCCTGCCAACAGCCAATCAAGAATTTTGTACAGAATGTCCTGGCCAATATGACCAAACGCTATGGTTATTCCGAGCGCAATGCCCTGGACACCATTGTATTTGCCCTGCGCAAGGACATTATCCGCTTTGAGGAGATCATCAGCTAGACGCAGCCTAGGCAGGCAACTCCCCAGACATTGCGGCCATATAGCCCAAGGTCTCACACTCAGGTCATACCGGCAGCATCCATACCAATTTATAAGACCCCAGCAACACCACCTGCCCTTTTATTGCTCCAGATCAACAAACGAGAATTCTGCTTAGGTAATATAGGCTATAGTTATACCTGAGTGTTTTTGTTGGGCAAATTATAAGATGCATACTCCTATCAAACAGACAAAACACTCAACACAGAAATGACTATCACCCTCAGGTTCGAGCCTTAGGTTATGACCTTAAGGCAATAATGGAACCAGCGATTCGGAGCGAACACTTGGGGCATTTATTCTCATGCAGGGAGAGAATCGATTGACCGCAGCGCCCACGACCAACCTTGAAACATTTACCTCCGGCGTCGCTGCCAAATACCGCATCGCCCTTGGGCTCATAGCCATCCTTTCCTGCATCGCCTACTTTAGCCTTAGCGCCGTTATCGAAGAGGAAGAAAACAGTGCGGCCGTGGTCAATCTCAGCGGTCGCCAGCGCATGCTGTCCCAGCGCATTGTCCTGTTGTCACGGGAACTGCTTGATGCCAAAGACACCAAGCTATTCGAGACCTATAAATCGAGATTACAGCAGGGAATCCAGCTCATGGAAGAGGCCCATGACTTATTGGTCCACAACGACAATGAGCTGCTATCACCTGCCAAATCATCCCCGGCCATTACCGATGTATATTTCTCTCACCCCCATGAAGTCGACCGATGGGTACATCGCTTTCTCGAAAGGGCCAAGGCCTTCTCCGAAATTCCTGACAGCGAACTCTCACGAGACGACCCGAATTTAAACTTCCTCACCCATGTCGCTCCCGGGTTATTGGTATCACTTGATAAGGCCGTAGCCAGCTATGAAGCCCAGAGCCGTGAAAAGGTTGCCCGCATTCTGCTGGTAGAAAAGAGCGTATTGGGATTTACCCTTTTGGTGTTGCTGTTGGAGGCATTCTTTATTTTTCAGCCGACGGTCAATCAATTAAGGGGAAAAGCAAATGAACTATTAAGGAGCAGGAAACGGTTCAGGGCAATCGCCTCCTCTATCGGTGAGGGACTGATCGTTACCGACTGCTCCTTGAATATCTTGTTTATCAATCCATCCGCACAACGACTGCTAGGATGGACTCACACAGAGGCCGTTGAATCGCCATTGGATAATGTTGTCCAGGAGTTTGCCGAACCAGCCACCGCAAATTTTTCGCGGACCGTAATGAACAGCCTGTCACACCTGCATGACGAGACGCGTTTCATACAACGGGATGGCTCTACGCTACCTGTATCTTACGCCATTACCCAGCTGTACGAGGAAGGCGAAATCACCGGCTACATCATCACCTTTAAAGACATCTCAGAGCGCAAACGCCATGAGGAACAAATTAAACACATGGCATACCATGACACCCTCACCAATCTACCGAACAGACGGCTTTTCACCGATCGCCTCAAGCTGGAGCTGTCTCGCGCAAAGCGTGATCAGAGCCCGCTCGGAATCATGTTCCTGGATCTGGATGGCTTCAAAAACATCAACGACACATTGGGCCATGACACTGGTGACGAGGTGTTACAGGTGGTTTCTCAAAGAATCCAATCCACTGTGCGGGAATGCGATACGGTCGCACGCCTGGGTGGTGACGAATTCATTCTTCTGCTTGCAGGCTTGGAGAACAAGGATTGTGCCTCCAGCGTCGCCACAAAAATCATAGAGTCACTTAAACAGCCGATACATAGCAATGGCGCTGAGCTGTTCATCAATACCAGCATAGGCATTAGCATCTACCCATTGGATGGTGATTGCGGCGACAGTTTGATCGCCAAGGCGGACTGCGCCATGTATCGCGTTAAAAACAGCGGCAGGGATGGTTATGCCTTATGCGCTAACCTGAGGGCCAACAACGACTGCGCCCTAAGCTGCATGGGACATTAGCTCTCAAAGCAATGCTTTTCCGCCTTGGCACGGCGTAGCATCTCGATACGATCCTGGGCCTGGTAGATGCGATCATTCTCCTGATACGCATAATAGCCCGTGTAACCCAACACACCATAGGCAGGCAACCAGAACGAGGTCGCACTCACCCAGACAGCCGTGCCCTGCACAGGATCATCATAGAAATTCGGTTTATAGCTGTATGTCTTAGGCTGTAGCGCAGCCAGCTCATACTCCAGATCCCGACAGCTCTTGGCCGACATCTCCGCACTGGGCTGAGACACCGCCGGCTTACGATATAGATCAATGGACTTGATGACCTGTACGACATAATCAACCTTCTTAGCCAGCTCATCTCCAGAAAACCCTTTGGTTTCCGCAGCCTGCACCACAGCTGTACCGGCCATCATCACAATGATACTGATCAACCGCCAAAGTTTACCTTTCACACTCATCATGGTTATTCCACCTTCCCGCCGAGTCCAAGCAACACCCGCAGAATTAACATCCGAATATAAAGAATATGGCTCAAATCTCAGAAAATTAAAGCATCCATGACGCCACAAGCATCAAATATCAAGCGGGATCGACACGCCGATCCGCACGCCACCGGTATCCACGGCATTAATGTGAAACTGCCCCCCTACCGCTAAAATGCGCTCACGCATACCCATCAGCCCCATGCCACTCATCCTGCCATCAAAATCCACACCCACCCCATCATCCTGCATCAGCAGCTCGACAGATCCACCACTACCATTTGACCTCGGGTGGCAAAGCATATTGATGGCCATGGTATTCGCCTTGGCGTGCTTTATCACATTGGTTATCCCTTCCTGGATGACGCGGTAGAGGGTGATGTTAATCATTTCACCAAACCCATCAAACTCCCCCTGCAACTCCAGTTCAATATTCAGCTCCGGGTTTTGGGATCGGATCTGCATCACCAACTCCTCCAGGCTGACCGCCAAGCCAAGGGTATCCAGCGTATGAGGCCTGAGCTGCCGAATCATATTGCGGATATCCTGAATCACCTGGGCTGCCCCGTCAGCAACCACCCGGGCGCTCTCACGCACCCCTGCAGTCTGCCCATCACATTGCCGACTGATGGCTTGGGCATGCAAATTTATTGCCGTCAGCAGCTGGCCAAACTCATCATGCAGTTCCCGGGAAAGATGGCGACGCTCCTCTTCCTGAATGCTGAACAGCCGCTGGGTTAGCGCCCGGTTCTGCTCCAGCAATGCTTGGGCCTGTTCTTCAGAGCGTTTGCGCTCGACAACATCCTCTTCAAGCTGGCGAAACAGGACAAAGTTAGTTAGGCAATCCGTTACCCGTTCGGCAATCTCACGAAACAGTTTGATCTCTATGTCAGACCAGCGCCGAAAATAGGCACATTGGTGCACCCCAAGCATCCAGGGTTTTCCAACCTTGGGCTGCAGGCTAATGGCAATCTGGGATTTGATATTGAACTGGGAAAGGGTTTTCGACAGCTCCTCGAATTCAACCACGTTAAAGGCACTCGCCTGACCATCAGCCAGCATCTCCAGGGCACCACTTTCAAGCTCTTCCATAATAGCGGTACTCACAAACACCAACGGCTCGGCACTATCAAGCGCCAACTCGAAGGCACGGGATGTAGAATCATCCCCCGGCATTTCGGTTTTTAATGCAAACAGGCCTGGGTACTCCGGCACCGTAGCCTCTACAGGGACACTCCAAGTTGGGGAGTTTGGATCACAGGGGTAGACAAACCAGGCACGATCCACCTGAAAAATCTCCAATATCTCCTGCACCACACGAAACAACAATTCGTCTATATCACGGGCCCTGGAGATTGCCTTGGAAATCCTGTCCAGATTCTCAAAATAGTACTGGCTGTCTGTTATTTCCTCTTCAGACTCCTTACGTTCTGTAATATCCCGCGCCAGCCACAACACCAGCGACCTCTCACCCTCCCGAACGGGAATAGGCGCAACACGGGCCTCAAACCAGCAGCGCCCCTTCATCACCTGCAAGGGATATTCAAATATCTGGGGTTCTGCCGTTTTGAGTGCCTTGCGTATGATCGAAAGGTAGGAGTCCGCCTGGGCCTTTGGAAACAACTCATGCAGCCGCATGCCCTTTAGATCTTTGGCCTCTTTATACAACAGTTGATTCTCAGGGTTGAGCACCTCTACATAGCGCCCATCCTCATCCAGCACCAACGCCAGATCAGGCAATACCTGAGCAAAGGCTCGCAGCCGTGACTCACTTATAGTCAGCTCATCCTGATCCCTGGTAGGCCTGGATTCTGAGCCAGAATCATGTTTATTCATATCTCAACCGCAGTCACACCACAAAGCAACCATGCCAAATACTGGGAATACCAATCAATACATACCTGTACTTTCAAGACAATACTACTAGAAAATCAGAATGCCCATCTATCTGATATCTCCCTTTATTGAGCCTTAATCCAGTAGTTTGATTCCTATTTGAGCGCAATCTTGTGGGTACAATTCACGCCTAGTCAGCGCAGATCACTAAACTGATGAAAAATATTACGATATCAAGCACATTGCTAATAAGCCTACTGCTCGGCATTCCAGCTGTATGCTCTGCCAGCTATCTCGGCCCGGCGGAGATGTATAACGCCTATGCCATTAGCGGCTTCGATTATGGCTCAACGGACATCCAAGGCATCATCGGCTCCGGCGGTGACATTAATTACGACGGGGGAGATGTGGGCCAAACTGCCGATCCTGTTACCAATCCCTACTCCATTTACTCCGGCGGCAACGTCACCCTGACGGGACATGCGGTAAAGAACGGTGGCATCCAGGCAGACGGCATGGTTACTACCACCGATACCTCCATTGCCGGCGACATCAACTCTGGCAGCAATGTCACCATCACCCGTGGCAGCATGGCCAGTGGTGCCACTATCGATAACAATGGCGACCTGACCACCAACAACTTTCAGGTGCAGGGGACAACGACCAGCCAAGGCAGCGTCTCCATCACTAGCGGCAGTACCCTTGGCCCCATCAATGCCACCGGCAATGTGACCACATCCAAGGTTGGACTCGGTGGCGACATCACCAGTGAAGGGCAGATCGAAATCAAGGAAGGCAGCATGGCCAGCCCGCTCAACTTCACCAGCAATGGGGATTTCAAAGCAAACAACAACCAGATTAAAGGGCAGGTGCATACCGGTGGCACCTTTACCGGCAAAAGCGGCTCCATCGTTGGCACCGTAGAGGCCGTTGGTGGCCGGGGCCCGGGCAACACCTATTACATCGCCCCCGCCAACATGGTAGAAGGCGCAGCTGCCACCGCGCCCAATGTAACCATTGCCGCCCACCAATCCGATGCCATTGATCATGGGGCAATCGCAGATGCAATCCTAAATGCCAGCAGCACCTTTGCCTCCATGCCGGCCAATGGCACAGTGAGCGAACCCTACTCTAATCAGTGGCTCTTTTCCGGCAGTTCTGACCTGAATATCTTTGACATTGACGGCTCCATCCTTAGCCTCTTTGACAGCCTGACATTTGATGGCCTAGCTGGTGCGGCTTTCGTACTTAACGTGGCAGGAACGGAAATCAACTATGGTTTAGGCAAGGCCGGTGGTTTCCATTTCCTGAACGACCTTTTTGAGTTTGACCCCAGCAAGATCCTGTTTAACTTCTTCGAAGCGGAAATCCTGAATATTTCCGGCAGCCTGCACGGCACCGTGCTCGCCCCGTTAGCAGACGTCACCACTGACGGCAGCGGCACTATTTTCGGCAGTCTGTACGCCGATAACATTTCCGGCATCAGCCAGATCAACTCCATCTACTTTGATGGCACCAGCCAAGAGATAGGCAGCATTGCACAGGTGCCGGCACCCGCCACACTCTCCCTGTTTGGCATCGGTCTGCTTGCCCTGCTACGCAGAAGCAGGAAGACCCTGGCAGCTACAAAGGGCTAGCGCTCTCGAGCACCGCCTTCTAGGAATCACAGCGTTAGGGCTGATCACTCATCCTTAGGTGATGAGCCCGAATCGCCAGCACGGTATTCACCACAAACACCACCAGGGTCAGGGCGCTCAGGGCACCACCGACATTGCGCGGCAGAACCTCCGCTGTGAGTCCACCACCGACACGCAACAAGAGCACCAGGTGCAACAGCACTACGTGGATGTAAAACACCGGGCGGTAGAGCATGCCCCGACCCAGCACGGCAGGAAAAATCACCGGTGCATGGCCAAAGATCATGGAGAAGACAAAGCCAAGGAAGAAGGCGTGTAGCACGGCATCATAGCGCAGTCCGCTGAAATCAGTGCCGTAGCCCGCCAGCAATAGGCCGGAGACCGCCAGCCAGAAGTAACCCGCCAGTAGATTTACCGCGATAAAGCGGGGCAGCCCACTCTGGTGTACGGTGCGCCGAGCCACATCGAACAGCCCCAGCCAGATAGCAATGGCCACAGTGCCAAAACCCAGCACCCGTACCCCCAGATCAACATTCTCAAGGGTAATGACCATACCCAGGATGGCAACACCGACGAAGGCCAACAGTTGGGCCTGGCGGGCCTTGGAAAGAAACAGCATGCGACCCAGCTCCATACGCTCCCCAGCGATGGTTAGCAGCAGATAGCCCATCCACCACCAGACCACGTTGTAGACCGGTTCACCCAGCAGCCACAGCAGGTTGCCGGCCAGCCAGGAGAGGGAACCCAGGGCCATGATCACCAGGAACCAGTGGAACTGACGCAGCATGAAGGCGACGAATACCAGGCTGAGCATGGCGCTGCCACCCAGGATCAGGCACTGGGCCACAACATGAGCCTTGCCGGCAATCATCAGGATGCCACCCAGACCGGTCATGAGCGGGCCCAGATAGCCCCAGAGCTTACCCAGGGCCACCGCCCGCTCCAGGCCAATGACGGTACCCAGGAATGCCCCTACCATGAGGGGTCCATGGTTGACCGGCAGTGAAAGGGTGAGGGTGGGCAGTTCCCAGCCCAGGCGCTGTACACCGCCCCACAGGGCGGCAATCAGGGAGATCATGCCCATGGCCATCAGGGGTAGACGGTGGTTGGGTTTGAGATTCATGATGAGGGCCTGCTAACAGCCATCTGGTTTAAAGAGCTTCTTGGCCTCTTCGCTCATCATCTCCGGATCCCAGGGGGGATCCCACACCACCTCCACATTCACCCCGGAGAGGTCATAGTTCTCCTTGAGCACGGTCATGCGCGCATCATCCACGATATTGACGTAGAGGGGGCAACCGGGAGAGGTCATGGTCATCTCGATCATGGCCCGGTGGCCAATGACCTCGACCTTGTAGACCAGGCCCATGTCCACGATGCTGACCCCCACCTCGGGATCCATGACCTTCTTCAGGGCGGCCCATACGCCCGCTTCTTTCGGGTTTTCAATTATCTCATTCATCCGGCTATTCTACCCCCTCTCCCATCCCTGAGGGAGAGGGGATTGCCGGATATCCCATCATGCGAAGATATTACTCAGCCGCCGC
>Ga0316190_10000131_pt1 | contig 46146 bp, 27 predicted proteins | sample Eddworburrow2_MG_FD_204929 | JGI IMG/M metagenome (GOLD analysis project Ga0316190, IMG submission 204929) | Coastal sediment microbial communities from Maine, United States - Eddy worm burrow 2 | ecosystem: Environmental > Aquatic > Marine > Coastal > Sediment | place: USA: Maine | collected...
AGGATCATAAAAACATGGTCTTCAGGGAGACAGATGCCATCGGCCATCCGGTAGCTAGTCTGTCTGGAGTGGTGAGTGGTACTGGCTTGATCTGCCATTCTCAGAGCACTTCTTTTTTGCCCTATTTCCAGTCTGGGCTTGATGCTTTGTCCTGGCGTCAGGAGGTGCCGGAGATCTTCTATCCCGCTAGCCTCATTCCTGGTCTGCGTGAGATTGGCTCTTGGCCATTGCAGACCTGGGGCGGGGTCTATCCACGGACTGGCTGGACTACCCAGGCTGAAGAGCCTAAGGCGGCTGCCATCAATGCCCAGCGGGCTGGCGATATCGTAACCCGCTCTGGCCAACCTCATATCTACATGCCTCTGTCCGGTGGATTTTCCGGTGGACAGAAAGTCTGGCCGCCTGGCCCTCTGATGGAGAAGAACCACCGTACTGGCACTTGGCAGATGCTTCTGCCCCGCACAGAAAGTAGTTGCAGCACCTTCGGCACCAATGACCTGGCCAGCCTCAGTGGTTGGGGTGGTGGCAAGGTGGATGCGGGTGGTGACTATGTCTGGAACCTGTGGCGGCCCTACAAGTGCTGCCGAAGGCGAGGGCAGTGGTTTCTGTTTTCTATTGATTGGCTTCCCTATCCCCCCTAAAGGCACTGCATGAACAAACTCATCAATCTATTTTCTTCCATCGGGCTGGTTGGCGTGGTGGTTCTGGTGATGCATGGAGGCAGTGCCTTTGCTGCTACCAAAGGCCCCACGGAAGATGGTCTTTGGTACTACGAGATCGGCGGGGCGGAACCGGTCTCGCCACCGGCAAATCCTTTAGTTGTTCCGGTCACTCTCGGTGGATCTGTCCAGCTGGGCATGGGTTACAGCTGTGGCAAGTTTGACCCTGTGGCAGCAGTCACCAACACCCTGAACAATATCAGATCAGGGGCTGACAATATGATGAACGCCATGACGGCTGCCGCCAGCTCTGCCATTGCTGCATTGCCTGCTTTGATCCTGCAACGAGCTAATCCCGGTCTCTATGATCTGTTCCAGAATGCCCTGCTCAAGGCTGAGGAGACCATGAAGCTTGCCACCAAGAGCTGTGAGCAGATGGAGGCTGAGATTGCCCAGGGTAAGAACCCCTATGCGGATCTCATCACCCTTTCTAAGGGCAATGACTGGAAGGTTCAGATGGGTATCGGCGGCAATGATGCCGTGACTGCAAAAAAGGCAGTTGAGGCTTCAAATGGTGATAACGGTATTCCGTGGATAGATGGCCAGGCAGGTGGTGCAGGTCAGCCGATGCTGCGTTTTACTGGGGATCTGATCCAGGCGGGCTACAACATCAATATGAATCGGCCCATCAGTGCTGTTGGGCCACCCGGTACCACAACACGGCTTTCTGAGATTTGGAATGCTCCGGCAGATGCCCGCAGTTGGGTGGTGGATGTAGTAGGGGAGAACATCGTCACCACCTGTGATACCTGTCGCAAGGATAGCGTCCCCGGTACAGGACTGCTGCCCAAGCTGCACCAGGAGACTGCTGCGGTAACAGCGGATCTTCAGGACCTGGTGAGTGGTGCCACATCCCCAACCCTGGCTAACCTGGATAAAATTACAGCCCCTGGTGTTGCCATCACCCGCCAAGTTATTGAAGCCATCCGTGAGATGCCTGCCACAGAGCAGAGCCTGATCATCGGACGGCTGGTCTCCGAGATCAGCACTGCTCGTACAGTAGAGAAGGCCTTATTTGCCAGACGACTGCTGTTATCTGGAAGACAGGTGCCTGAGGTCTATGCCACTGAGGTGGCACGGGAACATGCGGATAGCTCCATTGTGGAACTGGATAAGGAGATTGAGAACCTGCTGTTTGAGACAAGGGTGCGTAAAGAGGTGGTCTCGGATACCGTTAGTGTACTGCTTCAGCGTAGTGCAGTGCGCCGACAAGCTTCCCGTAATACACCATTGGTTCCAGTTCGTGATCCAAGGCCGTTGAGCAATGGCCGTGTCCAGTAGCGCAATGCTGAAACATCGAAGCGGACTGGTGGTGATGTCTCTGCTGGCTTTTTTTCTGGTATTGGCTGTTGGTGGTTATCTATGGCAAGCCATTGAGGCTTCATCTCTATCAGTGGTTCAGACTCAAATCGGCCAGCTTAAACCCTTTCTAACTATGCTCCGGCTGCTGCTGATTGGCCTGATTGCTCTTTTCTGGCCAATCATGATAAATCTGCTGTATCGGATAGGTCGAATTGATGCAGAGGGTAGGGCACGACTGCTCACTCTGCGCTGGCGTGTCACTGCCTGGATGGTGGTGATTGAACTGATCCTCGGTCAAAACCTCTTAGGTCAATTCTTTGCTGCTTGGCAGGGAACAACCCTATGAGCGTAGATAGCTATCTCGAACTCTTCACCACCCTGTTTGGCTGGTCTTTCTATAACGTCCTGTGGGATGTGCTGGTGGGTACCGGCATTGTCTACTTGCCATTCCTGGGTGTCCTCATCGACAACTGGCGGGAACCCGCTCAAGGTGGAGAGTTTGGAACCGTAACCGGGCTCTCCTTACGCCGTATGGAACTGGAGATGTTCATCGCTCTGCTGGTTGTAGTACTAGCAGGCCAACCGGCTGCACTTACACCCCTTAATGCAGGCACGCTGAGCTACACACCACCACCCACCCTGGCAAATCCTGCACCCCCTGTTGCTACGGTGACTGCTTCCCAGAGTACTTATGGTACAGATGGGTTCAACGGCTCACCGGCCACTGTTAATGTCCCAGCCTGGTGGTATGCGGTGATGGCTATTTCATCAGGTTTCAACCATGCAGCGGTCGAAGGCCTGCCAGCCTCATCGGATATGCGCACCTATGAACAACAGGCTCGTCTGGCCACAATTGCTGATCCGCGTCTACGCCAAGAGAGCAGCGACTTCTTCAGCGAGTGTTTCATTCCGGCCCGATCCAAATACCAGGCAGACCGTCCAGCCACAGCAGCAGTCAATGCCCTGCTAAACACCTATGGCCCGGATGATCCCGACTGGATGGGCTCTCACATCTATAGCAATACATCGGGATACTACGACACCCTCCGCCCCACAAAACAGATCCCCGGCTGGGCCTATGCTCCGGCCAGAGATACAGAGTACAGCCCAGCCACACCTCCCACCTGGGGAAAGCCCTACTGCAAACAGTGGTGGGAAGATGGTGCCATCGGCCTGCGCCAGAAACTGATCGATGAGGCTGATGCCACATCAGCTGGCTTTTCCGGTTTAGTGGTGGCCGTCGCCCCAGCTCTGGCCGGAGAGAAACAAAAGGATGCCGTAGCCAGAACTGTCCTCAATAATGCGCCACCCGTCTGGTCCAACAACGAACTGGTAGCCAACAATTCAACCGGTGATGGCTGGCTAAGCTCTGCCCAAAACATCGCCAAAGGTGGCCTGGCGGCTGGTGGCATCCTCACTGCCTCAGCACTCTTCTCGGTCACCATGACCGCCATGCTCCAGGCCCTGCCCATGGTTCAGGCGATACTCCTGCTCGGAATTTACGCCTTGCTGCCATTGGTAGTAGTGCTCTCCCGTTACTCCCTCTCCATGATGGTTATCGGTGCTATGGCTATTTTCACCGTCAAGTTCTGGAGTGTCCTCTGGTACCTGGCCATGTGGGTTGATCAAAACCTAATCCTGTCCATGTATCCAGATGTGAATAGCTTCCTGCAAATCTTCGCCAACCCCGGTGAGCATGATACTAAGCGCATGCTGCTGAATATGATTACGACCAGCCTCTATATGGGGCTGCCGTTGTTATGGAGTGGGATGATGGCTTGGGCGGGGGTGAATATTGGGCGGTCAATTGAAACAGCTACAAATCCTCTTCGTATGCCTGCCCAAGATGCAGGTGTTCAAGGAGGAGGTATAGGGAAGATGGCAGTTACAAAGGGAAAGAGGCGCTAATCGTCTTCATACCAGCCAGCGGGATCTGTTCCATCGTCAAACTTGCCTGTGCGATGGTTAAATATTCCGCTGCGCGCTGCATTAGCTGTTCCTTCGGTCGGATCAGAGATCTCAGCACTTTCTGCAAGAAACCCCACCAAACTAGCTACTAGCGAACCCATAACTCCCACAGCAGCCACACTAGCTCGCCCCAGCTGAACAAAGCGCTTGGGGAGGCCATGCCTCTGTGCAGCAGTAGTAAATTTGCTAAACAGTAATTCCATCTACGAAAACCCCGGTCAGTTTGGTTAATGCTATTTCAATAGTAGACCACAACAAGTTAGAGCAAGCCACACCTGGATTTAGTCAAAATCACTGGGTCTGTGAATGATTTCAGATCACTCTGTTTTAGCTCTAACCCCAACGTCCATCATCCTTGCTGTACCCCGTTTTTACTGGGAGAATGACCGCATAAGAAGAATGAGAAACCTAATCCAAGAATAAGTAGCAAGGTACTAAAGGTGCCTACTTTAGATCTCAAAACCCAGGCGCACTCTCTCGCCTGAGAGTAGAGCGAAACTTAAAATAACGTACTTTGCTATTTTAAATTGACAATTAATTTGAAATAATAACCGTTCAGCCATTCAAAAGTGAAATAGCGATATGCAACGGGCAGAACAGGGAAAATATGTCACCATCTCCACCGTTGGAGAAACTGCTCAGGCTTTTGTGCCTGCGCCACTTCCACCCAGCCCTGAGATTGAGTGGTCACCACCATTACGAAATCAATTTGAGCGAGCCTATCTAGCACTTGGCCGCCTCGACAGCATCTCCACTCTACTGCCGGATACCTCCCTTTTTCTCTACATGTATGTAAGAAAAGAGGCTGTGCTCTCTTCCATGATTGAAGGCACGCAGTCTTCTCTTTCTGACTTGTTGATGTATGAGATGGAACAGCAAACCGGCGTGCCCATTGATGATGTGGAAGAGGTCAGCAATTATGTTGCTGCGCTTAATCATGGGCTTAGACGGATGGAAGAGGGGCTTCCTCTATCGATGCGGCTGTGTAAAGAGCTGCATGCCATCCTTCTGTCTGGTGGGCGAGGCAGCACCAAAATGCCAGGTGAAATACGCACCAGCCAGAATTGGATCGGAGGCACCCGGCCAGGCAATGCGGCATTTGTACCACCGCCGCCAGAGCACCTCCCTGATGTGCTCTCAGCGCTGGAGAAGTTCATTCATGATTGCCAGCTCCCCCAGAGCCAAACCACATCTCCCTTGCTAAAGGCAGCGCTGGTGCATGTTCAGTTTGAAACAATCCACCCTTTTCTGGACGGTAATGGTCGCCTCGGACGTTTGTTGATTACCTTAATCCTGGTCTCACAACAGACACTGCAACAACCGTTGCTCTACCTCAGTCTCTATTTCAAAACGCATCGTCAATACTATTACGAACTGCTCAACGAGGTGCGCCTAAAAGGTGACTGGGAGAGTTGGCTGCATTTTTTCGGTGAGGCTGTGGAATATACTGCCAATGCCGCCGTAGAAACTGCCAAACAACTCATGACGTTGACTGAAGCAAATGCCAAACTGATCAGCGAACAGGGCAGGGTTGCAGGCACACTCAGACAACTACACGAAGCGCTGTTAAAACGCCCGATTGCTACAGCTGGATGGCTGCAGGAAAACAGTGGGCTGGCTCCTGCCACCGTAATCAGCGGGCTAAAACGACTCGAAAAACTCACCCTAGTGGAAGAACTCACCGGCAAACAACGTGACCGTGTTTACGCCTATCGCCAATACATCGCCATACTGAATCAGGGGAATGAATTGCCGTGATAAAGGTTAGTGTGACATCGTTTCGTTTCCACGTGACTGCATCACCTTCATGACCACAAGTGAAGCGTTCGAACAGGGAAAAGCAAGCCACACTCACATTCAGTCAAATTTGCTGAGCATATGGATCACTACACAGCCCGCTAAAGAGCTAATGCTAGCCAGCCTTGTCCTTGCTGCTCACTGCGTTTGCTGAGACAATGCCCGCACAGTTTAGAAGGAAAAAAGACCTCTTAAACAATAGACTAGGGCCATTTTCATGAATTCCTGAAAGGTGCCGGTTGGGTTCACTCTGATACTAACCGAGCAAGTGCAACTTCTTAATAGAGGTGTTGTAGATCCCTGGTTCGCTGATTTGACTGCATTAAATGTACTCAAGGGGCTGCAGTGCCAGAAAGCACCGCTGACAGTTCTTCCCTAAAGAAAGGCACAGCAGTGTGGCATAGTGGAGAGGGCCATAAAGGATGACACCACCCGAAAATACCAAGCTTGAAGTAGAAGCCCGCGAAGAGATTGATGAAAAGCTCACAGCGGCAGGCTGGGCTATTCAGGATAAGAAGCGCCTTAACCTGTTTGAGAAACTGGGTGTTGCCGTTCGGGAGATGGACACCGACACCGGCCCCGCAGATTACATGCTGTTCATTGATGGCAAAGCCTGCGGCATTATCGAGGCCAAGCGCGAGGGCACCGACCTGGGCGGCGTGGCTGAGCAATCCGGCCGTTATGCCACCTCTAACACCAAGCACATTGAACGCTGGACGCCAGAAGGCGAACCCCTGCCGTTTCTATACGAAGCAACTAATCACGAGATTCGGTTCAGAGATGAACGCGACCCGTATCCACGTTCCCGTTTTGTCTTCCACTTCCACAAGCCCGAAACATTCAAAGCCTGGTTGGAAGAGGGCGGCACATTAAGAACCCGCCTGCAAAACGACCTACCCAAGCTCAACACCGAAAACCTACGTGCCTGCCAAATCGATGCCATCCACGGTATAGAACGCAGTCTCAAACAAGCCAAGCCCCGCGCGCTGTTACAAATGGCTACCGGTTCCGGTAAAACCTACACCGCCGTCACCCAGGTCTATCGCCTGGCTAAATTCGCTAAAATTAAACGCGCCTTGTTCCTGGTCGACCGTGGCAACCTCGGCACCAATGCCAAGGATGAATTTGAACAATTCGTCATCCCTCACGATGGCCGCAAATTCACCCAACACTACAACGTCAACATCCTCGGCCGAGCCGGCATCCCCGATGCCACCAAAGTCACCATCTCCACCATCCAGCGCATGTATTCCCAACTCACCGGGCAGGAGCTGGATGATGAGGCAGATGAACACTCAGGTTTTGAGGTAGAGGCAAGCACCATCAGCAAAGAGCCTCGGCCCGTCGTTTACAACCCCAGCATTCCCATCGAAGAGTTCGATGTCATCATCATCGACGAATGCCACCGCTCCATCTACAACCTCTGGCGCCAGGTGCTCGAATATTTCGATGCCTTCCTTATTGGTCTCACCGCCACACCCACCAAAAAGACGATTGGCTTTTTTAATCAAAACCTCGTCTCTGAATACACACACGAAGACGCTGTGGTCGACAAGGTCAATGTGGGTTACGACATCTACCGCATCAAAACGGAAATGACAGAGAAGGGTAATCTCATAGACGCTGGCACAACGGTTGAAATTCGCGACCGCATGACTAAACAAAAACGCCTTGAAATACTCGACGATGAAGAAAAATGGCTAGCAAAACAGCTCGACCGCAGTATCCTAGCCCCCAACCAAATTCGCACCGTCATCCAGGCCTATAAAGACCACTGCCTTAAAGAATGCTTCCCCGAACGCAATTGGAAAGGCAGCAAGATGGAATGGGTCCCCAAAACCCTCATCTTCGCCAAAGACGACGATCACTGCGACCGCATCGTCGATGCCGTGCGTGAAGTCTTCGATGAAGGCAACGCCTTCTGCAAAAAGATCACCTACAAAATTGGCAAACGCGAAGCAGAAGAAGCCATCAAAGCCTTCCGCACCGATCCGCAATACCGCATCACTGTCACCGTCGACATGATCGCCACCGGCACTGACATCAAACCACTGGAATGCGTCATGTTCATGCGCGATGTCAAAAGCCAGGCCTACTACGAACAAATGAAAGGCCGTGGCACCCGCGTCATCAGCATCGACGAACTGCACAAAGTCACCCCCGATGCCCCCGGCAAAAGCCGCTTTGTCCTGGTCGATTGTGTCGGCGTAACAGAAACAGACAAAACCGAAACCAAATCACTGGAAACCAAACCCAGCGTCTCCACCGTCAAACTCATGGAACAAGTTGCAAGAGGCGACCGCCACAGCGAAACACTGCGCGCCCTCGGCAACCGCATGATTCGCCTTGACCTCAAACTCAACGACCAACAACGCAAACGCGTCAATGAACTGGCCGGCAAATCTCTGGCACTCATCGCCGGTGAACTCATTCATGCGACCAATGAAGAACCACTGATCGAAGCCGCGAAAATACACGCCAAGACAGACGCACCGACAGAAAAAGATATCCAAGCCGCGTTTAAACCCAAGGCCGATATTCTAATCAAACCCTTCCACAACCCAGACCTGCGTGAACTCATCGAAGAACTACGCAAAAATACCGACCAACTCATCGACGACAGCGCCGATGAACTGATCGCCGCTGGCTACGATGAAGAAAAAGCCGAAGTCTTAATCAAAAACTGGCAGCAATTTATTCAAGACCACAAAAACGAACTCGATGCCATCCAGCTCATCTACCAGCAGCCCTACCAAAAGCGCCACCTAAGTTACGAACAAATCGAAAAACTGGCAGAAGAGATCCAACAACCACCGTATAATCTCGCACCCATCGAAGTATGGAAGGCCTATGAGCAGTTGGAAAAGAATAAAGTCAAAGGCGTACCGCCCAAAGAGCTGCTAACCAACATCGTCAGCCTCATCCGTTTTTCCACTGGCCTAAGCGACGTGCTCGAACCCTTTACCGAGCTGGTCAACAACCGCTTTGAAAACTGGCTAAAACAGCAAGGTAAAGACTTCAAACCAGACCAACTCGCCTGGCTAAACAAAATAAAAGATCAAATCGCTCAAAATGCCGAAATGACAGTAGAAGACTTTAACTACATCCCCTTTAACCAGGAGGGTGGGCTGTTAAAGGCAAGGCAGTTATTTGGAAAAGAATTAGAACCATTAATAAATGAATTGAATGGATACCTCATTGCATGAGTGAAGTAGTAACAAAAGAATTGCCTAAAAATTGGGCTTGGGCAACATTTGGTGACGTGGCCGAATTATTGCGCGGCATAAATTATAAGAAGCCTGACGCATCTAGTGAGCCAGCAGAAGGAAAGTTACCAGTATTAAGAGCAAATAATATAGGCAATGGTCTAAATTTTAATAGCTTAGTCTATGTCCCAGAGAAATTAATAAAACAAGAGCAGGTTATAAAAAAAGGCGACATAATTATTGCCATGTCCAGCGGTAGTAAACGTCTTGTTGGTAAAGCAGCTCAAGCAACTAAAGATTTTAACGGGGCTTATGGTGCATTCTGTGCAAATTTAAGAGTGACAGCAGAAATTGAGCCTAAGTATGTTGCTTATTACTACTCCAGCCAAGATAACCTAAAAAGAATATCAGCTTCATCAAGTGGTTCAAATATTAATAATCTTAAACGTGAACATATTTTAGATGCGCCAATTCCCGTTGCCCCACTCGAACAACAAAAACGCATCGTCGCCAAAATCGAAGAACTCTTCTCTCATATCGACGCCGGCATCGAAGCCCTAAAAAAAGCCAAGCAACTCCTCAAACAATACCGCCAATCCGTCCTCAAAGCCGCCGTCACCGGCGAGCTCACCAAAGAATGGCGCAAGGCAAATAAAGATAAGTTAGAACCCGCCATTCAACTACTCGAACGCATCCTCAAAGAACGCCGCCGAAAATGGGAAGAGCAACAACTCGAACAATTCAAAGCCAAAGGAAAAATGCCCAAGGACATTAAGTGGAAGGGGAAATATAAAGAGCCTGAAGCGATTGAATCACATAAAGCTGAGGTGCCTAATGGTTGGACTATATGTGCATTCGAGCAATTAATCACGGAATTGAAAAATGGAATATCTAAAAAACCAACTGAAGAAGCGGGGTTAGCGATATTCCGAATTAGCGCGGTGAGACCCATGCTAGTTAATAAAGATGATATTCGCTATTTACAAAAGGATTTTAATTCTAGTGGCTTTGAAATTGAAGAGGAAGATCTTTTATTTACACGTTACAACGGCAATCCAGAATTAGTGGGTGTTTGCGGAAAGGTAAAAGGTCTTCAAAGGAAAACTGTATATCCCGATAAATTAATGCGCGCACGATTGGTGAATAATTCAAGCTTGTCATCAGATTATCTTGAGTTGTCATTGAATTGTGGAATATCGAAAGAGTTTATTCGGTCGTCAACTAAGACAACCGCAGGCCAATCAGGTATTGCTGGTGGTGACGTGAAGAAATGCCCAGTGGTACTTCCATGCTATATAGAGCAGCAGAAGATAGCAGAAATCGTAGGTGAGAAATTTACCGCAATTGAACATCTATCTATCGATCTAGAAGCTCAATTAGTAAAGGCAGAAAAAAACAAACAGTCGATATTGGCTTCGGTATTTTCAGGGAACTTATCCAAGGAATTAATATGAAAAATAAATACCCTAGGGGATCTGAATGGGGCAAGTGGGATCTTCATGTACACACTCCATGTTCTGTTGTTGAACATTATGGTGGTGATACAGATGAAGTATGGGAAAAATATATTAAAGATTTAGAGGCTTTGCCAAAAGAATTTAAAGTGATTGGCGTGAATGACTATCTCTTTATTGATGGTTATAAGCGCTTGCTTGATGCAAAGAAAAACAAGAACAGGCTGAAAAATATTGATCTTTTACTGCCAGTAGTTGAATTCAGGATTCAAAAATTCGCAGGCACAGATTTTGGAGCATTAAAGCGTATTAATTTACATGTTATTTTTTCAGAAAATATCAAGCCAGAAACGATTCAAACACAATTCTTGAATGCAATAATGCCAAGTTATCAATTGTCACCTGGTTTGGATAATTCTTATTGGAGTGGCGCGATATCTCGAGAAAGCTTAGAGGATTTAGGTAAAAAGATTAAAGAGAGTGTGCAGCCAAAGCACTTGGTTAATTACAAGGCAGATTTAATCGAGGGTTTTAATAACCTTAATATTAATGAAGAAAAGATATTTGAGATTCTTAATAAGAGTTCTTATTTTCGCGGAAATTATCTAATAGCGATAGGTAAGACTGAGTGGGATGAGCTTAAATGGTCAGATGGGACAATTGCTGAGAAAAAAGACATTATTAATAAGTCAGATATTGTTTTTACAGCGGCTGCTAATTCCGAAGCATTTTACAAGGCTAAGAGTAAATTAAACGAACAGTCTGTGAATTCACTTCTTTTGGATTGTAGTGATGCGCATAGTTACTCTGACAAAGAAGGTGAAAAGGATAAAATTGGTAATTGTTTTAGTTGGATTAAAGCAAATCCTTCATTTGAAGGGCTAAAACAGATAATTTATGAGCCAGATGCACGGATTCACGTAGGTGAAAGTCATCCGGAATCTAGGGATGCAAACAGAATAATAGAAAGCATAAAAATTGATAATGCGAATGGATGGTTTGATGAGTGTGAAATACCTTTGAATTCAACCCAAGTTAGTATTATTGGTGGGAAAGGCAGTGGTAAAACGGCAATGTTAGATCTTATTGCTTTCGGAGCTGATGCATGGGATGGAACCGTTGGTGAGTCTTTTCTAAAAAAAGCGATTCGCTCTCTTTCTGGTGCAGTAGTTACTTTAAAATGGCAAGGAGGCGAAGAAGTTAAGCATCCAATAAATATGTTACTTTCACAAAGTGATGAGCCAAGAGTTAAATATCTTTCGCAAAAATTCGTAGAGGACTTATGTTCAAATGACCAAGATGGGCGTGATCTCGTCAGAGAAATCGAAAAAGTTGTATTTGAATATATAGAAGAGACAGATAAACATGGCTGCGCTGATTTTGATGAACTTAAACGTGAAAAATTGGATGCTATCAGGGATCAACGTAAATCGATTACTAGAGAAGTAGAAGATCTAAATGCTCAAATAGAAAAGGACATAAACTTCATAAACTCTAAAGAGAATAAACAAAGTAAATTAAGAGAACTAAATAAAGAAAAAGAAGGGTTGTTAAAACAGAAGCCGGATCTTAATACGGAAGAGGAAAAGAAAGCAGAACAGAAACTAATACAATTGAGATTAGAAAAACAAGAAACAGACGAGAAGATATCATTATTAAAATTGCAAGTAGATAAAACTGAAAACATTCGGCTAAAACTTACTTCTTTCAATAGGCAGATGGATACGTTTTTCTCGGATATGCAACAAGATTTAATTGATATTGGTCTGCCTGAAGATGTTAGGGGTAATTTTAAGCCAGTCTTTAAAGGTGAAACAGAAAGTCTGTTATCTAATAATTCGGGTAAATTAAAAGAAAGCATAAGCATGCTTGTTGGTAAAGATGATGATAATTACCCGAAACAAAAAACACAGAAAGCAATTGCCAAAGCTATTAGTAGTTTTGAGGAAAGGCTGTCAGCTGATAAGGCAAAACAAGAAAAAATACTGAAAACTCAGCGGCGCATTACTTTAATTGATAAAGAATTCTCAAAACTAGAAAAAGAAATAAGCGACATCGAAGAAAACAGAACACAATCTCTAGCTAGAAAAGAAAATAAAAGATGGAATAGTCTCTCAGGATATTTTGATAACTTGAAGTTGGAGCAGGGAGTATTAATAGAGTTATATAGTCCTCTTGATATCTATCTCGGAGTATCTTCTGAAGAAAAGAGAAGTCTTTCGTTTTATATCCAGTGGATGGTTGGCCTCGATGGGTGGGCTAAACAAGGTGAGGGGCTGTTAAATAGAGCTAAAAAGGGAGCATATCGAAATGAGGGAGACTTGCTTGCTACAGCCCAAGAGCTATTAAATTCTGCATTAGAAGAAGGTGATTTTTCAAATTTTAAAGTAGCTTTAATAAAACTCAGAGAAACATTTGAATCTGAGGAATACTCACTCAGAAGTCAATTGAGAGATGATGTTACTCTTAATGAATTTGATGATTGGTTATATAGCTTAGATTATATCGACTTGAACTACGGGATTAAGTATAACGATATTGAGTTAGAAAATCTGTCGCCCGGAACTAAGGGAATTGTTCTTCTGATTTTATATCTAGAAATGGACAAGCATGATTTACGACCAATATTGATTGACCAACCTGAAGAAAACTTAGATAACGAGTCTGTCTACAAAATATTGACTAAATATTTCAGAGAGGCCAAAAATAGAAGACAGGTTATCTTGGTTACTCACAATCCTAATTTAGTTGTAAATACCGACTCCGAGCAAGTTATAACTGCGTCATTCATACGAAAACCAACCGCAGGTCCGATGATTACATATTACGCGGGTGCACTAGAAGATACTCACAAGTCACCTAATTTCTTCGAAATGGGCACCAGAGAAAGAGTATGTGAGATTCTTGAAGGCGGTGAAGATGCATTTCATATGCGCGAGAAAAAATACAGTTTTATTCAATAAGAGATTTCAATGTCAGCAGCAGAAATAGTAAACAAAGTCTGGAACTACGCCCACGTCTTACGTGACGATGGTGTGGGGTATGGGGATTACGTCGAACAGATTACTTATTTAATTTTCCTAAAAATGGCTGATGAGCGTGAAACCGCCGGTCAGCAAGTGCAGGTGCCGAATAAATATGCCTGGGCCAAGTTAGTTAAGTTAGATGGTGATGATTTAGAACTGCAATACCGTCATACCCTGGAAAGCCTGGGCAAACAAGGCGGCATGTTAGGCACCATCTTCCGCAAGGCGCAAAATAAAATCCAGGACCCCGCCAAGCTGGAACGCTTGATCAAGATGATCGAAAAGGAACAGTGGTCTACCTTGCCGGCGGATGTGAAAGGCGAAATCTATGAAGGTTTGTTGGAACGCAATGCGCAGGATGTTAAAGGCGGTGCCGGGCAATATTTTACCCCACGCCCGTTAATCCAGGCGATGGTTGAAGTGATGCAACCCTGGCCAACTGACACTGTGGCCGATCCCGCCTGTGGCACTGGGGGCTTTCTGTTGGCCGCCCATGATTACATGGCCGCATATGCCACCTCCAAAAAAGAACAACGTCATCTCAAAGAACACGCCTTACGCGGTAACGATATTGTCGATAGTGTAGTGCGCTTATGTGCCATGAACTTATTCCTGCACGGTATCGGTGGTGATGAATGCCCGGTTACCTCAAATGATGCCCTGGCCAAAGAAGTGGGGGATGACCGTGTCGATATGGTCCTGGCCAATCCGCCCTTTGGTAAAAAGAGCTCCATTACCGTCATCAACGAAAAGACCGGTAAAAAAGAACAGGAAAAACTCACCATCGAGCGCGAAGACTTTTGGGCCACTACCTCCAACAAACAGCTCAACTTCGTACAACACATCGCCAACATGCTCAAGATCGACGGCAAAGCCGCCGTGGTGGTTCCAGATAACGTGCTCTTCGAAGGCGGCGCCGGCGAAACTGTACGCAAGACCCTCATGGAACGCTGCGATCTTCACACTATACTGCGCCTACCCACCGGCATCTTCTACGCCCAAGGCGTGAAGGCGAACGTCATCTTCTTCGACGCCAAACCCGCCTCCAAAACCGCCTGGACCAAAAAGGTTTGGATCTACGACTTCCGAACCAACGTGCACATGACACTGAAAACCAAACGGTTGGTGAAAAGTGATTTTGATGAGTTTATTGAACTCTATAAAGCAGGTGATAGAAGCAAACGCCGCGAATCAAAAAAGAATGAGCGCTGGAAATCTTTTAAGTACGACGAGATCATTGCCAGAGATAAAACCAATCTAGATATTTTCTGGATGAAAGATGATTCGCTGGAAGATACTGAAAACTTACCTGCACCGTCTGTATTAGCTGCTGAGATTGTCGAGCAGCTAGAGGCAGCGTTGGAAGAGTTTAGGTCAGTAGAAGAGGTTTTAGGAGCAGATGCATGAGTATGACTGAAAAGTATCTTGAGTCATTAAAGTCTATTGATGACTGGGTGATTGTATCTGAGTGGGCTACTCGATTTGGAGAGCTTTACCCTGAGCTATTAGAGAAAGCCAATGAGGAAGCAAGAAACCAAGCTAATGAAACAACGGGGTTACGAGAGATTGCCGCAAGGATAAGTTCGGGTATATCACGCGGGGCATATATAGATAATATCGAAATAGACAGCAGTGAGAGGCCGAGGAAAGTTAGGTACGTCTTGAGTGAGGAGCATGATCTAAAAGTAAACCAAGAAATTGATGATGATGTTGCTCCTTTACGTAGGGATGAAAGAATTAAGCAAGATCAGCTTGAATGGAAATCAATCGACAAATATAGAAATACTGAGTTTGAATCAATAGCAAAGCAGTTAAAACTATTTTTCGGCCTGGATTTTGAAGTTGATCATGCACAGGCACTTCTAAATGTGGAGCAGCCTGGAAAGCACCATCCTGATAACTTTCAACTCATTCTTAAAGCACACAATGCCAAAAAGAATAATAATAACTGGCCCCGGTTCTCTATTGCGGAGCAGATAGATTATATAGAGGTTGCTATTAAGCTACAGCGTCTAGTTTCTTCTAGGTTTGGTATTGAGATGGAAAATGAAGTGCTTGGATCATTAATAGAAAGAATAGAGAAGGTGTATTGATTGCTATCGGTGTTGGCTGTAGGTTTTTAAAAAAACCATACAGGTAAATAGTAAAGTAGCTATGGATTTGATCGCTCAGTCATGATTGCTTTTTCAAAGCGGAATTTGGATTTATGTGAGAATGGAAAAGCTATTTACTAATATAGATATTTTAAAAACAATTAAGTGATGGGTAATATTTGATATTAGGGTACATTAGAAAAATACTTACTCTGATCTCATCCGTTATGCCCACAAACAAATATAAATTATTTCCCATATGAAAAAGTCAGTCAGGAGAATTTTGCATGAAAAAAAATAATACGAAATTGGTTTCAGTAGTTGGTAGATTAACAATCTTGCTGTGTACTGTTCTATTGGTTGGTTGTGCCAACATGTATGTAGACGGGTCAACTAAAGAAATCACTTCTGCGCAGTATAAGAAACCAGATCAGCCGCGTCCTGTTCAGGCTCTTTTTGAATTTCAGACCAAGGGAGTATCGAATGTTCGTGCAACCGATTATCTTAAAACGCGGGTGATCGAACAGGTCAAGTCAAGCGGCCTGTTTAGTGAGATATCTGAAGGGCCTGCTGACGGCGGTGCTTTATTAAGTATTACCTTGAATAATATTCCAATCACAGATGATGCATTCAGCAAGGGTTTCGTTACAGGGTTTACCTTTGGTTTGGCCGGATCGCAGGTTACAGATGGTTACGTATGTACGGCGCGCTATACAAATGGTGATTCTGCCCCCGCTATTGAAAAAAAGGCACGCCATGCCATTCATACCACCATAGGCAATACAGCTGAACCAACTAATGCGATCAAAGCGGCAAATGGTGATGAGGCTGTTACTACCATGACACGCCAAATCGTGAGTAATGTATTGAGCGATCTTTCTCTTGATGAGAATTTTCAATAAGAGGCGCTATTATGCAGTCAAGTATGTTGCGGGCGATTCAGGCAGCTGTTCTTGTTTTGATAGGCGTAAATTTGATTGGGTGCGCTTCTGTTACTATGCCGCCGCCGGTGGCAAGTGCAAGTAATCTCGAAAAGATCCGGTCAGCAAATCTTACACCATCCAATGTTGGCAGATTTGGGATCATGCCAGACGCAGCCCCAAGTATGGATAATTCATTAGGTGGTCTGCGTGGCTCTTCACTCAGGCCTAGCAATGGAAGCTTTTCTCAACATTTGAGAGAGGTTGTCATTGCAGAGCTGAAAGCAGCCGGGCTTTATGATGCAAGTTCACAGATTGAAATCGGAGCGCAGCTTACGGAAAGCCAAGTAGATACTGCGATAGGAACTGGCACCGCGAAATTGGGGGCGAACTTCACGGTTGATAAAGCCGGTGTTCGAGTATTTGAAAAGATATTATCTGTTGATTCTCAGTGGGAATCTTCTTTCGTAGGTGCCATTGCAATACCAGAGGCAACAAACCAGTACAGTGCGCTTTATAAGGCGTTGGTTGGAAAGCTATTTGATGATATAGGATTTCGCACTGCCCTAGCGCGATAAGGATGTGGTGAAATCAGCCGGAATGGTGGGGGCAGAGTAAAACACAGATGTTCGCTTTTGTGCCCCCGTGCGAGGAATATTGTCGTGATAATCAAGGAGCGTCTATAGATGGATCAATGGTTGATGATTGTTTTCCGGCAACTATTTCTATACTGTCTGCCGGTAATCGTCTCGCTGATTCTGGTAATTCAGATCGAGTCACGTCTGACCGGAACAGCAGTTCCTCACCCTTTCTTTGCTATCAAGTGGCGAGGAACCTGGTTGCCGTTTCTGGCGGCTATTGCATTTCATCGGGCTATTATTATCGCCTTGCCGAATTCGGTATCGGGGGGAGTCAAAGCGGCAGCTGTTCGTGCTGGCGCTCATGTTCTGCTCTGTCTGTTGGGCTTTCTATTGTTTAGTTACAGCCTATCCAACCAAGAGTCACCTGGTATGTCTTCATTTCAACACTGGTGGGCTAAAGTGTTGATGTTTTTTAATCTGTGCGCGGCCGCTTTGCATCTGTTACCTCTACCCGGACTATTGGTCGGCGAATGCCTGGCAAGGAGCGGTTTGGGTGATTATTGCAGACCTTGGTTTAACCGGGAGCTCGGCTGGAAGGTTTTGACGGTTTTGGCTGCAACCCCGTTGCTTGATTTGATTCTCGGCGGCTACGTGATATTTCCTGTTTATCACTGGCTTAGCGAGGTGGCGACACCATGAAAATAAAAAAGAGGGTTGTACCGAATGGCACTTATTTAATGGAACCAATAGAAGGCCGATAGGGTATCGGACTCGATTGATTGAGTACTTTATATGCTCCGCTTTTGGCTGACTAGAGCCAAAACCAGGCCAAGTCTCTAATCGACAGCAGTTCAACGATTATTGCTATTTGTAACCAGTTTTCAGTGATCTTATAGTATCGTAGGCTGAGCGTGTTTTTAGTGCCCGCGTGATGCAGGTGAGCATGAATACCGTTTCACTCTTAAATTATCATTTCTACGACTGCGTTTTTCAAAATAATGGCCTCTGATGATATTAAGCTGCTACACGGTTTTGATCTGCACCAAGAGGTGGTTGTTGACCAACTTCTGGAAGCTAAGCGTACCGTCTGGATCGCCACTGCGAACCTCAAGGATATGCATGTAGCCAAGCTCCGTGGTTATATGCCGATCCTTGAGCGTTTTGACCTCATGGCAGCACAGGGTGTCAGGTTTCGCATTATCCATAGTGAGCTGCCGACACGCCCCTTTCGTGACACCCTTGAGCACTGCGGCCATTTGCTTTCAGGTGGGTTGGAGTTACAATTATGCCCTCGCTCGCATTGGAAGATGGCCATTATTGATGGGCGTTTCGCTTACCTCGGTTCGGCCAATTTCACTGGTGCAGGGCTTGGGGTAAAAAAGCCCGAGCGTCGCAATTTTGAGTTGGGTGTCGCTATTCAGGATCTGGATTGGATTGGTAAGCTCTCCACGCTGTTTGATGAGTTCTGGATCGGTAATTACTGCGTCGATTGCGCTCACCGCAGCCGCTGCCCAGATCCGATTATTCCTGAGTAAGTTTTTTCTACACTCCTCCATGGTGAAGGTGAATTTATACAGCAAGGTATGAGTTCCCCCCCCCTTATTTTGATTTGATATCACTCCATTACATTAAACCTCATCAGAATGCCGGGAAGCAGTTGTAGCTCTACATCTATTCGCCAGTTATCTAGAATGCCGGTAATGCTTGAGAGGTGCTGAGCTTCTGTTATTGAATCAAGCTGAAGCGTTACCTTGTGCTGTTCACCTGCAGCAATCTCAAATCCATTCAGGTCTACAGTGGCTATCGTCATCTCTTTTTGCATGGCAAAGATCTGACACTGCTCTATGACAATATCAAATTCAGTTGGATTAGTGATGATGATATCAAACGACAATTTACCGTTGGATTTACCATTGAAGAATTCAGAAAAGGAGGGTATATCCAGGTCAATCGTAGTCCACTCGATATCATATTCCGCCTTTAGCAGTTGGCTTTTGTGATGCATGCTTGCAATGAGCGTCAGATGAAGAAAAAGGAAAATGCTGAGTACGATAGCCAGAGTTGAATAACCCGTGATTACAGATCGTCTTGAGGGCAGGGTTGTTCGCCTAACCTCTGGAAGTAGACTTGATGCAATGCGAGTGCCTGCTGGGACAGCCAGAGATAGAAGTATGATGTTGACCAGAAAAAGGATGCTGGCTATCTCGATGATGGTGAGGTCCTGAAAGGTAAATATCCATTGGCTTAACAGAATCAGCGGCAGGCTGTAGAGAAATCCAAAAGCAAGCACCAGCAGGGGTTTTCTGGATAGCGCCTTAAGAATCACGCTGTATTTTATTTTGTGCCGCTGCAGGGTTGGCGAGATAAAGTCCAGGCCGAAGGTAAAAAATAGAAACAGGTAGCTGAGTGTAATGGATAGCCCGGTAGTCCATGGATAGGGGTAGTAGCCAATCCATAAGATCACCAACTGTGCGGTTAGGTAAAACAGGAAGAGTTTGACCTCCTCCAGTATCTGGTCACGTAATGGAAACTCTGTAACCAAACCATTCTTAAATCCCGCCTCTTTTTCAAATACAGCTGAACAGTGCTCTTTTATGGGGAACAGCAGAGCAGAGGCCATAACCAACGATCCAGCGAGGATCAGATTGCTGATCACCACCTTCGCCTGCGATTCAAAGAGATAGTTGGCGAGTCTCTCAGATATGTTTTGCCAGCTCTCTGGAAAGAGGTAGGCCAAAATAACTGCCTTTATCTCCTCCTGGTGGGTTAGTAATAATACGGAGAACAACGAAAAAACAACCACCCCTGAGATAAAATAGATCCCCAGCCATTGGCTTGAACGCCTGGTTAACCCTGTCACTGATAGTGGCGCAAAAAATAGGGCCTCTTTTATCTGCTGGAATAGGGTCATATCTCAAAGTCTCTTTTTTTGGGGGGCGTAAATATAAACCAGCTACAGGTGCTAGCAACAACCGATGGGAGGATACCTGGATGCTCATTATTTACCAGGGCCTTTCATCTTGGTGGAGGTGACGAGAAACTAACTCTGCATGCAGTGATTTTACAAAACTTTGGGCTGGCTACGCTGAAATTACGCGAAATGTTGCCTTTCAGAATATTCCCACAAAGACTTTAAAACAATTCTGAGGATTAGCTTAGGTAGTGCACGCTAGTATTTGCATCATAGGGACGCACAAGGAAGGCTACTAGCAAGAGTATCTGAACGGATGTCAGCTCCCGGCGTTGACTCCAGGGGACGCCTTGGGGTTAACGTCTTTTCTGTAGTGGAACTGGGAGGTGGTTTGTGGCTGCTAAGGGTGTTTGTATGACTGTCGTGATGCCAACTCAAGCCTTAATGCCATACGATTTTCTTGTCCAGTCTATAGAGTTCCTCTTCAATTTTTAATATTTCTCCCTGGCATGCAACCTCAAACAAGACATTATTATCGACAATTTGGGTAATGGTGATCTCTATCTCATCATTAACTTTAATTGTTTTGCCAACTTTCCCACTGATTGTATACATAGCTGCACTCCTACATTGGTGAAAAAACAGTGATAACTGCTAAAGCAATGGCAAAGAACAGCAGGCCACAGAGTACCCGAAACATCGGAGACTTAAAGGATTCTTCAAACTTCATACTTCTCCCCTAAATTGGGTAGCCAGATTGCCTAATCAGGCAGAGAGAAAAAATGAAGAAATGGGCAGGTCTTTGTAGGAATAATCTGAAACCACACGCATGCTGTGGAATAAAGTGAAATGTGGGTAGTAATATGACACTGGGTGCTGCGCCATGAAGGTCAAAAGGAATCAGAATGGAAGCCTAAGCCCCAGCGTAGCTCTAGGGGAGACTCTGGGGCTGCGCCTCCTTTCAAGCTTTTGATTTACGCTTGAATATTCCTAAGCCAAGTAGACCTGAGCCGAATAACCAGACTGCTGCTGGGAGTGGTACTGGGGCTACATCACCATCTCGAACAGCCCAGGCATAAAACTCAAATCCAATTGATGGGATTGCCTGATCACCCTTGTACATTTTAAATGCCCAGACAGCTGATTCATCAGGTGCATATCCAGTACCTGACCAATATATTTCTGATAGTAAATTTTCAAATGGCCCTGTGTTTGCCAAACCACCTGCCTGCGGGTTGCCGCTGGTATCAAAAATACCTGAATTTCCTAAATTATTATAAAACATATAGGCCAATTCACTACCTGTGCTGCCAGCATATAATGTTCCAGGGCTACTAATGTTATATCCCCAATCTGACGTGCCATCAAATTGCCACGTATAATTGAAGCTTACCCCGTTTACTGGATTTACAGTTGGCAAACGCCATACGCTAGATGGGTCTAACCAAGTTCGATGATTAAAGGCAGTAATGCTTGCCGCCCAATTTTTAGCTGCATCCCAACCCATGCTGCCATCGGTGTCATAACCTGATGTCTGGGCATAATTAGCATCCTGCAACCAAGTTATATCTAATGCATCGTCATAGATGAGTCCGCCGCCTCGATCATATAAGGCTGCTTGTGATGCTCCAACTTGTCCCAGTGCTAGTAATCCTGCACAGGCTACTCCTAAGCCTTTCCTGTTCATACTGTACTCTGCTCCAACCAGTTTTTATTACTTCCAATGTTTTATCGGGCATTGTGTCGGTGTCTTTCTAATAGTCATTCTACTGATAATCATACTACCAAACTAGGGGGGGGATTTCTGACAGAAAAAATATGAGCAATTGATTATTTTTGGCTTCTTGACTCTTAATCTATTGGTTGAAGATATAAATCCTCCATGGCCCGCTAATGAAATAAAGAGACGGAGTTAGGCAATAAGAAAGCAGCTGGAGTGGCATTAGGCGTGGCAAAGCATGTAACTTATTGAAATATAAAGAAGTGCAGCGGCCTGCAAAGCCGTGGACCTCGGTTCGATTCCGGGCTCAGCCTCCATTTGATTACAGTATCTTTTTTAAAAACAGCTTGCTATCTTGTATATGCGCACTACCATCGTAAACTTGGCGCTGGCTACGCAGCACTGTAGCAATTCGTTTTACTCTTCATGGCTGGCAGCGAATGTACATAGTCAGCCCTGAAAAACACCTAAGCGCTTAATTTATAGTAAAAAGGGCATATTATTAGCGCCTTTTTTCGACTCGTTTTGTAAAATAGCACCACCATTTCTGGTCGAAACAAGGTGTCAAAATGCTCCCAGAAAGTCCAAGCGACTCACCCCAAAGCAGCTTTTTCGATATCACCCACCAACTGGATTTCAGTCACCCCTTATTGGCCTTAGGCCGGGCATTGGATTGGGATGAAGTTGAGCGTGCTTTTGCACCGCTCTACAGCACAAAAGGACGTAACGCCAAGCCCATTCGTCTGATGTGCGGACTTTTGATCCTCAAGCAATTACATAATCTCAGTGATGAATCCGTACTACCAAGTCTTCTGTGGAGAAAAATACTTTCAAACAAGACTGCCCTGTCACAGCACAGAACTGGTGAAATTCAGAAAAAGAATTGGCAAAGAAGGCATTGCAAAGCTGTTTGCATTATCGGTTGCCCTGCAGGGTAAGGCCGCAGAAGAAGGAACGGTATTGGTCGATACGACCGTCCAGGAAAAAGCCATCACCTACCCCACGGACAGCAAGCTGGCTATTAAAGTCATCAACCGGCTTAACAAGCTGGCCAAGAGGCATGGCATTAAGCAAACTAGCGAGTCGTGATGCTCAGTATGCAAAACGGGACATCCAAGTCCCCCTTTTGCCCTCGCTTATCACGACGGTTAATTCCTTTTGCCACAGCCGCCCTGCTTACGTGCCGCTTCGCCACACCATCGCAAGCTCGGTGCTGGCTACGCAGCACTTCAGCAAATGGCTGGATGGCGTTTCGGATGCCTACGCTGCATCCCCTCTGGCGCAAGGCACGACGGGTATGCTACGAGCGGCCTACGCCTACTGCGGACTACCAGCCTTCGTTTCACTCTCCATGGCTGGTAGCGGGCGTACCTTCGTTAAAGAAGTGAAAGGGCTGCGCTTTGGGTATTAGTAATCACTTTAGAGAACAATCAGCCACCAAGGGCACTGATTGGCTTCTTGAAGCAATGAAAACCAGAGACAGTAAGAATATCAAATGGTATTTTTCAGGGCTGACTACATAGCCTCCGCAATGCTCCAATCTGTAAGGCGTTGTGCTCATATGTTGTGTGTTTAAAATTTTTTTTAGCACATCAGTTTTGAATAGTTGTTAACGGCAAGGCAGTCTTCCAGTATTTCACGTCATCAAGCTCACCTACGTAAGTAGCGCTGTTGAGATCATAAAATCCGTTGCTGTTCCAATACGCAGCACCACCGGAAGGGGCGCCGCTTGTTGAAAAGATTGGCCGGGCGCCAGCAGCAAAAAATGAGCTTACATGTCTAGAAATGGAGCCATCACCAATTAGGTCTCCACCCCAAAGGTGTGGGTCGGCAAGCATGACGTAATTGCCGGTGCCACCCATATCGGTTTCAGCTGCAAGCTGACTATCTATATAGATTCTGATATAGCGTCCATCCCATGTTCCTACTATATGCTGCCATACGCCAGGCTTCAGAGGTACGGCAGCACCAGAAGCTTCTGTTTGTGTTTGGGCATATGCATGAGTCCATTTGTTAGTTGGCATGGTCTGGTTTGCTGCGCCAGCTTTGCATGAGCCAGTTATCCAGCCACCCTGGTAATGATCTGCCGGACTAACCGGAAGAACAGCTTCCGGAAGAGTGCTACCCCAGGGATCACATCTTTGATCGGTAGGATTTCCAACTGAAATCCAGAACCGCAAAACATCATGGGTTGAATCTTCTGTTGTACAATCACCGGTGATGGGATCTCCATCATCGCTAAAACGCATTATTCCTAGTGCCCAGTTCTTGATCCAGAATTGGGTGGTCAGAATGTCTCTTCTTAGTTTGGTGTTCAGGCCGAGTGTTTTACCTTCATCGCAACCAAGGGCGGTCGGTTTTATCCATGCAGAAAAGGAAAATTCATGGGTTTGTTGCATCTCTGGGACAATAATGGGGGCACCGCCACTGCGGTATGTTGCTGGAGGAAAGCCATCATCAGGATTAATGGTGTAGTTTAATTGCACTGCCCCGCTGTCACTGATCCGATCAAAGTTGACTGCATTGTCACCTGCTGTAGCGCCTGGTTTGGTATTGGTTATTACTCGCTGGACATTGCGGGTAATCACTCCATGCATATCTTGTGTTGTGCCCAATGCGCCAGTGCTATTAACAACAGTGCCGGAGCTTTCATTAAAGTCCCAATGTAAAATCAGATCATTAACAGAGGCTTCCGGAGGCAGGGTAAGAGTGACAGCTCCTGTTCCAGCTGGGGTGCCATAAGAGCGGTAAATAGCACCAGGAGCGGCTGCAACTGTGCAAACGCCTATTTCTGATTGGTTGATAGTAGTATTCAACGTCAGAATGCCGGTGCTATCTCCGGCTGTGTGGGTAACGGACGATATGCTCCTGCTATCACAATTCAGGACAAAGTCTTCGGCCTGTAGATCGCCACTGGCATCAATGTTTGAGTAGGCGCCTTCAGCAAAAGTAATGGAGATTTGATTACTATCATTAACTATTCCATTCAGCCTAAGTTCAAGACCGCCATAAAGGACATCCTGGATTATAGGCGGTGGCTCGGTGATGGTTACAGGCCAAGGGCCGGCTGAGACTGCTTGGGCATCCATGACTCCGGTTGCGTAGTTGTTATAGCCCCCTTCATACCAGCCCCAGATTGATAATGGCTGGGCAGCCAATGTATCAACACCTTGATCGGCTGCAAGCTGTTGTTGGCTCATTGTGAGGATTGCGGTTGTTTCTCCTGGTATATGGCTGACTTCCGTAATTGAACGAGGGTTGTTGCCGCCTTTGTCGATCAGCCAGAAATCCCTTGGCTCCAGCGGGCCTGACAGGGTATCCACCGATAAATCAGCAGCATCAACTGAACCATAGACACCCTGAGTGCCTGAGCCCTGTTGACTGGAGCGGAGATATACCAATAGCTGATTGCTACCGACTTGGGCATCTACGCGCTCTATCTCTGGCGTAAAGGTGGGTGGCACAAAATCTTCCCGGTAGGGAATGCCATCGTTGGGGTCTGTCTTTGTGGAGGTAATCTCTAAACGTGTGCCGCTGCCGCTATCTGCTCCGCTATGGATGATCCGGTGAATGGAGTTCACCTCATGGCAGGAGGCGTTGCCGCAACTCATGCCAGCATGATGGCCGCCATAATAATAATGACAGGCGTTGCAGAAGGAGTTCCACAGGCCACCATCGGCACAGTTCTCACCAGTGGTCTCTGGAGTCCCGTCACCACCACTGCCGCAATCACCATTGGCGGTTACCTGGAATCGTTCACGAATCATAGACGAGCGGTTTGCACGATGAGCCTCATGGCAATCAGTGCAGGAGAGTACATAGTTGGCGCCTGAATTACGGTTGGCTGAATCATAGGGCCAGCGCATAAAGTGCCCACCACCACGGCCACGGGTGACGTAATTCATGTTGAAGATGGCATCTGGGTTGCCACTGGTGCCCCAGAAGCCTGAGGTTGCTGGGTTGTCTTCATTTTTGTTAAATGGTGTTCCGGCAATGCCAAAACCGTGGCGAGCGCCACATTCAACCCTTTGATTGGGTGGATCAACGCTGTTGTCTGTACAGCCGATACCCTGACCCCAGTTTACAGGTGGGTTGGCACTGCTGACGCGCTCGGTATGACAGGTAAGACAGAATTTTGGATAGGCAGGTAGTTTGTCGCCTGCAAACTCAAAGTTCATACCCCCGCCACTTTTTGGTGGCTGGTACATCCCACCCGCATTCCAGATCATGCTGGCATCACCAAGTTTTTTACCATTGGCTATCTGCCAGTAGAAACCGCCTGTACCTGAGCCGGTAGCCGCGTAGTAATCCATCTTCTCTTCAGGATCGTCACCCCAGACGTCAAATCCACCTAAGGGTAGCGCAATTGGGCTTAGATTCTGCTCAGCATCCCAGTATCTTCCGGTTACCACATGCACGTTATGGCAGGAGACACATTCTAGCTTGTAGTTTTTACCGTCGTTGGTGAATGCTGTGCCCAGATCGTGCCCGTCTGCTAGCGTAAAGGCCTCTTCGATGTCATCTGCTGATACATATCCACCGGGCCTATTGTTGGCAATCTGGTGATTTTTGACCTGCATAAGGTCGCCATTGTCACTGTGGCAACGGTAGCAGAGCTGTTGTTGATAACCTTTGGTCATGGCGGGATTCAGCTCGCCATTTTTAGCTAAATCTTGGCTAACAGCGCCATGTGGGTCGTGGCACATGGTGCATTTGAGATTCCCCTTATCCCCTGGGATGCCAGGGCCGTGGGCTGAGTTCCTGAAGTTAGTGTAGTCATCAGACCGATACCATTCGGGATCATTGTTAGCGTAAACAGGTCCTCCCTCATTGTTATGGCATTTCCGGCAGACGGTATTATTCTCATCATTTTCGTAGCCATCTTTAAGGCGCTTGGTGCCGCCTGTATTCCAATGACCCTTGCTGTAATCATGGCAATCGCTGCAGACACGGCCTGCTCCAGGGTTGCCAGTGGCAGCAGTATCTTGCCAGGAGAGCAGGTTATAGTTTTCTTGGTTGCTTTTGCCATGACCATTGATAAAGAAGCCATAGGTGTTGGCACCTGTCTCCAAATTTAGGTCTCCAACAACATTGGGAGGCTCGCCAATGCTCCCTGGGCCGGTTACTGGGATGGGGTTGGTGGTATCGTTGTGGCAACTGCCACAGAATTTTGCTTCACCTAGCTCACCCAGCCAGGTATCTGCCCAGGTATATTCGCCGCTATCTTTTGTAATCCAAAGCCCTGAATCACCTTGCGATGAACCGGGGCGGAAGAAATAGTATTTTGCCAGTAGAGCGCCTTCGCCGTGGCAATTGGCACAAACCTGGGTGCCACTATCCGGCCCGGTGTTGGGGCAGGGTGTATTAGGCCGGCCATTGCAGAGCGTTTTTCCATCTGCAAAATAGACTTCATTAGGGTAGTTGGAACCCGGCTCAAAGGTACCATGGCAGCCAAATTGTCCATCACTGCAGGTGATTTTGGGGCCAAACTCTTTGGTTACATGCACGTCATGTGCTCCAGCACCCAAGGGTAAAAAGCCATTCACGTGTTTGTGGCAGAAGGTACACTTCATGCCTACATTGTGTGTGTGATCAGATTGTGCTGGATTATCGTTGTGTGTGCGATCAGCCGGTGCTGGGTTATCGTTATTATTACGGTGATGGAGGGTTTGAGTATGACAGACTTCACAGGGGCCATCGTAGACATCATCCCCATCGGCAAAGTTGTTGGGACCAACGGGGCGGAAGAGTTTTACAGGTTTGCGGCCGCTGTTGGGGGTGTTGATTTCATGCCGGACGAGCTTGCCGTAGATCACAGCAAAGGGGGTGCCTGGTATGAGTTTGTCCACCTCAACTGGGCCTTTCAAAGTGAGTGTGTCATTGTTGTTTCCAACGATGCGGTGACCATTGATAGCACGGCTGTATAGCACCAATCCAGCAAACTCATTATCCTTCCAATTTGCACCCGCACTGCGTAGGGTGGTTTCTGTTACCTCTGTGACAACTCCCGAGGTGAGGTAGGCCTCTTCACCATACTTGGCTCGTTGGTACTGGAAATGTGGTTCATGACAGGTGCGGCATTCAATGGCCCAGTCGCCATAGCCGTTGTCAATGGAGATACTGGAGTGGGTTTTCATAAAAGGAGCCACAACGTCATTGTGGCAGCTCCAGCAGAGATTGTTGGCTGGGGTGTCATCAATATTCTGAGGTGGATCAGGCATGATTACATTGAAAAACTTCTCCATCCCGCCCAGGACATTGTGACAATTGAAACACTCGATATTGTTGACTGTGGTGTGAGGGAAACCCAGAAAGCCTGCCTGGGCCTGACCTGCTACCCATGATATGAGAATGATAGCCATCACACGCATTGATATTGCCCACTTATGCCTTAACCTGTTCATATGGGTGCCGTCACTTATCCGGGTGTAGAGAAGGGATTAGCGGGGTCACTGCCTGCGCTGTGTTCTGCGCCATCCAGGTGACCGTCATTGTCTGCATCCCTATCCAAGAGGTTAATAAGCCCATCGCCGTCGAGATCAAGGCTCCATGTTTCTGCCCAGAAACGCAGCTCTTCACCATCCGACAAGCCATCATCATCCGTATCGCTGGCCAATGCTGAAGAGCCGTAGGTGTTAATTTCATCTGTATCGGTTAGTCCATCACCGTCATAATCAGCATCTGTGACTGCAAGAGATACCCCAAAAGCAAGGTAACCGATCTCTTCTCTGGCATGCAGAGTCTCTTCGTCACGGGACTGCTCCTCATCCACTTGTAGCTCAACCCCCAGTGACTGAGCATGGCGTATGCGTAGATTGGCAGTGTCACTACCTGCTGTGGTCTGCATGTCTGCAATGAAGGTAGGGGTATGCGTAAAACTGCTACTGAAAGCCAGCGGCTGAAAGTGGTGGTTGATGGGGGTGTTGGTTCTAGCTACCTCAAATAAGAGGCCATCCACTGTACCTGCCGAAGGTGTCCAGGCAATATAGGCAACTTGCTCGTGGCTGTGGTCGTTGTCATTGAGTTCTTGTTCTTGCAATCGGTAATCAAAGCCTTCCACACTCACATTGCGTATGCGGCCGGTTACAGCATCTGCTTCATTAGTGCTTGTGATTGATGTAACAACTACTGGCTTTGTGGTAAACGCTTGTTTGAATGTTACAGGATTATAAGTATGTACAGTTGCATGATTGAAGTATCCCGCTTCAATCTGTATGTCATCTGATAATTTATGAATACCCTGTTCTATCACTAGGTAGCTCAATTCTTCTCTAGCATGAGTATCATCGAGGTACTCCCATTCTTGGAGGCGAACCTCAAAACCTGTTTGGTCTAGATTACGTATGCGTACAATTACTGGGTCAGAATCATTATGGGTTGCTGGTTTGGTTGCCACAACGGGGTCTGTGAAGGGAGTTCTGAATGTCACCCGCTTCCAGATATGGTCAACCTGTAGTTGGCCGACTTCCAGAACAGCAGAAAAATCCACCTCCAGGGTATGATCTGCGCGAATACTGGCAACTGTATATTCTGTCAGTATACCTATTGGGATACCGTCTAATTTTACTCCGGCGATACGGTAGCCGGGATCTGGGGTAATCTGAAAATGAGTATCACTGCCTGCTGCAACCTGTCGCATACCTGCTGGCTCGATTTTTCCATGCCCTTCAGTAACAGCCTGTAGGGTGTAATCAGAGGCTGCCTGGGCAGCTTTACGCGTTTTCCCACAAGCCATACGGTTACGACAGCCTAAAACGCTTGCGGTTTGATCAGAGGGTGCCCCATCTATGGAACGTAGGTTTTTATTTCTGGTGGGCGCAGTTAGAGCTATTTTATTGCGTCGTTGATCAAATAGATCAAAGGCTATGATTTGTGAATTATTGAGCGAGGCTACATACAGTCTTCCAAGAGATGCCTCGTAGGCCATGCCCAAAGGATTATGCATGGTTGCTCCTGCTGCAGACAGTCCCCCTAAATAACTACCCTTGCTATCGTAAGTTGCCACTTGGCTGCTATAGGTATCTGATACGTAGAGACGATGACTGTTGTCCATCGCGAGTCCTATAGGTCTAACAAGCGGGAGTCCATTCATTCCTTTGGTGACAAAGCTGTTCTTAAAGTTTCCACTTAAATCAAAAAATTGTACGCGGCCTGCTATACCATTACCAAAATCTAAAACCAGGATCTCTTCAGCATATTCGTTAACCACGATAGATACAGGATGTCGGAATTGGCCTGAATTAACTCCATCGCTACCGAAGGTGAAATCAAGAGTGCCTTGCTGAGTATAGATCTTAACTATGCCTTGCTCAGCATCAGTCACATAGATACGGTTATTTTTATCAATGGTGATTGCTGTGGGTTTTTCAAACTCTCCATCACCTATTCCCAGCTTACCCAGTGGCTTTAATGTGCGCCTATCATAGATTGTGACACTGCCATTGCCGGAACTCCCCACATAGATTTGACCACGTTTGTCAACGGCAACAGAGAGGGGGTTGTTCAGTTCGTTGATGCGCTTGATGTGCACGCTTTGTGCATCATAGATATCCACCCAATGGGCACCTGTCTCCACGACATAGATGTGACCCCAGCGATCGAGAGCAATTGCAGTCGGAGCTTTGGGACCCGCACTGATCCCAGTAGCTGCTTCATAGACGGGCATGATTGCTGCGCGCAAAGGAGTAGCCACGCTTAAGAAGCTACAGCAGATAGCAATGGTATAAAGAATAAATAGTTTAATAGCTTGTGTGTTGTGGCATCCCAACATCAAGACCTGCTCCTTTAATCAAACCATTGCGGTGCCTGGCAATAAAAAATCCATTTAGATTATAAGGAAATCTAGCTGGATATCCAGAGTGCCCAATTATTTTCGGATAAAAGCAACGGGTACTACAGAAGTGCTTTGCAGAACTGCCATGTAGGCATAACTGAATGGGGTTTGTAATTACATGTGCTGCCGATTGACTTCAGCATATATCTGAAGAGGAAAATGTTGTGTGTTTAGTATGTGGCAAGCGTGGTAGAGGCGATTGCGATGCAGAATGTTCCAAGTTAAAGGCTAGATAAACCTCTGTTTTTAACAATGGAAATGATGTTCATGGAGGTTAATGATGCACTTGAGTAACTGGAAAAAACCTTCGTTGTATATGAAAGATACTTAGCCTAATTAGGAATCTAACGTATGCCTTATTATTTTTTAGAATACTATTATATAAAACTGTTCTAAGGGTAGGTTATTGGGTGTCCTAATATACTTACTATGAATAAGGTAATATTTGGATGTATAGCTGAGTGTGTAGAGATAAGTATGTAGATTATATAGATATAAGCTTGGTTTACTCAAGGGGGCTGGATAAGTAAATGTTGTACTAGTGGCTTATGTCTTAGGCTTAATAAAAAGCTGTAATGGCTTATTAGCTTGTTAAAGATAAACACCCAGCTTGCCGATGTGAAAATATTAAAGCTGCTTGCAAAGTAGCAAAAAAATTAAAACAGTGAATTGAAACCCTAGAGGAGAGCGTTATACATGTGGTTTTGGGTATAGCAACATAGCCCAAACCCTATGGGGTGGTTTATGTGTTGTAATGGAGATATATACAGTGAGTTGCTTGTGGGGATAATATTTAAACAATTGGCTGGTTACCTGGTCAGTGGGTTACTTTTTGTGCTTGCTACACAGGCCTTGGCTGCAGGGACTATTGTGGGTTCAAAGCATGATTTGAGTTCGCCATTTGGTGGTGGTTCTGATGAAATCTGCGTTTACTGTCATACACCGCATGGATCAAATGCTGATGTTGATAATGATGGCAGTATTGATTCAAATCACGCAAGCCGCCCACCTGCCCCTCTTTGGAATAGGCGCATTACAACTATGGTGCCTTATCAAATGTATGCCAGTGCTACATTGAATATGGCCTGTGATGATACACCAAGTCCTCTCTCACTCGTTTGTCTGAGCTGCCATGATACTGCAGCAGCTAATACTGTTGTTGGTGCGGTCAATGATGTTGATACACATAATTTGGTTAATGAGCCAAATAGAGGGGCTGCTAACCCAAATTGCGGTACACGATGTCATCCGGGTGGAGGAGATCCTGTTCCTGAATGGTGGTCAATTGGACCCGATCTATCAAACGAACATCCGGTATCTATGAGTTATCCAGCAGCTTCAGATGACCCTGATTTTTTTATTCCTCCTGATCTGCAGAGAGGGTGGAGTGATGTTAAATTATTCAAAGGGCGAGTGGAGTGTCCCAGTTGTCATAATCCACATGACCCAACCAATGTGCCATTTTTACGCAAATCAATGATGGATAGTGGGCTCTGCACCACCTGCCACAATAAATGAATTATTTTGTTATGAGCTGATGGATCAGTCGCCATTAGGTAATGGTGTTCAAGCACCAGAACGGAGATAAAGTGTGAATCTCAAGATGCGCAAAATATCTATTTAAATTAGATGTTATTGCATAAGAGTAGGCAGATTTAAGAGTCTAGCGATAGGCTCAATAGATTGGCAAATAATATGCTAGGAACAATGCGACTTATCATTATAGGATTGTTATTGAGCTTGCTTTCCATGTATGCGCAAGCTTCAATGGATTACCCGCATTCCACGGTGAATGGCTTCACATGTGTCACTTGCCATGACATACACGGTGGTTTTGACAAATTGTTGCGTATTGCCAATCCACATGCGCCACAGGATATTGATGATACCCCGGCTAATAACCTGTGCTGGAGTTGCCACAATGATGTTGTAGCCCCTTTCCAAAACCCCCACTCCAGTCATCAGATTGATGAGGATTATGGTCAATGGGCGATAGAGTGCATCGTTTGCCATAACCCGCATAAACAAGAACAGAATGCCTCCTATGGTGCTGAAGGCTATCTTGCGACAGGCTCCGTTACCACGGTTAGCACCACCTCACTTCACAGTGCAGGCGCCACCTGGACAGTTGATGAATTCGCCGGTCTGATCGTTATCCCTAATACGGCTCAGACTTATAATAACTACCGTATTCTTTCTAACACCGCTGACACCTTAACCATTAGTGCCGGGTTGAGTGGTGCTGGTATGGATATGAGCAAGGTATCACCAGGAAATACCTTTGCAGTTATTTACGGAAAATTATTCTATGGCTCCGGCAGACTATCCAGACCAGATCGGGGTAGCCCAGATACTCTCCCGGGCTCAGATACCTGTAGTGTGACAGCTAATGTTTTTAGTTGTGCCAATCGTATTGATGTGACGGTGAAGTTTTTACGGGACTTTAGAGTGGATTTAGGGGGCTCAAACGAACATTCATATGCAGGAGATGTAGATGGAGATGGGCTATACCAAGGCCCCTGTGAAGCTTGTCATACACGAACCCGGCATCACCGGAATAACAATGACTTTCCGGGTGATGCGGATCATACTCACAATGTTGGCCTCAAGTGCACCTTATGCCATAAGCACGAAAATGGCTTTCTACCCCTGGGGGCGGGAGCGCATGAAGTCCACTTAAACAAGGAATTTGGACCTAAGATCACCTGCGCAGACGGGGACTGGGGTTGCCATGGCACCTTTGTGCCAGGTTCAAACTCCCCCAATGAAGTTATTTTTGCGGATGGTAAGCCACTTTGTACGGGGCGTCCGGGCATAGATTGTCCCAATACCGGGGCTGACACTGAAACTGAGGTTTGCGCCAACTGCCACGGTGAAGGATCGTTACTGGCCAAATACTACTTCTTCCGTCCAGGCTCTTCTGAAGGTGATGTTGGGCTCTGGATTACCCCGCAAAGCGGTGTATACACCTGGGCGGATACCTGGCTAGGTTCTATCGGTGAGAAAAAATACTGCGGCAGTTGCCACAATGATACCGACAGCACCTTCGTTACTGGCCCTCAACCTCCAGGGCAACCAGCTAATATTGTGGGCGACCTGGATTTAGATACAGGCACCAACACCTATGGCTTCTTTGTTAACGGCCACGGTAAAACCACTGGAAATTATGACAGGCTTTCCTGGCAAGATGATGCAGATACCGGTAATCCAGCAGCCAACCGGAAATGCAGTGATTGCCATGAATATACGGGAACTCATTTTGATAACCCAGACCCAACAAACAAACGCCTAAAGGCAGGTTATGAAAACGATGCCAACAATACCGTTTGTCGGATGTGCCACAATAATGAAGGCGGCCCAGTTAATGCCAACAATGCCCCAGAATGGTACCGCTCTGATAGCTACTCCCATTTTGAAAATTCAGCTCATGGACTGGGTATTGGTAACGATAAGGCAGATCTTAAGTGTACCGGCTGTCATGATCCACATGGTGCAGCCTATCAGGATCCAGTGGGCAATGGTGCCGTGAATCCTGCTATGACCAAAGGTTATCAACAGGACCTCTGTTTCCGTTGTCATAGTGACCACGGTGATCTCATGCAGGTAAAGAATGACCAGCTATCTAACAACAGGACTGGTGGATATGTTTCAGCAGATGATATTGAGGAAGCTTTTAGCCTAACAACAGGGCATGACCTGGGTGCCGCTCTTAGCAACGGTGGTAAGAACTACACGCTGGAGTGCATCTCCTGCCATAACGTACATGTGGTGACTGGCAAGTACTGGGACGCAGAGCAAAACCTAAGCCCTATCACCCTACCATCAAATCGAACTGAGGTGTGGGGTGATGATCCAACAGAGAAGATGGGGTACTACGCCGCTTCAAATGGTTCTGGAACAGGTGGTCTTTACCGCAAGATAGCTGAGGGCTATCCGCTTGGTTCCGGTGGTTTACCCTACGATAAGGGAGCTTACTATCAGCCGCCAAAAGATGGCAGCGGGATCGACGGCTTTGAGTTTAGCGGTGATGTGCTGCCAGCCTACGCCCAATTCTGTCTGGATTGTCATGGAGAGGCAGTAAATGGGCTTCATGCTGCAGTCAGCTGGGGGCGTCCACATGGTTTCGGGGCTGCAGGTACGCCTTCCAATATGAATGAAAGCGATCCGGCCACATCCAATTTTTGGGGTACCAGCGGCAATCCCGATATCTTGTTCCAGATGAATGAGGTATCCCGCGGACGTGGTGGTGGCCACTTTATGCGCTGGCCTTATGACTCAGCCCAGCGGAATGCCGGCATTAACTTTGTACTCTCCTGCACCGACTGCCATGAAGCGCACCGCTCCAGGCGCGGCTCTATGATTCGGGAGCGCTATCAGACAAATAAAAATGGCGCCTGTGGTAGTGGTAGCACTCCCGGTGAAAACTGCACCGACGGAAGCCTTTGGAATAGTTTCTGCAACGCCTGTCACTACTATTATGGTGGCCATCATGCAGGCATGAGCTGCGGCCAGGCCTCCTGCCATGAGGTGAAAGAACTTCATCGAATCAAAAAGTACGGTGGTGGAGGTAGCACTCAATTGCATATCACCGAACGGGTGGATGTGAGCAATTATATCCCGCCAACTTTTACCCCTGAGATTCAGAGTGTGGTTGCTTCTACCGGTTCGGACAAACTTTATGTGACCTTCAGGGAGAGCGAATACGGGGCGGGTACTGCGGGTATTTTCTCTGTGATTGATGAGAGCGATACCTCCGTAGATACCCTCTCTGGTGCGCTGCAACCAGGTGATTTCTGGCTAACTGACAAGAATGGTGATAATCCACGGACCATTACTGCAGTTGAGCATACCGCCGGAGAAACAACCGCATTACTCACCATGAGTCAGCCAACTATTGCTGCTGATCAAGGCACTGATCTGTTAGCCGCCCAACCACTCTCTATTTGGGGTTGGTACCAGGGTGGGTACAATAACTGGTCCTATACACCTACCGCACTGCCTGCCCAGCTGGTCTCAGCCGGCCCATGGCCTGCAACCATCACCGAAGCGCCTCCTCTTGTTCAGAGTGCCAGTTATGGCAGACTTGAACTTAAATTAAATAGTACAGTAGATGATAGTGATAAGGTTTTTGTCGCTTTTGCTAGCAGTGCCTATGCAAACTCAAACAGCACGGGTGATCTGCTAGCCGGAGACTTTGTCCTGAGCTGCGGCGGCAGGAGTATACAATCCATTACTCACACAGCTGGAGATAGTTCCGCCATTCTGACACTGGATAGTATTATCAACCAGTCAGAAATAGGAGTATGTACGGTTGCGGCCGCGTCCAATTCTATTTATGGCCTTTATGGTCCAGCTGGGACAGATGCCGTCGTCCTTGCCCTGCCTCCGGAAGCCTCAGCTAGTAATCTGATGGTGAATTGGAAATTTAATGAAGGCGCTGGCACTACCGTTGCCAACGACCCTGGCGCACTGGGTACGGCGTATGACATGTATGCTAACCTTACTCGCAATGTCGAGTGGCAAACAACAAATACTAAACCGGGCGCGGCGGCAGGCGATGATGCGATCAGTATGGGTTGGACCGCCAGCAACGCCAGCAACGACAGAGGAGCGGTGCAGTTAAACTACACGATCAACCCTGACGATGGCTATCCTCCCGCAACCTATAACAGTGGCGGCGCTCCTGTTATTGTCCAAGATGTGCAAAACACAAGTGAATTCTCATTTGCGGTATGGATCAAACCGACTGCCCTCGGCTGCGTGGAAGGTCAAGACGATGCTACCTACGACCTCAACACCGCACTGAGAAGAGACATTCTAAGTACCCAATTCTGGATTAAGAACTGGGCCCTCGGCATCATGCGTTTTAGTGACGACGGCAACCCCATTTCCGGCAACTGCACAACTGAAGATGAAACCCATGATGTCTTACGATTCTGGGTTTCAGTAGGAGATTCTAATGATCAGAGGTGTGATCCCTGGGGCGGCACTATGCCGGGAGCTGTTCTTCCGGTTAGTCCCGCAGGTTACTATCAGGGTGGTTGGATAAGTGGTTCGTGTGGTAATGCGGAACACACAATGCCGACCACCTCATGGACTCACGCATTTGCTCAAACAGAGACAGTGGCTTCCGGCGCTCCTAGCTATAGTGGTGTAGCCCTCCAGGCCGGTGTGTGGCAGCATGTAGTCGGGACATGGGACGGACGCTATATCAGAATCTATATAGATGGTCAGCTTGCAGCCCAAACTGATATGGGTGGTACCGGTAACTACGTCATGATTCCTGATCCACACCTTTGGTCTAATGTTATCAGTAGGCACGTAAGCTCAGGTTTTGGTGTCGGTGCCCGTCCAATTTGGAATGCAAACAACGGCCCTGCATATTGGATCGGTACTGGTAGTAAATATTACGATCTAAACGTTGCTACTTTTATAGGCGAGCTTGATGATGTGAAATACTGGAAGAAAGCTCTGCCATTAACAACTATTCAAGATTGATGCATTGAAGAAGTATTAAAAATACTACATGTGAGCTAGCTCCTTGCAGATTGGAGTATTGATCAGAGGCTATGTGTGTTTAATCAATAAATTTATGATTTTTCTTCAATGAGGCTTGCGGCGCAGCGAATGCATTTCCAGGAAATAATTATATAAATGACTGTACGCTACCGTTTGTAAAAAGACAAAATGTAATGGTTACAGCTGTATAATTATCAATGCGCTGATTAATAGTAGTAGTCTCTATTCTTGATCTAGGAAAAGTTTAACCCACTGTTTGCCGGTATCATCATCTGCTATTACTGTTATGCGTTCTATCTTCCAGCTTTTAGCTTCATTTGTGAATGTAATTCCAATGACCTGAGCATCTTTAGTGGATTGAGTTGTAAGATGCAGCTTAGCTTCCATTGGTGAAAGAACCGCTCTTTGTGCAGAGAGTGTCCCAGTTTTTTGTGTTGATGTAGCAAGCTGACTAATAATTGCTTGTTCATTCATATGAGCATAAAGTTTGGAACGCTCTAAAATTACCTGTCGGTTTGTTGATAAAAATGTTTTGATTAAACTCCAATCGCCACCCTGCAGTGCCTTTTGATAAGCTAGATATTGGTTAAATAACGTTGTTACTTCTTGTGAAGTTGCACTTCTAAATGCAGGTGGTGCTTGCTTCTGAAATTGAACTGAATTTAAAACCATCAGTTCCCCAGAATTTAGCTCTCTATTCTGAAAATATGAAGATCTTATTCTTAGATAATAAAGGTTATTGCCAATACGAAAGCGCTCGTAACGTTTAGTATTGTTATAATCAATCCATATAATTTTTATTGTTTCCGATCCATTTGTGATTTCAAATTGATGGTTGTAATCGGCATCATAGGCAATCTGGTTTGCATTATATGCCGTTGGGTCGCCAAGATAGCGCAAGCTAAAATCAGAAAATGTGATTGGGCTTTGTTGTAAAAAGCCAATAGGCTTTCCATATTCTGCAATACCGGTTTTGTCAGGAGGGGTTTCTGTACATGCAATTAATCCTAAAAAAACCACATATAAAGGCAAGCGTATAAGCAGAATGATTTGTGTATAATTTTTCATAATGTCTCCAGTCTATGCTTTATTGCTTATGAATTACGCTACACAATATGAACTGTGTTAGAGTTATTTAGCTGCTTGATTTTGCTTTATAGCGTGCAAAATGTATAGAAAATAAGTCGCTGTTAGTTGTTTTTAATTATGCTTTTGTCATGTGATGGAATATCTCCCCTGCGTGTAAGGTTAACTTGCTTACACAATAGCTGATTTCTTTTGTTCCTGCTGCCCCATGTATATCATGGCGATATATTCTGCTTTGTAGCATGTTGCTCGTACTGTAGTTAATGTTGCTTCTGCAATAGAATCTATGATGTTTGCATATTTTGCATTACTCATTAACGATTCTAATTGCGAATATGCAGAACTGATTGCCAATCCAGATTGCATGATGTGATGCAGCCCAGGAGAAAACCCTGTTTCCGGGCAGCAAATCAGGCCTGACCTATCGAGTTAATAGCTGATTTCCATGACTTATCCTCTACCGGAAAAGTTTCTGATTTCTTTGTTCTGTCTGATTTGCAGACAGAATAGAGTGATGAGAAATTGTACAAAGAATGAGCAGAGTATCCCAGTTGTTGTAACTCATGTGATTTAACTAATCTTATGTTTCTGCGCAAATCGAATGGTAGTGAGCAAACTCTATCCTGCTTACTGCAATGAAAAGCTTGCTTCGCGCAATTGGAATCATGGCTATAGTTTTTTTGTTGAAGGATCCTGAATGTGATTTCTGAACTATGGGAATATATATCCTGCTAAAGACAAAACGCTAAGAGTGCCTAGGTATTATATAAGCTATTTCAGTATGTAGGTTCCTAACTCGGCTAAAGCTTTTACGTACTAAGTCGCTAATCTAATTAGGTGTTAAGTATTTATGCTGTTGCATATTTGTGCCCAGGGCAGTGCTAAAAGATGAGATGGGGGTCTGCCTTGATATTGCGTCGGGTAGCTTAATAAAGATATGGCATAAGGCCTTTCAATGAGAAATGGCCAGTGGGTATTTTGTTTATGCGCACAGCCATTTATGGTTGTAGTAAAAAGAAAGAAATATCTGCTGGATAAATTATATGCATAAAGCATGATTCTTAAAAAAACAATTATTAAGGGAAAAAAACTTAATTATCTAGTCAGTTTAAAATGGATGTTATTACCAGATAAGTGGGAAGGTGTTTCGTGAGTGTTATATGTGATGCCAGCTTAATTGCTGGTTTTATGTATAGCATTGTTTTTTATCTAATTCGCTGCAGGCTGGGTTGGCAAGGCATTCCATATGATGGAAAAATTAGAATTTAAAAACAAAGGATTGCGGCATGAATCTGTGACTAGTTTCGTGCAGAAATCGTTCATCAGGTGTATGGCAGACTTTCGCATTTATTCTGTGATGTTACAGCACTTGTTATGTGTTGCCTTTTTGCTATTGCTTCTTCCCAATCTCTCATCTGCCGCATTACCTACTGTTGAAATACTCCCTTCTATTACTTCTCACTTAAAACTGCCATCTGGAGTGGCGATTGGGGGTGGCGAAAAAATTTATATAGCTGAGCAAAGCATGAATCGAGTGCATGTGTTCAGTAAGTCAGGGCAGCATCAAGGTTCAATTTTAGGGCTTGATGCTCCCGCTGCAGTGGCGGTTGATTCTGCTGGGCAGATATATATCGGGAATGTTGGGAGAGGTGATGTTGAGGTATATAGCCCTGATTTTTTGCTTATTGGTACGCTAGGTGTTGGCGTAGGTGAATTCAAAAAACCAATAGGAATTGCTGTAGATAGTGCAGGTTTAATTTATGTGGTTGATGGACGTGATAGCAAAGTTAAGGTCTATAACACTGATAGATCCTTCAAGTTCTCTTTTGGCAGCAAAGGAATAAGTAATGGCCAGTTTCAGCTGCCGACATCAATTGTTATCAATGAAGTTACTAATGAGATACTAATCCCAGATTTTGCTGCAACAATTGAGTCGGCTCGGGTTCAGGTGTTTGACCTTAATGGTGTGTTTAAGCGTAGCTTTGTTACAACAGGTACCAATGAGTTGGGTGAAACAGTCTCCTTTCTTCGGCCGTTTGGTATTGCAGTGGATGCTCTAGACAGAATCTATGTTACTGATGGCTATCAAAATGTTGTTACGGTATACGATATGCATGGAAACCTTCTTGGTAAACTCCATGAAAGCAATCACCCATTACGTAATCCATTAGGTATAGCCTTTGCGCCTGGAACCAGCCGTTTGTTTGTGGCCTCATTAAACACGGGGAGTATTGAAACGTTTGGTATTGATAATGCCTATGGCAATGTTGCTGTTACACCTCAATCGCACAGCTTTGATAACGTTATTACTAATGAAGCATCAGCAACTCAAAGCTTTAATGTATCCAATACTGGCACTGGCGACCTTGCTATTGGAACTATTGCATTAACAGGTGTTGAGGGAGCTGAGTTTTCCATTGTTTCTAATGACTGTGTTGATGTAATTTTAACCCCCTCTGCTGGATGTGCAGTAGAGGTGCGGTTTAATCCACATACAGTAGGTAGTAAAAGTGCATCCTTGTCGATCATCTCAGATGATATCTATGTGCCAATGTTGGATGCGCTGTTGAGCGGAAATGCAGAACCTCAACTGCACAGAGTGACGGTCACTAAAAATGGTACTGGAAGCGGACTTGTACAGGCTGCTGGAATAAGTTGTGGTGCGACTTGTGAAAAAAATTACACAGATGGAACTGTAGTTGCTTTAACGGCATTACCAAGTGAAGGTTCGAGCTTCTTTGGTTGGTCTGGTGGGGGCTGTGCAGGAACAGAAATCTGCACTGTCACAATAGGGCAGCCAATTACTGTTATAGCAATATTTGCTCTAAATTCTACTCCACTGACTACCTATTCCATTACTGCCAGTGCAGGGAATAATGGCAGCATTGGCCCAACAGGTATAATAACTGCTGGTGCTGGGGCTACTGTGAAAATTGACATCACAGCAGATGCCAATTATCGCATCTTAGATGTGCTAGTTGATGATGTGTCTATTGGTGCATTGAGTAGTTATAGTTTTGAGAATCTAGCTGCAGATCATACGATTACTGCTGAATTTATTACTACCAATACCTTGCAGCTCTCTTCAATTGAGGTGAGTGAGGTGAGCGTAGGACATGAGTGGAAACGGGTTGATTTAAACTCGATTTTCGTGAATCCAGTGGTTGTGGTTAAGCCTGCTAGCTTGAATGATGCTACATCTGCAGTAGTTCGGGTGCGCAATGTTGATGCACAAGGTTTTGAAGTACGTATTCAGGAGTGGGATTACCTGAATAATTTGGAAGGCAATAGTGTAGCGCATGCTGAAGAACAAGTTAGCTACATTGTTATGGAGAGAGGCAGCCATGTCTTGGCTGATGGTACGCGGATTGAGGCAGGCCAGTTTAATACTGATGTGTCATCTAGCTTTGCAACGGCCAACTTTACTCAGGCATTTACGGTCTCTCCTGTTGTGACATCAAGTATTGTTACAAATAATGAAGACACGCCAGCAACAGTTAAAATGAACAATGTTGATATTACAGGCTTTGGCTATAAGCTGCAGGAAGAGTATATGAATGATCAGGCTCATGCTGTAGAAACTGTATCCTTTATTGCCTGGGAGCCATCACAGGGAATACTGGACGGGATCAGCTTTGAGGTTGGCACAATTAATGATGCTCAGTCACGGCAAACTACTACAGTTGGATTTAATGGTAGCTATGCGAATCAACCATTGTTTATAGGTGACTTACAAACGACTAATGGCAGCGTGCTTAACTTGCGTTGGAGTGATCGTAGTGCCATGGGTATCAGCGTCCTGATTGACCAAGAGCAGTCTTATAACGCTGCCCGTGCAAATTTAGGGCTGGAGCCTCTCCAATCAATACCTTCTACGGAAGAGCTAGGTTATCTGGTTCTGTGGTCAGCTGATTTATGGTTGCATACTTTAGCTGTAGAAAAGAGTGGCCTTGGTAGTGGTCAAGTGCAAGCGCAAGGCATCAGTTGTGGTTCGGACTGCAGTGAAGATTACAGTGATGGTCTGTTAGTTACTTTATCTGCGGTAGCAGCTGATGGCTCAGTCTTTGCAGGTTGGTCTGGTGGTGGCTGCAGTGACACATTAAACTGTATTGTGACTATGGATCAGGCAGTCACGGTTACTGCTCTTTTTAACAAAACATACCAACTAACGGTTCTAAAAAATGGCCCTGGTACTGGGCAGATACAGGCACAAGGTATTAGGTGTGGTGCGGATTGTGGTGAAGGCTACAGTGGTGGAACCTCAGTTACATTGTCTGCGATAGCTGAGAAAGGTTCACTCTTTACAGGCTGGTCTGGCGGTAGCTGTAGTGGCACAGTGAGCTGTATTGTGATTATGAACCAGGCTACTTTAGTCACTGCGGTATTTACCATTGCTCCAGATTCTGATGGTGATGGTCTGCCAGACAACTATGAAGAACAGCATGCTTTCCTCAATCCGAATGATGCTTCTGATGCGAACTCTGATCAGGATGGTGATGGTGTGACTAATCTCCAGGAGTATCAGGCGGATAGTGACCCTACCAAAGAAGATACGGATAGGGATGGCTTGTCAGACAAATATGAGCTGGATAATGATCTTGATCCAACTGATGGCATATGCCCAACCTGGGTCTGTGGTGGTTCAGGTGGTTGGCGTCATGCAATACAGCTATTAAAGCGATGAGTCGTAATTAGTATGCTTTCAAGGGGCTATATATTCTTGGTCCAGGAAAAGCTTGCCCCACTGTTTGCCTGTCCATGGCGAATTCCTAATTAAACCGTAACTGGAAGCTGAAAAAGCCCACGGCAATGGTGTTCCCAATTGAATTCCTGGAGGTTGGCTTTAATGGGAATGGGGGTTCCTGCAACCTCTACGGGGGTATTACCGCCAATTGATGAATGAACACGGTGAGTGTTGTAATAATCTTGAAAAGTTCCAAGCTTTTGCTCTAAATCAGAAGCATTCCAGAAAAAGATGTGGTCAAGGTATTCGCGGCGAACCGTGCCAATTAACCGTTCCACAAAAGGGTGCGAAAGTGGCACATAAGGCACAGACTTGATCTCTGTTATCTCAAGTATTCGCAGATTGGCTTGCCATTGATGATACTGAAACAGGGGATCATTATCAGAACTGAGATAGTGTGGTATACCCTGCATAGAAACTGCTCTGTTAAACATGCAACACAGTGTGGCTCCATCAACATCACCAGCATGCGCTGCAAAGCCTATAATCCTTCTTGTGAACTGGTCCATGACGACCATTACCCAATGTGATTTCAGGTTAACTGATTCACAGCAAAAAAGATCAATACTCCAGAGACTATCTTTTGCATTTCCAATAAGCGTTAACCACGAAGGGCCGTCATCATTAGGACTTGGATGGTAATGTGCCGCAAGAACACGCCGAACAACATCCTTATCAATATCTATTCCGAACGTATGAGAAATTTGCTGTGCAATGCGTGGGCATCCAAATCTGGGATTACGCTTTTTTATCTCAACAATAGCCTTGATGAGTTCCTGTGATGGCCCTTTCGGTCCTGGCTTACGCTGACCGCCATGGAGAGCTACGCGAAGGCGGTTAGTCTCTGGTAGGCAACGCTTAATTTTTCTCTTCGTAATTGTGAGCGCTAGCGAATGATGGAGAAGAAAAAATTAAGCTGTAGTTGCCGTAGAGTCACTGAGGGAGCCATGATGGAGTAGTGCACGAGCAGCTTGCTGCAATGTGCAATACGGAATCGTGGTGTACGCAGGACGGCCAGAGCATTATAGGTTGTCGCGTTTGTGAGTCGATTTTACACATGGAAGTGGAAAATCTATCACGAGGTAGCGACACAATCGCCTTTTGAGGATGAAGAAAAGAGCAAGCGATACTTCCGATCCCTGAGTGCTTTATGATAGTGCAGCAATGTTGATGGGCGGATAATGACTGCTGCACGAGAAATACGATGTGGACTAAGAAACAACGACAAAAAACCGAATAGAAATCGATTAAGCGTAGAAAGCTTAGGTGCTCGCTGTCTAGAACGGTTCATCACCAAAAGCTGCTGTTTCATGAGCAGCGAATCTGCAACAACGGCTTTTATACCACCTGGCCCAAGTAGCTTAGCGATCGTGGTGAAAAGATGTGCAGTGAGGATGAATAAATCCTTCATGGCAGAAAAGGATGTCAGCTCGATTTGGTGTTTGGTGTCGGGGTGGTTACTCTATGTTCAGCGAATAACTTGTGCTGCGCCCGCCGCCGGGGTCTTTTTGTAAGGCGTCTCTGTCAATGAGATCAAGAATATCGCGATAAGCCGTGTCTTGAGAACATTTTGCCAGCTTTGCCCATTTCGACGTGGTGAGCTTGCCTTCGAAGTCATCCAGCAATCTGTTGAGTACTTTGATCTGTCGTTCGTTCAAAGGCTCTTTGGCAAAGCGCTCCCAGAAGCGTGCTTTGGAAAGGATGACACCTAATGTCTCTTGTGCTCCCTCTATCGCGCACAGCAGACAGTTCAAAAACCAATCCAGCCACCGTGTAATATCAAGCTCACCTTTTTGCGTCCATTCCAGCGTATCGTAATAGCTTTTATGCTCACGGCGGATTTGTGCTGACATGCTGTAAAAGCGCTGGCCTGTTATTTCTGAACGGGCGAGCGCCATGTCCGCTATCGCACGGGCAATACGGCCATTGCCGTCATCAAATGGGTGTATGGTGACAAACCAAAGATGGGCCAGACCGGCGATAAGGAGCGGGGCCATGTCACCAGGACTTTCAAACCAGCGCAGGAATTTTGCCATTTCATCAGGCAGACGTTCAGCTGATGGTGCTTCATAGTGGATTTTCTCCCGGCCAACTGGACCCGAAATGACTTGCATGGGACCACTGCTGTCATCCCGCCAGCCCCCAACCCTAATCCTGGTCATACCGCTCCTTCCAGTCGGAAAGAGTGAGGCGTGCCATGCAAACAGCCGGTCTTCGGTTAGGGGGCGGGTATAGTTGCTGGTGGCATCAAGCATCATTTCAACCACGCCCTCAACATCGCGGTCAGTGGGGATAAGTCCCCCGATATCCATGCCAAGCCGCCGGGCAATGGATGATCTGACCTGCTCATGTTCTAGCTTCTCACCTTCGATTTCGCTCGATTTAACAACATCCTCTGTCAGGGTGCGCAGGTGGGCTTCACTTTGCAGCTCAAAGCCAAGTGCTTCCATCTTGCCCAGTAGGCGACCCTGTTCCCTTGAAACACGAGTGAGCAGGCCAGTCAGGTTTTTCTCATCCCAGGTAAATGCAGGCCAGTCCGATTTTTCCCATAGATACATCATCTATACTCCGCATATTATGCGGATATAATGACAGGTATTCTCCGCATCAGCAAGAGAATTCTCTGTATTTTGTGCGGAGAATATGGCTTCTATACTCCGCATATCCCTTGTCCATGGCGAATTGTTAATTACGTAGTCATAGGCAGCTGATAAAGGCCGCGACAAAATGTCATCCAGTTGTGTTTTCTCAAATCAGCGGGGTGAAGGATGGATTTGCTGCTGGTTTCTGTTGGTGTACGACGTTCTAGCGATGAATGGATGCGGTGGTGATTATAATAGTCCCTGAATTCGCCCAACTTTCTCTCCAAGTCGCTGGCATTCCAGAAAAACATTTGGTCAAGATGTTCACGCCGAATTGTTCCAATAAGCCGTTCGACAAAGGGATGTGATAGTGGAACATGTGGAACGCTTTTGATTTCTTCAATATCCAGGATGTGAAGGTTTGCTTTCCATTGATGGTATTGAAATAGCGGATCGTTATCAGTGCTAAGTTGTTTTGGTAAACCGTCCTTAGAAATTGCTTTGTTGAACATACAGCACAGCGCAACACCATCGACATCACCAGCATGCACACCAAAACCGATGATGCGCCGAGTGAATTGATCCATAACAACAAGAACCCAATGAGACTTCAATAATATTGATTCGCACCGAAATAAATCCACACTCCAAAGACTATCTTTCGCATGGCCGATGAATGTAAGCC
>Ga0316190_10000132_pt1 | contig 46004 bp, 41 predicted proteins | sample Eddworburrow2_MG_FD_204929 | JGI IMG/M metagenome (GOLD analysis project Ga0316190, IMG submission 204929) | Coastal sediment microbial communities from Maine, United States - Eddy worm burrow 2 | ecosystem: Environmental > Aquatic > Marine > Coastal > Sediment | place: USA: Maine | collected...
AGGCATTCTTGTGGGGCAGGCGCGCTGCGCATGACCTGGCAGCGGTAGAGGCTGTGCTGTCGGCTGGAACCCGGCAGGTCGAGGAAAAGTCGAAGACACTGGACGATGAAATCAACCGGCGTGCGGGTTTTCTTGCCGCCTACCAGAACACCGCCTATGCGCAGACCTATCGTGATCTTGTCGACGAGGTGAGGGTACAGGAGGCAAAGACAATCAGGGGCTCTGAAAAACTCACGGCCGCGGTTGCGCGCTACCTGTTCAAGCTGATGGCCTACAAGGACGAGTACGAAGTGGCCCGGCTGTATTCCGACGGATCATTTGCCCAGTCCGTGGCGGCCAAATTCAAGGGTGACTATGAAATCCGTCATCACCTTGCCCCGCCTCTGCTGGCACAGCGCGACCCGGAAACCGGGCATCTGCAAAAACAGGAATATGGTCCCTGGATGATGCGGGCGTTCAGTGTCCTGGCAAAACTGAAAGGCCTGCGCGGTACGGCGTTCGATCCGTTCGGCCGCACCGCGGAACGCCGGATGGAACGCCGGTTGATCACTGATTACCGCGGTACAATCGCCGCGATCCTGCCGGGGCTCAAAGCTGCCAATCTGGATCTTGCCGTCGAGATTGCCTCTGTGCCGGAAGGTATTCGCGGCTATGGCCATGTGAAGGAACGCCATGTTGCCGACGCCAAGGCAAGTGAAGCAATGCTCGTCGACGCATTCAAGGCCGGCAAGTCCCGCGCACCTGTGTTCATGGCAGCTGAATGAGATGACGCACGTCGCAACGGCACTGTCATGACCCCGAAAGAACTGGCTGACATAGCCGTCTGGGCCAGCGCACTGACACCTGAAGAACTGGCGCACGCCGCGCCTGGTGTCAGGATGAAAAGCTTCGAGAGAGGTCAGCATGTGGCGCATTTTTCTGACCGGGTTGATGCCTGGCACGGCGTGATCGGTGGCGTTCTGAGGATCGGGCACGTGTCTGATACCGGGCAGGTGGCTGGCGTGTCAGCCATACTGGGTGGCGGATGGTTCGGTGAAGGGTCCATTCTCAAGGACGAAGCCCGCCGCTATGATGTGGCCGCAGTCACAGATGCCGATGTGGCGATCATGCGCGGTGACACGTTTCGCTGGCTGTTTACCAACTCCGTCGGCTTCAATCGATTCCTGGTGCAACTGCTCAATGAACGCCTGGGGCAGTTCATTGCAATTGTCTCCCGGGACCGGACCAGCAGTGCCGTGGTGAGATTGGCGCAGACGATTGCGGCAATGTACAACCCGGTATTGTTTCCACGCACGCCGCCGGAGATTGAAATGCCGCAGGAGGATCTCGGCCTGTTTGCCGGTATTTCGCGCCAGATTGCCAACAAGTCGTTGCACAAACTGGCCGATGACGGCCTGATCAAACTGCTGCCGACCGGATTGAAAGTTCTGGATATTGAGAGATTGAAAGACTACGGCACATGATTGCAGGCAGTGCCGGATGCTTTCTGAGCGCGTAGAACACAAGATTGTGGGCTGTCTGTCAACTGGCCACTGGTGCAGAGCATTTTTTTTCGGCACACTCGCGTCCAATCGTCGGCATAAGACCGGAAAACGGAAGTGAACAAACAGCCAGTGAAAAGCTGTTTGTCAGGGTGGAAACAAGAGATGACTGCTGAAGCGCAAGACGCGTCGGTGCACGACACAATTCCAAAACTGTTATTGCGAAATGCTCAAATCCGTGGCGCACGTCCTGCCATGCGTGAGAAGGATCTGGGTATCTGGCAAACCTGGACCTGGGCAGACACGTTGCAGGAAGTTCGCGACCTGGCCATGGGGTTGCGTGCGCTGGGTCTCAAGCGGGGCGACCGGATCGCCATTGTCGGCGATAATCGGCCAAGGCTGTACTGGGCGATTTGTTCGGCCCAGTCCCTGGGTGCGATTCCGGTGCCGGTGTATCAGGATTCAGTTGCCGAAGAGATGGGCTATGTTCTGGATCATGCAGGTGTGCAATTTGCCGTCGTCGAGAACCAGGAACAGGTCGACAAGCTGCTGGAAATTCGCGAAACCTACAAGGACCTCAAGGAAATTGTGTTCGACGAGCCGCGTGGCTTGCAGAACTATGATGTTGAGGGTGTGCGGTCTTACGAGGCGGTACAGGAACTGGGCCGTGAGACTAGCGCACACGACCAATTGTGGCGGGACGAGATTGCCAGGGGCAAGTCCAGCGACACTGCCATTATCCTGTACACGTCAGGCACGACAGGCCGCCCCAAGGGAGTGGTGCTGACACAAGGCGCGTGCATATGGGCTGCTGAAACGGCAGCGGAATTTGACAATCTGACTGAAGCCGAGGAAGTCATCGCCTATCTGCCGATGGCCTGGGTTGGAGACCATGTGTTTTCGTATGCCCAGTCCTATGCGTCGGGGTATTGCGTCAACTGCCCCGAGAGCCCGGAAACGATTGTTCAGGACCGGCGCGAGGTTGGCACGACCTATGCCTTTGCGCCGCCGAGGATTTATGAAAACCTGATTACCCAGACCATGGTCGCCATGGAAGATGCCAGCGTGCCCAAAAAGAGAATGTTTGAGTATTTTCTGGCAGTGGCACGTGACTATGGCGAAGACATCCTGGATGGCAAGCCTGTGCCGTTCGTGGCGAGACTGAAATACTGGCTCGGTAATCTCATGGTCTATGGCCCGCTGAAAAACCGCTATGGGTTGAGCAAGGTTCGTATCGGCTATACGGCCGGCGAAGCCATCGGCCCGGAGATTTTCAAATACTACCGTGCGCTGGGGATGAACCTGAAACAGCTTTACGGACAGACCGAGGCTGCAGTTTACATTACCGGCCAGCCGGATGGCGAGATCTATGCCGACACTGTCGGAATACCGATGGGCGGCGTGGAGATCAAGGTGGCTGACAATGGTGAGGTGATGTATCGCTCGCCAGGCATTTTCACCGAGTACTACAAGAACGAGGACGCAACCCGCGATACCAGGACCCCTGACGGCTGGGTGCATTCGGGCGATGCCGGCTTCATCGATGAAAATGGTCACCTGAAGATTATCGACCGGGCCAAGGACGTGGGCAAGTTGAATGACGGCACCCTGTTCCCGCCGAAATACATCGAGAACAAGCTGAAATTCTTCCCGAACATCAAGGAAGCGGTGGCCTTCGGTGATGGCAGGGACACGGTGACCGCGTTTATCAACATAGACCTTACATCGGTCGGGTCGTGGGCAGAACGCAACAATATCGTCTATGCCAGCTACCAGGAACTTGCAGGCCATGCCGACGTCTACAAGATGATCGAAAGCCATGTGGATGAAGTGAACCGGGAACTGGCGCAGGAAGAACGCGTCGCGGGCGCGCAGATTTCACGCTTCCTGATCCTGCACAAGGAGCTGGACGCGGATGATGGCGAGATTACCCGCACCGCCAAGGTGCGCAGGTCGCTGGTCAATGAGCGCTATGCCGTGCTGATCGATGCGCTGTACGACCCCGGCAAGAAGCGCCAGAAGATCAAGACCGAGGTCACCTTTGAAGACGGACGGCGCGGTGACATTGAAGGCGATGTCGAAATTCGCGACATGAAGCTGCATGCCATTGACCGGGCAAGCTTCAGGGAGGCTGCAGAATGAACCCGGCGGTGAAAGCTTCAGACACGGACAACGACCCGGCAACTGCGCCGCAAGTCATGCTTGACGTGCGCAATGTGACACTGTCGTTCGGTGGCGTGCACGCCATCAAGGATGTCAGTTTCAATATCAACAAGGGCGAAATTCGCGCGATCATCGGTCCAAACGGCGCCGGTAAAACCTCGATGCTGAACGTCATCAACGGGTTCTACAATCCGCAGGTTGGCGAGATCACCTTCAAAGGCGAAACCCGCACCCAGATGCGGCCATATATTGCCGCGGCCCAGGGCATTGCACGCACCTTTCAGAACGTTGCGCTGTTTCGCGGGATGTCGACGCTCGACAACATCATGTCCGGCCGAACCCTGAAGATGCACAAGAACTTCTTCTGGCAGATGCTGCGATACGGACCTGCCATGCAGGAAGAGGTCGAGCACCGTGAACGGGTCGAGGAAATTATCGATTTCCTCGAGATCCAGCATATCAGGCGAACACCGGTCGGCCGTCTGCCATACGGTCTGCAGAAGCGGGTTGAGCTGGCCCGCGCGCTGGCCATGGAGCCGGAATTGCTGCTGCTTGATGAGCCGATGGCAGGCATGAACCTCGAAGAAAAGGAAGACATGTCGCGCTTCATTCTCGATGTGAACGACCAGTTCGGCACTACGATTGCGCTGATTGAGCACGATATGGGAGTCGTCATGGATCTGTCGACACGCGTTGTGGTGCTGGATCATGGTGAAAAAATTGCCGACGGCACACCGGCGGAGGTGAGCTCCAATCAGGACGTGATTGATGCCTATCTCGGCGTGGCGCATTGACGGATTAGGGGAACAGGTACTGTGGATATGCTTTATAACATTCTGATCGATCCGTTCGTGCAGATGGGTTCCGCGCCGGATTTCTTCCTGCAGGTCCTGTGGTCAGGTTTCGTGGCGGGAACCTTGTATTCGCTGATCGCGCTGGGTTTCGTGCTGATCTTCAAGGCATCAGGCGTGTTCAATTTTGCGCAGGGCATCATGGTGGTGTTTGCGGCGCTTACCCTGGTCGGCCTTTACCAGGCCGGTGTGCCTGCCTGGGCAGCGCTGTTTCTGACCGTCGGGGCGATGTTCGTACTTGCCTGGCTGGTTGAGCGCATCGTGTTGCGCAACCTGGTGAACCAGGAGGAAATCATCCTGTTCATGGCAACCATCGGGTTGAACTACTTCCTGATCGGGTTCGGGGAATATGTCTTTGGTGGCGAACCCAAATCAATGATCGCTGCTGAACTCGGTTTGCCGACCGGGTCCACGACGTTTGAACCGTTCGATGGCATCCTGATCATCGAGCATCTTGATGTGGCCGCTGTCATCATGGCGATCATTCTGGTCACGGCGCTGGCAATTTTCTTCAACAAGACCCGTATCGGGCGTGCATTGAGGGCGGTGGCCGATGACCACCAGGCTGCCTTGTCGGTTGGTATTTCGCTCAATCAGATATGGGTTATCGTGTGGTTTGCGGCCGGCATCGTCGCGCTCGCAACAGGCATCATGTGGGGCGCGAAGTCGGACGTGTCTTTCGCCCTGCAGATCGTTGCGCTGAAAGCTCTGCCGGTGCTGATCATCGGAGGTTTCACCTCCATTCCCGGTGCCATCATCGGCGGCCTGGTGATCGGCTTTGGCGAAAAACTGTTCGAGATTTACTGGGGCGGTCTGCTTGGCAGTGGTGTCGAGGGCTGGTTTGCATATGTGATTGCATTGATCTTCCTGCTGTTCCGGCCGCATGGGCTGTTCGGCGAGAAAATCATTGAGCGGATTTAGGGCGAGGCTGGGAACAAGACATGTTTTATCGTGAAGTAGGCCAGTTCAAGACGAACTACAGCTCGGACAGCCAGGTGTTTCCGATCCTGCAGGACAAGATCGGCATCTTCGCGATGCTGGTCGTCGCGTTCGTGTTTGTTCCGATGTTCGGCAGCGAGTTTTTCCTGAACTCCATCATGATCCCGTTTCTGATCTTCACCCTGGCGACCATCGGGCTGAATATCCTGGTCGGATATACCGGACAATTGTCACTGGGAACCGGGGCTTTCATGGGAGTGGGAGCCTATTCCTGCTACAAGCTTGCCACCATTTTTCCGGATGTGAACATCATTATCATGGTGCTGCTGTCAGGGTTTTTCTCGGCAGGTGTCGGCATTCTGTTCGGCCTGCCGTCCCTGCGGATCAAGGGGTTCTATCTGCTGGTCAGCACGCTGGCCGCGCAGTTCTTCCTGGAATGGTGTTTCATCCGGGTTGAATGGCTTTACAATTACAATGACTCAGGCGCAATCGACAGCCTGCAACGATCTGCTTTCGGGTATGCTGTCAGTGGAGGTGCGGCGAACTCGCATGCGCAATACTTCGTGGTGCTGACCATAGTGGTGGTGATGACATGGGTCGCATCGAACCTTATCCGCGGTCGTATCGGCCGGTCCTGGATGATGATCCGCGACATGGATATTGCAGCTGAACTCATGGGCGTGCGGCCACTGTTCGCAAAGTTGTCGGCGTTCGCCGTATCGTCTTTCTACTGCGGTGTGGCAGGCGCCCTGATGGTGTTCTTCTGGCTGGGGTCGGCTGAAGTCGAAAGCTTCGACATCAATCATTCGTTCCTGTTCCTGTTCATGGCCATTATCGGCGGCCTGGGGTCCCTGATAGGCTGTTACATGGGAGCCGCCTTCATCTGGATACTGCCGATCATTATCCGGGCACTGCCGAGCGCGCTGGGCCTGGACATCAATGCGGCAACTGTCGAGCACATCAACTTCATGATGATCGGTGCCATGATCATCTTTTTCCTGATTGTCGAGCCACATGGACTGGCGCGGCTTTGGCAGATCGCAAAGGAGAAACTCAGGACGTGGCCGTTCCCCTACTCCTGATCTGACGGATGAGGCAAATCTTGGGAACAAGAAACTAAGGGTCATCAATCCGGGCATACGGGGAGATGACGGTATTTTAGCAAAAGCAACCGGACCCACGACGGGACGGTATTCAGGGAGGAAACCAATGAAGAAGCTTTTGATGACTGGTGTAGCCTTTGCCACGTTGGCAGGCGCTGCATTTACTACAGCCCAGGTGGCTCAGGCCGAAGACACGATGTTCGTGCCTTCCATGAGCTATCGAACCGGACCATTTGCCAGTGGGGGAATACCCCTGGCAAACGGTTATGCTGACTACTTCAACATGCTGAACGCCCGTGATGGCGGCATTGGCGGCGTGAAGATTATCGTTGAAGAATGCGAAACCGGCTACAACGCCCAGAAGGGTGTCGAGTGCTACGAGTCAACCAAGGGCAAGGGCGCGCTGGTGTACAATCCGTACTCCACCGGCATTACCCTGCAGCTGATACCGAAAGCACCGATTGACAAGATCCCGGTACTGTCGATGGGCTATGGCCTGTCTGCTGCGGCTATCGGCGAGAAGTTCCCGTGGACCTTCACATATCCGACAAGCTACTGGAGCCAGTTGTCCTCGATCCTGAAATACATCGACGCCAATGGCGGTCTCAAGGGCAAGAAGGTCGGCTTCATCTATCTCGATGTCGGCTACGGCAAGGAGCCTATTCCGCTGCTTGAGAAACTGGCCAAGGACCAGGGTTTCGAAATTGCCAAATTCCCTGTCGGCGTGAAGGAAATGCAAAGCCAGGGCTCGCAATGGCTGAATGTCCGCAAGGAACGTCCTGACTACATGATCATGTGGGGTTGGGGTGCAATGAACGCCACAGCCGTCAAGGAAGCTGCAAAGATCAAGTATCCGCTGGACCAGTTCATCGGCAACTGGTGGGCCGGATCACACTCTGACCTGCGCACCGTCGGCGCGGCCGGCAAAGGCTACAAGGCCGCAAACTTCTCCGGTATCGGTACAGACTTCCCGGCGCTTCAGGACGTGATCACGCATGTGGTCGACAAGGGTGGCAGCCAGGTTGCCAGCAAAGACCTTGTGGGTGACGTTCTGTACAACCGTGGTCTGTTCAACTCTGTGCTGATTGCCGAAGGCATTCGCGCAGCCCAGGCCAAAACCGGCAAGAAAGTCATCACGGCTTCAGATCTGCGTGACGGCTTTGAGACCTTCGACCTTACCGAAGCCCGTTTGAAGGAGCTTGGCCTTGAAGGCTTCACTGCTCCAATCAAGGGATCGTGCAAGGACCATGAAGGTGGCGGTTCCGTGTTTATCCAGCAGTGGGACGGCAAGGATTGGGTGAAGATCTCTGATCCGATTGCGCCGGATACCGCAGTTGTGCGGCCGCTTCTGGAAGAAGCAGCCGACAAGTATCTGGCTGACAAGCCTAAATGGACGACACAGACCTGCAGTTGATCGCCGGTATGTAGCCCGACATTTCACGAGATTGCCCCGCCTGCCATATCGGGCAGGCGGGGCACATAACGCCAAGTATCCAATCGAAAGCCCATGTTCATGGTCAAGACTCCTGCTGCCCCGGAACCTGCCGCACAAACCGCGGAACCCGTTCTGTCGATCAACAATATCGAGGTGATCTACAATCACGTCATCCTGGTATTGAAAGGCGTGTCGCTCGATGTGCCGCTTGGCGGCATCACGGCCTTGCTGGGGGCTAACGGTGCCGGTAAAACCACGACCCTGAAAGCGGTATCCAACCTGTTGCGCGCAGAACGCGGTGACGTGACCAAGGGCAGCATTCACTTCAAGGGCGAACGGATTGACCAGCTTACGCCCAACGAGATGGTGAAGCGCGGCTGCATCCAGGTGATGGAAGGCCGCCATTGTTTTGAACATCTGACCATTGAAGACAACCTCATGACCGGCGCATTTACCCGGCGCGACGGTCGCGCGGCAATCGCGCGGGACATGGAAATGGTCTATAATTATTTTCCTCGGCTGCGCGAGCGCCGCACATCCCAGGCTGGTTATACCTCGGGTGGTGAGCAGCAGATGTGCGCCATCGGTCGTGCGCTGATGTCGCGCCCGACGACTATTCTGCTCGACGAACCGTCGATGGGGCTGGCACCGCAACTGGTCGAGGAAATCTTTGAGATCGTCAAGAAACTCAACGAGAACGAAGGTGTGTCCTTCCTGCTGGCCGAGCAGAACACCAACATCGCCCTGCGCTATGCGAAGTATGGCTACATTCTGGAAAACGGCCGCGTGGTGCTGGACGGCGAGGCATCAGCTTTGCGCGACAATGAAGATGTGAAAGAATTCTATCTTGGTGTGTCCGGCGAAAACCGCCGGTCGTTCAAGAATGTAAAGGCCTACAAGAGACGCAAGCGCTGGTTGGCCTGACGGCCCGGCGCATGACTGGACCGATCGGGACAGGTTGCAACAGGGGTTATGAAATTGTTTTTTGATGAGCTTGAAACCCGTGATGGCGAGCAGCGCGAGACCCAGCTGTTCAAGGATCTGCCTGCGCAGATCGAACATGCGATATCGGCGCAGGGCTGGAAGCGTTTTCTGGCCGGCGTGGCCCCAGCGCAGGTAACGTCCAGAACGGCATTGGCACAATTGCCGGTGCTGCGCAAATCCGAGTTGAAGGACCTGCAGGCAGACGAGCCGCCATTCGGTGGCTTCACGCCGGGCGGTGCAGATACCTGGGGACGGGTGTTCATGTCACCTGGTCCGATTTTCGAACCAATGGGATTGGCGGCTGATCCCTGGCGCGGTGCGCGCGCCCTGTTCGCTGCCGGTTTCAGATCGGGCGATCTGGTGCACAACTGCTTTGCCTACCATTTGACGCCGGGTGGATTTATTCTTGACGAAGGCGCGCGGGCGCTGGGCTGTGCCGTCATTCCCGCCGGCATCGGCAATTCCGAATTGCAGATCGACACGATCGAGGCACTGAAACCTGCCGGTTTTACCGGCACGCCGGACTTTCTGAAGATATTGCAGGACAAGGCTGCCGAGGCCGGTCGCGATGTGTCCTCGATCAAGCGGGCACTGGTGTCGGGCGGTGCGTTGTTTCCAAGCCTGCGCCAGGAATATGCCAGTCGCGGGGTCGCCGTGCTGCAGTGTTATGCAACGGCAGATGTCGGTGTCATTGCCTATGAGAGCGACGCACTGGAAGGCATGATTGTCGATGAAGGCGTGATCGTCGAGATTGTGCGTCCCGGCACCAATGATCCGGTTGCGGAAGGCGAAGTTGGCGAAGTGGTTGTCACCAATTTCAACCGGACCTATCCGATGATCCGGTTCGGGACCGGCGACCTGTCTGCGATACTGCCAGGCGCCAGCCCGTGCGGACGCACCAACCAGCGCATCAAGGGCTGGATGGGCAGGGCAGACCAGACCACCAAGGTCAAGGGCATGTTCGTGCATCCCTCGCAGGTCGCGGATATCGGCAAGGCGCATCCCGAACTGGGCAAGTTGCGACTTGTCGTCGGGCGCAGCAACGAACAGGACAGCGTGGTGTTGCAGGCGGAATGCAACCAACCGGCAGACGGCCTGTCGCAAGCGGTTGCACAGACGTTGCAGAATATCTGCAAGGTGCGTGGGCAGGTCGAACTGGTCGCAGTTGGCAGTCTTGCCAATGATGGTAAGGTGATTTCTGATGATCGACCTGCTGCCGCCTGATCTGGTTTCAGGTAAGAGCCGTAGGCTTAATACCTTTGGTATAATACGCCACCCAGAACACCAGGAAGACCATGCCGGACAAATCCAGAAATCGCGCCTTTGCACTGCCTGCCGATCATCCGCCGGTCACAGGCGGCAGGATTGGCGTTCTCATAATGAACCTGGGAACGCCGGAGGCCACCAGCTACTGGCCGATGCGGCGCTATCTGAAGGAGTTCCTGTCAGACCCGCGGGTGATCGAAACCAACCGGGCGCTGTGGTGGGTTATCCTGAACGGCATCGTGCTGACCTTTCGACCTACCAAATCCGGGCATGCCTATGAGCAAATCTGGAACAAGGACCGCAACGAATCTCCGCTGAAGACAATCACCCGGTCCCAGTCGGAACAATTGGCAGAGCTGTTCTCAGGCAACGCGGACATCGTGGTGGACTGGGCCATGCGCTATGGCATGCCGCCGGTGAAAGAGCGTATTGAACACCTGAGAAGCCTGGGGTGTGACAGGATCCTGCTGTTTCCTCTGTACCCGCAATATTCCGCGACCACGACTGCGACAGCGCTGGACAAGGCATACGATGCGTTGAAACAGATGCGATGGCAGCCGGCCATTCGCACAGTACCGCCATACCACGATGATCCTGCCTATATTGATGCGCTTGCGATCAGCCTGAAGGCGCATCTGAAAACCCTCGACTACAAGCCGGAAGTGGTTGTGGCGTCGTTTCACGGGCTGCCAAAAACATACCTGATGCGCGGCGACCCCTATCACTGCCATTGCCACAAGACGGCGCGCCTGCTGCGCGAGCGAATGGGGATGAAGGACGCCGAACTGATCATCACCTTCCAGTCAAGATTTGGTCCTGAAGAATGGCTGCAGCCCTATACCGACAAGACGGTGGAGAAACTGGCCGGTGATGGCGTCAAGAGCATTGTGGTCATCACGCCGGGATTTTCATCCGACTGTGTTGAAACACTTGAGGAAATTGCCATCGGTGTGAAGGAGACATTCATCGAGCATGGCGGTGAGAATTTCTCGGTGGCGCCCTGTCTCAATGCCAGCACGGAATCGATTTCCATGCTCAAGCAATTGATTGATCGTGAGCTTTCCGGCTGGGCTTGATGCAGGTGCTGCAGCTTCTCCCGTAAACAGACGAATTTGCGCGCTGGCGTACGCGAATCAAGTTAGGTTTCAACCAATTTCGGCCGGTCTGCAGCGAAAAGTCAGCCAGGTCCGGGTTTTGGGTTGAGGATTGGTATTATGCTCGAAGGTTTCAGTGTTTTCGTATTGGTGCTGCTGGCGCTGGCGGTCATCACCCTGTTCAAGGCGATTACCACTGTACCGCAGGGCTTTGAGTATACCGTCGAGAGGTTTGGCCGGTATGTCAAAACACTGGGTCCCGGCCTTGGCATCATCCTGCCGTTCGTCGATCGGATCGGCTCCAAGATGAACATGATGGAGCAGGTGCTGGAGGTGCCGAGCCAGGAGGTCATCACCAAGGACAATGCCATGGTGCAGGTCGATGGCGTGGCGTTCTTCCAGGTGCTTGATGCAGCCAAGGCAACCTATGAAGTCAACCGGCTGGAAAACGCCATTCTCAACATCACCATGACCAATATCCGGACCGTGATGGGGTCGATGGACCTGGACAGCCTGTTGTCGCAGCGTGACGAGATCAACCATGCCATTCTGGGCGTGGTCGACCAGGCAACCTCGCCGTGGGGCGTGAAGATGACCCGCATCGACATCAAGGATATCAACCCGCCGCGTGACCTGGTTGATTCCATGGGCCGGCAGATGAAGGCGGAACGCGACAAGCGTGCGGCCATTCTGGAAGCGCAGGGCGCCCGCGAATCAGCGATTCTGAAAGCCGAGGGCGAGAAACAGGCGATCATGCTGGATGCCGAGGGTCGGCGTGAAGCGGCTTTCCGCGATGCCGAAGCGCGTGAACGTAGTGCCGAGGCCGAAGCAAATGCCACGCGCATGGTGTCCGAGGCCATTGCCGCAGGCGATGTTCAGGCCATCAACTATTTTGTCGCCAACAACTATATCAAGGCGCTGGAAAGCATCGCCAAGTCACCCAACCAGAAATTGCTGATGCTGCCGGTGGAAGCTGCCAGCGTGATTGGCTCGATTGCCGGTGTCGCGGAGATCGCAAAGGAAGCCTTCGGTCAGGGCGGCGGAGGTGCGCAACAGGCCGGCAGCGCGCAGCGTGGATCGACAGTGCCGAGAGTGAAGCAATAGGGGGCAACGGCTGATGGCGGAAATTCTGGACATTTTCGGAGGCTGGACCTGGTGGATTATCGCCGGTGTGCTGCTGCTCAGCGAGCTTCTGGCCACCAGCATCTTTCTTGTATGGTTTGGCCTGGCGGCGTTGACCGTCGGTCTGGCCGATTTGTTTCTCGGGCTGAACTGGCAGACGGAAGTTGTCGCATTCGTCGTGTTGAGCGTTGTTTACCTTCTGCTCGGACGCCGCTTTGTCAGAACACGGGCCACCGATGAAGTTGATCAGCCATATCTCAACCAACGCGTGAATGCCTTTGTCGGGCGCACCGCCGTGGTGCACGAACCGATTGTAAACGGTGAAGGCAAGGTGAGCATTGATGATGCGCTGTGGCGCGTGACCGGCACCGACGCACCGGCAGGATCCAGGGTCCGGATTACAGGCGGGTCCGGCATGGTACTGGAAACCGAACCTGCGTGAATGTCACCAGACCGCTGGGTCCATGGCTTAATCCAGGCCGCCGTTTTCCGCGATTATCTGCTGCAATGCCTTTTTGAACTGCGGGCTTAAGTCGTCTCGCGACAGGCCGAGTGCAACATTGGCCGCCAGAAAGCCGACCTTGTCGCCGCAATCATAGGTGGTTCCCTTGAATCTCAGGCCATAGAAATCCTGGGTGTCCATGAGTGACAGCATGCTGTCGGTCAGCTGGATCTCGCCGCCGGTCCCGGCGGTCTGCTGGTCCAGCAGGTCGAATATCTCCGGCTGCAGGATGTAACGACCGGAAATAATAAGATTGGACGGTGCATCTTCAAGCCTTGGTTTTTCCACCATCGAGGTGATTTCAAAGCCTTCGCCTGCATCTGCGCCGACACCGACCACACCATATTTATGCACCTGGTCCTGCGCGACTTCTTCCACTGCAACCACATTGCCGCCATGGGCATCATACACGGTCATCATCTGCGCCAGGCATCCGGGCGAGCCGTGAATGAACATGTCGGGCAGCAACAGGGCAAACGGCTCACGACCGACAATCTGGCGCGCGCACCAGACCGCGTGGCCGAGGCCAAGCGGCTCCTGCTGGCGGGTAAAGCTGGTCTGGCCTGCGCCGGGCAGGTCTGACTGGAGGATCTCGAGCTCAACGGTCTTGTTGCGGCGTTTCAGGGTTTCTTCGAGTTCGAACTGCTTGTCGAAATGATCCTCGATAACCGCCTTGTTGCGACCGGTCACAAAGATGAGGTGCTCAATGCCGGCTTCGCGCGCTTCGTCAACGGCCAGCTGGATGACCGGCCGGTCCACAATGGTCAGCATTTCCTTGGGAACGGCCTTGGTCGCCGGCAGAAACCGCGTGCCTAGCCCTGCGACAGGAAACACCGCCTTTTTGATCTTGCTGGTCATTGCTGTGCCACCTTCCCCTGAAATTGCCCTGGTGTTGGCCGAAAAATCACCAAGCCCGGGCCTGGTGAATAAAACTTTTAAACGGTTTGTTTGGGTTTTGTTAGCACTATCAGCCTTTGACATGAGCCCCTGCGTGATTCGGGCCAAAATCGAGAAAAACAAGGTGCAATGAGTATTCTGGTAACAGGTGGAGCAGGCTATATCGGATCGCATATGGTGCTTGCGCTGTGTGATGCCGGCCATGATGTGGTTGTGCTTGACAACCTGTCCACCGGGATGGCCTGGGCCGTTGCGCCGCAAGCCAGGCTGATTGAAGGCGATATTGGCGATGAAGCCCTGACGCTGAAGACCATGGCTGAACACAATGTTGATGCCATCATTCACTTTGCCGGCTCCATCATTGTGCCGGAGAGCGTGTCAGATCCGTTGGGGTACTATCTCAACAATACCGTCAAGTCACGGTCGCTGATCCACAGTGCCGTCAGGGCCGGCGTGGCGCACTTCATTTTCTCCTCGACGGCTGCCGTGTACGGCAATCCCAAGACCGTGCCGGTCCGCGAAGATGACGAACTGTTGCCTGTTTCACCTTACGGGACATCAAAACTGATGACCGAACTGATGTTGCGCGATGTCGCGGTTGCGCATGATCTGAGTTATGTCGCGCTGCGTTACTTCAACGTGGCAGGTGCTGATCCGAAGGGTCGAACCGGTCAGTCAACGCCGCGTGCGACCCACCTGATCAAGGTGGCGTGCGAGACGGCGCTGGGCAGACGTGATCATCTTGAGGTTTTTGGCAGGGATTACGAGACCCGCGACGGCACCTGCCTGCGTGACTACATACATGTCAGTGACCTGGTGCAGGCACATGTTGATGCGCTGAGCTACCTGCGCAGCGGGGCGGAAAGCCAGGTGTTCAATTGTGGATATGGCCAGGGGTATTCGGTGCTGGATGTGATCGGCGCAGTCGAGCGTGCCGCAGGTGTGCGCCTGACTGTGCGCGATGCGCCGCGCCGGCCGGGTGATCCGGCAGAGATTGTCGCCAATGCCGACAGGGCACGGGCGGTACTTGAATGGCAACCTCGCCATGATGATCTTGATTTTATCGTGGCAAGCGCACTTGCCTGGGAAAAACATCTGCAAAGCCGCAATGGCTGACGCTGCCGGTTCACCCGGCGGCGGGAGGACTGGAAAATTGGCCGGAAACCGGCAGGAACCTGGTGGGAGCATGAAGAAGTCTGGACTTTACCTTCGTGGATTTGGCGCGGCATCAGTGGTGCTGATGGGGCTCGGATTCGGCACAACTGCGTCTCGCAGCCTGGATGTTGGTGCGCTTGAAGCGCTGAGCCGCAATGCGGCGTTTGAGCAGTTCGTTGCAGACCTGTGGCCGGAAGCGCGCCGCGAGGGTATTTCGGCAGAGCTTTATCGCGTGGCGTTTGCCGGCCTGACACCTGATCCACGGATATTTGCGCGCCAGACCAGCCAGGCCGAATTCGCAACACCGATCTGGGACTATATTTCCAAACGCGTTTCTGATGAGCGGATTGCACGCGGCAAGACCATGCAGCAAACCCATGCGCCAGCCTTGCAGGCCGTTGAACGGCGCTATGGCGTTGACAAGCATATCGTGGCGGCGATCTGGGGCATGGAGACCAATTATGGCAGCTACACCGGCGAGATGAGCGTTGTTCGCTCGCTGGCCACGATGGCGTTTTCGGGCGAACGCAAGAGCTATGGCCGCAAGCAATTGCTCGGCGCGCTGGATATTCTTCAAAGCGGTGATATTTCGCTGGACCAGTTCAAGGGGTCGTGGGCCGGAGCAATGGGCCACACCCAGTTTATTCCGCTGACCTATAATGCCTACGCGGTGGACATGACAGGCGATGGCAAACGCGATATCTGGAATTCAGTGCCCGATGCACTTGGCTCAACGGCCCATTATCTGAAGAAGCGCGGCTGGAAGAAGCACATGCCGTGGGGTTGGGAAGTACGTCTGCCCCGCAGGTTCAATTACCGCATGGCAGGCAAGGACGGTACGCGGTCCATTGCTGCCTGGACGAAGCTGGGCGTGCAACCAGCCAAGCGGGGCAATTTCGGAATTGCGGATGCCCGCGCCAGGTTGCTGTTGCCGGTGGGCAGGCATGGACCGGCATTCCTGGTAACGCGGAATTTTGACGCCATTCTCGCCTATAACAGATCCAATGCGTACGCACTGGCTGTTGCACATCTGGCCGACAGGCTGGCGGGTGAGGGCCCATTTGTCGCCAGTTGGCCCACCGACCTGCAACTACTGTCGCGCTCGGACAACAAGGAGTTGCAAAGGTTGTTGAGCGCACGCGGTTTCGATACCGGCGGCACCAGCGGTACGATCGGCCCGCGCACCCGTAGTGCCATCTCCACCTACCAGCATCGAACCGGCCTGACGCCTGACGGGTATGCCGATGCAAGATTGCTTGAGCGTCTGCGTCGCGGGCTGTAGACTGCCCGACCATGAATCAGTTTTCAAAATTCTGCCGGACGCTCATGGCTGTTTTGGTGTCGATTTGCCTGGCAGGCGTGGCGTCGCATGCCCAACAGGCAGACGAGATGCCGGCGCTGCAAAACGCACCGCAATCCAGTTATCTGCCAATCCGCAAGCAGGCCTATGACATCGTCATCATGGGCGATGTTCTGGGCACGGGCCTGTGGGCCGGCATGAACCGGTTCGTTGAAACTGAGGATCGTGTAACGGTCACGGGCCGCATCCAGGAGAATTCCGGCCTAGCCCGTCCCAAGATCTACAATTGGGCCACAGCGGCAGACACGCTGCTTGAGTCACGGCCATTCGACATTGCCGCCATCATGCTGGGGGCCAATGATGCGCGCGACATCAACCTGCCGGACGGGTTTCTCAGGTTCGGCAGCGATGGATGGCGCAAGGCCTACGGCGACCAGATAAAAGCACTGATAAGCACACTCAAAAAGCATCGCGTTGCAATTTACTGGATCGGTGTGCCGCCGATGGGGCGCAAAGACTATGATGATGCCATGAAAGTCATCGCCGATGTCGAAAGGCAGGTCACGGCGGAGGTCGGAGTACGCTATATCGACCTGCGGCTGTTGCTGGCTGACAGCGATGACAGTTACACTGAACGCGGAGACGACGGTACCGGCTCGATAGTAAGACTGCGCTCTCGCGACGGGGTCAAGTTCATCGCAGGTGGCAATGACCGGATAGCGGTTGAACTGATGAAGCTGGTTCGCGCCGACATTGCAGTTGCTGACAGTGCTGGCGGGCCGGCCTTTGTTCCGTTACAGGAAGAAGTCATCCTGAGTGCCGAAGAGCTAGCGGCAATGCCGACCTTTGCAGCGCAACGCCCTGGTGGCGAACCACCGGTGAAAATAGAACCAGCCGAGTTGCCGGGGCTGAACTACACCGAGATTGCCAGGGTCAACGAAGATGCGATCAAGCGGGCAGCCAGAGAAGGGCTGACCCTGTTTGACAAGGTTCGCAGTTCAACAATACCCGAAAGTGCTGCCCGGTCGCTGTATACGGACGGGGTCTGGCCAGAAGGGTCGCCTGAACGGTATGACTCCTTCAACATTGCCAAGGACCCCGCCAGCAGTGCCCACTAAAGCGGTTTGCATTTATTCTGATTCATTTGACCGGTTTTCTGCGTTCGCTGGCCAGGCACGGCTCCCGACGTGGTCTGGTTGACCACGAGGGGGTCGTAACGCAGTCCAGCGGGCGCAGTAAATCGGCCTCCGGTGGTCCAAATCCGGCCATCGGACGTCATTGCGGAACTTGCCCGATGCACCACATCGCGCGGCGTTCCGCAATTAGCCGAGTGATCGGATTTGAGCCATCAAAAGGGTCAGAATAAATGCAAATCGCTTTAAGGGGTCTCACGAACCCATGTTGCTATCGGGAATCAGGTTACCGCATGCGGTTCCAGTTGCCGTTGCAACCACCGTGCGTAGCGCCCCCGCCATCCTGTTTGCCGGGTATTCAGAAACCAGCTTCCGCGCAGGTCCCAGCAACTGGTCATCAGCCGCGGCAGATCTTCGTCCTCATAGATAATATATCCGCCCATCGGGTAGAGGGTGATTTCGGTCAGGAAAAACCCGTTGCCGTTCGAGAGGAAGTCGACCCTCAGGTGATCGTGCCCCGCAGCAATCCTGCGGGCTGTTTCCAGCATGGCATCCGTGCCGGCAGGCAAGACATAATCTGCAGGCAGGACAGAGCAGGTTACGGTGCGGCCGGTGCCGTCTGGTGGCAATATGTTGCTCTCGCCCACCCGCGGTCTGGTCATCCGCTTGCCCCGGCCGTCGAATCTCGCAACCAGGATTGATTCGCTCTTGTGGCCATGCATCGCAACGAAATGAGAAATCTCCTGTCCGAACACGTAAACGGTGAAATCGGTAAGCGTCGCCGTGGCGCCCGCGTTGAGGTCTTCTTCAATGAACAATTGCGGATGAACACCGGCATACCCCCACTCGCCATGATATTTTTCCCAGCGGGTTTGCAGCCACTTGCGGGTTTGCCGTTGCAACTGTTGCATGTCGGGCGGCGAGCTGCCCAGTCTGATGTTGAAGCCCGACGCATGGTTTGCCTTCAGAAATCCCGCTGATCTCAACAAGTCCTGTGGTGCTGTCATGATATCGATGCCGCGCCACAACACCTTGGCAAAACCGACGGCTGGATGATGCTCGGCAAGATATTTTTTGGTCAGCAGCTTGTCGCTGAGGGTCACAAACAACGGATTGTGGTCGAATATCTTGCGCCACAAATACTTGTCGTCGATCGTGATCGGTACTGCCAGACTCGGAAACTTGCGGCGCGCTACAAGAAACTTCACCACAAGCCGGACATTGAAAACAAAAATGAGTACGCCGAACGCCTTGCTCTTCATCAGGTCACTGTGGCAAACCATTGGCAATCGGACAAATGCAAAGTGCGTGTTGGCCGCCTGCGCGAGCCGGATTTCATTGTTTTTTCATCTCGCATCTGTCACCGCGGTGTGGTTCTGCGAAATCGCAGCTTGCCAGCGAACCCCAAAAGCCAGTCAAGTGTTTCTCTTCAAGCCGAAAATGATCTAGTCTGTCCGCGGTTGACAGGAGGGCATATGGGAAAAATCTGCACATGGGCAATTGTCCTGTTCGGTTTTGGTGTGATCGGGACGGACCTTGCCCGCGCCCAGGATGGAGATGATGCGCAGGCATGCTGGTGGGAGTATGCGAGCTGCGCGCGCCAGTCTTTTGGTGATGCGACATGGCGATCTGTCTGCTATGCAGACTTCTCCACCTGTATCGGAAAAATGCATTTGCCGGCGTGTCCGGCAACGCCCGCTGTAGCCGACTGCCTGGCATACAAGACAGAATGTGATGCGATTGCTGGCGATGATGCCGGGTTGCTGGCCGATTGCAGTGCGGATGCCGATGCCTGCGCGCTGGCGCATGGATGCTAGCTCAAAAAATCATAAACCTGATCGTTGTGGATGTGTTAGGTGAAAGCTGAACGCAAGACAGCCTTCCCGGCTTATTGAAACCGCTCCCCGCGATGCCGTTGCCTGACCTCTGTCGGCGGCATCTTCTCTCAGGAGATTCCACCACCATGCCGGATCTTTCCCGCCCCCTGACCGGATGGCTCGCTGCCCTGGGCGTTGTCGTCATCTGGTCAAGCTGGGTCGTGATATCCAGGCTCGGCGTTGTTCAGACGCTGACCATATATGACATGGTGGCTCTGCGGTTCGTCGTTGCCTGTGTGGCGGTGGCCCCTTTCGTCTGGCGCTACTGGCCGCGAAACTTGCGCTGGTGGCAGATATTTGTGATTTCGTGCGGCCAGGGTGTTCCCTATTTGCTGCTGGCATTCGGCGGCTTCCGGTTCGCACCGGCGTCGCATGCCGGTATCATGATAAACGGCACCTTGCCGGTTATCGCGGCCATCCTGGGCTGGATCTGGTTGAAAGACCGGCCTGACGGCTGGAAGATTGCCGGCATGGCGGTGATTTTACTCGGGTGTGGCCTGATCGGCTGGGATCGCGAAACCGTCGGTGTTGCGCCTGACGCGTGGATCGGCCATCTGATGTTCGTGGGCTCGGCGATGTTTGTCGCCGTCAACATGATTGGCACAAAGGCCTGGCAGCTCACTCCCATGCAGGCAATGGTGTGCATTCCAACGGTCAATCTGGCATGGTTCGGCCCGCTGTATCTGGCGTTTCTGCCTACTGCGGTGCACCAGGCACCCTGGTCGGAGATCATCTTGCAGGGGGCGTTCCAGGGGCTTGGCCCCAGCGTGGTGGCCGTGTTGCTGTTTACCACGGCGGTGCGATCCATCGGGACATCTGCAACCGCAGCGACCATGGCGATGGTGCCGGGCATGGCCGCCCTGTTGGCAATTCCGGTCCTGGGAGAATGGCCGAGCCTGTTTGCCTGGGCCGGTCTGTTTCTGGCCACAGGCGGCATACTCCTGGCGGCCGGTTGGCGCCCATTGGCCGCGAAAGTCCGGTCAGGGCAATCTGTTTAAGCAGGATACCCTGGCACCCTGGCCCTGGTGCCGTTTCGCTCACTCGCCATGCGCCGGCCAGAAACGCGAGCCGAAGACAGGCCTGCGCCGCAGATCACGGTAGCCAGGATCATGTGGAACGCCAGGAACGTCCATATGGCGGTTGCCGGCAGGCATCCGATTGAGGCCATGTTGAAAATCGCCAGTCCCGACAGCACAACCAACCGTCTGCCAAACCGGTCAGATAGGGACCGCATGATGACCTGCAGCACGACCGTCATGCCAAGGTAGCCGGCAATGGACAAGCTGGTGACGCTGTGATCAGCCCTGCAGGTGTCGGCGATGTTCGACAATGATGGAATGAACAAGTTTAACGAAAGTGTTGAAAGTCCGGTCACCAGAATGAGGGTAAGTATGCTTGGTGGTGATTATACAGAGGCTATCATGTTGTTCACAAAGGCGATTTGGTCTCATTGTTGAGTCAAAAGGGGAATTTTATCCCGTCTCTGAGTCAAAATGGGACGTTCGGTCAAGTTTTAGATACCGTCGGTCGCTTGCAATATCGGCGGAAAACAGCGGAAAAATTCCGCAAGTATATGGTTGGCACGGCATTTGCGTCGATTCCGGCATTACTGAGTTAAATGAGAGACAAAAGCAAATGCGGACTACCCAAGGCAACCGGCTTAACGGGTCGAAAAAACCAGTAAAACAGCCAAACTCTGCCAGTTTCAACTATTTTCTGGCGGACAATGAGTATGTGCAACACATCTTGCAAAAGGGGCTTGTGTCCCAGTTTGACGCAAAATCAGACCGGACGAAGGATAAACCAATGAAAAGACAGACCCGTAAGAGAAAGACCGCTCCCAAAGAGCAGGAGAAAAACCTCATGGAAACCGCACCTGCCCCGATGGGGCACAATTCTGCACAGGAACCGCAACCCACGCCTGATCAACTGGAAACGCTGCGCGACATTCTGGTCGGCCCCAGTCTGACGACGACGGAAACCCGGTTGAAGGAGCTTTTGCTCATCCTCGAAGAACGTGAAGAGGATTTGAACAAACGCGAAGAAACGTTGCAGCAGCAGATAGATTACGTTCAGTCGGACGTCACCGAGCGTGAACAGGCGCTCAACAAGAAGATTGCCCAGGTCGAGGCGGAACTGGCAGCACGCGAAGAAGCGCTCTACCAGAAGGTATCCAATGTTGAGCGTGAACTGGACGAGCGTGAACAGGCGCTGAGCCAGAAGCTTGACGAGCTCGATGTCCAGGTTGGAAACTGCAAGGCAGCCAATATGAGAATGGACATGGACTTCACCGCGTCGCTCTCGCTGGCCAACAAGCAGCAGGACAACAAGATTCGCGATGTTGGCCACGCCATCTCCATGCTGGGTGATCAGATCGCCCAGATGTGTGATCACACACCGAGCGAAGCTGCCGAGTAAGCTCTCCGAATTTTTCAGACTAATGCTTCGGGAACTGTCGCCTGCCCCCTCTGTGTCGGCGGTTCCTGATGCTGACCTCGCCTTCGGGCGAGGTCTTCGCTTTTGGCACGACAGTTCCGTTGGTGCTACGCATGGCTACGCCGTGCAGGATGTGGTCAGGTCCGCAATGGTGCCGCCGTGTAACTTGCCCCGCCGCCATCTGACAAGGCCATGCGGCTTTGGGTCAGACCCCGGGCGAAGGCTTGCTGAGCACATAGAAGCCCACGTCAATTGCGCCATCGTCAAAACCTGCTTCGCAATAACTGAGATAATACAACCACATACGCTTGAATCTCTCATCGTACCCAAGTGGAGCAATATCGCCCCAGGCCGCGTTGAACTGTTGCCGCCACGCCCGCAGGGTCCTGGCATAGTCGCGGCCGAATTTCCGGGTGTGGGTTAGTGTGATGCCCTGTTCGGATGCATGCCTGGCAATGGCATTGTCTGTCAGCAGCATGCCGCCTGGAAAAACATAGCGCTGTATGAAATCTACCTTGGCCCGGTAGCGCTCGAAATGTTCGGGCGCAATGGTGATTGCCTGTATGACGGCCTGTCCGCCCGGTTTCAGCAACCGCGACAGCATGGAAAAGTACGCCGGCCAGTTTTCTTCCCCGACAGCCTCGACCATTTCTATCGACACGATTGCATCATACTGGCCTTGCACCTGGCGGTAATCCTTGAGAGCCAGGCGCACCTTGCCATCCAGTTGTTGCCGTTTCATGCGCTGCCGGGCGAAGTCAAGCTGCCGGGCCGACAAGGTGATGCCGTCAACCGTCAGACCGGCCAGTGCACCATGTTCTGCCATGCCACCCCAGCCACACCCGATCTCAAGTATCGAATCGCTACCTTGAACGCCCGTCAGCTCCAGGACGCGGGCGTACTTGGCGCGTTGTGCAGCTTCCAGACTGATATTGTCGTCGTCAAACAGGGCGCTTGAATAGGTCATGGTCGGGTCCAGCCAGAGGGCATAGAAATCATTGCCCATGTCATAGTGGTCCGCGATATTCCGGCGGCTGCCGGCAAGCGTGTTTCTGCGCCGCCTGTGAACGAGCTTGTCGCCAATGCGGACCTTGAACAGATTGCCGCCGGCCGCATGAAACGCGCTGCGGTTGATCAGGAAAAACCGGAACAGCGATACCAGGTCGTTACAGTCAATATCGCCTGCCATGTAGGCTTCACCGAAACCGACCGTGCCGCGCCGGATGCATTTTTCCAGCACCCGGTATGAATTCACTTTCAGTTCAGCATCAAATCCACCTGTTGACGTCTGCCCCAGAACCAGTTGGTGGCCGTCAGGCAGGGTTAGCCTGAGCTGCCCCTGCAGGCGGTCCCTCACCATGCGCCTGCCCAGAAGTTCAAGCACGCGCCCGATCGCGCTGCGCCGCGAACGGGACGGCCGTGAACCAGCATGAAGTAGGTCGTCACTCATCTCTCAAGTTCTTCCGTCCGGTGCACTTTCAGACCATCGAAGCCCGGTTTGCGATGCAGTTTCAGTCCCTTCATCCACAATCGCAGCGCCTCGACATGAATGCCGGCGATGACTTTCCATGTCATCAGCGGCTGGCGTAGCACCGCTGCCAGCACGCTGCCGGATGTCAGCCTGGTCCTGCTGCCACTGAAATACGCATTGAGAATGGCCTTGTCGTCGCGTCTCAGCGACACCCCGACGCAAACGCTCTCGCCCGGAACGCTGACGCGAAAACCGTAATCACCGTCTGCTTCGTTGAAAGGCGAGACGTGAAAAACCTTCCGGCAGGCTTGCTGGAGGGTACCGTTGCGCGTTGTGCCGCCGGCCACAAGGTAATGGGTGTGTTCGCCGAATGTGTTCGACACCTCGTACAGCATGGCAGCGATTTCGCCATTCCCGGTAACGGCATAGTAGGCGGTCAGCGGGTTGAAGCAGTATCCGAGAACTCTTGGATAACACAGCACGAACAGGCTGCAGTCGTCAGTGTCGATGCCGCTTGCCTGCATCGTCTGCCTGACGAAACCTGCAACGCTCGAGCCGTCGCGCAAGCCGTGATCGCGATCATGAAAAGCCACCAGGTTGAACCGGTTGTGCGACACACACCAGGTCGTTCTGCACACCTCATCTATCTGATCCAGTGGGAGTAACATGCTGAAAACACGATAGGAAAGTTGGTGGCGCAGCGGTGTGAAGCGCTTGTGCACCACTGTACCATGGTATAGTGCAGCTTGCGGGCATGGAGGGTTCATTCTGCAGCCTCGCGGATCGGCTGCGCCATTGCAACCGGCTTGCGATGAATTCTGCCCGACGGGTCCGCTACGGACCAGGGTCTTGCGATGCCGGTCAGATCTTCTGCCACTGCAAGGCCGGATTGAAGCGCATCTTCATGAAACCCGTAGCCAAAGTAACTGCCGCAGAACCAGGTCCTGCGCCGGCCCTGCAAGTCCCAAAGATCATGCTGCGCGCTCATGGCCGCAGCATTGAAAACCGGGTGGGTGTAGTTGAACTGTGCCAGCACCCGCGACGGGGCCACCGCGCCAGCCGGGTTCAGGGTGACAAACAGGTCGGTCGTTGTGGGCAGCGGTTGCAGGGCGTTCATCCAGTATGAAACGGTCAACCGGTTCTGTCCCTGCTCATCGGCACGTTCAATATAGTTCCAGCTCGACCAGAGCCTGCGCCGCCGCGGCATGTGGGCCCGGTCGGTATGCAGGACAGCGAGGTTTTGCGAGTAGCCGAACTTGCCGAGCAGGTTGCGTTCCATTTCGTCGCCATCATCCAGCATGGCGAGTGCTTCATCGGCGTGCGACCCGATCACGACCTGGTCGAACGCGTGCTGCTGTCCATGGCAATCGCGCAGCGTCACGCCGTCCGCATGCCTGGACACCCCGGTAATCCTGCACTGTGTGCGGACTTCAAACTCACCGTCGGCGATCAGTTTCCGCACATATTGGCGCGACCCGCCCGCCACCGTGCGCCAGCTGGGCCGGTTGCGGATTTTAAGCAGGCCGTGATTGGCAAAGAACCGCATGAAGCTGGCGGCGGGAAAATCCAGCACATCGGCAGAGGGGGTGGACCAGATCGCTGCTGCCATCGGTGTGAGGTGGTTGCGGACAAAGGCCTCGCTATAGTTGTTCTGCTTGAGCCAGGCACCCAGTGACAGGTTGAGATCAATGCCCGGCGCGTCTGTAGCGGCCTGTTTGAAGTAGCGGGTTATGTCGGCGATCATGCGCCAGTGCTGTGGCGAGGTGAGGTTGGACAACTGGCCGAACAAGCCGCGCGCGCCACTGCCGGAATACTCATATCCGCCGTCGTCAAGCGATGCTGAAAACGTCATGTTCGTGGATGGCGTTGCCACGCCCAGATGGTCAAACAGCGCCACCAGGTTCGGATAACTGTGCGGATTGAAAACAATAAAGCCTGTATCAACCGGCACCGGTCCATCAGGTGTCTCCGCGTCCACGGTGTTTGAATGCCCGCCGAGCCGGTTGTCGCCTTCGAAAACGGTTACGCGATGGTGTCGCGACAGGTGCCAGGCCGCAGATAGCGCTGCGATACCCGACCCGATAATAGCAATGGAAGACCTGTTCATGTGCATTAAACTCCCGGCACAGACATCGCTGACCGGGTAACCGGTGATTTGCCAAACTCAGACTGCCGCCTTTTAACGGTGCCATGCAGCTTATGGTTCAACACCGTGACTTAATAATCGTGCGCGGGTACAGACAGTGATTGACTCTGTTTGAAAACCGGTTTTATCATTAGTACACAAACAATAAGGACTCGCATGGAGAGCTACGCACAACCCACGTCAGTAACAGAGGCGGTTGAGCTTCTGGCAGCAGATGCTTGGGTGATGCTTGCAGGCGGCACCGATTTTTATCCGGGACTCGGCGAAGGACCGGTATCTGGTCCGGTACTGGATATCTCCCGCATAGATGCGCTTCGGGGAATTTCACGAGACGATGAACTTGCCGGCTGGCGCATTGGTGCGCTGGCGACATGGACGGATGTGGTGCACGCCGATCACCTGCCTGCATCGTTCGATTGTCTCAAACAGGCGGCGCGTGAAGTCGGATCCGTTCAGATACAGAACCGCGCCACCATTGCCGGCAATATCTGCAATGCATCGCCAGCGGCTGACGGCGTACCTGCCTTGCTGGTTCTGGACGCGGAGATAGAGCTGGCATCGGTTCACACCACAAGGCGCATGCCCTTGAGCGATTTTCTGAAGGGCAATCGCCAGACCGCGCGTCAGCCGGATGAGATTGTAACCGGCATTTTTATTCCCGACACGGCCGCGCGCGGATCGTCGGCATTTTTCAAACTGGGTGCACGGCGCTATCTGGTTATCTCCATTGCCATGGTTGCCGCGCGCATCGAACTGGCTGACACAGGCCTGGTTCAGGCGGCGGCGGTCAGCGTTGGCGCCTGTTCGGTGGTGGCACGACGATTGCCCGACCTGGAAACTGATCTGGTTGGCCGCGGCCTGGCAGACACTCATTCGGTACCGCAAGCCCGCCATCTGGCTGGCTTGTCTCCGATTGATGATGTTCGCGCGCCCGCCGGTTACCGGCTGGATGCCGCCCTTGAAGGCGTGCGGCGTGCCGTTGCTGCCTGCGTGGAGACTGTTCAATGAACCGCCATGTTCCGCCACCGCTTACGACCATAAACGTCAACGGCAAACAGGCCGTGGTCGCCAGTGCACCCTACAAGCGTCTGTCGGGTGTGTTGCGTGATGAACTTGGACTGGCCGGAACCAAGGTAGGCTGCGATGCAGGCGACTGCGGGGCCTGCACGGTGCTTGTTGACGGCGCGCCGGTATGCGCCTGTCTGACAGCTGTCGGCCAGGTCAATGGCTGCGAGATTACAACTGTCGAGGGTCTGGCGAGCGATGGCAGCCTGAGCCGCCTGCAGGATGCGTTTCTGCAGTTTGGGGCAGCGCAATGCGGTATTTGCACACCGGGCATGCTGATGAGTGCTGCAGCACTGCTGGCGTCATCTGCCGTACCTGACCGCGCGGCCGTCGAGGATGCGCTGGGCGGTGTGCTGTGCCGGTGCACGGGCTACGCAAAAATTGTTGATGCGGTGTTGTTTGCCGCCGGGTCGAACAGTGTTTTGCCGGTTGATGCGAGCGAACGTGCGGTTGGCAAGGCACTACGGCGGGTCGACGGTGTACCGAAGGTCGACGGGCAGGAGCGCTTTGGCGCAGACGCCATCCCGGCCGGCGCGCTGATGGCGAAGATCATCCGCTCGCCGCATCATCGTGCAGCGTTTCAGCTTGGCGACATTGACGGGTTCGTGGCCTCTCATCCCGGCATCGTTGCGGTGATGACGGCGCGCGATATTCCCGGTGTGAACCTGCATGGCGTCATACCGCAATTTGCAGATCAGCCGGTTTTTGCCGAAACCGAAACCCGTTATCGCGGTGAAGCCGTTGCCATGATCGTCGGTGAGCAGGATGCAATTGCAGATCTCCACATCGAGGACTTTCCGGTTTCATGGGAACAACTGCCGCACGCACTTGGCTGCGCAGACGCGATGGCCGCGGATGCACCGCTGCTGCATGGCACTCGCGCCGGCAATGTGATGGTCGAGGGCCTGGTCTGCAAAGGCGATGCGCCGGGTGCGTTGAACGAGGCCGCGCATGTCGTGGAGCGCAGCTTTTCCACGCCCTTCATCGAGCATGCCTACATCGAGCCGGAAGCAGGCTGGGCGGTTCGCGATGATGACACGATTACAATCCATGCCTCCACGCAGGCACCGCACATGGACCGCGACGCGATGGCAGCGATCATGGACCTGCCGGTCGAACAGGTCCGCATTGTGCCGACAGCCTGCGGTGGCGGGTTCGGCTCAAAGCTGGACATTTCCATGCAGCCTTACATTGCGATTGCGGCATGGCAGCTCAAGCGGCCGTGCGGCATTGTCTATACGCGCCAGGAATCCATGCGTTCGTCTACCAAGCGTCACCCCAGCGAGATCCGGCTCAAGGCAGGCTGCGATGCAGATGGACGTATTACCGGATTTGATTTCAAGGGATATTTCAACACCGGTGCCTATGCGAGCTGGGGCCCGACCGTGGCCAACCGGGTGCCGGTGCATGCATCCGGGCCGTTTCACATATCCGACTATCGTGCGCATTCGCTTGCCATTCACACGCATTGCCCGCCGTCAGGGGCGTTTCGCGGCTTTGGTGTTCCGCAATCGGCCATTGCCCAGGAATGCGTGTTTGACGAACTGGCCGACGCGGCCGGAATTGACAGGCTGGAATTCCGGCTGATCAACGCACTTGATAATGGTCTGCCGACTGCGACAGGCCAGGTGTTTGAGGCCGGTGTCGGCATCAAGGCCTGCCTGCAGGCGTTGCGCGAACCCTGGGACCGGGCCAGGCAGCGGGCTGCCGACTTCAATGCATGCGCATCCCATCTGCGCAAAGGCGTAGGCTTGGGCACCTGCTGGTATGGCTGCGGCAACACCTCCCTGCCCAATCCGTCGACCATGAAGATTGGTGTAACCGGAGACGGGCAAATCGTCCTTCACCAGGGCGCGGTGGATATCGGCCAGGGATCCAGCACGGTAATGGTCCAGATTGCAGCCGATGCACTGGGCGTTCCGGTCGATGCCATATCGCTGCGCTCGGCCGATACGGCCATCACGCCGGATGCGGGCAAGACATCAGCCTCGCGTCAGACCTTCGTGTCGGGCAATGCCACGAAACTGTCCGGCGAGGCACTGCGCGCGATGATCCTCCGGCACGCCAATGTAACCGGAAAAGCAGTCATCAGGATCGATGCTGCAACCTTGATCATCAGTGACGGCGACAGCCAGCGCCGCATCGACCTGGCCGCATTGCCGAGCGATGCCGAAGGCTATGTATTCAGGGCCGAAGAAACCTATGATCCGCCCACCTCTCCACTGGATGAAAACGGACAAGGCTCGCCATACGCCGTATTCGGGTATGGCGCACAGATGATGGAACTGACCGTCGACACCCGGCTTGGCACGATCAGGCTGGATCATCTGAGCGCGGCTCATGATGTCGGCAAGGCGATCAATCCGCTGTTGGTGGAAGGCCAGATCGAGGGTGGTGTAGCGCAGGGTATCGGCATGGCCCTGATGGAGGACTTCAAGCCCGGTCGCACCGAGAATCTGCATGACTACCTGATCCCCAGCATTGGCGACATGCCGCAAGTTACATCGATCATTGTCGAAGTGCCGGATCTGCACGGGCCTTACGGCGCAAAGGGCTTGGGCGAACACGTGCTGATTCCCACTGCACCGGCGATCCTCAATGCCATCCGCGATGCGACCGGCGCATGTGTGCGGCATCTGCCGGCCACGCCGGACAAGGTGATGGCTGCCCTGCACGAGGTATCCGGCAATGGCTGAACCGGCAAGACAAGGTGACAAGATCCGCTGCGATGCCTGCCCTGTCATGTGCTACATAGCGCCCGGTCGCGCCGGTGCCTGTGACCGCTATGCCAACGAGGACGGCAATCTGGTTCGCGTCGATCCGCTGGTGATCATTGAAAAGACCATTGAGGCCGGCGGTGAAATTGTACCGTTCCTCGACAAGGGTCCGGACTGGGATGGCGAGATCATCCATCCCGATAACAGCTTTGTCACGGCCATCGGGGCAGGCACCACCTATCCTGATTACAAACCGGCCCCGTTCATCGTGTCGCGCGAGGTTGACGGCATCGACATGATCACTGTGGTGACCGAGGGCATTTTCTCCTATTGCGGCGTGAAGGTGAAGATCGATACGGACCGTCACCTGGGTCCCGAACGCAGCCTGGTGCGCGTCGGCGGTGAACCCGTCGGCCATGTGACCACGGCTGAATATGGTTCGCAGATGCTGTCGCTGGGCGGTGTTCATCATTTGACGGGTGGCGGCAAGAAAGAAGGCCGTGTCACCTGCCAGACACTGCTGGACCTGTGCAATGGCAAGGCGGTTGAAGCCACCATTGACGAGGGATCGACGATTGTCATCGAGGCCGGTGCAGCGCCGATCGTGAACGGTGTGCGTGAAGAAAGAATGCGGGTCGGGTGCGGCTCTGCGACGGTCGGCATGTTCGCCTCGCAATGGCAAGGGCTGGTCGATGAGGTCGTCGTGGTGGACGATCATATCACCGGCGTCATTTCCGAACACCAGGCAGGCAAGGTTCTCGACTGGCAGCCGACCGGCATCAAGATCAAGGGCAGACGATCCACGCCCGGGCGCTATTTTCAGGTGGCTGATCCCGGCACCGGATGGGGCGGCACCGATGTCGATGATCCTTTGACCATACTGGGTGATTTCAATCCGAAGTTCGCAAAGCCGGGCCAGTCCTTGCTGATGGTATCAACCACCGGCGAACAGTTTGCCTATTACGAACTGGATGATGATCTCAGGCCTGTCGCACAGGAGATGCCCGAGCGTCTCATGAAGTCTGTTCATCTGATTGAGGAAAACTGCGAGCCTGCCTTGTGCACGGTGTTGTTCATGGGCGGTGCCGGCGGGTCACTGCGCGCCGGCGTTACTGAAAACCCGGTCAAGTTGACCCGCTCGGTCAAGCAGGCACTGACCCGGATTACCTGCGGAGGTGCGCCTGCCTATGTCTGGCCCGGTGGCGGTATCACCATCATGTCCGATGTGACGCAACTGCCGGACAATGCCTTCGGCTACGTGCCAACGCCGGCTCTTGTCGCGCCCATAGAATTCACCATGCGCCGGCAAGACTATGAAGCACTTGGCGGCCACATGAAGCATGTCATGCCGCTGGAAGCAGCGCGCAGCGGCACCAAGGCCATTCAGAACGATCATGTGTTGGCAGGCCAGACCAGCACAGGCTCCAAATCAGGCGTGCCATGGCCAACCGAGCCTGGCCACTTCGACTGGTCGAAGAAGGCCGGTAAGCCATGAGCATTCAGGCCGCCATGTTGCCGGACGGAAAGCGCCTGCACCTGCAGCACGGGCCGATTGACCTGATTATTGAAGCCAATGGCGAACCGGATCAGGTCAGCCGGGCTTACGCCGCAGCACGCACGCGCTTTGCAACGGTGCTGGATGTATTGGCAGGCGAATTGCAGATGCTTCGCACGTTGATGCCGCAAACGGGCCTCGACGTATCCGGTCCCATTGCGCACCGCATGGCGGCGGCAGTGCACCCGTTCTGGAAATCAAAGGTCACGCCTATGGCGGCCGTTGCCGGCAGTGTTGCCGACGAGATGCTGTGTGCCATGTGCGCCGATGCCGACCTGGATCGGGCTTACGTCAACAATGGCGGCGATATTGCGTTGCATCTGGCGGATGGCGAAAGCTTCTCGATTGCCTCGGCGAACGGACCGGTTGCGGTGCGCGCAGCAGATCCGGTGCGCGGTATAGCAACGTCCGGCTGGCGGGGCCGCAGCTTCTCCTTCGGCATTGCCGACAGCGTGACGGTGCTGGCGGCTTCGGCAGCACAGGCCGATGTTGCAGCGACGCTGATTGCCAACGCAGTTGATCTGCCCGGGTCCATCAAGGTACGCCGCGCCCCGGCTGCAGCGGTCTTTCCCGATAGCGATCTGGGCCAGCGCCGGGTCACGGTTGAAGTGGCCCGCCTGACACAAAAGGAAGTCAACGCGGCGCTGGCGCGGGGGCTGGAGTTTGCCGGGCAACTGCAACGGCGCGGGTCCATCGTGGCGGCGACCCTGGGGCTCAATGATGAAGTGCGCGCACTTGATGCAGATTCTGCAATGACGGGGATCAGACAGCATGCCTGAAGTGAAAGTGAGAAAGACCGTAACCGGTGTGGAGGATGTCTTCCATGAAGGTGGCCCGCCGGCTGCGACGCCGTATCGCCGCGGCTATATTCTGAAAGTTATCGAGAACCCGTATGCGGGCCGCTATGTCGAAGACATCCAACCGTTCATGGACGATCTGAAACCATTGGGCATGCAGATGGCCGGTGACCTGATTGCTGCCATGGGCGTCGATGCATCCGCTGTCGAAGGGTATGGCAAGGGCGCGATTGTCGGTGAGGCAGGCGAAGTGGAACACGGTGCGTTGTGGCATGCGCCGGGGGGCTATTCCATGCGTGAGCATGTGCCGAATTCAACGGCCATCGTGCCGTCCACCAAAAAGGTCGGCGGGCCGGGTACACGGCTTGATGTACCTGTTACACATGTCGCGGCATCTTATGTACGCTCGCACTTCGATGCCATCGAGGTGGGTGTGGAAGATGCGCCGCGCGCTGACGAGATGGTTGTTGTACTGGTCATGACGACGGGCCCACGGGTCCACAATCGGGCCGGCGGGTTGCCGGCCAGTGATATCAAGGGAGAGGACGGATTGAGATGAGCATCGCCAGGATCAGAAAAATCGCCGTGTTTGTTGATGAAATACATATCGAGCAAGGCAGGCCGATTGACCCGCCGACACGACGTGCCTGCGCCGTGGCAGTCATCGAAAATCCATTTGCAGGCAAGTTTGTTGAAGACCTTTCGGACCTGATGCAGATCGGTGAAGAGCTTGGCGGACTGCTGGGCGAGAGGGCGGTCAAAGCCCTTGGCATCGCTCCTGCAGCGGCCGAAAGCTACGGCAAGGCAGCGCTTGTCGGGGAGAACGGCGAACTGGAACATGCCGCAGCGATTCTGCATCCGAAGCTCGGTGCGCCATTGCGCAAGGCGGTGCAAAAAGGCGCAGCCCTGGTGCCGTCGTCCAAAAAGCGCGGTGGTATGGGCACGGTTCTCGATGTGCCGCTTGGCCACAAGGATGCCGCTTACGTGCGTTCGCACTTTGACGGCATGGAAGTGCGTATTTCCGATGCACCGCGTGCCAATGAAATTCTGGTGGCCGTGGCGGTTACCGATTCCGGCCGGCCATTGCCGAGGGTCGGCGGGCTGGCCAAGGATGAAGCAAAGGGTGAAGACGGTTTGCGCTGACCCCTGGGGCGGCCAATTGTAGGAGGACAAGACATGAAGTTTGTTCGCAATGCCTGGTATGTTGCCGGTTGGGCGCGTGAATTTGACCGCACGCTGCGCCGCTTCACCATTCTGGGCGACGACATAGTCATGTATCGCGGCGAGGATGGTCAGGTCTGTGGCCTGCGTGATCGTTGTCCACACCGTCAGTTGCCACTGTCAAAGGGACACCTGATGGCAGGTGATGCGATCCAGTGCGGCTATCACGGCCTGACTTTCAGCAAGGCGGGTGCCTGTATCCGTGCGCCAGGTCAGGACAATATCCCGAAGACATCCGTTCACGCCTATCCGCTGCATGAAACCAATGACATCGTCTGGATATGGATGGGCGAGGCAGACCTGGCCAACCCGGACGATATTTTCAGCTTGCCGGAGTTCGCTGACCCGCAATGGCATGCCCATCAGGGCGACGCCCTGCATCTCAAATCCCACTATCTTAATGTGGCCGAAAACCTGGTTGACCCGGCTCATGTGAGCTTTGTACATCCGACCACGCTGGGCAATGCTGCCAGTGAGGACGTGCCGGTGCATGCTGACGTGCAAGGCGATGTCATTGTTGCATGGCGCTGGATTCGCGACGCGCCGCCGGTCGGCTTCTTCCAGAAATTCGGGGGCTTTACGGGCAATGTGGATCGCTGGCATTACTATTACCTGCATCTGCCGTCGATTGCGGTCATCGATTTCGGCAGCGCCGATGCAGCGCTCGACCTGCCGGAGGACCAGCGTCACCAGGGTGTCAGGGTGTTTGCACTGCATTTCCTCACGCCGGTTGACGACACCAATACGATTGATCGCTGGATGCATTTGAGAAATGTTGCGATTGACGACAAAAAAGTGTCTGAATCGATGGACGCCATGTTCCGGGTGGCATTCAATGAGGACAAGGAAATCCTTGAAGCCATTCAGCTTGAGGAGTTGAAGCCGCAAGACCATCGTCCGGTGCGGCTGGCCTTTGACAAAGGTCCGAATGTGTATCGCAGCCGCATCGACAAGCTGCTGCATGCAGAACAGACGGGTAATGAGGGGTGGGCTCAAACCGAAACTGGATGACGCGGTGTGACAGCCGTATCATTGTGATTCAAACGGAAAGGTAGAGAGTATGAAAATCCTGAGGTACATGGCCGGCTGCGTGCTGGCTGCTGGTGTTGCCCTGACCGCGATTGCGGCCCAGGCCGCTGAGCCGATCCGCATCGGTGAGATCAACTCGTATTCACGTCTGCCGGCATTTCTCGACCCCTACAAGAAGGGGTGGCAGCTGGCGCTTGAAGAAGTCAACGCGGCAGGTGGCATCAAGGGCCGCCCGCTTGAGTTTGTTGATCGTGATGACGGCGGCAAACCCGGCAATGCGGTGACCATCGCCGAAGAGATGGTTTCGAAAGAAAAGGTTACCCTGCTGGCAGGAACCTTCCTGTCTCATATCGGTCTGGCGGTAACCGACTTCGCCAAGCAGAACAAGGTGTTCTTCCTGGCAGCCGAGCCACTGGCTGACGCCATCGTTTGGAAGTCGGGCAATCGCTACACCTTCAGACTGCGTCCATCGACCACCATGCAGGCTGCAATGCTGGCCAAGGAAGCGGCCAAGACGGGTGCCAAGAAGTGGGCAACGGTCGCGCCGAACTATGCCTACGGCAAGGAAGCCGTGGCGGCGTTCAAGAAGGAACTGACCAAACTTGTGCCGGATGCGCAGTTCATCGAGGAGCAGTGGCCGACGGTGTTCAAGATCGATGCCGGCCCGGTTGTACGAGCTGTGGAAGCTGCCAAGCCTGACGGCATCTTCAATGTGACGTTCGGTGGTGACCTTGCGCAGTTTGTACGCGAAGGCAATCTGCGCGGCACGTTTGAAAACCGCACGGTGGTGTCCTTGTTGTCCGGAGAACCGGAATACCTGGAACCGCTGAAAGGTGAAGCGCCCAAGGGCTGGATTGTCACCGGCTATCCGCAAGGCGCCGTTGAAACACCTGAGCACAAGGCGTTCTTTGATGCCTACATGAAAAAATGGGGCGAAGCACCAAAGCTTGGTTCGATCGTCGGTTACAATGTGGTTGCCTCGCTGGCTGCACTGTTGAACAAGGCCGACGCCTATGACGCGGAAACCCTGGTCAACACCATGAAGGGTCTCGAAGTGATGTCACCTTCGGGCAAGTTCGTGTTCCGGGCACAGGATCACCAGTCCACCATGGGGACCTGGGTCGGCAAGACCGACGTCAAGGACGGTGCTGGTGTGATGGTTGACTGGTTCTATGCCGATGGCGCGGACTATCAGCCGTCAGACGAGGAAGTCAAGTCCATGCGACCGGCTGAATAGGCTCAATACGCAAGGCGGGTCCGGAAGTCTCCGGACCCGCTGTTTCAAAGCATACCAAGGGGGCTGAATGAGCTTCTATTTCGCCCAGTTCCTGACGGGCCTGTCGAGTGCCTCGTCGCTGTTTCTCGTGGCTTGCGGGCTGTCGTTGATTTTCGGCGTATCACGGGTTGTGAATTTTGCACACGGCTCGTTCTACATGCTCGGTGCCTATGTGGCCTATTGGCTGGTGCAGTTTGTGCCCGGCAGCATTCTGGGGTTTTGGGGGTCGGTACTGGCTGCAGCACTGATCGTTGCGCTGGTCGGCACGGTCGTCGAAATACTGATTCTCAAGCGCATTTACAATGCACCCGAACTGTACCAGCTGGTCGCGACGTTTGGCGTGGTTCTGCTGATGCAGGATGCCATCCTGTTCATCTTTGGCGGCGACGATCAGTTCGGACCGCGCGCGCCCGGGCTGGACAGCGTGGTGCGTATTTTTGGTGAACCGATACCGGAATATGACCTGCTGCTTATCGCACTCGGCCCGATCGTGCTGGGCGGATTATGGCTGCTGCTCAACCGCACGCGCTGGGGGGTGCTGGTGCGGGCAGCCACGCTCGATCGTGAAATGGTGGCAAGTCTCGGTGTCAACCAATCATGGCTGTTTACCTCGGTGTTTTTTCTGGGATCGTTTCTGGCGGGTCTCGGCGGGGCGCTCCAGGTTCCCAAGGTGTCGATAAACCTGCTGATGGATCTGTCGATCATCGCGGAGGCCTTCGTGGTTGTTGTCATTGGCGGCATGGGGTCGATTCCAGGCGCGTTTATCGCCGCCCTGCTGATCGGTGAACTGAACGCCTTCGGGGTTCTGGTGCTGCCGCAGGCGACTATTGTGCTGGCGTTCGTGGTGATGGCCGTTGTGCTGGTGTTGCGGCCCTATGGCCTGCTCGGAAAGCCGGAAACCCTGGCCCATGCCGCGGGCCAGGTCGAGTTGCCCATCCGGCCTGCGAGCAACCTTGCCAAGGCGGTTGCCGGATTGTTGCTGGCCGGTCTTGTTGTCATGCCTTTCCTGGCCGGTGAGTTTGCAATCGTGCTGGCCACGGATGTGTTGATCTTCGCCCTGTTCGCCGCAAGCCTGCACTTCATCATGGGCAATGGCGGCATGGTGTCATTCGGTCATGCAGCGTATTTCGGTCTCGGTGCCTATGGCGCTGCCTTCTTCATAAAGTATGCCGGTGGTTCAATGGAACTGGCGCTCGTGGCCGCACCGGTGATGGCTGCCGCCGGTGCGATCCTGTTCGGCTGGTTCTGCGTGCGCCTGTCCGGTGTGTACATGGCCATGCTGACGCTTGCTGCTGCCCAGATTGTCTGGTCAATGGCATTCCAGTGGCAGGACCTGACCGGTGGAGATGACGGACTGCTGGGTATCTGGCCATCTGAATGGGCCAGATCAAAAACTGCATATTACTTCCTGGCCCTGGTCCTGTGCGGCGGCGGCATTCTCGCCATGCGCCGTATGATTTTTTCACCGTTCGGCTACACGCTCAGAGGCGGGCGGGACAACCCCAACCGCACCGAATCCATCGGCATCAACCTGCGCCGGCACCAATGGGCGGCCTTTGTCGTTGCCGGTATGTTTGCCGGTATTGCAGGCGGCGTCTACGTGTTCTCGAAAGGCTCCATCTTTCCCGATGAAGCGGCCATTCCACGCTCGGTGGACGCACTGGTCATGGTGCTGTTGGGTGGTGTGCAAACACTGTCGGGCCCGGTTGTCGGTGCCGGCGTCTTCCGGCTTCTAGAGGACGAGATTTCAAGGCTTGATTACTGGCGCGCCATATTGGGTGCCATCATCATTGCAATTGTCGTGATCGCGCCTGAAGGCATCGCCGGGTTCATCAAGAAGCTTGCGATGAAGGCAGGGTTCGAGCGCAACGAGGAGCAGGGATCATGAGCCGGCAGGTCCTGAGTGTCCGCAATCTGTCGAAATCCTTCGGTGGCCTGAAGGCGGTGTCAGATGTTTCCTTCGATGTGGCGAAGGGCGAACTGCTCGCGCTGATCGGACCAAACGGGGCGGGCAAGACCACGTGTTTCAACATGCTCAATGGCCAACTGAAAGCGGATAGGGGCGAGGTCATGCTGAATGGCGAAAGCATCCTCGGATTCAGTCCCCGCCGGGTCTGGCGAATGGGTGTGGGACGGACCTTTCAGATAACCGCCACCTATGCGTCCATGACGGTGCGTGAGAACGTGCAGATGGCGCTGATTTCGCATCACCGGCAGACCTGGGATATCTGGCGTCCCGCATCCGGTCTTCACGTGGATGAGGCAATGGACCTTCTGCAACTTGTCGGGATGCGCGAACAGGCCGAGCGGGCTGCCGCCATCCTGGCCTATGGCGACCTGAAACGGCTTGAACTGGCAATTGCACTGGCACATGCACCTGAACTGCTGCTGATGGATGAACCCACCGCCGGCATGGCACCGAAGGAGCGGGTGCGGCTGATGCAGCTTACCGCCGACATTGTAGCAGAACGCGGCATATCGGTTCTGTTCACCGAGCACGACATGGACGTGGTGTTTGCCCATGCTCATCGCATCATGGTGCTGAACCGGGGTGAACTGATAGCCTCCGGCAGCGTGGATGATGTTCGTAACAATGCGCGTGTGCAGGAGGTCTATCTTGGTGGTGGCACCTTGTTCGAGGGCCAGGCCCATGGTTGAGACAATGCTTGAAGTCGACAAGATCAATACCTATTACGGCAAGGCGCATATCCTGCACGATTTGTCGTTCAAGGTGGCGGCAGGCGAGGTTGTTGCCTTGCTGGGGCGCAATGGAGCCGGCAAAACCACTACCATGCGCTCCATCATGCAACTGGCGCGCCCGCGGGCCGGCTCGATTACGTTTGAAGGCTCGGAGATAACCAGGTGGGCCACCCACAAGGTGGCGCAAGCCGGGATTGGGTACGTGCCGGAAGAGCGTCGCATCTTCGGTGACCTGACCGTGTTGGAAAATCTCGAAGTTGGCCGCCAGCCGGCGCGTGAAGGCCTGCCTGCCTGGACGGTCGAGCACCTGTTTGAACTGTTTCCCAACCTTGCCGAACGCCGCAACAATCGCGGCAAGCAGATGTCGGGCGGTGAGCAGCAGATGCTCACCATTGCCCGCACCCTTATGGGTAACCCGAAACTGTTGCTGCTTGACGAGCCGTCCGAGGGAATCGCGCCGGTAATTGTCGAGCAGATGGCGCAGACGCTGCTGGAAATCAAGGCCAAGGGATTGACGGTGTTGTTGTCCGAGCAGAACCTTTACTTTGCACGCATCGTCGCAGATCGTGCCATTATCATCGAGAGCGGCAGCGCGGTGTTTGATTCAACTTTCGAAGATCTGGAAAAAAATCCCGATGTCAGGGATCAGTATCTCAGCGTTTGAGGAACGCGGGGTCGAATGATCTGACGTCTTCCAGCAGTTCAATGAAGCGCTGCGACTGGTGCGCAATGACGGCTGCACCCTTGTCCGCCGTGGCCGCACCGGCATTGCCGGTCACGCCCTCGGCGTTGAGGTCATGCATCATCCATCCGAAGCGGTGCGGGCCGTAGGCGCGCAGATATTTCATGTCGCGCATCAGGTCTCGCTGCTGGGAGGCAAACTGTTCAGCCTTCGCCATGTCCACGGTTTCAGGCCGTGCCGCCAGCATGATGGACGTTTCGATATCGCCACCATGAATGCCCAGTGCAATTTCATCATCACTGAACAATCCGTCCGGATATCCGAAGCGTGACCATGACGTGGCAACAGCCAGCATGCCGAGGTCGATGCGCGCGCGCTGGATGACCATGTCGCATACCGGTGTGTTGCCGCCGTGGGAACTGACCAGAACCAGCTTCCGTATGCCCTTGATGTTCAGATCAGCTGCAATTTCAAACCAGGCCCGGGCAAGCTCACACGGATCACGCGATATCGTGCCGGGCGTATCACCATGCTCGGCAGATGCTCCAACTTCCTCGATGGGCAGAAACGAAACCTTGGCGTCCCGCGGCAGGGCCGACACTGTCGCAGCCACCATGGCCCGGGCGATGTCTGCGTCCGTCGAAGCGGGCAGATGTGGCCCATGCTGCTCGGTTGCCGCCACCGGCAAAACGGCAATCCAGTCGCCGGTATCAGCTGCCGCGATCTGGTTTGCCGGCATGTCTTTCCAAAACGGATGTGGTTTCAATTTGCATCTCGTGTGTTTGAACCAGGCAGGCAGGAGCCTTGCCTGATCCTAAGCGAGACTACAACAAATCACAAAGCCCGTCCGCAAGCTTGCTGCAATCAGGCCTGGACGGTTAGCCGCCCTCGGATGCGGTTGAGCCGCCTGTAGAGGTTTCGCCTGAAAGTGGCTTGGTCTGGCCCAGTTTGTAGTCGTTGGCGCGTTTGACGGCCAGCTCACCATCCATTTGCACATCGGTATCGAGTACATATTCGGGCCATGGGTCGACGGTCTGCAGCAAGGCTGCCGCATGCACGGCATCACCTGATGTAGGTGATATCTTGTCCGAATGGCTCAGATTGCTCTGGCTGCATCCTGCAAACAGCAGGCAGAGCAGGGTTGCCGGAATTCCGTGCCTCAAAGAGGTCGACTTACTTGGTGACAATTTCATTTGAGCCTCCTGGCAGATCAATCATGTGGCCATACGGGCCTTTGATGTTGCCGCCGTTTTCGACGAACGACAGATAATTGCGGCTGACTTCAACCTTGCCGTAAAGGAACAGTTCCTCATCATTGCTCGATGCGGTCAGGTCCAGAGGTGTTGGAATTCGTTTGGTCGGATCAACCGGCTTGGCAAGACGTGGTGTAATGATAACCAGCAAATCGGTCTCCTGCTTCTGGAATCCGCTGGAGCGGAACAGTGTGCCGAGCACCGGCACATCTCCCAGCCATGGGATCTGGTCGGCACTGCGAGCATTGAATGTCTGCAGCAGTCCGGCAATTGAGATGCTTTGTCCGTCACGCAACTCGACCGTCGTTTTGGTACGGCGCACTATCAGGCTGGGAACTTTGGCAGTTCCTGTATCTACCGTGCGGCTATAGTCCGCTTCGCTGACTTCCGGTTCGATCATAAGATTGATGAGGCCATTGTCCAGCACTGTTGGGGTGAAGGCCAGACTGACACCGAACTTCTTGAACTCAATAGTTGTATTGTTATTGTCTTGAGCGACCGGTATGGGAAATTCACCACCGGCGAGAAAGCTTGCTGTTTCGCCTGACAAAGCAGTCAAGTTGGGTTCGGCAAGTCGTCTTGCGACGCCATTCTTTTCCAACGCTTGAATAATAATGTCGGCAGACGCCCCGCCACTCAGCATGTCGGCAATCAGTCTTCCAAAAGGAGATGATGCAGCACTTGAAGCGAGTGGAGTGGCGTTGCTTACTGGTTGACCAAATGGCTGGAATGTAATGCCGCCGGCGCTGACCCGATAGTTTACACCAAGATCGCGACTTGAATTGCGCTTGGCTTCAATGAAGCGCACTTCCAGGGTAACCTGCTGGCTTGCACCCACCGTCATGGCATTGGTGACATTATCGCCGGCAAAGTCCTTTGCGACCTGTATTGCTCGTGCCGCAGCGGTTGAACTGCGCACCGCACCCTGCAGCAGTACTCTGCCATTGACACTGCGCACCTTGATGTTTTCGCGCGGCAGAACTGTGCGAAGAGCCTCATTCAGTCCTGTGGTATCGAAGGTAACTTCAACGCTGACGACACCGAGAAGGTTATTGTCGGCGTCATAGAGCGAAAGATTCGTGCGTCCGGTCTTGCGGCCCAGTATGTAGAATGAACGGACTCCCAGCGGAGAAGCATCGGCAATATCAGGGTCCCCAACCACGAGGTTGGAAATATCTGCAGCAGATTTTACGGTCTCCGACTGTCCAACCGGCACCTTCATCTGCATGATGGTGTTGGTGCCGGGTATAAACTGCCTGGCAGCCTGGGCCTGGTGGCTTGCCAGTGTCCACACGCAGATGCAACTGAACAGCACCGCCACGAGGCGGGCCATCAGATCACGCCGGCTGATGCCCAGCAGTGTATGTGTTGATGTTCTCATTCTCTTTCTCCCTCTGCGACCTTCTGATCCTTGATGTCTGTCATGACAGGATCCCCCGGGTCGCTCCCATTGCTCGAATTCTATTCTGTTGGCCCACTCTTGGATCGCGTTGAATCCTACTCTTTCACTTCAGCAGCGCTGTCTGAAGACCGCGCAGATGACGTCATTTGCATGCCCGACACGCCACGGATAATAGTCATGACGGGTCGTTTTTTCTCGTTGCCCACGAGATCAGCCAGAGATATCGGGCCTACCTTGGCCCGATGCGCCGACCCGGCAGCGCGCAGCGTCAGCGATAACCTGCCGATGGTTCCGCCAAGCGCCAGTTTCTGAGCCATCTCTGAATCAACCTCAAGCGTAACCGCGCTTGATATGCTCGGTGCATCAAGGCGCTGGTCTGCCTTTTGATCAATTGCCAGCACCTTCACGTTCTGCACCAGCACATCCGCCTGCGAGGTCGACAGATCACCGGCTTTCAGCGAGCGCGTCAGCATGACGTCAACCCTGTCTCCGGGCAGAACAAAGCCGGCGACGCCAAATACTTCATCGACCGGGATCGTCAGGGCGCGCATATTGTCTTCAACAAGTGCTGACAGCGTCGGGCGTTCGCCCGGGCCGGTTACCTTGGCTGCAAGAATGGGTTCATCGACCTCAATAGGGCCCAATGCGGCTCGTGCCTCAACACCGTCTGAAAAGTCCTCCAGGGTTTTGAACGAGCCTTCAGGTTCGGTTCCGGCAATCCACCGGGTGGCGCGGACCGCTGAACTGTCCACGACGTCTCCAAAGCGCAGGGTGCGTGATGCAACCAGCACCGTGGATGTTTGCAGTTCCGGTTTTGCCGGGCTCGGTTGAATGATTGCAGCAGTGTTGATTTGGCTGAACCTGTAGGCGAACACCTGGCCGGTAATTGTGGCTCCCACGATGCCTGATACCAGCGCGATGCAACCCAGCGCAAAGATGCGACCGCTTTTGGTCGAAAACCGCATTGCGGCAAAGACGCCGCCCTGCTTGTCGTTTCGCGTGCGATGTTTGTCGTGCCATTCCCGCCGCGTGCTACTCTGTGCCATCCCAATAATCCCCGGAAACATATATAATCCCGGGCAAGATACATCATAAGGCGCTCTTCCAAGAACGTTCAGTGATAACAGAGTAAAATGTTCGTTCACTAATCTCTACAAATGAAGTCAAACAAATTAAATGTCACGTTCTGCTGGATTTTCGACTTACAGTTTTATGGAAAATTTGAACGAATACGCTGAATATTCTTTCATGCCCCTTTGTCATAGTGCTGTCTGAGTCTCGTTTGGGAGGGCGTATTATGAAGTTCAATCAATTGTTTGTTGCCGGGGTACTGGCGCTCGGCGTTGCCGGGTGTTCGCAAGGCATGACATCTACCAGCATATCCGATGCAGGGGCGAGTATATCGGCATCGGAGCCGCGTCTGGCCGGGTTTCAGCCTGTAACATCGGACCATCTGCGCGGTGAAACAGGCACCAGGCACCACGCCGGACGTGCACCGTTTCACGCCTCTGACAATTTGCTGCAAACAGCGAAGGGCGAATTTCGCGAGGGACGCTTTGGTCTGGCGGAAAAAAGCTATCGCAAGGCCGTGGAACTGTCGCCGCGTGACGCAGAAGCCTGGATTGGCCTGGCTGCTTCCTATGATCGTTTGCGCCGGTTCGACCTGGCAGACCGGGCATATGCACATGCCGTCAAACTGGTTGGCCGCAACACCATGATGCTCAACAATCTGGGCTATTCCCAGTTGCTGCGCGGCGATCTCAAGAAGGCCCGCCAGCATTTCCTGGCAGCTTACGAGCGTGAGCCGGACAATCCGATCATTCGTAACAATCTTGATCTGCTCAATCAAAGCGGCAAGCGCATCGTGCGCGAGAAGGTTTGATCCCGTGATGATAGCCAATCGGGTAAAACCACAGGCCGTGCGCACTGCTCTTGCGGTGTCGGCACTTGCCCTGCTTCCGATCTTGTCATGGCAGGCGATGGATGCGCGATTGTCGGCAACTGTGGCGGCACCCGTGGCGCCTTTTGCAGCGCGATATGAAACGACTGTTCGCAAGTCATTCCGGACCTGGAGTCATAGAAAATCCGACCGACTGGCTGCCCAGAGCCGGTCCCGTCGCAAGCCGGCACGTCAGAACGTGCCGCCGCAAACCGAAGCTGTCATCGTTGCGAAGACAGACCCCGTCAAAACGAATCGTGAAATCACACCAAGGGTCGAACCGGCTGCAGTTCGCGATGAATATGCCGATTGGCTGGTGCAGGACAAGACCGGCACCGGCGCTGCCCGTATTACCGATTTTTCATCCCGCAGGTCCCATGATAACCGAAAGGCCTGCCGGGCGCGCCATGACGCCATTGTGCGTGTTTTCGCAATAAACCATGCACGTGTCCTGGCAGACAGGCCGGTGATGTTCCAGTCGAGCATCTGCACGGCCAATGGTGAAATAGTCATCACGTGCTTTGGCACAACCACGACGCTTTCACCGCGCAAAGCGCGCCCCGGTGGCCGGTGTCGGCAACCGGGCTGACGGCGGCCCTGACTGCGAACGACTCCCGCCGCGACCTGCCTTCAAGATGGTGCAAAAGCCGGCCTGGAATTTTCCGGTTCAGGTGACCCGATGTTGCTCCTGGAACGCGGACCCAGGTTGTCAGTGGCGGATTCAAACAACCTGAACTGCAAACCCGGGATTTCCCGGATGGTTGAAACGGCTATGGATTCGAAACGTTCAACACGCAGTGGTTCAGCATTTGAACAGCTTTGCCCACCGCGTCAGACAGGTAATCCAGGGATTGGGTCAGGCAATTACTGCCTATAAGTGCGCCGCTTGCCCGGGCCAGTACGCCTGAAACAGCTGTTTTCGGGTCATCGGGCGGAGAGGCCAGCCAGGTCCATGGCCAGTCCGATCCGGAATGATCGACATGGGTCCTGATTGCACGTTCAAACGGTGAAAAAATGGCTGTATTTAGGGATTTTTGCGCCGCGCGAAATTCAACGCGACCTAGGGTGAACCGTCCACATTACAACACAATTCGAGATTAAATCGCTGTTGCTGCCATAAGGCATATTTGTTTCCGGAGATACTTAAGATGTACCGTGTTTTTGCGGTTGTTCCTGCCCTTCTGGTGGGAATGTCACTTGCCTATGCTGAAGACCAGAAGGTCCAAACGGTCGATCAGTGTTATGAGATTGTAAACTCCCTGGAGCAGTTGAAGGATGAGAACTCAGCGTCGATTGGTCAGCAGCAGATAGATGAAGCAACCGCTTCAATCGGCATGATGCGCCAGGCTTGCGCCGACAAGGATCTGGTCAAGGCGGCGGAAAATGCAACTGCTGCGCGCCAGTCTCTGGCTTCCGAAAACTAGGCCAGGGCGTCGACTTGTTGAACACGTCAACGGGCGAAAATCTGATTGTCGGCAAAATAGCGTAGCGAGTTCACGAGGTCATGACCCGAAGTATCCGTCTGGATCAAGGCGGATACTTCAGTGGTGCATTGCCGGACCCGTAACGTGCGGCGTGTTGTGACAAGTCTGAGTCGGTTTTTGCGACCAGGATGGATCTCAGGACAAAGACCAGCTCAGCCCGGAAGTTCAACATCAAACGCAAACCACTTGAACTTCTGCCGGTTTGAACCTCGAGGGTCTGTATCGCAACGGCTGCAGGGGTTGCTACGTGTCCGGCTTGCACGGCCAACTCCTGTGCTGCTTTCAGGTTGCGCAAACCGCAATCGCAGGACCTGGGCCTAATACTGCCAGCAATCAGGCCTCTTTGGTCTCTTTACGCTTTGGCTTCTTCTTGAGTTTGCGAACAGCAAGTGCCGCGGCTATGGCTGCCGCTGCACCAATGGCCGCGATGCCCGCCAGGTGTCCATGACCGGCGAGGTCTCCAACATGGCCAAGATGCGCCCACGCTGGAGTTGCCATGGTGAAAAGCCCGCCGAGAAAAATCGCTGACTGACAAAATCGCATCGTCTGACCGGTCTTCCTGCCCGTGTGGTTTTCATCACGACGATGACACGCAACCACTCCAAAGGAAAAGATTTTTTGAGCCCTTTGAACGTTTTTGTGTTTGCTGGCCACGCATGCCTGCCGGCGCATCGCTTTCGGTCTTGGCAATCGTTGTACGCAACCCTATTCAGGCATCAACGACGAGCTCATGTCGGCCAGCTTCAATCTGGATGTGTCCGTCAGGTTGATGCCTGATTTCAGCAAATTGAGGTATGTAAGGAACTTGTTGATCTTGCCGACCTCAAGTTCCTGAAGGGCCAGTTCATTTTGCAGAACTGCAGCACGGTCTTGCCTGTCCGAAGCAGCAGAACCGCCGGATTGCCTGGGCTTGCTGTTGTCATCTGCAGACGTGAGTTCGCCTGCAATTGATTTCAGCAGGGCGATGTGAGCCACAAATTCCCGCCTGAGTTCCTGTTGCTGCAGGATTTCGAGATCAATTGTTCGCCTGGAGATTTGTAGCCGAAACTCGGCATTGCGCCGGCTCAGTTCGGCGGCGGCCAGCACTGGCAGGGTTTGGCGCAGTGGCTGTGTTGCCTGACCTGTCTGCGCCATGAGCGCATCAGGATTGCCCTGGGACGATACAGTCATGGCTTGCATGCCGGACGACTGGCCCGGCATCACGAATCCGCCGGATGCCAGCGACAGGACACTGATTGTGCCAAGCAGCAGGAACGTCGAGGCGATAGCGGCCACGACCGGGCGCAAGGCAAAGCATTTGATGAATGCAGCCCAGTGCTGCAGCGGGGGTTTGCAGCGGGCCTCGTTGATCACTGCCACAACCGCCTTGCGGCAGTTGGAGACCGTTGCGGCGAATCCGTCGGGGACGGTTTCAGGCATGGCAGCAGGCGCAGCAGGCAGATTGCCCGTGACTGTTGCGCTGGCTCTTGTCGACCCGCTCGTATTGGCATGATCAAGGACGGCTTCAGTAATCTGTTGCGCAGTTGCCG
>Ga0316190_10000133_pt1 | contig 45943 bp, 42 predicted proteins | sample Eddworburrow2_MG_FD_204929 | JGI IMG/M metagenome (GOLD analysis project Ga0316190, IMG submission 204929) | Coastal sediment microbial communities from Maine, United States - Eddy worm burrow 2 | ecosystem: Environmental > Aquatic > Marine > Coastal > Sediment | place: USA: Maine | collected...
CTCCGGCATCAGCAATCGTATAGCTCGCACTAACTTCGATATAACTACTACCTTTTGCATCGGCAAACCCAAAGGTATCTCCCAAACTGTAAGAGTATTTAGCTGTCAGCCAATTCCAGCTGAGCGCGCCGTAGATTTCGTCAGTGTCTCCTTTGGTTGCACCGGATCCGTAACTGCCTGGGTAGTTGTAGCGCAGGTAACCCACATCGTAGCCAAAGTCACCGGCAAAACTACTCGAATAACCTACATAAGTATCTAACTCAAGGCTCGCGGTATCAGAGACCGATGTATCACTCAACCAGCTTATATTCGAACCCCATGCACCTGCATACAGTCCGCTGGTGTGTGCGTAGTCCATGCCGCCTTGGATAGCAGGTTTTGCTCCCGTTTGTGTCAGCCCGCGAAATAAATAATCGGTGGCAAAACTAACATTTGAGCTTACTGTGTGTGCGCTCTCTGCGAGAGCAATTCCAGGTAATACCAGCAAAGCCAAGAGTGAAGATTTCAACAGATTACTATTTTTCATGATGCGCTCCTTTATGATTAAGTTAACAGGCGAGATAAGTAAATCCGCAAGTGACTATAAGCAGTAACCATGCCAGAAGTATTTATTGTCTTTTAATCAATTAATTAAGAGATTTTTGCGATCGGATCTCCAAGAGCATCGCACCAATTACATGCGCTTATCCTGCCCTGCGCACTGCTCGAGTGCGCCCAAAAACTGCATGTGATTTGCTACACTGGGCGGCATAACATCTATTGGGGCCTATATCATGCTAAACGAAAAACTTTTTGACGGTATCGCTGCAAAACTAAGCGAGGCGGCAAATAGCAGTCCCGCCAAAGACATCGAGAAAAATATTCGTGCGCTGCTCGCGCAAAGCTTCGCAAAACTCGATTTGATAACGCGCGAAGAGTTCGACGTGCAAACACAAGTATTAACACGTGCCCGTGAGCAACTGAACAAACTTGAAGGGCGGGTTAAGGAACTGGAAACGCAACATATTAAACCTACACCATAGCTATGGATGCCTTTGATAGTCCCGCGTTTACCAAACGCCAGACATTGAAGAATTTTGCTGCGCCGCTTGTGGATGATATTAAAACAAGAATTTTTACGTCAACGCCCCAGTTGAGATTAAATCGGGATTTTTAGGGGTATCCATGAGTTGGCGGCGACTTTACAGTCGAGCCCTATCAGGCATGGAAGCCTCACAGGTAACTGTTGAAGTGCATCTTGCCAATGGTTTAGTTAACTTCACCATCATAGGCTTTCCTGAAACTGAAGTTAAGGAAAGCAAAGGCCGCCTTAGCATCTCCTCTCGTGGCCACCATCGAATACTCAAGATGGCTCGTACCATCACCGATCTGGTAAGACTGTGCAAATATCTCAAGCGCGCAAATCACCGAGGCAGTGCAATATCGTCGGTTTAATCTTTAATTTTCCTTACAGCTGATCGCAGCTAATACCGCCTCACTGCTGCATGGTAAAATGCGCCCTTAATTTAAAGGCAATGCCCAATGAATCTCAGACCTCACCCGATTGAGCAACTGTTGCAACAACGTATCCTGATTTTAGATGGTGCAACAGGCACCATGATCCAGCGCTACAAATTAACTGAAGCCCATTATCGCGGGATTGATCTGTGCGGCGAGTATTCCGGTAATCGCAGAATCTTTGCTGAGCATACTACCGACGTCAAAGGTAACAACGATTTGCTGCTGCTGACCCAACCGCACATCATCCGAGAAATACACGCACAGTATCTGGAAGCCGGAGCAGACATCATTGAAACCTGCACTTTCAATTCCACCGCTGCTTCTCTGGATGATTACGATATGGTGGAGCTTGCTTACGATCTGAATTTTGCTGGTGCTAAATTAGCGCGCGAAGTGTGCGATGAATTCGAAGCGAAGATGCCCAACAAACCGCGTTTCGTTGCTGGTGTACTGGGGCCGACTACCAAAACCGCTTCTATTTCGCCGGATGTTAACGATCCCGGATTCCGTAATATCAGCTTCGATGCACTGGTCGACGGTTACGGTGATGCTATACAAGGCTTATTGGACGGTGGTGCGGATATTTTAATGGTTGAGACTATCTTCGACACGCTCAACGCCAAGGCAGCATTGTTCGCAATCGGTAAACATTTTGAGCAACACCAGATACGCGTACCGGTAATGATCTCCGGCACGATCACCGATGCATCTGGACGCACACTGTCTGGTCAAACCACAGAAGCATTCTGGAATTCATTAAGTCATGCACGTCCGCTTTCTATTGGTCTGAACTGTGCATTGGGCGGCGACCTGATGCGTCCTTACATCGAGGAATTATCGCGCGTGGCAAATTGCTACGTAAGCGCGCATCCCAATGCCGGACTACCTAACCCGCTGTCAGACACAGGTTATGACGAATCCCCTGAATACACTGCCAAGGTGGTAAAGGAGTTTGCCACCAGCGGTTTTCTGAATATCGCCGGCGGTTGTTGCGGCACGTCGCCCGCTCACATCAAAGCCATTGCCGACGCTTTGCACGATGTCCCGCCGCGCCTCCTTCCGAGCATCGAGCAAAAGTGTCGGCTATCCGGTCTTGAACCGTTCAATATTGGTGGCGACTCCCTGTTCGTTAACGTCGGCGAACGTGCCAATGTTACGGGCTCTGCCAAATTCAAACGCCTGATACTGGAAGGACAGTATGATGAAGCGCTGGAAGTCGCCAAACAACAGGTAGAAACCGGCGCACAAGTGATAGATGTGAACATGGATGAAGCTATGCTTGACGGTGAAGCAGCAATGGTGAAATTTCTCAACCTGATCGCATCCGAGCCTGATATTTGTAGAGTTCCAATCATGATTGACTCTTCAAAATGGAGCATCATCGAAGCTGGATTGAAGTGCGTGCAGGGCAAATCTATCGTCAATTCCATTTCGCTCAAGGAAGGCGAAGAAAAGTTCCTGGAACAGGCACACCTGGTGCGCCGCTATGGTGCGGCAGCAGTGGTGATGGCATTCGATGAGCAGGGACAGGCAGATACCTTCAAACGCAAGACGGAAATATGTAAACGCAGCTACGAAATCCTGGTGAACAAGGTTGGTTTCCCGCCGGAAGATATTATTTTCGACCCGAACATCTTTGCAATTGCTACCGGCATCGAAGAACACAACAACTATGCGGTAGATTTTATTGAAGCAACCGCATGGATTACAAGTAACCTGCCTTACGCGAAAATTTCCGGGGGTGTGTCCAACGTATCGTTCAGTTTCCGGGGCAATGATCAGGTTCGCGAAGCGATACACACCGTATTCCTGTATCACGCTGTCAAGGCGGGCATGAATATGGGTATCGTCAATGCGGGACAGCTTGGAGTGTATGAGGAGATCACGCGGGAACTGCGCGACGCTGTAGAAGATGTCGTACTGAACCGCCATTCCGACGCAGGAGAGAAACTGGTCAAGGTTGCCGAAGGTGTAAAGGGAGACGGGAAAATACAGGTTGAAGACCTTGAGTGGCGCAAAGGAACAGTTCAGGAACGCCTGACTCACGCGCTGGTGCGTGGCATCACCACCTACATTATCGATGATACTGAAGAAGCTCGTTTACAGGCCAACTTCCCGGTAGAGGTGATTGAAGGCCCGCTGATGGTGGGTATGAATGTAGTTGGCGATCTCTTCGGTGCAGGTAAGATGTTTTTGCCGCAAGTCGTTAAATCCGCACGCGTAATGAAACAGGCAGTGGCTCATCTGGTGCCATATATCGAGGCTGAAAAATTGCGCTCTGGCGATACCAGCACAAAAGGCAAGATCGTCATGGCGACAGTCAAAGGTGACGTGCATGACATTGGCAAAAACATAGTCACCGTGGTATTGCAATGTAACAACTTTGAGGTAGTAAACATGGGCGTAATGGTGCCTTGCCAAAAGATTCTGGACACTGCAAGCGAACATAATGCAGATATCATCGGCCTGTCCGGTCTCATCACACCTTCGCTGGAAGAGATGTCATATGTAGCAAAAGAAATGGAACGGCAAGGTTACAAAATACCATTGCTGATCGGTGGTGCAACTACCTCACGTATGCATACGGCAGTGAAGATAGAACCCAATTACCCGAGTGGCTGCACAGTGTATGTAAACGATGCATCCCGCGCTGTAGGTGTATGTAGTAAATTGTTGAGCAACACCTTAAGCAAAGCATATGTGGCCGGTATCAAGGAAGATTATGCTTCAGCACGCGAACAGCATGAAAATAGAAAAACCAGAGCAGTATATGTCACGCTGGAGGAAGCACGGGCACGTGGCCTAAAGACTGATTGGGAAGATTACACGCCACCCAAGCCATATCTCACCGGCGTGCACAAATTTGAGGCCTACCCGCTGGACAAGATCGCCAAATACATAGATTGGTCGCCTTTTTTCCAGGCATGGGAAATGGCCGGACGTTATCCAAAAATTTTGCAGGATAAGCTGGTGGGTGAAGAAGCGCGCAAGCTTTTAGAAGATGCTCAGACCATGCTGAAAAAAATTATCGATGAAAAATGGCTCACCGCTAATGGCGTATTCGGTTTATTCCCCGCTAATTCGGTTAACAGCGACGATATCGAAATATATACCGACGAAAAACGCAACAAAGTCGCTATGACCTGGCACAACCTTCGCCAGCAAACCAAAAAGCCGGCAGATATTCCCAATTATTGTATCGCTGATTTCATCGCCCCCAAAGACAGCCGCGTAGCTGATTACATCGGTGGTTTTGCCGTTACCGCAGGCATTGGTATCGAAGAACATATCGAGCGATTTGAAAAGGAACACGATGACTATAACGCAATTTTGTTAAAAGCATTAGCCGACCGTCTGGCAGAAGCATTTGCTGAGTTGTTGCATGCACGAGTCCGTCGGGAGTTTTGGGGTTATGCGGCGGATGAAGCACTGGATAACGATTCCCTTATTGCCGAAAAATATCGCGGTATCCGCCCTGCTCCTGGCTATCCTGCATGTCCGGAACACAGCGAGAAAGGCCCGTTGTTCGAACTGCTCCAAGCACCGCTCAACGCAGGTATCACTATCACCGACAGCTATGCCATGCTGCCTACTGCCGCTGTGAGTGGATTTTATTTATCACACCCTCAGGCGAAATATTTTTCATCTGGTAAAGTTGATAAGGAACAGGTGGCAGACTACGCCAAACGCAAAAAATGGACGCTGGAAGAAGCTGAACGATGGTTAGCCCCGGTATTAAGTTACTAGATTATGGCCATTACTTTATTGATATCTACAGCTAATCGTGTGTATAAAGCTGTTAACCCATGCCCATCCTAACTAAATACAAAAATACAAAACTGGAGATCATGAAATGAAATGCCTCACATCCTTACCGCTTGCGCTATTTTTGGCTGCCGGCATATTTTCAACTACAGCGTGCTCAGAAAAAGCCGCTCCCACTCAACCAACTTTGGAGACTAGCAATATGAGCGAATTAATCAAAACTGACGTTAAACAGGGAGAAGGAGCTGAAGCCACAGCTGGACACAATGTGACTGTTCATTACACTGGCTGGCTGTTCGATGAGGCGGCAGTCGAGCACAAAGGTAAAAAGTTCGACAGCTCGCGTGACCGCAATGAACCGTTTGTATTTCCACTCGGTGGAGGACGCGTCATCAAAGGCTGGGATCAAGGTGTCGAGGGCATGAAAGTAGGTGGTCAGCGCACGCTAACGATTCCTGCTGAGATGGGCTACGGCGCACGTGGTGCTGGCGGTGTAATTCCACCAAACGCGACGCTGGTATTCGATGTGGAATTGCTCGGTGTGAATTGATACCCCCCTTCATGCCTGTTTCAATATCCTGAAGTTTTTAAGGAAACCATCAAGGAGAGGCAGATGTTCCAGATACGTATACACGGTCGCGGCGGTCAGGGAGTGGTGACTGCTACTGAAATGTTGTCGGTCGCAGCATTCGAGGAAGGAAAACACGCACAAGCATTCCCCAGTTTTGGTTCGGAACGAACTGGTGCACCGGTGGTATCGTTCTGTCGCATCGATAACAAAGAGATACGGTTGCGCGAGCAGATCATGGAGCCGGATGCGCTGATCATCCAGGATCCGACACTACTCCACCAGATTGATGTTTTCGCTGGACTCAAGCTGGATGGATATGTGCTACTCAATACCAGCCACAGTTTCGAGGCGCTCGGCTTAGGCGATATCCTTAAGGGACGTAAACCCGAACGTTTCTGCACCTTGCCCGCTTCAGAACTCGGGCTTAAAAATGTGGGGCGCCCCATCCCTAATGTGCCTTTGATTGCTGGATTTGCCGCGCTGTCCGGTACGATCAAGCTGGAATCGGTAGTTAAGGCAATCAACGAAAAGTTCTCAGGCAAGGTGGCAGAAGGCAATATCGCTGCCGCCACCGAGGCGTTCAATATCGTGAAGAAGGAAATGGAGGAACGCACCCATGCTTAAGCAAACAGAGGGGTCCAAAGCCGTCGCCGAAGCAGTGGCTTTATGCCGCCCCGAGGTGATCTGTGCCTATCCGATCTCGCCCCAGACGCACATCGTCGAAGCGCTTGGCGAGATGGTAAAGTCCGGCAAACTGACACCGTGCGAATTCATCAACGTCGAGAGCGAATTCGCTGCGATGTCAGTGGCCATCGGCTCATCGGCAGCTGGTGCACGTTCTTATACCGCCACAGCCTCACAGGGATTGCTGTTCATGGTCGAGGCGGTTTATAACGCTTCTGGTCTCGGTCTGCCCATTGTGATGACTGTCGCCAACCGTGCAATAGGCGCGCCGATTAATATCTGGAACGACCACTCCGATTCACTCTCCCAGCGAGATTCCGGTTGGATGCAGCTATTCGCCGAGACCAACCAAGAAGCGGTCGACCTGCACATCCAGGCATTCAAACTTGCCGAGGAGCTCTCGATGCCGGTGATGGTTTGTATGGATGGCTTCATCCTGACCCATGCCTTCGAGCGGGTGGATATCCCCGAACAGGAACAGGTCGATGTTTTCCTGCCACCCTACGAGCCACGTCAGGTACTTGATCCGAATGAGCCAATCTCCATCGGTGCGATGGTCGGTCCGGAAGCATTCATGGAAGTACGCTATCTTGCGCATGCTAAGCAGATGCAGGCGTTGGAGCGCATCCCGCAATTGGCGGCGGAGTTCAAACAGCAGTTTGGTCGCAACAGCGGCGGGCTGGTTCGCACCTATCGCATCGAGAATGCGGAAACAGTAATCATCGCTATGGGCTCGGTGCTCGGCACAATCAAGGATGTGGTTGATGAGATGCGCGAGGAGGGACACAAGATCGGCGTACTCGGTATCATCAGCTTCCGCCCATTCCCACTGGAGCAGGTGCGCGAGGCATTGATTCATTCAAAACGCTTCCTAGTGCTTGAGAAAAGTCTGGCCGTCGGCATGGGTGGAATCGTCGCAACCAATGTGCGCATGGCCGTGACCGGCAGTGGCCTCAAGGGATTTACTGCAGTAGCTGGATTGGGCGGGCGTGCCATTCCTAAATCATCGCTGCACAAACTATTCCGTGAGGCGGAGAAGGAAGGGCTTGAACCCGTAACCTTCGTCGATCTGGATTGGGACGCAGTCAACAAACAACTGGAGCGCGAACGCCAAACCCGCCGTTCCGGCCCCATCGCCGAGAACCTGCTGCACGACAAGGGCATCGCGTCGGCCGCGAAGTTCGGTTGAGGAGATAAATATGGGATTTCAACCAGTAAAGTTCTATCAAACAGGTACCTACACCGTAGGTAATCGTCTGCTCGCGCCGGACGAGCGTAGCGTGCAGTCTGACGAGACACGCAGTAACTCGATCAACTCCGGACATAGAGCCTGTCAGGGTTGTGGCGAAGCACTGGGTGCGCGCTATGCGATCGATGCAGCGATGGCAGAAAGCAAAAACCAGTTGATTGCAGCGAATGCGACAGGCTGCCTCGAAGTATTTTCTACTCCTTATCCTGAATCATCATGGCAAGTGCCGTGGGTGCATTCACTTTTCGGTAACGCACCGGCTGTCGCAACTGGAATCGCCGCTGCAATGAAAGTTAAGGGCAGACATGATGTTCGTGTGGTTGCACAGGGCGGAGATGGCGGAACCACCGATATTGGATTTGGTTGCTTGTCCGGCATGTTCGAGCGTAATGATGATGTTTTGTATATCTGTTACGACAACGAAGCTTACATGAACACCGGCGTTCAGCGTTCATCGGCCACACCGCCAACAGCACGGACTGCAACGACTATGCCGGTAGGCAAGAATCCTGGCAACCTGTTCGGTCAGGGCAAGAATGTTCCTGAAATTGCCATGGCACACAACATTCCTTATGTAGCTACCGCAACTGTCGCTGATCTACGCGACCTTGAATACAAGGTCAAGAAAGCCATTGGTATACGCGGTGCCAAGTACATACACATCTTCGTACCTTGTCCGCTGGGCTGGGGCTCTGCATCGCACGACACCATCCGTTTGGCGCGTCTTGCAAAAGAGACCGGCATGTTCCCTGTGTTCGAAGCCGAGCATGGCGAAGTGACAGGTGTGTCAAAGATACGCCACAAGGTACCGATAGAGGAATATCTTAAGCCGCAGAAACGTTTCGCACACCTTTTCGGCAAGCATGCACATCCCGAGATGGTGGAACACTTGCAGGCGATTGCTGACCGGCAGATTAGCAAATACGGACTTCTTGATGAGGAGAATAATCAAGATGCCTAACAAACCTTTTGCAATCACCCTCAAGCCTGGAACCTCACTGGCAAATCTGACCGGAACCTGGCGCACTGAACGTCCTGTTTATCTTGATCGTCTTCCACCATGCAACGATGCCTGCCCTGCTGGCGAGAACATTCAGGGTTGGCTGTTTCATGCCGAGAGCGGTGACTACGAGCAGGCATGGCGAGTACTGGTACAAGACAACCCGCTGCCTGCGGTGATGGGGCGCGTGTGTTATCACCCATGCGAATCAAAATGCAATCGCGGACAACTCGACGCTCCGGTCGGTATCAATTCTGTTGAACGTTTTCTCGGCGACGAGGCGATTAAGCGCGGCTGGAAATTCGATGCGCCTGCTGCCTCAAGCGGCAAGAAGGTCCTGGTCGTTGGCGCTGGACCTTCGGGCCTTTCTGCTGCCTATCATCTTGCGCGATTGGGTCACAAGGTCGAGATACATGAGGCTGGACCATTGGCAGGCGGCATGATGCGTTTCGGTATCCCAAAATACCGCTTGCCGCGAGAGGCCCTGGATGCCGAAGTACAACGCATACTCGACATGGGTGTCACGCTCAAATTCAACACCAAGGTCGACAACATCGAACAGTGCATGAAACAGGGAGGTTTCGATGCATCCTTTCTCGCGGTCGGTGCACATATTGGCAAGCGCGCCATGATCCCGGCAGGTGATGCAGCACACATTGTGGATGCGGTGTCGGTTCTACGTTCGATGGAGGGCGAGGACAAGCCAATGCTGGGTCGCAAGGTTGTGGTGTACGGCGGTGGCAATACCGCGATAGATGTTGCGCGCACGGTCAAACGCATGGGCGCCGAGCCTATCATCGTTTACAGGCGAACCCGCGACAAGGCGCCTGCACACGATTTCGAGATCGAAGAGGCGTTGCAGGAAGGCGTGATGATCAAGTGGTTGTCTACCATCAAGCAAGCGGGGGAAGGCGAGATTACCGTTGAAAAGATGGAGTTGGACAACAAGGGTTTTCCGCAGCCGACCGGTGAATTCGAAAAGCTGGAAGCAGACTCCGTGGTGCTGGCGCTGGGTCAAGATGTCGATTTGTCGCTACTCGAGGGTGTGCCGGGACTGGAAGTCAAGGATGGCACAGTTCAGGTAGCGCCGAACATGATGACTGGGCATCCTGGCATTTTTGCCGGTGGCGACATGGTACCGTCGGAGCGGACTGTCACTGTCGCAGTAGGCCATGGCAAGAAGGCCGCTCGCAACATTAATGCATGGCTGCGTGGCGATGAGTACAAACTAGAACCAAAACATGATCTGGCCGAATACGGCAACCTGAATCCCTGGTACTACTCCGATGCCGACAAGACAGTGCGTCCGATGCTGGATATCTTGCGCCGCCAGACCAGCTTTGACGAAGTACAGGGTGGTTTGGACGAAACCAATGCATTATTCGAAGCGCGACGTTGCCTGTCCTGCGGCAACTGTTTCGAGTGCGACAACTGCTACGGTGTGTGTCCCGACAATGCGGTGATCAAACTTGGCCCCGGGAAACGCTTCAAGTTCAATTACGATTACTGCAAAGGCTGCGGTATCTGCGTTGCCGAGTGTCCGTGTGGGGCTATCAAGATGGTGCCGGAAGACATCTGAGCTGAGATGAATTTTATTTCCAATCCTATGCTGGCACAGTGCAGATATTTACTATGTGTTTTATTTTCAGAGCCTGAACCATGAGCCAAACTAAGCATATCCATATACTCGGTATCTGCGGTACTTTCATGGGTGGAATTGCAGCTATTGCCCAACAGGCAGGTTATCGAGTCACTGGCTGTGATGTAAATGTCTACCCGCCTATGAGCACACAGCTAAAAGCACAGGGCATCGTACTCATCGAAGGTTTTGGCGTGGAACAGCTAGAACTCAAGCCAGATATATTTGTAATTGGCAACGTAGTGTCACGTGGCAATCCGCTGATTGAGGAGATACTTAACCTTAATTTGCCATATGTATCCGGCCCCCAATGGCTGGCTGACTCACTACTTCGCGACAAGTGGGTTCTGGGGGTTGCAGGAACCCACGGTAAAACTACCACTGCTTCGATGTTGACATGGATACTGGAACAAGCGGGACTGAATCCCGGTTTCCTGATTGGCGGCGTACCGCAAAATTTTGAAATTTCAGCACGTATCACTGAGTCGCCATTTTTCGTCATTGAGGCGGATGAATACGACACTGCCTTTTTCGACAAACGTTCGAAGTTCGTACATTACCGACCGCGCACCCTAATCCTCAATAATCTTGAATTCGACCACGCAGATATCTTTGCCGACCTTGCTGCTATTGAAACGCAATTTCATCATTTGCTACGCACAATTCCGGGCAATGGGCTGGTAGTCTGCAATAGACGCGATGAGGCCTTGCAACACGTGCTTAAGCTCGGTTGCTGGTCACCTGTCGAAACATTTGGTCATAGCGATGGCTGGAATATAAGTGCCGATGATGAGGTTTCACTTAACGGAATGGTACAGGGCAAGCTGCAATGGGAACTATTTGGTGAACACAATCGAATGAATGCGTTAGCTGCAATCGCCGCTGCACGTCATGTTGGCGTGTCCATCAAGCTTGGTTTGGCGGCGCTTGCTAAGTTTAAAAATGTTAAGCGCCGCATGGAAGTCCGAGGCAATATCGACGGCATTACCGTGTACGATGATTTCGCGCATCATCCGACCGCCATAGCCACTACCGTCGCCGGGCTTCGCCAGGAAGTTGGTAAAGCACGCATACTGGCTGTGCTGGAACCACGCTCTAACACCATGAAACTAGGCGTGATGAGAGATGCTTTACCAGAAAGTCTGCAAGATGCTGATCTGGTGTTTTGCTTTGCCGGCAATCTTGACTGGGATGCGGCGGATTCGCTTATACCACTCGGCAACAAGGTAGTGGTGGTGTATGACTTCAGCAAATTACTCGATGCCATCGTCTCCTCTGCAAGATCAGGTGACCATATACTAGTAATGAGCAACGGTAGTTTCGGTGGAATACATGAAAAACTGCTGGAGCGTCTTCAAAGCTAATCACTCTCCCTGATTTTCCAAACCCAATTCCTGAATTTTACGCGTCAATGTATTTCGACCGATGCCCAAGAGCGTGGCTGCTTCAATGCGACGTCCATTGGTGTGTTGTAAGGCCTGCAAGATAAGCGTACGTTCGAAATCCGCATTAAAGGTATCCATGATGCGTTCATCGCCTCGCCGTAATGAAATTGCTGCTTGTTGTGCCAGAAGGGTTTTCCAATCACCACCAACTAACTGAGCAGAATCTGATTTGTCACGCCATTCTGAAGGCAGATCTGCAATTTCGACTACTTGAGAAGGTGTCATGACAGTCAGCCAGTGACAAAGGTTTTCCAGCTGTCTCACATTACCGGGAAAATCCTGCGTGCAAAGATATTGTAGCGTTTCATCACTAAACTGTTTTTGCTCAACTTCCAGTGTACGCGCGCTCTTTTGCATAAAGTGTTTAGCCAGCAGCGGAATGTCTTCGCTCCGCTCACGCAAGGGTGGCAACCGGAGCCTTATTACATTCAAACGATGAAATAAATCTTCACGAAATAATCCTTCAGAAACACGTTCATCAAGGTTTTGATGTGTAGCAGTGATGATACGGACATTGCTTTTAATTGGTTGATGCCCACCAACACGATAAAAATTACCGTCCGATAAAACCCGCAGCAATCGTGTTTGTAATTCGGCTGGCATATCACCGATTTCATCAAGGAATAGTGTTCCGCCTTCCGCTTGCTCGAAGCGCCCTTGGCGCATCGCAGCTGCACCGGTAAATGCGCCTCGTTCATGGCCAAACAACTCCGATTCGAGTAAGTCCTTGGGAATCGCCGCAGTATTTATTGCAATAAATGGTTTATCAGAGCGCAAACTGTGTCTATGTAGCGCATGAGCGACTAGCTCCTTACCGGTACCGGATTCTCCGTTGATCAACACAGTTGCATTTGATTGCGACAATCTGCCAATTGCACGAAACACCTCCTGCATCGAAGGAGCATGCCCAAGTATCTCCGAGTTCAATTCATCCTGATCCAATTCACCCGACTTGCGCAGACTATGTTCCATTGCACGGCGTATCAATTCTATGGCATGATTGACATCGAATGGCTTGGGTAAGTATTCAAATGCACCCCCCTGAAACGCCGAGACAGCACTTTCAAGATCAGAATAGGCGGTCATGATAATGACTGGTATGTGAGGATATTGCTGGTGTAAAGTCTGCAAAAAATCCAGCCCGGAACTGCCCGGCATCCTGATATCGCTGACAACCACTTGCGGTATTTCATGCTTCAAAACATTCATTGCATCATCTGCCGTTGCAAAACTTTGAAAATCTATATTCTCACGTGCGAGTGCTTTTTCCAGAACCCAGCGTATTGATCGGTCATCGTCAATTATCCACACAGATTTCATATTAGTTACCCATCAAGGAAGTGGAAGCAGCACTGTAAAGCAGGTATTCCCAGGTTCACTTTCAAATTCAATCGTACCATGATGCTGATTAATATAATCCTGAGCCAAACTTAGACCCAAGCCATGCCCATCGGCCCGGCCGGATACCAAAGGGTAAAAAATCTTGTCTTTCAATTCCTCTGGTATGCCAGGTCCGCTATCTATTATTTGCACCTTCGCCGCAAGTCTATGGTGCCGCTTGGACAATGTCACCTGACGAGCAATACGGGTGCGCATGACAATAATCCCTTTCCATTGCATTGCCTGAGCAGCATTACGCACGATATTCAACACTGCCTGAATCAATTGCTCCTTGTCACCTATCAACGGCGGCAGGCTGACATCGTAGTCTTGCTGTATGACCAAGCCCTCCGGCATTTCTGCCAATACCAGGCTTCGCACCCGATCCAGCACTTCATGCACGTTGAGTGCGCTATTGTGCGTGCCATTTTGCGGGGACAACAGCTTCTCCATTAATGTACGCAACCGGTCAGCTTCTTGTACTATAACCTGCGTATATTCCTGTAACGCCGGTTTATCCAACTCTTGTTCCAGTAGTTGAGCGGCACCACGAATTCCACCCAGCGGATTCTTGATCTCGTGAGCCAGATTACGCAATAACAGACGATTTGCCTGCGTCTGTTCCTGCATCTGCTCTTCACGGGCAAGTTTCAGCGATCTATCTATTTGATGAAATTCCAACAATAAATATTGCTTGCTAAATTGCAACGGTGTTGCAGCGCAGCGCAAGTGAAATTTGCCATGTGCATGCGTACCCAACGTTAAATCATGCTCTATATAACTTGCATCGTTTTGCATCGCATGCTGCATCGCGCTAGCCAATTGTTCAGTGTGAGTAAATACTTGCTGTACTGTATGACCTTGCATATTCTTGCCACTTACATCGAACAAATTTTCAGCAGCAGGATTGAAATAGGCGACTCTCGCCTCGTCATCCAATAAAATGACGGCCGTTGCCAAATATTCCACAGCAAGATAATGAAAGTCAGACATACATCGTTAATTAGCAGGAAGCATGCCAGATAAAAAAGGATTTAATTGAGCTTTGATAACTCAGTTTTTAACGCATCAACATTTTTCTGGTGAACGTCAACTTGTTCGGTAAGTATTTTTATCTTTTCTTCATACTTTGCGACGTTGCGGTAGGTTTTTCCGCCTGCTCCTTTGAATACTTCAGGATTTTCTTTACCTTCCTGCAGCTTTTCTTTAGCCTCTTTGAGTGCTTTTTCTTCTGAGACTAACTCATTTTGTAAAATCAAATAGCGGGTGTCGTCACGTTTTTTTTGCATTTCCCCATCAACACGTGGAAAATTTTCTGCGATTGTCCCCGATCGCCTTTTTTTTGCTGGGTCCATGGTAGAGAGAGGCTCTAAAATAATTTTCTTGCCTCCCTTAATCGGCGTACTCGAATAAGTGACATGCCCATTAGCGTCCACACCCTTGTATATTTCCGCCTGCACCAAGCTCGGAAAGACAAACAACACGACTATCGCATAGCAAAGTTTCATGTTCTACTTTCCTCCAAGTAATGCGGCAAGTATAGGGCAAGCACCATCTATGGACAAATATCAGGGTGTAAAAAAACGGGGCTTACGCCCCGTTTTACAATGCAATAACCAATCGGCTTAGAGGCTGTAGTACATATCAAATTCTACCGGATGGGTAGTCATGCGCAAACGGGTCACATCTTCCATCTTCAATGCGATGTATGCATCAATAAAGTCGTTGGAAAATACGCCACCCCGAGTCAGGAATTCGCGATCCTTATCCAGGCAATCCAATGCTTGATCGAGTGAGCTACATACGGTTGGAATTTTTGCTGATTCCTCCGGCGGCAAATCGTACAAATTCTTATCTGCCGGGTCACCAGGATGAATTTTGTTCTGGATTCCATCCAGGCCCGCCATCATCAGAGCTGCGAAAGCCAGATATGGATTCGCTGCCGGATCAGGGAACCTGGTTTCAATTCGGCGCGCCTTGTCACTAGCAACATGCGGGATCCTGATAGATGCAGAGCGATTCTTGGCTGAATAAGCCAGCTTGGTTGGTGCTTCAAAGTGAGGAACCAAACGCTTGTAGGAGTTGGTGCTAGGGTTGGCGATCGCGTTCAATGCTCGAGCATGCTTGATGATGCCACCGATGTAATATAGTGCTGTTTCGGATAGTCCGGCATAGCCATTACCGGCAAATAAATTCTTGCCGCCCTTCCATATAGATTGATGCACGTGCATACCTGAGCCGTTATCGCCCACGACAGGCTTAGGCATGAAGGTGGCAGTCTTGCCATACTGATGCGCGACGTTATGAACAACATATTTCAAAGCCTGAGTCCAATCAGCGCGTCTTACTAGTGTATTGAATTTGGTTCCGATTTCACATTGGCCAGCTGTTGCAACTTCATGGTGATGCACTTCAACTTCAATACCGATTTCTTCCAATGCCAGGCACATTGCAGCACGGATGTCGTTAAGGCTGTCCACTGGCGGAACCGGGAAGTAACCCCCTTTGACCGTTGGTCGGTGTCCTGTATTACCACTATCAAATTTTTCTGCGGAAGACCATGCAGCTTCTTCAGAATTAACTTTGCAAAAGCTCCCTGACATATCAACTTGCCAGTTAACTGAATCAAATATAAAAAATTCAGGCTCCGGGCCAAAGTAAGCCAAATCACCTATCCCACTAGATTTAAGGTACGCTTCCGCACGCTTTGCAATAGAACGCGGATCTCGGTCATAACCCTTACCATCAGTAGGTTCCACCACATCGCAAGTGAGTATAATAGTATTTTCGTCCATAAAAGGATCGAGGTAAGCCGTCACTGGATCAGGCATCAGCAGCATGTCTGACGCCTGTATCCCTTTCCAGCCTGCGATTGAAGAGCCATCGAAGGCGTGACCTTCTTCAAATTTGTCCTCATCCATACATTTGGCAGGCACACTCACATGCTGCTCTTTACCGCGTGTATCAGTAAAGCGAAAATCCACGAACTTAACATCGTGATCTGTAATCATCTTCAAAACATCTTTTACCGACGTAGCCATAAACCCTCTCCCAAAGCATCAAAATTAAACAACGAACTAGCTAAACTAATCTTATAGTATGCACAAAGCATGCCAGCTTTACCTGCTCTCCAAACCAGCATTGTGCCACAAGCAGTCTCCACAACACACAAAACATTTGCACCAATTGTGGGCATCAATACTCACAGCGCACTAATTTTGTGCCAAGCTGCTATGAATAATAATCGAACGAAAAATATCGTCATCATGCGCCTTTGCATCAACTCGGGCCTGTAATACATCGACCTGTGACTTAGTAACTCCCGTCAAATAAAGCTCGGCTTCAACCTTTCCATCCAGATAATGAAACACAACACGATTTTCCTGCAAACTTGAATCTCCCAGCAACTCAGCAAGATGAGCCAACAAAACCGGTCGGCCAGGCAAATGCGCATTCGGTTTGGTTTGCAGATCATCTTCTGGATCTATGTGAACCATTACATCCAGTACGTGATGTTTTTTTAGCACTGCATTGCGAGCAGACTCAGCTATGAAATGCCCTTCAGAAACACTTATTTTGGGATCGACAATAATGTGTGCATCAACCAAAGCATTATCAGCCATTTTTCGGGTACGCAGCTCGTGCAGATCCCGCACACCATGAGTATTAAGTAGTGTCTCCCGGATTGCTCCAACTTCCTCAGGATTCAAACCAGTATCAATCAACTCTGCCAGTGCCTCAATAGCCAGCCTGCCGCCCATGTGTGCAATCATCACTCCCACCACTGCTGCTGCAACCAGATCAAGGAATGTAAAACCAAGCAGGTTCCCGCCCACCCCGACAATAACCACCAAAGAAGAAAATGCATCAGATCGCGCGTGCCAGGCATTCGCCACCAACATTTGTGAACGCACTCTTTTAGCCACCGCCAGCATATAACGAAACAATCCCTCCTTGGCGAGCAAGGCGAATACTGCGATGCCAAGCGCTAGAGGATTCACCACCACCATTGCCTCCGGATTCTGCAATCGCATCGCAGCTGCCACCAGCAACGCGATGCCGAGCACTGCCAGGAATGCGCCCAAAATCAGTGTAGCTGCCGTCTCTACTCGTGCGTGACCGTAAGGGTGATTGGCATCAGCATGGCGATTACCGTGCCAATTGGCATACAGCACCAACACATCAGACAGCAGATCAGACAGGGAATGCAGGCCGTCCGCTATCAAAGCCTGAGAATGTGAAAAAAAACCACCTACAACCTGAAGAAACGTTAGCACCAAATTGATAAATATACTTACCCATGAACTCCTTTTTGCAGCTGCGTATCGCTCAGGATTAGCCGGTTCAAATGTTTTATCTTTGGCATTTGATTGCTGCGCGTGAGTGTGATTTTTCATATTGCTTGAGTTAAGATATATAAGTACGGCTGGAATGTAATTCTACACTTGCTTTGTTTCCAATTGATATTTACACCTGTCACGGCATAGTACTCGAATAAATTTAGTTAACCCTCACCATTCATGAAAGAACATCCATGGGAAAAATAACCTCTATTTTACAGTCCGCTCAGCAACGCGCCAAAGAAAAAGGTCTGTCCTACGCTGGTGAGTTATACCCCACTGAGGCATACGAAATCCTCCAATCTGCTCCCGGAACAAAATTGGTGGATGTTCGCAGCAGAGCTGAAATAGACTGGGTCGGTCGCATCCCTAATAGTATTGATATTGAGTGGGCTAGCTATCCGGGAATGAAACCTAATCCATATTTCATGGCGCAACTTGAACAGCAGGTCGAGAAAGAAGTTTTGGTACTTTTCATTTGCCGTTCTGGTATCCGCTCTCATCATGCAGCAGCACTTGCTACTCAGGCTGACTACATCAGTTGCTACAATGTTCTGGAAGGATTTGAAGGAGACATGGATGGCAAAAAACATCGGAACTCTATCAACGGATGGCGCGCAGCCGAACTTCCTTGGGAACAGGTTTAATTACAATAATTGACAATCAGGGGCGCATGATCTGAAAAGCGTTGCTCCTTGTAGATACTTGCCGCTTCAGCACGCTTTGCAACATCTGGTGTAACTATTTGATAGTCGATGCGCCATCCGACATCCTTGGCCCAAGCTTGGCCCCGGTTTGACCACCACGTGTATGCCTCCAATTCCGGATAAAGTCGGCGAAAAACATCAACATAGCCGGCCTCATCAAACAGCTCAGTTAGCCATGCTCGCTCTTCCGGTAAAAAGCCGGAATTTTTCTTGTTGCCTCGCCAATTCTTCAGATCTATCTCTCGATGAGCAATATTCCAATCTCCACAGACTATGAACTCTCGCCCGCTGGCGCGCAAATCCCGAAGGTGTGGCAATAATGCCGCCATGAATTTAAATTTCATGACCTGACGTTCTTCGCCGCTGGAACCAGAAGGTAGATATAGCGATACCACACTGAATTCGGCAAAATCTACACGCAGATAGCGTCCCTCGCGGTCGAATTCCTCTATGGATAAACCGACAACAACCTGCTGCGGCAGCTCCCGACAATATAGCCCAACACCACTGTAACCCTTTTTTTCCGCGTAATGAAAATAACCAAAATAACCGTGCGGTGAGAGCATTTGCTCTGTCATGTCCGGCGCTTGAGCCTTGAGCTCCTGTAAACATACGATGTCGGCATCCTGCTCAGCTAACCACTCATAAAAGCCTTTTCTGGCCGCCGAGCGGATTCCATTAAGATTGACAGTAATGATGCGCATGAAAAATCTCGGTATTATTGAGAGCGCCATTATAATGACGCTTGTTTACTCAACCTAATTCTTTCACCATGTTCAAATTCAGACAGGACTTCATCCGTTTTGCTGTACAACAAAAGGTATTGAGCTTTGGCGAGTTTAAAACCAAGGCTGGTCGCATATCACCCTATTTTTTTAATGCCGGATTATTTTGTGATGGCGTATCCCTCAGAAATCTTTCACAGTTTTACGCACAGGCTATCCTTACTTCTAAAATTCAGTTCGACATGCTCTACGGGCCTGCATACAAAGGTATCCCTCTGGCTGCAGGAACTGCAATCGCACTGGCTGAACAGGGCCATAACGTACCTTATTGCTACAACCGCAAGGAGGCCAAAGATCATGGCGAGGGCGGCAACACTGTAGGAGCAAAGCTTCAAGGACAAGTATTGATTATTGATGACGTAATCTCAGCTGGTACTTCTGTAAGGGAATCCGTTGAATTAATTCGTTCGGCGGGCGCGCAACCCTGTGGGGTGGTAATCGCACTTGATCGAATGGAACGTGGCCAAGGTGAAATTTCCGCCGTTCAGGAGGTAGCACAGCAATATGCCGTCCCTGTCATATCCATTGCCACACTAAATGACCTGCTTGGCTATTTGCAGGGAGAGGCAGAAATGGTGCAATATTTACACCTTACACAAGCATATCGCGACAAATACGGGGTAAAAAATGATTAAATTCAAGGTGCTGTTCGCATTATTTATTAGTCTCACCATCAGTCTGCCTGCCATGGCTAAACTGTACAAATGGGTAGATAAAAAGGGCGTTACGCATTACGGAGAAACCATCCCACCTGAATATGCCGACCGAGATCGTGCGGTCTTGAACAAATCGGGGCGCACGACAGAAATCACAAAGGTGCTTTCTCCTGATGAACTAAAGGCCCAGAGGTTAACTGAAGAAAATGAAATTGCCAAAAAGAAGGCTGCCTTGGAACTGCAGCGCCATGACAAAATGCTCACCAGCACCTATAGCAACGTAAATGAAATAAACCTTGCGCGCAACCGCAGTTTGCAACAGGTAAAGGCACGCATTACTAACCACAATGCTCAACTCGAAATGGCCAACAAAAATCTACTCACATTAAACCAAGAGGTTAAATCTTACACCAAGGAAAAAAAAGATATCCCGGCACCATTGAAAGACGACATCAAGAGATCAAAGGCACGCATTAACAAACTGAAACAAAATTTGGATAAATCCTTAGCGGAAAAGGCAGCTGTGGAAGCTCGCTATGACGCCGATAAAGCACGTTATCGTGAATTGACCGGCAAATAACAAGAGTTATCAAGCAAGCCTACAATTTTTCGAACTTGCCTGTAGTATCGTTGTAACCCAGCAACTCGCCTATCTCAATATCAAAATACCAACCATGCAGGGTGACCTTGCCCTGCTCTACACGTTCGCGTATCCAGGAAAAGGTCATCAGATTATTCAAGGAAACCAGAATTGCTTGCTGCTCGCATATCCGCTGGCGCAAGCTGTCATCCCCACCCAATAATTCCTGATCCGCTTTTTGTCGGGCCGCATCAGCTATCCCCATCCATTCGGCAATGAATGAGTCTTGCTTGGGTATGCCTCCCTCCAGTAACGCTTGAATACCGCCACATTGCGCATGCCCGAGCACTATAATGTGTGGCACTCCCAAATTTTGCACACCAAACTCCAACGCTGCACTCGTCCCGTGGAAATGCCCTAAATTCTCCGCAGGTGGTACTAAATTAGCAACATTCCGGATCACAAACAAGTCACCCGGCTCACAATCCAGCACCAAGGCCGGATCAACGCGTGAATCGCAACAGGCCACCACCAACGCCTTGGGCATCTGCCCAAACTGAACCAATTTATTAAATTGCACCGCATCTTCAACGAAATGACGTTCGCGAAAACGTAGAAACCCTTCGATGAGCTGCTGGGGCTTAGTCATACTCATGTGCTAGTTAGTTTTACCAAGGCCTCACGATACTTGCCAGCAGTTTGCTGTAATACCTCTTGCGGGATATGTGGTGCAGGAGAATGTTTATCCCAACCAGAGGCTTCCAACCAATCGCGCACAAATTGTTTATCAAAGCTGGGTGGATTGCTACCGACGAAGTATTGATCAGCGGGCCAAAAACGAGATGAATCGGGTGTAAGCGCTTCGTCAATAAGATACAGCTTACCAGTATCATCTTCACCAAATTCGAATTTAGTATCGGCAATAATAATACCCTTGCTTGCAGCATAGTCGGCTGCCACCTGATAAAGCTTCAATGTCGCATCGCGAACTTCCTTGGCACGCGACTCTCCGATTAATTCCATTACCTGCTCGAATGAAATGTTTTCATCGTGGTCTCCCACGGCCGCCTTGGTTGAGGGTGTGAACAAAGGCTCAGGGAGTTTCTCAGCTTCGCGCAAGCCTACAGGTAATTTAATACCGCACACTGCACCAGTCAGCTGATAATCCTTCCAACCAGAACCAACGAGGTAGCCACGAACAATCGCCTCAATTGGTAATGGTTTGAGTTTTTTCACTACAAACGCGCGACCTTGCACCTGCGCAAGCTCGTCTTCGGTCTTGACCACTGATTCTGGAGAAATACCAGTCAAATGGTTAGGGATGACGTACTGTAATTTGTGGAACCAAAAATTGGACAGCGTAGTAAGCACTTCTCCTTTTCCCGGTATCGGATCAGGTAAAATCACATCAAACGCAGACAAACGATCAGTTTGCACCACCAGTAGCTGGTCATCACCTACAGCATAAATGTCGCGCACCTTGCCTCGATGCAGCAATGGAAGATTCTTCAGTTCAGACCGCAACAAACTTGTATTCATTGTGCCACCTGCAGCGCAGTTATTTCCTGTTGTAAACTTTCTGCAGTCTGTGGGGGAAATAATACTTTTACCTTTTTGCCATCCGAATCAAGTAATACCAATGTCACCCGAGGTGCCTCATTAGCTTTCATGAACCGCTTTCCTTGCGGAGTATTGGAATCAGTCAGCAAAAACTCGATTTCCCCGGCGTATTGGTCTCGCAGACCATTCATCAATTCAAGCAAATCAAAAGTTTGTACGGCATTTTTGTCACGAATCAGCACTACAGCCGCTTTTCCCTTGCCAATGATTGACAAATCATCACTAAAACCACGTGGTAAATTCTTTACAGCCACAATAGCCAATAGCACAAAAAAAACTGCCGCAATCCATTTAAAGATACGCGCACGGGAAGATTTAGTGACTGTCTCTACATTTTGATTCATGCATGCTCCAACAGTTAGAAATCAGGCAAAACAGTCGTTCTCACTGCATCCGCCTGTTTTTCTCGAAATGTCTGCAATTTCTGCGCAAGGTTTGCATCATTGACTGCCAGCATTGCCACTGCGAACAATCCGGCATTTTCCGCTCCCGCTGCACCGATAGCAAATGTCGCCACGGGTATTCCCTTGGGCATTTGTACGGTTGATAGCAATGAATCTAATCCCTGCAAATGCTTGGATGGCATCGGCACTCCGAGTACTGGCAACGCAGTCTTGCCAGCAATCACGCCAGCCAGATGCGCTGCGCCGCCAGCGCCTGCAATAAAACAACATGCCCCTTGAGCGCTAATTGCTTGGATGTATTCAACCAGTAGATCAGGGGAGCGATGTGCTGAAATCACTTTTGCATCATAGGACACACCGAAATCCTTAAGCTGCTGCAGGCATGGCTTCATCACTTCCCAATCACTAGCACTGCCCATTACTATAGAAACAAGCGGTTTTACCATACGTGTACCCCCTAGTGATAACCGACGACTCGGTCGACTTCATTTTTCGAGCCGAGAATTACAGGTACACGTTGATGCAGGCCATCAGGCTTCAACTCCATGATGCGCTCACGGCCGGTTGAACAGACGCCGCCTGCCTGCTCGACGATGAATGACATCGGATTGGCTTCATACAACAAGCGTAACTTACCAGCCTTGGCAGGGTCCTTGGTATCGAACGGATACATAAATATGCCACCACGTGTCAGAATACGGTGTACTTCAGCAACCATGGAAGCTACCCAACGCATATTGAAGTTCTTCTCGCGACCACCATCCTTGCCTTTCACGCATTCATCCACATAACGCTGAACCGGTTCTTCCCAATAGCGGCGGTTGGACATATTGATGGCAAATTCCTCGGTATCCTCTGGAATGGTCATATTAGGGTGTGTCAGGAAGAAATCACCCACATCACGATCCAGCGTAAAACCATTCACACCATGCCCGGTAGTAATTACCATCATGGTATTCGGGCCATAGAGTGCATAACCTGCGCAAATTTGCTTGGTGCCAGGCTGCAAGAAATCTTCAGCCGTCGGGTTAGTTATACCGTCTGGACAACGGAGTATGGAAAAGATGGTACCAACAGAAATGTTCACGTCGATGTTGGAAGAGCCGTCGAGCGGATCGAAGGTGATCAGATATTTTCCTTTGGGATATTGTGCGGGAATCGGATAGATATCATCCATTTCTTCAGATGCCATAGCCGCCAGATGACCACTCCATTCGTTAGCCTTGATGAAAACTTCGTTGGTAATGATGTCGAGCTTCTTTTGGGTTTCCCCCTGCACGTTTTCACTTCCTGCGCTACCGAGTACACCGATTAGCGCGCCTTTGTTCACATCGTGCGCAATTTGTTTACAGGCAGAGACAACGTCACTGAGCAGGCCAGTGAAATCACCGCTTGCATTAGGAATATGACGTTGTTCTTCGATGATAAATTGGACCAGACTTTTGCTCATGCTCATTTCTCCCTGTTTTATATTTAGAACCGCTCGATTTTACCGCTTTTTCGTATCGCCCTCCACGGGTATTTTCATGACCGCTTGGAGACCTAGGCAACATACAGATACTACGCTGTATCAATGAACTGGGCACGTGAGCAACTAACTTCCATCAAACACCTGGTAAATTTTACAGAAAACGTTGGATTAAAGACTTGAAAAACGGTAACACTTTACTAGACAGCAAACCGACTGTTACGCTTAATATACTGACTATTGCCGTTTATCCTTGTTACCCACCCTCCGGTCAGTAAGGGGTAGAAATACTTGATACAACCGCTTAATATCCGCTTCAACTTGGATATAGAGGTCTGTAATGAAAACTGCATCGGGTTTCACTCTAATTGAATTAATGATAGTAGTCGCAATCATCGCAATCCTTTCCGCCATTGCCGTACCCTCCTATAACGATTATGTCGTACGCGGCAAAATTGTAGATGCTTCTTCGCAATTGGCGAATGGGCGGGTACAGTTCGAGCAATTTTTTCAGGATAATCGTACTTATGTCGGGGGGCCATGTCCTGCAGCAACCAAGTACTTTTCATTTACTTGCAATACTCCCAACGCAACGTCCTATACTCTGACCGCCTCAAGTGTCGCCAATCAGGGGCTTGGGGCTGCGGGTGATTACACTTTCACAATTGACCAGGCGAATCTGAGGCAAACCACAAAATTTGCGGGTGCAGTAAAAACCGACCTGTGCTGGCTCATGAAAAAGGGCGATTCGTGCTAAGTAACAGTTCCAGGTCTTCGGGCTTCAGCTTGATCGAACTTATGATAGCCATCGTCATATTCACTATATCAATCACGCTGGGTATCTCCAGCTACCGAACTTGGGTGCAAAATACCCAGATACGTAATGCCGCTGAATCCATACATTTAGGTATTCAGCGAGCTAGGGCAGAAGCTGTCAAGCGCAACAGCAACGTTGAATTCATATTGCTAGGCGCATCACCTGACTGGGTAGCATCATGGACTGTCAGAACGCCATTGGAAACCATAGAGTCAAGTAGCGGCAGGGAAGGTTCGAAGAACGTTTTCGCCAGAGGTTATGACAAGGACGGCAACGATGCTTCAACAGTTACTTTCAATAACCTTGCTTCTGTAACAAACAATGCGGATGCTTCAGAATCACTGAGGAGGATAGCACTGGAATCAACCGTACTGGATGCTGCAGACAGCAGGGATCTTGAAATAAGAGTAGGTATTGGAGGTGTAGGTGGCAATGTCAGAATGTGTGATCCCAACTTGGCTGCTCCCAGCCCGATGGCATGTAACTAATTCAAGAGCAAACATGAAAAAATTTAACGCAATTCCCATAAAACCACGAAAATGCAAACAGGATCAGCATGGCGTCGTGTTACTGGAAGCTTTGATTGCTGTCTTACTATTTTCCATGGGGGTATTAGCCTTGGTCGGCTTGCAAGCAGCCATGATCAAGAATACTTCCGATTCAAAATATCGCGCCGAGGCCAGCTTTATCGCGCAACAAACCATTGGTCAAATATGGGCAGATCCTGATCCCACTCGGCTCGGCTATACAAGTTTCGTTCAGGCGGATACTGACATCTCAGCATGGCTGCCTGGTGGCACATTAACAGTCGCACAGCCAAGTACCACCCAGTTTCAGGTTACCATTACTTGGCAACAGCCTGGTGAGTCACAGCACAACTACACGACCACCGCAACCATTGCGGGGGGCTAGCTCCATGAAACCAAACAAGCATAATCTCCCAATTTATCAAAATGGTTTTAGTCTGGTAGAAATACTGGTCGGACTCGTGATTGGGTTACTTGCCACCTTGGTCATCATGCAGGTTTTCTCTGTATTTGAAGGTCAAAAGCGCACGACAACTGGATCAGCCGATGCGCAAACCAATGGCAGCATTGCGCTCTACTCCATTGGTCATGAACTGCAAATGGGAGGGTTTGGACTGATTGCCTCTGACAACAGCGCATTGAATTGCACCACGACGACCTTTGGCGCTACCGGAATAACCAGCATTGCGCCAATAACGATTACTGACGGAGGAAATGCAGCAGGAGCCAGCGATAGCATTACCATACGTTATGGAAGCAGCAGCTCTGGGGGAATCCCTTCCACAATTTCTGCATTACCAGGCGGTAGTGATGTTACTCTTGATACGAATCTGGGCTGCCAAGCTGGCGATATCAGTCTGATTGTCGATTCAACCGGAACCACATGTGCGCTTTCAAGTGTAAATGCACTAGTTGGTACAGATACAGTAACGCTGCAGGATATAACTGGCGCAGCTACCAGTGCCGGTCTTTCCTGTTTGGGTAATTGGAGCGTCATCACCTTCCAAATCAACCCGAATTATGATCCTGTTGACCCGGCCAATTCAGTACCTTACCTCGAAAGGAATGGTAATGCTGAAGTTGCCAACATCGTTAACTTGCAAGCGCAATATGGCATTGCGGACAGCGCAAACTCCAATCTGGTCACCCAATGGGTCAATGCCAAGGACGTTGCCGACTGGAATGTTGCCATTGATGGTCCTGCTACTGGTGTCGACTGGGGTGCCGGACTGACGGTTGCAAATCGCAATCGTATCAAGGCTATTCGCATTGCGGCTATCGCCCGCAATAGTCTCCTTGAAAAAAATACCGTGACCAATGCATGCAGCAGCCTCGCTGACCCATCCCCTACTGGCCTGTGTGCCTGGGATGCGAGTGCAGCCAGTCCCGCAGTTTCCTCGCCTGCTCCAGCAATCACACTGAGCAACGATCCGGATTGGGAACGTTACCGCTACCGCACATTTGAAACAATCATTCCACTACGTAATGTAATCTGGTCCAAGGACGTATTATTATGATGCGCTCATCAACTAACCAATGTTGGAGCAATGGGAATCGCCAGCGGCTATTTGCCCAAATCATTCGCACAGGTTCTGCAGCTAGTCGCCCAATGAACTATTGCCCCCTCAGCCAACGCGGTGTTGTGCTGTTTTTTGCCCTGATTGCATTGGTTGTCATGTCACTTGCAGCAGTCGCCTTGATACGTTCGGTCGACACCAGCACATTAATCGCCGGTAATCTGGCATTCAAGCAGTCTGCTACTGTCGCGAATGACTCTGGTGTTGAGGTCGCAATCGCGTGGATGGCTACTGTTGAAGCTGCAAATAACACCAAGAATGTATTGAATGACCCAAGTCATGCATTCAATCTTGATAATCCTGCTGGCGGATATTATTCCACCGCCAACCCTGCACTTAGTCTGACAGATGGTACCGGCATTCAATGGGATGATACCGATAGTGTTTTGGTACTACCCGATCCAGATAGCAGCGGCAACAGTATCCGCTATGTCATCCAGCGTATGTGCCGCAATGCTAACCAGCCGATTAATACTGCGGATTGTTTATTCAGCGGTGCATTGCTGGACAATAACGGTCGCCAAATTCCCTTACCCCAGCAAGTCTGTCAGGGTTCGGGCTGCCCAGTAGCGGGCCAATCCCCACAAATCCGTATTACTACGCGAACAACCGGGCCGAAAAACACGGTCAGCTATGTGCAAGCATTTGTCTATTAGGAGACAGCCATGAAAATCCAATTACAGCCAAGCACCTTACGCATACTACTACCTGCATTGGCAATAATATTCGCCTTGCCACTCCCAGCCTTCGCTGCTTCTATTGCGCTTGCAACTTCACCTATGGCGACATCCAGCGTTTCTACCGTCAAACCCAACGTATTGTTCATACTGGATGACTCTGGGAGTATGAATCGAGACTACATGCCTGATAATGCTGGAAATTTCAATTATTATGGCTTGCGCAGCAATCAATGCAGTCAGGTTTACTACGACCCACTGACCACATATTTGCCTCCAATCAAAGCTGACGGAAGCGTCTATCCAGACGCTAGTTTTACTGCTGCATGGACTAATGGATACACAACCTCTTCCGGCACTGTTGACCTCAGCACTAGTTTTAGAGCAAATGGTGACAGCTCGGGTTCGGCCGCTTACTACTACACCTATTCCGGCACACAAACCACATCGCTGCAGAAGGATTACAATGACTCCTCCAGCACTTTTTACAGGGAATGTGACAGCAATGATGGCAGTGCTCCCGGTAACGCAGTTTTTAGCAAGGTGGTGGTTAGCGCCAGCTCCGGTCCGAGTGGCACAGATGAACTCACTAATTTTGCCAACTGGTACAGTTATTATCGTACTCGTTTATTGATGATGAAAACAGCAACGGGTCACGCGTTCAGCGGGCTCAACAACAGTTACCGTGTGGGCCTGATGAAAATCGGCAACTCATCTTCTCCCGTCGAACCATTAGATACTTTCGAGTCTACCCATCGGGCAGCATGGTATAGCGCCCTCTACAACACGGCTACTTCCGGCAGCACCCCTCTGCGCGAGGCTTTGGCCAATGCAGGATATTACTATGCCGGCAAATTGTCGGGTGCCGATCCGGTGCAATATTCCTGCCAGCAGAATTTTACCATTCTCTCCACCGATGGATACTGGAATGGAAATGACGGGTTTAAACTGGACGGCACAGCAGTAGGCAACCAGGATGGTACAGTTGGTCGCCCCATGTTTGATGGTGCACAGGCTGCAACCACCACCACCACTACCTATACCCGGAATGATTATTCTGAAAAAAAGGGCGGTATAGGCAGCGACCCTGATTGCTCGGGGGCTAATCGTCGCATCATTTCCCAACCCGAGAAACGAACTTGTTCCACTTCAGGCGGCGGCTCGCCAGTTTGTACAAGCTGGAGCAATAGCGGCCCGCAAGTCTATGTTTCACCATTTACTTCTGATCCAGCTACTTGTGCACATAAAAATTCCGTTTCTACGCCCAATCCCAACCCCAGCGTTCCGGTTGAAACCGGCTCTGTCGTTTCTGCAGGCAGTTCTGGTGGCACCAGCGATACCTTGGCTGACGTGGCCATGTATTATTATCAGACTGACTTACGCACATCCTCGCTGGGTAACTGTGGTATGACGACAACTGCCAATCCAGAAGGGCTTTGCAAGAACAATGTATTCATCAGTGATAACGACATCAATACCCAGCAGCATATGACCACTTTCACTCTGGGATTGGGCGCCAGCGGGAGAATGAATTATTCATCCAGTTATCTTAGCGATACCAGCGGCGACTACTATGCTGTCAAACTTGGCGAGGTTGCCAACTCTGCCGCCATTCCTCCAATCTGCTCATGGCAGGCAGACGGAACAGTTTGTGGCTGGCCTGAGCCAACAAGTAATTCAATCGAAACGATCGATGATTTGTGGCACGCTGCGGTAAATGGCCGGGGCGCTTATTTCAGTGCCACCAACCCTGAGACATTGTCTCAAGGCCTTTCCAGCGCCCTGGCCGGCATCAATGCCCGAAAAGGCTCAGCCGCGGCAGCAGCCACCAGCACGCTGAATCCTGTAGCGGGGAACAACTATGCCTTTGTTGCCAGTTACACCACGGTTTCATGGAAAGGAAACCTCGAGTCGCGTGGCATCAACACCGATACTGGCGTGGTCAATGAAAATGCAAGCTGGTGTGTGGAAAATTTAGTGGCTGGTACCTGCGTATCACCAAGCACTATTATTACTGATACAAGCGGCGACACTACTTCCTATTATTGCAGCACGCCGAATTCCGTCACCTGCAACGGTGGTTTTCTGGATGGATCGAATTGCAATATACCGCTCGCAACTTCCTGTACAGGCACCATGACGAGTAAGGTAGGCGATCTTAATGATACTCGAACCATACTGACCCATGACGGTAGTGGTAGCCTGATAGATTTTGCTGCGGCTTATGTGGCTTCAAACCCAGGGTACTTCGATGCCGCACACATTGGCACGCTTACTCAATGGTCTACGCTGGATCCTACCCAGCAAGCTGCCGCAACTGGTCTTAACCTAATGAGATACCTGCGTGGACAATATGGTTTTGAGGATCGCTCGAGCAATCTTCCTGCCAACAGGTTGTATCGCTACCGCGAAGCAACACTGGGCGACACGCTGGAGTCCCAGCCCGCTTTTATCGGTGCGCCAGTATTTAGTTACCCATACCCGGGTTACTCGGCATATCTCACCGCACAGTCATCGCGAGCTGGAAGTGTTTACATTGGTGCCAATGATGGCATGATGCATGCCTTCGCAGCCGATACCGGTGTTGAACGATGGGCTTATGTGCCCAGCATGGTAATACCCAACATGTGGAAACTGGCAGATATCAATTATGGTGGAGCACATCAAAATTTTGTAAATGGCAGCCCGATCACATCGGATGTTTGCGTTTCTGCCTGTGGTGGCGGTAGCGCAGTATGGAAAACCATACTAGTAGGCGGCTTGAATGGTGGCGGACGTGGCTACTATGCCTTGGATATCACCAATCCTGCCACACCTGCTCTATTGTGGGAATTCACTCCGAGCACCGGCATCGGTACAGTCCAGGATGATGATCTCGGTTACAGTTTTGGACAAGCCGTCATTTCCAGGAAGGCTGATGGCACATGGGTAGTATTGGTCACTTCGGGCTATAACAATACCAGCCCGGGTGATGGCAAAGGCTACCTATATGTTCTCGATGCTGCAACTGGCGCCATCATTAGCAAAATTTCTACAGGTGTGGGCAACACTACAACTCCAAGTGGCCTGGCCAAAATAGCCGCATGGAACGATGAACCCAAAGGTAACAAGGCAGGCTCGGTGTATGGTGGCGACCTGCAAGGCAACCTTTGGAGATTTGATATCAATAGCAGCGCTTCAGCAGCAATTGGAACGGGTGAAGTCATGAAATTAGCTAGCCTGTTCTCAGATGCAGCCGGGACTAGCCCGCAAGCTATCACTACTTCACCTGTCTTGGGTGAAGTTGCCAGAAAACGCATTATATTCGTCGGCACTGGACAATACCTGGAGACAAGTGATCTAAGCACTACTCAGGTTCAATCAATGTATGGCATCAAGGATGATAATGCGACGGTGACACTGGTTAATCCCCGGACGACACTTATAAATCAAACTATTACCGATAATCCTGATGGCACGGCAACACGTCTGAGTAGCAGTAATGCCGTCAATTTTCTCGATGACCGTGGCTGGTTTGTGGATTTCCCGGATTCAGGTGAACGTGTAAATATTGATAGCCAGTTGATCGAAGGCACCTTGCTGGTTCCAACTATCGTACCTTCGAATTCAGTTTGTTCACCTGGTGGATATGGCTGGCTCAACTTCTTGAATTATAAAACCGGCGGTGCAGTGAATTACCCCAGCAATGTCATTACTTCGGTCAGATATGATTCCACCATAGTTGGAATCAACGTGATCTATGTTCAGGGCAAACCTAAGGTCGGGGTAGTTACCTCAACAGACCCGACGCCAAAAATAAATGAATCAGTAGGTTTTGCTGCGACCGCTACAGGGTTCTCCGGAAAACGTGCAATCTGGCGTGAATTAATACCTTAACCTTGACTAAAATCTAAATGTAAAAAAAGCGACCCCAAGGTCGCTTTTTTATTACTACTATTACTACAAACCAACTATTTAATTTACTTGACGACGGCCTTTAGCTCACCTTTTGCATAACGGTTCGCCATTGCTTCAAGCGAGATTGGCTTTATTTTCCCTGCCTGACCAGCACTTCCGAAAGCTTCGTAGCGCGCCTTGCAGATTTCTTTCATTGCCTTGGTTGTCTCTGCCAGAAATTTACGCGGATCGAAGTTCTTGGTGTCTTCTACCAGGAAACGACGCACCGCACCTGTTGAAGCCATGCGAAGATCCGTGTCGATATTTACTTTGCGTACGCCGTGCTTGATACCTTCGACTATTTCTTCTACCGGTACGCCGTAGGTTTCACCCATGGTGCCGCCGTACTGATTGATGATTTTCAACCATTCCTGCGGCACAGACGAGGAACCGTGCATCACCAAGTGTGTGTTAGGGATACGGGCGTGTATCTCTTTGATACGGTCGATACGCAGCACTGCGCCTGTGGGTGGACGGGTAAATTTATATGCGCCATGCGACGTACCGATTGCTATTGCCAAAGCGTCTACTTGGGTAGCTTTGACGAATTCAGCTGCCTCGTCTGGATCAGTCAATAGTTGATCTTCACTTAATTCCCCTTCTGCACCATGACCGTCTTCCTTTTCTCCCATGCCACTTTCCAGTGATCCCAGACAGCCTAGCTCGCCCTCTACTGAGACGCCCACTGCATGAGACATTTCTGCCACACTACGTGAGATGTTTACGTTGTATTCAAAAGAAGACGGTGTCTTGCCATCAGTCATCAGCGAGCCGTCCATCATTACGCTGGAGAAACCTGAGCGGATAGCATTAATGCAGACTGCTTCGGATGCACCGTGATCCTGGTGCATAACCACAGGAATGTGCGGATACATTTCCACTGCCGCTTCAATGAGGTGACGTAAAAACGGCTCACCCGCATATTTACGTGCGCCAGCCGAACCTTGCATAATCACCGGACTGTTACATTCGTCAGCCGCTTCCATGATGGCTTTAACCTGTTCCAGGTTGTTAACATTAAACGCTGGCAGACCATAGGCATTTTCAGCCGCGTGATCGAGTAATTGACGCATAGATACGAGAGCCATTTTTTTCTCCTGTTAGATTATTAGAAATTCCATTTATAAATCAGGACACATTTCCATCCTGCGCCTGACATTACGTACACCGATATCATGTAGCAAACCACCCGTGTTCAGAGTCATCTGAACCAGTGCTAGCGATATTCGCCGATGCGCACAATTTTCATTGTGTTGGTGTGTCCGGCTTTTCCCACCGCATCACCAATGGTAATCACAACCAGATCCCCTTCATTTACAAGCCCTCGGGACAAAAGTTCTTCCTCAGCATTTTGCATCTCTTTCGATTGCAGCTTGGCCTTGGAATGAAAAGCAATCGGATGCACACCGCTGAACAAGGTTACTTTGGTCAGCGTTTCTTCGACAGGCGTTAACGCGAAGATCGGCACGCCTGCATTTATCCGGGACATCCACAAAGCCGTCGAGCCAGACTGGGTCATCGCTACAATCGCCTTGACTTTGAGATGATAGGCTGCGAAAAGTGCCGACATCGCGATAGACTGGTCAATGCGAGTAAACTTCTTGATATGGGAGCGGTGTTCAATCGAATCATCTTCGTCTTCGCCTTCTGCCTTAAGGCAAATCCTTGCCATCGCAGCTATGGTTTCTACCGGATAGTCTCCTACTGCAGTTTCTGCTGACAACATCACTGCATCTGTTCCATCCAGCACAGCATTTGCAACGTCAGATACCTCTGCACGCGTAGGAATTGGGCTGGTAATCATCGACTCCATCATCTGAGTCGCCGTTATAACCAAGCGATTCTTATTCCGCGCCATCTTGATCATGCGTTTCTGCATGCCCGGTACCGCGGCATCACCAACTTCAACACTTAAATCGCCGCGCGCAACCATGATGGCATCAGATGCATCGATTATCCCTTCCAACGCCGGAATCGCTTCCGCACGTTCGATCTTGGCCATCAACAAGCTCTTCCCACCCGCTGCTTGCATGAGATCGCGAGCCAATCGCATATCGTCACCACTACGCGGGAACGATACTGCCAGATAATCCGCCTTCATTAATGCTGCTGTCTTAATGTCTTCCTTGTCTTTGGCTGTCAGTGCGGGAGCTGTCAGACCCCCGCCTTTACGATTGATACCCTTGTTATTGGACAACACTCCACCACGAATCACCTTGCAAACAACTTGCTGACCTTTGACCGCTGTTACAACAAATTCCAGCATGCCGTCGTTGAGTAATAATACCGAACCTTTTTTTACATCATTGGGCAGGTTTTTGTAGTCCAAGCCAACACGTTCCTGATTCCCCAGACCCTCATGGTCTGCATCAAGAATAAAAATGTCGCCATCATTGAGAATAATCTTGTCATTCTCAAATTTGCTTACCCGGATTTTCGGACCCTGCAAATCAGCCAGTATACCCACGGTGCGGCCCACTGCCGCCGCCGCCGCTTTAACCGTCTCAGCATTTTTGATGTGATCCTGTGCAGTGCCATGCGAAAAGTTCATACGCACCAGATCGACTCCGGCAAGTATCATCTTCTCGAGCACTTTCTGATCGCTAGAGGCTGGCCCTAACGTTGCAACTATTTTGGTTCTACGCAGCATGGTTTCCTAAATATTATTTACTTGCTCGTTGTTCCAGAATTTCGACTGCCGGCAATTTTTTGCCTTCAAGGAATTCCAGAAAAGCCCCACCAGCTGTTGAGATGTATGAAACTTTGTCAAAAATGTCATACTTCTGGATCGCAGCGATGGTATCTCCACCACCAGCCAGCGTGAATGCACTAGTTTCGGCAATAGCCTTGGCAATGGTCTTTGTTCCCTCGCCAAATTGATCAAATTCGAACACCCCGACTGGCCCGTTCCAAACCACCGTTCCCGCCTTCATAATGATGTCAGCCAGTTCCTGCGCTGACTTTGGGCCGATATCGAATATCATTTCGTCATCAGTCACATCACTTGCATCTTTGACTACGGCTGGTTCATTGGGATCAAATTTCTTGCCTACGACCACATCAACTGCAATGGGAATGTTTGCACCCCGTTGTTTCATTTTTTCGATTAATGCCTGTGCAGTTGGAACCAGATCATCTTCACACAAGGATTTCCCGACGTTCTTGCCTACCGCTTTAAGGAATGTGTTAGCGATACCGCCACCGACAACGAGTTGTTCGCACTTTTCGGACAAAGCTTCAAGCACTGTCAGCTTGGTGGAAACCTTGCTTCCGCCAACGATTGCCACCATCGGACGAGCCGGGCTGAGTAGCGCTTTGGTCAATGCTTCCAACTCTTCGACAAGCAAAATGCCCGCTGCTGCGACTGGTGCATATTGTGCTATACCGTGGGTAGAAGCCTGAGCGCGATGCGCAGTACCAAATGCATCCATCACAAATATATCGCACAAGGCCGCATATTTTCTTGCAGTTTCTTCCAGACTCTTTTTCTCGCCTTTATTGAAACGACAGTTTTCCAACAGCACCAATTCACCTTCAGCAACGTTGAAACCACCGTTGATCCAGTCCTTGATCAAACGCACCGGTTTACCAAGCTTGTTGGCAAGCACGTCAGCTACGGGTTTGAGGGAATTTTCTTCGGAATAAACCCCTTCTTCTGGACGTCCTAAGTGTGATGTCACCATCACGCATGCACCCGCTTTCAACGCAAAGTCGATAGTTGCCATAGAGGCGGTGATTCGAGCATCAGAAGTTACCTTGCCATCTTTTACAGGCACATTAAGATCTGAGCGAATAAACACACGCTTGCCCTTGAGATCCAGATCAGTCATTTTGATTACAGACATAATTTTTCCTTTGAAACTAACTGATAGGGGCGATACTTATATCGCCCCTGTTGGTTTACTTGGCGACGTGGGTAACCATACGCATCAGGTTGCAGGTATAACCATATTCATTGTCATACCATGCCACCACCTTGACGAAGGTCGGATCCAAAGCAATACCCGCACCTGCATCGAACACGGATGGGCAGGTCTCACCACGGAAATCAGTTGAGACTACCTTGTCGTTGGTGTAGCCCAACACACCTTTAAGCGGACCGCTTGTAGATGCCTTTTGCATTGCAGCGCATATATCATCGTAGGTTGCAGCCTTGTTCAGTTCGACCGTCAAATCAACCACGGACACGTCGGATGTCGGCACACGAAACGCCATACCAGTCAGCTTCTTGTTCAATTCAGGTATCACCACACCTACAGCTTTGGCGGCACCAGTTGAAGATGGGATTATGTTCTCCAGAATACCGCGTCCACCGCGCCAATCCTTGTTGGAAGGGCCATCGACGGTTTTTTGTGTTGCGGTTGCAGCATGCACTGTAGTCATCAGACCTCGCTTGATACCCCAAGTATCGTTCAACACCTTGGCAACCGGGGCCAGCGCATTTGTGGTGCAGGAAGCAGCGGAAACAATTTTCTCACCAGCATATTTGTCGTGGTTTACGCCGTATACAAACATTGGCGTGTCATCCTTGCTCGGAGCAGACTGGACGACTTTTTTAGCACCGGCAGTAATATGCTTCTCGCAGGTTTCCTTGGTCAGGAACAGGCCGGTACATTCAATTACAACATCAGCTTTGACTTCGTCCCATTTCAACTCAGTAGGATCCTTAACTGCTGTCAGGCGTATCTTCTTGCCATTAACGACAAGCGTATTACCCTCAACAGCAACATCACCTTTAAAGCGCCCATGTACCGAGTCATGCTTGAGCATGTAGGCCAAATAATCCGGCTCCAGCAAATCATTGATTGCAACTACTTCAATTTCAGGAAAATCTTTTGCCGCTGCACGAAATACCATACGTCCAATGCGACCAAATCCATTGATACCGACACGAATTGCCATTGCTCTTCCTCCCTCGTTAATTATTAATAATCTATAGTACGCTTTTCACTGACTTTGCCACATTTTGACTGCCGCCGGAACAAAGTTCTTTATGCTCTTGCCGTAACGTGGTTCTTTAATAATTTAGCCAATAACTTTTTTCACGGTAGCTATCACGTTTTCTGCGGTAAAACCAAAGTGCTTGAACAGCTCAGGAGCAGGCGCAGATTCACCGAAACAATCCATGCCGATTACCGCACCATCTAGCCCTACGTATTTGTACCAACCACCTGTCACGCCCGCTTCAACTGACACGCGCTTGATACCCTTGGGTAGGACACTATCCTTATATGCTTGATCCTGCTTGTCGAATACATTGGTTGACGGCATGGATACAACGCGCACATTTATGCCTTCATCTGACAACGATTTTTGTGCTTCCATCGCAAGTGTAACTTCAGATCCTGTTGCGATGATCACAGCCTGAGCTTTACCGCCTGAAGCTTCAGAGAGCACATAAGCCCCCTTGCGAATATTGGCGATCTGTGCGGCATCACGTTTCTGGAAGGCTAGATTCTGACGACTAAAAACCAGACTGCTTGGACCATCATTACGCTCGACTGCAGCTACCCATGCTACTGCCGACTCAACCGTATCGCATGGACGCCATAACTCCATATTAGGAATATAACGCAGGGTCGCGGTTTGCTCGACGGGTTGGTGAGTTGGACCATCTTCACCCAAACCAATTGAGTCGTGAGTGAACACAAATATTACTCGCTGTTTCATCAATGCAGACATGCGAATCGCATTTCGTGCATATTCAGAGAACATCAGGAAAGTACCACCGAACGGAAGGAAGCCACCATGCAAGGCCATACCATTCATGATGTGCGACATCCCGAATTCACGCACGCCATAACTAATATAATTACCTGGCTTCTTGCCGCTCACATGATGTGCACCCGTCCAATTGGTTAGGTTAGAACCAGTTAGGTCAGCGGAACCGCCCAAAAACTCAGGTAATGCTGGCTGCAAGCCGTTGATTGCATTCTGCGATGCTTTACGTGTGGCGATAGTCTCAGCCTTTTCGTTGGTCTTCGCTATAAACTCTGCGGCGTGAGCGGCCCAATTGGCTGGTAACTCACTTTTGATGCGACGTTCAAACTCTGCTGCTTCTTTCGGGAATGCAGCTTTATATTCAGCAAATTTGTTGTTCCAAAGTTTTTCCAGCCCTTCACCCTTGGTGCGAGCATCCCAAGCCTCATATACATGCGGAGGAATTTCGAACGGAGGATATTTCCAGCCTATATGTTTACGTGTCGCAGCAACCTCTTCATCGCCCAGCGCTGCACCATGCACATCATGCGTTCCTTCTTTATTGGGTGATCCAGCGCCAATAACAGTCTTGCAGCAGATTAGAGTAGGCTTGTCGGTAACTGCCTTGGCAGCATTGATGGCCGCATCAATCGCCTTAGGGTCATGTCCTTGCACATCCGCAATGACGTGCCAACCGTAAGCTTCAAAACGCTTCGGTGTGTCATCGGTATACCATCCATCAATATGCCCATCGATGGAGATATTATTGTCGTCCCAGAATGCGACTAGCTTGCCCAAACCCCAAGTACCTGCGAGTGCGCAAGCTTCGTGAGATATACCTTCCATCATGCAGCCATCTCCCATGAAAACATAAGTATGGTGGCTGACAATCTCGTGGCCTGGCTTGTTGAATTCAGCTGCTAGTAACTTTTCCGCCATTGCCATGCCTACCGCATTGGTAATACCCTGCCCAAGAGGACCGCCGGTAGTTTCTACACCTGCCGTATATCCGTATTCAGGATGACCAGGTGTCTTGGAGTGCATCTGGCGGAAACGCTTCAACTCGTCCATTGGCAAGTCGTAACCCGACAAGTGCAGCAAGGCATAAACCAACATCGAACCATGCCCATTAGACATCATGAAGCGGTCGCGATCTGGCCACTTTGGGTTTGTTGGATTATGGCGCAAATGGTTGTTCCACAACACGTCGGCAATTTCTGCCATGCCCATAGGTGCGCCCGGGTGACCGGACTTCGCCTTTTGCACTGCATCCACTGCCAACATGCGGATTGCTCCAGTTACATCGTTGAATTTTGGTGGGTTGACGTTTCGAGTTGCGGCCATTTGCTTTTACCTCTTAGACATCCTTGCGGAATTAATTAGCTGAATGGCACCATATAACCCTATAAGAGAAACTTTTATACGGTGCCCTATGTATATCAGTTTGGGTCGACAATTATGCCGCAGCGCTACAAATAGAGCAACAAATCCTGTCATGAACTGTCAGAACCCCCTTTTTTTGTAAATTTAATGCCTAGCTGCTTAAATTTTCGATATAAATGCGTCCGCTCCAACCCTACTTTTTCAGCTAATCGGGCAACGCTACCGACTTCTTTGCGCAAATGGTAGTCAAAATATATTGCATCGAAATAATCTCGTGCAGCACGTAATGGCAAATCCAAATTGAGAGAGACTTGCTGCAACTGTTCGCCTTCGCCTTCTTCAACATTTTGTCCAGACATGCCTGAAGCTGACTTATCGAATAGTGGCGTTCCTTCCTTAATGGCCTTGGTCACCGTATCGAGAAGCTTTTGTAAGGAGATAGGTTTTTCCAGGAAATCCACCGCACCAATACGGGTTGCCTCAACAGCTGTCTCTATCGTCCCATGACCTGACATCATAACCACTGGCATGGTCAGCATATCCTGTTCCACCCACTCCTTGAGCAAGGTCACGCCATCTGTTTCAGGCATCCAAATATCTAGCAACACCAAATCTGGCTCATGCTTATATCGGTATGCGCGTGCCTGCTCAGCATTTTCTGCCAAATACACTTGATATCCCTCGTCAAACAATATTTCCGAGAGCAATTCACGGATACCAACCTCATCATCTACCACTAAAATATTCTTGCTGCTCATTACGCCTCCTCTGCAAGAGGAAGAGTAATACTCACCCTTGCTCCCCCAGTTGATCTATTTGTTATGGCAATATGGCCGCCATGTTCTTCCACGATTTTTTTAACTATGGCCAATCCCAGCCCAGTGCCTTTGGTTTTGGTCGTTCTGTACGGATCAAAAGCGCTGGACAATATTTTCTCGGATAAGCCACAGCCGTTATCCTCAACACACAGATTGATTTCCTCATTATGTGTTTCTGTGTGCAGGGTTATTTCAGGTTTCTCTGAGCCTTTCAGCGCATCCTGAGCATTTTGTAGCAGGTTATGAATAATTTGCCGAAGCCGTGTAGCATCACCATTTATTTCGCTCTTGGTCGCCTCCAGTTTCAACACGACAGGGATATCATGCGCCTCATACAATCCCATCACCTCTTTGATCAACTCATGCAAATTTAGCTGTGACAATTTCAATGCTGGACCTCGCGCATAATCTGCGAAATCATTCACCATATTTTTCATAGCGGCGACCTGACTGACAATTGTTTGCGTTGCATTTGCCAACAACGCTACACCATCCTCGTCCAGTTTATTTTTAAGCTTGTGCTGCAAACGCTCTGCTGACAGCTGGATTGGGGTAAGTGGATTCTTTATCTCATGCGCCAAGCGTCGCGCAACCTCGCCCCAGGCTGCTTGACGCTCCGCCCGCAGCAGATGGCTAATATCATCGAACACCACCACATAGCCCGCACCAGATCCATGTGGCAAACGTGTACCGCGCATCAACAAGATTTGATTTCCATTTTTGCTCAAGCGCTCTATTTGTCGTTGCCATTCTTCATTTGGTGAATCAGCAAAGGCCCTGCTAATGGTGCTACAAAACGAGCTAAGCAATGCGGATTTTTCACCAATTTGCTCCAGACTCATACGTTGCATTTCTTGCAATGGTGCACCCAATATCTGTACTGCACTAGTATTCATTGAACGCAAACGCAAATCATCATCGAGACCTATCACACCGGATGAAAGGTGAGTCAGAACACTCTCTAAGTATCCTTTGGCACGCACTACCTGACCCTGCTGTAATTCACTTGCGGCTTTCGCATCCGATAGTTGGCGTATCATCTGGTTGAAAAGCCCAGTCAACGCACCTAACTCATCACTACTGCGAATCGGATATTGTCCCGTAAAGTTACCTTGCGCCACAGCTCGCGTTCCTTCGGCAAGCGCTTCAAGCGATGAACCAAACCTTTCACTGATAAAAAATGCCGATGATACAGCCGTTAACACCACAACCAATAACGACAATGTCAAAGTAATAGCATATAAACGTTTCAAACTAAGTCTTGAGAATGTCAGCTCCTGATAATCTCTGTATACCGTCTGTACAGTTTCGGCATCTTCCTTGATTTGCTTAGGCACCGGCTGAGTGAATTGCAGCACTGCCCGCCCCCCATTCAAATCATCTGCATTCACCATCACCAAGGAGCGCAGCGTCAAACCCTTATTCGGCAAAGTATCGATTACCGAGTATTCACCTTTTTCCTGGGTCAGCTTCATCATGTTGCCGTCTGGCATATCGGGCAAATGTGCATTATTTCGTGACGAAAATGCTATCAACTGGCCATTGTCAGCAAACAAGGCAACTTCTTGCACAACCTTTTCGGCTACCAATTGATCCAATGATTTCTGATACTGTTCTGGATGTTTTTCAGCCAGCAACAAGGCCGTGAACTTACCCTTTTTCGCAAGTTCTTGCAGGCTATTATCAAGACCACTTCTACCAAGGTTAAGACCGCCCTCCAGAGCTTTTTCAACCCGAACGTCGAACCAAGATTCGATGCTCTTATCAAGAAATTGCACTGACACTGCATAAATTAAAATGCCTGGTATCACTCCGATCAAGGTAAAAAATACCACCAGGCGCAGAGTCAGCTTGGCACCAAATACCTTATTCTTTAATTTGTCGCGCAAGCGCCACAATTGATAACCAGACAAGCCCACCAGGTATAAAGCCAAGGCACCAATCAGCCAGAGTAGAGCATAATAATTAAAGGAAAATACTTCTGTGTTGGCGCTATTACCAGACAACAATGCCAGCAATACAACGGCAAACACTACGCTAATCAGGATAAGGTTTTTCACTGTACAGTCATTTATTGTCGGATGATTGACTCATGGTGAATTCTTCCTGACTGATTTCCCATTCATACCACTCGGAATTAAGTGTCCAGTCACTTCCAGATAACGCGTTCACTTGCAGCAATTTTGGTAACTGTGCATTGTCTAGTCTCAAACGAACTTTAGCTATAAGGGTGCTGTCTCTTTTTACCCAGTCCGTTAAATAACTTTCATTTTGATTTAACAGGTCAGCAGGAATTGGCTGAGAGTTTTGTCTGGCCAATATGTTGATTGCATCTTTAAGACTGGAAAAGTTCTGATAAAGTGCACCGCGTGCAATTCGGTATTGACGTGTCAAAACGTTATAAGAAAGCTTGACGTTTTGCTCACCATAAAAGACATCCTTATCCATCCAGTACCAGCGGGGACGGGTGAGTGAAAATTCACCAACAAAGTGTATAGGAATGCCTCGCGATAATGCCTGCTGCATCACCGGTGTCAGACTAATATCATAGCGGGCAGAAAGGTGGTATCCATCTTCTTCCAGACGCATTTCAGCTTTGTTGACGTAAATGCCTTCGGCATACGCCATAGCAACCCATAGGCAAATAAATAACTGGCTATATAGCCATATGCTATGCTTTTTTTTGTAGTAACGCATAAAAGAATCCATCATGCTCATCATTGGGCAACAATTTCCCCTCTTCATCTTCTGGCAGCATGACCCGCAAGCGACAGGCATCTGAATGTCTCGCCAGAAATTCCTTGATAACTTGTTCATTCTCCTGCTGAAACACTGAACAGGTGGCGTAAAGCAATTTACCATCTTGTTCCAATAGTCGCCACAAGGCACTCAGGATAACTAACTGCTGCGCAGCGAATTGCTCAATATCTTTGCGACGGCGCAGCCACTTTATGTCAGGATGTCGACGCACTACACCAGAAGCAGAGCAAGGCACATCAGCAAGAATACGCTGGAAAACTTTACCATCCCACCATTTTTCGGGATCGGCAGCATCCCCAACTTCCAGCTTCGCATCAAGACCCAAACGCTGCAAATTTTCTGCCACACGCTGCAAACGTGTAGCATCCTTATCAAGCGACAACATCTCGACCGTTGCCAACTCCAAAATGTGCGCAGTTTTGCCTCCAGGTGCAGCACACGCATCCAATACACGCATCCCGTCATGAACATCCAGCAAATGAGCAGCATATTGCGCCCCTGCATCCTGCACCGAAACCATACCATCAAAAAAACCAGGCAACTTGTCAACTGACACCGGCTTTTTCAACTGCAGTGCATCCGGTTCAACAGCGACTGCGCTTAATTCCTCTTGTTCCAGGAGTGCGCCATACTCAACGCTGGAATTTCTACGCTGATTAACGCGTAAAGTCATAGGCGGATGCCGATTACCAGCATCAAGTAGCGCTGCGCTGCATTCACCATACTGTGCGTTAATTTCATCTATCCACCACTGAGGATAGCTGTACTTACCTTCTGGATGCTGGGCGGCCTGGCTAAGCAACGTCGTTTGATTGCGCAAAAATTTTCTTAGAATTGCATTAACTAGGCCACCAGTTTTCGGATTCAAACTTTGCGCGGCACGAACTGCGTGATCGACCACCGCATATTGTGCAGCCTTGCTGTACTGCAACTGATACAAGGCAGTAAGCAACAGAAAACGCAGCCGGTCATCTTTCAAAGGCTTGTGCAACAGCATATCCAACAACGCCTTCAACTGTCCATAAAAGCGCAACGTGCCGTAGCTCAGATCTTGTAAGGCTGCACGCTGTGATGCTACCCAAGCAGTTTTACTATGCTGTGACTCATCCAAAACCTGATTGAGATTTCGCCCCTTCACCAACACCTGCTGGATGACGTTACTTGCCGCTATTTGTACGAATTGCATCTAATTCACTGTAAAACAGTCGCCAATACTGATTGGCACCGCCTGCAAGAATTCCGCTGCAGGTTGCACCTTGCCACCAGACCGCTGTAACAACTCTATTCGTAACGCTTCCTTACCACACGCCACCGTTATTCCGCAGCTATCAACAGCTATGACTGCGCCTGGTTTTCCGTGCTTGTCTGCGCACAAGGAAGCCTGCCAAATTTTAATCATTACCCCATTCAAATCTGAGTGGCACACTGGAAATGGATTGAAGGCGCGCACTGTCAGTTCGATCACCTGCGCATCATTTCTCCAATCTATTCGCGCTTCTCCCTTGAGTAGCTTCGCAGCGTAACAGGCTTTTGTTTCATCCTGCCTGACTGGAATCAAATGATCTTCTTGCAGCAAATGTAAAGCCTCCAGAATGCTACTAGCGCCCTGTTCAGCCAGCTTGTCGTGCAAGGTCTGCGCAGTATCGTTTTTTGTAATGCTACAGCTATGCTGCAATAAAATTGCACCAGTATCTAGCCCCTCATCCATTTGCATAATAGTAATGCCCGACTCCTCGTCACCTGCCTGAATAGCTCTTTGAATTGGCGCAGCACCTCGCCAACGCGGCAACAATGATGCGTGTATGTTCAAACAACCATAGGGTGGCAATTTCAATATAGCTTCCGGTAGAATCAAACCGTATGCAGCTACGATCACCACGTCAGCATCCAAAGCTGCTATTTCCTGCTGCACTTCGGGACTCTTCAAAGTGACTGGCTGCAACACGGAAAGTTGATATTGCAGTGCAAGTTGCTTTACTGCGCTGGCACTTATCTGCATACCACGTCCAGCTTTACGATCCGGTTGAGTCAGCACAGCAACAATCTGGTGTTTTTTGTGCAGCGCTGCCAATGCACTGGCAGCGAATTGCGGCGTACCAGCAAAAATTATTTTCATATTGGATAAAGTCCTAAGAGGAATCACTGCTTAGAGATGACAGCAAATATTTTTACATAGTCTCTTTTGCTCGTTTTTTTAGCTTTGTGCGAATCCGAATTTGTTTGAGCTGTGACAGATACTCAACGAACACCTTACCTAGCAAATGATCTATCTCATGTTGGATACACACAGCCAACAATCCTTCTGCATCCAACGTGAAGGTATCACCATTTTCGTCAAGGGCACGCACTTTAACCTGCGCAGCCCGCCGTACCGTTTCATATATGCCCGGCACCGACAGACAACCCTCTTCACACTCCTCCTCGCCACTACTTGCAATAATTTCCGGATTGATGAAAACCTGTAGTTGATCGTGCTTCTCGCTTATATCTATTACAATAATTTGATCACGCACATCGACCTGCGTCGCTGCCAAGCCAATCCCTTGGGCAGCATACATTGTCTCGGCCATATCGCGCACCAGCTTGCGAGTGTGATCATTGATATGTTGTACCGGGATAGCGACCTTGTGTAATCGCACATCTGGATACTGTAAAATTTTCAGGATTGCCATAAGTGTGCTTCTATATCAACATGAAGTAGATTTATGCTTGCTAATTTGCAGGACAAGATGCAGAATTTACTGAAATACTGCAGTTAATGCTTCCTTAAAAAAACCGTACTAATAGTCCCGGAGTGTCCAATGCGCAAGATTATATCGCTGATTTGCCTTTTGTTGCCTATCCTGGCCTGTGCCGATGAATTTTTGATTCGGGCCGACGCACCTGATAGATACGTTGTCGTAAAAGGAGACACGCTATGGGATATTTCCGGAAAATTTTTTGAAGATCCCTGGAAGTGGCCTTTCATCTGGGGTTTGAATAAAGACACCATCAAGGATCCACACTGGATTTATCCTGGCGATGTGGTCGCGCTCAATCGCGGCAATGGCGCATTGTATATAAAAGACATAAATTCAACTGAGTCACAGGACACCAGTGAAAGTCAGGCCGTAAGAATTTCACCAAAAATTCGTGAAGGAATGAGTGACCACGATGCTATTCCGAGCATTCCCGTTGCCGCTCTCGCTCCTTTCATCAGCCAGCCATTGGTCGTTGAAGAGGATGCTCTGGATGACGGCCCAACGCTGGTTGGCGGACGAGAAGGGCGAGTACTTTTTTCAACCGGAGACACAGTTTTCGCCCAAGGCCTGAGCAAAGAATTAGGTGAAAACTGGCAAATCTACCGAGCCGGTAAAAAACTCGTCGATCCTGACAGCGATGAGCTGTTAGGCATTGAAGCTATATATCTGGGTGAGGCTGAAGTTAAAAAGTTTGCAGATGTAAGCACTATGACGATCACCAGCACTGTCCAGGAAATCAGGCAGGGTGATCATTTAGTGGAGTCTTCCCCCGAGAACGCGAATAACTACCTGCCACGCGCCCCGGCCACTGACATTACCTCACGCGTGATCTCTATTTACGGTGGCGTTTCGCAGGCTGGGCAGTATATGGCCATCACACTGAACAAAGGTACTCGGGAAGGCCTGGAAATCGGTCACGTGCTGGCGCTGTATCACAAGGGAGAAGTAGTGGAGAGTAACGGGGAAGAATACACATTACCTGACGAGCGGTATGGCTTGGCATTTGTATTCCGCGTGTTCGAAAAAGTCTCTTATGCATTGGTGATGGAAAGCACAATGCCCGTACAATTAATGGATAACGCACAAACTCCGTAGTGCAATTTCGCTTTTCTCCAACATTAATCCGCATACCTTCTGTTCATGTCTTTCGACGTTACGCTCAATGCATGGCTGACGCTTAGCCTGGCAAAAGGAGTTGGCGGCGAAGATGCTCG